>Ga0209859_1000069_pt1 | contig 20765 bp, 16 predicted proteins | sample GWRWS3_50_60_FD_187241 | JGI IMG/M metagenome (GOLD analysis project Ga0209859, IMG submission 187241) | Riverbed sediment microbial communities from areas with vegetation nearby in Columbia River, Washington, USA - GW-RW S3_50_60 (SPAdes)... | ecosystem: Environmental > Aquatic > Freshwater >... | reverse complement strand
GCTCGGTGCGGAACAGGTTGAAGAACCAGGAGACAGGATCCGGGTAGTCCGGCCACCAGTAGAAGATGAAGATGTCCTGTCGGTCGGCGGGGTTGGCCGATTTGCCCTGATCCCACTGCGTCTGCCACTGCAGCCCGCGCACGTCCAGGTTGACGTTGAGGTCGGCCAGGTTCGACTTCATGAGCGTCGCGACGAGCTCCTCGTCGGCATCGCCCTTCAGGTAGGTGAGCGAGAGGTCGATCGGGTCGCCGCTGGGGCCGAACCCGGCCTGCTCGAGCATCGTTCGCGCCTCGTCGACGTTCTGCTGGTACTCCAGGCCGTCGGTGTGACCCCACAGGCCGGGCGGCACCACTCCCGAGAGCGGGTCCGCCGCACCCTCGAGGGCGGCGATCATGCCGTTGTAGTCGATGGCCTTCGTAATCGCGTCGCGGACCTGCCGGTCGGCGAGTGGACCGTCGGCCGTGTTGAGCATGCCGAGCAGCGTCTGCCACGAGGGAGCGCTCTCGGTCTTGAAGCCGTCCTGTCCCTCGAACGAGGCCCACAGTTGCGGGCTCATCCGCTCGACCATCGAGACCTCGCCCGCCCGCAGGAGCTGCGCGGCGGTGTTCGCCTCGGGCGTCACGCGGAAGACATAGCGCTCGTAGTGATCGGCGTCGTCCCACCCGCCCCAGTAGTCCGGGTAGGCCTCGAGGCGCAGCTCGATCTCCTCGCCGGGGTTGAACTCGGCGACCATGTACGGGCCGGTGCCGGCGTCGTTGCCGTCGGCGAACCAGTCGCCGAGATCCTGACCGCTGCTCGCGGTGGTGTCGTAGATGTAGGCCGAGTACGTGCCCGAGGAGACGAGGTCGAGTGGCGACGGGTACGACAGGTGGAACACGAGCGTGGTGTCGTCGGGTGCGTCGATCTTCTTCACCGCGCCCCAGATGTACGCCGCGCCCTCGCCGATCTCCATCGTCCGCTCGATCGAGGCCTTCGCGGAGTCGGCGGTGAGCGGGTTGCCCGTGTGGAAGGTCACGCCCGGGCGGAGCGTGAACGTCCACGTGAGGCCGTCGTTCGACGTCTCCCACGACTCGGCCAGGAGTGGCTCGACCTCCTGCGTCGCGGCGTTGTATCGCGTCAGCGTCTCGTAGATGTTGTGGAGGGCGATGACCTCGTTCGAGTAGCCGGTCGCCGGGTCCCAGCCGATCATGACCTCGGAGGTGACCGAGTAGGAGAAGGTGTCCGGCTCGGCGTTCGTCCCGCCTCCGGTCGTGCCCCCTCCACCTTCGTCCCCCGTGCAGGCGGTCGCGGCGACGGCGAACGCGGCCAGCACCACGACCCATCGGAACCGGGCAGATGTCATGGTCTCCCCTCCTGTTCGGTTCGTCCGGTGCGTCCGGCGTCAACCCCAGGCGAGCGGCCCGCCGGCTTTGACCCTTATACGTACAGCAGGATCGGTGAGGTATGCCAGGGGCACCTCCTCGATCTCGACGACCTCGACGCTCTCGCGGGCGGCCCCGGCCGAGACCGCGCGTTCGATCGCCTCCTGCGACGCCTCGGCGATGGCGGCCTCGCGGCCCCCGACGCCCGGGTGGAAGACGCGGTCGACCTCGCCGCTCACCGAGGCGATTGCGGCCCCGATCGCGTTCGCCACGTCGGAGTGGTCCGGACGGAGGACCTCGCTCGCCCCCGGCACGTCATCGGGCACGAGCGGCGCGCCGCCGCCCACCGCGACGAGCGTCACCGGTTCGCGCGAAGTCTTCACGCGGTCGATCGCGTCGGCGAGCATCTCGTCGGAACGGGCGAGGCCAGCGGCGAGGAGCGGGCCGTGGTCGGCGAGGGCGTTCGGGTTGCCAAGCCTGAAGCGACCGGCGGCTGTTCCCGCGTCCGTCAGCGTTGGGGTCGAACCGCCGAACACGAGCGCCTCCTCACCGATCCGGTAACCGACGCTGTCGGGACCGAGCGCGTCCTCGGACACGATCGTTCCGCCGCCGAGGGCGATCGTGATGAGATCGGGCATCCGGAAGTTGGTTCGGATCCCGCCGATCTCGACGCCGAACGACGACTCGCGCGGGAAGCCTCGAACGAGCACGCCCACGTCCGTCGAGGTGCCGCCGACGTCCACCACGATCGCGTCGGACCGACCGGTGAGGTACGCGGCGCCGCGGATGCTGTTCGCCGGCCCGCTGCCGATCGTGAGCACGGGGAAGCGCATCGCGAACTCGAGATCCATCAGCGTGCCGTCGTTCTGGGCGAAGTAGGTCGTCGGCGTGAGGTCGTGCCGCTGCAGGGCCCCGTCGATCGCGCCGGCCACGCCGCGCGCGACGTCCGTGAGGGAGGCGTTCAGCACGGTCGCGTTCTCGCGTTCGAGCAGGCCGAGGGAGCCGATCTGGGAGCTGAGCGAGACCGGCAGGTCGCCGAGCTCCTTGCGAACGAGTTCCTCCGCCGAGCGCTCGTGCTCGTCGGAGACGGGTGCGAAGACGCTCGTGATCGCGATCGCCTCCGCTCGCCCGGCCACCTCGCCGGCGAAGCGCGCGATCGCGTCGTGATCGAGCGGCGAGAGCTCGCGTCCGTCGAACTCGATCCCGCCGTCCGCGATCAGCTCGCCGGCCGAGATCACGTCACGCAGGTCTTCCGGCCATCCGAACAGGGGGCGGATCGCCTTCGTGGCCGGGCCGCCCAGGCGCAGGACGCCGACACGGCGAAGGCCCCGCCGTTGGAGGACGGCGTTCGTCGCGTGCGTCGTCCCGAACATCGCGTGGGTGATCCGCGTTCGGTCCACCAGCTCGACGACGCCGGCGATCGCGGCCTCGATGCCCGAGCTGACGTCGGGCGTCGTCGGCACCTTCGCCTTAGCGATGAGTCGGTCGTCGGCGTCAAGCACCACGGCGTCGGTGTTCGTCCCGCCTACGTCCACCCCGAGCCGCAGGTCAGGCGAGGGCATGCAGGTCCTCCACCGGCGCGTAGTCGAGGTCGTAGCCGAAGTGCCGCGGCCCCGCGAGCTCCAGGCCGCGCGCCGTTCGCCAGATTGGATCGCACGGGAACGCGATCACCGTGACGCGCTGCCCGTACCGGAGGCGCTCGGTCGAGATCGCGTTCGCGGACTGCGAGTCGAGCACCGTGATGATGTCGGGGACCATCGCGAGCGTTCGGTCGCCGTCGAGCGCGACGAGGTTCTCGTTCTGGATCTCCAGCCGGAGCGATCGACCGGCGTCGGCGTCGAGGCCCTCGATGGTCGCCGACCCGCGGACGAACCCGGCGGTCGTGCGACGCTCGACGTCGATGACCTTGCCGACGATGAGGCTGGCCGCGTGGATCTCGCGCGCCAGCGCCTCGACAGGGTCGTGTTCGGCCTCGGCCACGACGGTGCCGAGCCTGATGGCGAGGGACACGGCGTGGTTCACCACCGCGCCGGCCTTGGCCTGCTCGACGGTCAGCTGGTACTCGCTCGACCACGACATGCCGCCGAACTCGACCGCGGCGGCGCGCTCCATCCGCTCCATCCAGTCGCCGTCGGTGGCGCGGAAGACGATCACGTTGCCGCGCTCGTCGGTCATGACGGCGGGGTTGGGCGAGATGCCGGCGATCTCCATCGTGACCTGCGGGATCTCGGGGAACGCGCGGCCCATGCCGTCGGCGTCGACGACCGGCAGGCCGAGCCTCGCCGCCCACACGACGGGGATGACGCCGTTCGAGCCGCCGATCTCCGCCGACATCAACGCGACGACCGGGCGGTTCCACAGGGTCTCGACCATTTCGCGCAGGCGCCCGCCCTCGTCGCCGCTCTCGATCTTCTCGATCGAGACCGTGGGGGCGCCGACGCCGCCGCACGGCATGAGGAGGGCCTCGTCCGGGAGCTCGTCGAGTTCGACGAGCGGCACGGGGCCGTGGTCCTCGATGGCCTGGAGCGAGGCGAGGAGCCCGATCTCGGTGTCCCCACCCCCGCCCGCGCCGAGGATCGCGCACCCACGCGCGAGCGCCGGCAGCGTCGAGGCGTTGAGCTGCATGGCGCGGATGCTACTCAGGAGGCGTCGAGGCCGTACACCGCGCGCGCCTCGCGTTCGGTGACGATGCCGTTCTCGAGGTCCTCGCGGACGAGCTCGCGTTCGCGTTCGCGCGGCTCGCCGGCGCCGCCGCCGGTCCCGGTGACGAGGCGGATGAGATCCCCCTCCCGCAGCGGGTACCGCGCGACCTTGCCGAACCGTTCGCGCGAGCCGTCGCCCCGTACGACCTCCACGTAGTTCGGCGAGCCGTCGTGCCCGCCGTCGATCCCCCAGGGCGGGTACCGGTGGCGCCCGAAGCCGACCGTCAGGCTGCCATCGGTGAGCATCCGGTACTCGCGAACGAGACCGCGTCCGCCGCGGCGACGACCGGCGCCCGCCTCGACCACGTCGAACCCGAACCGCTCGACCCGGATCCCGTAGCGCTGCTCGCACACCTCGGCCGGGATGACGTACGTCTCGCCGTCGCCGACCGAGACCAGGCCATGCTCGCCGTCCTTCAGGACACTCGCGCCCCAGCCACCGGCCTGCGGCTCGACGAGCAGCGTGGGCTCGCCGGTGTCCGGGTGGGTGCACGCGATCGCCGTCGCGCACACCGAGACGAAGCTCCCCGCCGTCAGCACCTCGGGCATCGCAGGCGCGAGCGCCTTCCAGACGAGGTCGGTCGCCGCCTCGGTCGCCTCGAAGTAGAGGGCGACGGGCGCGGGCCGTTCGGCCGTGAAGATCGTGCCCGGCGGACAGATCACCTCGAACGGCCTGAACCACGCGTCCGAGCCGGGTTCGTTCGGATCGGTTATGGCCTTGAACACGGTTCGGATGCCCGAGACGAGGCCGCTCCGCGTGCAGTTGACGGGCCCGGGCACCTGCGGGTGCGTCCCGGTGAAGTCGGCGACGACGCGCTCGGCGTCGATCTCGACGCGCACGCGGATCGGGAACGGGCCGTTGCCCAGCCCGTCGTCGTCGATGAAGTCCTCGGCCTCGAACACGCCGCGCGGCAGGCGCGCGACGGCGGCTCTCGCGAGCGCGTCGCTCCGGTCGTGCGCCGCGCGCATCGCGGCGGTCACGTCGTCGACACCGTACCGGCGGCAGATCTCGAGCACCCGGCGTTCGGCCACCTCGAGGCAGGCCGCGAACGCCGTGAGATCGCCGATCGTCATGTCCGGAAGGCGGCTGTTCGCGCCGATGATCGCCGTCAGGTCGCGGTCGAGCTCGCCGCCGCGTACGACCCGGACGAACGGCAGCTGCAGTCCCTCCTGGAAGATCTCGACCGAGTCGGCGGTCCACGAGCCCGGGTCCTTCCCGCCGACCTCCGTCCAGTGCCCTTTCGCCGCCGCGAACGCGACGAGCTCGCCGTCCACGAAGATCGGCCGGACCATCGCGACGTCGGAGAGGTGGCCGCCGCCGCCCGCGTAGGGGTCGTTCGTCGCGACGACGTCGCCGGGCGCGAGATCCGGCACCCGGACGAGCGTGTCCCGCGCAGCCTCGCCGAGTGGACCGAGGAACCCCGCGATGCCGTTGCCCTGCGAGACGAGCTCGCCCCGCGCGTCGGTGAGGCCGACGGCGAAGTCCAAGACCTCGTAGATCACCGGGCTCTGGGAGGTCCGCTGCAGGGAGACGAACATCTCGTCGGTCACGGCGAAGAACGCCTCGCGCAGGACGTCCATCGTGAACCGGTCGCTCACGTTCCCTCCTCGATGACGAGGTTCGCGAGCTCGTCCACCGTCACGGACTGTCCCGGCAGCACGAGCACGGTGGTCGCCGGCTCCTCGACGATGCAGGGGCCGGCGAGCCGATCGCCGCTGTCCAGCGACCTGCGTTCCACCACGTTGGCTCGCTGCACACCGCCGTGCTGGTCGAGGTCGACGTCCCGCGGCCGGAGCTCGGGCGCCGGCGTGGGTTCGGCCGACCACCCGACCGGTTCGTCGCGCGCGGCCGAGACGCTCACGCGGGCCTCGACGAGCTCGATCGGCGTCGTCAGTCGGAACGCGTACGTCTCCGCGGAGGCGGCGTCGAAGTCGGCACGCAGAGCCGCGAGGAGCTCGCCGTCGATCGGCCCGCCGCCGAACGGCACCTCGAGCGTGTGCTCCTGGCCCACGTACCGCAGGCGGGCGAACCGCTCGGCCCGGCGCTCGCCCGCCTCCTGTTCGAGCTCGCCCGAGGCCTCGGTCTCGAGTTCGTCGAACAACGGCTGGATCGTTGCCGGGTCGAGAGGCCCGACGTGCGTTCGGACGGCATCCGCACGGAGGTCGCCGAGCAGCATCCCGAGCGCCGAGAAGTGGCCCGGGGCGGGCGGGATCAACGTCCGAGAGACGCTGAGATCTCGCGCAAGCAGCGCCGCGTGCAGCGGGCCCGCGCCGCCGAACGCCACGAACGTGAAGTCGCGAGGATCGTGACCCCGCCGAAGCGTGACCAGGCGGAGCGCGTACGACATCTGCGCGACGAGGTACCGAAGGACGCCTCTCGCCGCCGTTTCGGCGTCGACGCCCATCCGCTCGCCGAGGCGCGACAGGCTTCGATGCGCCGCGTCGATGTCGAGTGGCATCGTCCCGCCGAGGAAGTACTCGGCGTCGAGCCGTCCGGCGACGAGGTTCGCGTCCGTGAGCGTCGGCTCCTCGCCGCCGCGGCCGTAGCACGCCGGACCCGGTACGGCGCCCGCGCTCCGAGGACCGACGTGGAGGCCGCCGGCCTCGTCGACCCACGCGATCGAGCCGCCTCCGGCGCCGACTTCGACGATCTCGACGACCGGCGCCTGGATCGGGTAGCCAGCCGTGGTCGGCGTCCGCTCGACGTGATGCAGCGTCTCGATCGAGACGCGCCCCTTCCGGACGGCCGAGGTCTTCGCCGTGGTCCCCCCGATGTCGAGGGTGAGGACGTCCTCGACGCCGAGCCGCCGGCCGAGCTCGGCCGCGGCGGTCACACCCGCGACGGGGCCGGACTCGAGCAACGTGATCGGCGCTTCGGCCGCGCGCTCGAACGACGACACCCCGCCGCTCGAACGCATCGCGTACATCGGTGCGGCGACGCCGACGTCCCGAAGCCCCGAGCGAAGGTCGTCCAGATACGAGGCGACCGTGGGCTTCACGTACGCGGACAGGACGGTCGTGCTCGTCCGCTCGTACTCGCGCCATTGCGAGCTCACATCGTGCGAGGCGACGATCTCGACGTCGCCCAGTAGCTTCGACAGGAGGTCGGCGGCTCGGCGCTCGTGCTCGGGGTTCGTCCAGGCGTGGAGGAAGCAGATCGCCACGGCGTCGACGTCGAGCGCTCGCAGGCGATCGGCGACCGACTCCAGTCCCCGCTCGTCCAGCGGCACGAGCACCGCACCAGTGTGCGAGATCCGCTCGCGCACCTCGAGCCGAAGCCGGCGCGGAACGAACGGCTTCGGCTTGCGGTACGAGAGGTTGTACAGGTCCGGCCGGTTCGCTCGGCCGATCTCCAGCACGTCGCGGAAGCCCTCTGTCGTGACGAGCGCGGTCCGTGCGCCGCGACGTTCGGTGATGGCGTTGATCACGATGGTGCTGCCGTGGACGAAGGCGCCCACGTCGCCGGGCGAGATCTCGGAGCGTTCGAGCGCCGCCAGGACGCCCTGCTGGAGCCGTGAAGGCGTCGTATCGACCTTCGCGAGGACCAGGGAGCCGTCGCGCCGGTCGACCGCGGCGAGGTCCGTGAACGTCCCGCCGATGTCGATCGCGAGCGCGATCGTGCGGTCGTCGACCATGCCGGCGTTATACCTCGTGCGGGGTTGCTCGACGCTTGGCATAGCATCCAGCATGGCCTGGTCCGCCGAGGACATCCCCGACCAGTCGGGCAGGGTCGCCGTCGTCACCGGCGCGAACGGCGGCCTCGGGCTCGAGGTCTCCAGGGAGCTCGCCCGTATGAGGGGTCGCTCACCGCGCGACACATCAAGGAGAACCGGAGATCGCTCAAGGGAGAACCGATCCCGAGGCGCCGACCTCGGCGACCTCGGACGTCGGACCCTCCAAGTAGAGACCTCTGAGCGGGGTTGGCTCAGCCGTCTGACAGATCCGGCCATTGCTCGACCGTGTAGGCCATCTGCCAGAACCCTCGTTCCAAGCGCGAGCTCGTGGCGAAGACATGTGCGATGTCACGCCAGCGCTGATCGCTCGTCGCTTCGTGGATCATCAGCTCGTCGAAATCGTGGCGCATCTCGGCGACCATCTGCACGACCTCCGGCTTCGAGAAGTAGGCGATCCAGCCGCCGTAGATCGGATGCGTGGTGTCCACCCGTTCCCGCAGGGCGGTCGCGATCTCGACGTAGCTCCACGAGCAGGGCAGGAGCGCCGCCATGATGTCGAGCGGGCCGCCGCGGAGCGCAAGGGCCTGCAGGTAGCTCGTGTAGGCGACGTTCGCGGGCGCCATCGTCAAGGAGCCGCCGCGGTCCTCCGCGCCGAGCTCGATCACCTGTGCCAAGAGCTCTCGGTTGTTGGGGATCTCGGCATCCAGCACCTGGTTCAGGTCGACCGTGAAGTAGCGCAACTCACGCTCGTTCCGTGACTTCGCCGCCCCCAGCGCCAGGCATCGGCTGTACTCCTCGAGATAGAAGTCGTCCTGCTCGAGGAAGAAGCGGAACTTGTCGAGGGGCAACGTGCCCTCGGCGAGCTCGGTGATGAACGGATGCCGATGCAAGACCGTCCAGATCGGGTCGGACTCCTCGCGGAAGGCATCGGAGGCACGGATCGAGGTGCTCATCGTTCAGCCACCGATGGATCGGGGACGAAGCTCAGCAGCTCCGCGGGCGATCGCACCGTGACATCCGCGTCGTGCGACTCGTGATACAGGGATCCCCAGGCGGGCGCGACGGCGAGGGCGCCGCAGCCCCGGGCGACCTCGACATCGGCCGGTCCGTCACCCACGTAGGCCACCTCGGTCGGTGAGAGACCGAGCTGTTCGGCGACGGCGATCAGACCGTCCGGCGCCGGTTTGGGGCGTTGGGCGGCGTCGGCGCCGAGGACGGGCCCGAGGTTCTCCCGCAGTCCGGTACTCGCGAGGAGCAGCTCGGCGGCCCGAGTGTCTGCCGCCGTGAAGACGCCGAGCGGCATCCACAGGGAGAGCGATGCCACCGTCTCCTGGACGTCGTCGTAGACGGTGATCCGCGCCTTCTCCACGTCGAGGCGAGCCTCGTACGAGGCGATCGCCTCGACACCTACGCGCCGTCCGATGAGCGCCTCCAGCATCGTGGCCGCGGGGCCGATCGCGAAGGCCGCGAGGATCTCCTGCCGCGAGAGGTCCGGACCGCCGAACTCGACCACCGTTCGCCGGTAGCAGTCCACGACCACCGGGAGGGAGTCGAGCAACGTGCCGTCCATGTCGAAGACGATGGCGCGGACCGGTCTGCTTCCCGGGAGGCCGATGGTGTCTGCACCGATCGCCATGGACGGCAACCCTAGCCGAGCCCCATCACGCGGGCGAAGTTGTCCCCCATGATGCCCTCGAGCTTCTCGTCCGAGATCGCAGGCAGCCCGAGGATCGCCGCCTCGTCGTTCACGCTCAGCAGCTTCTCGCGCAGGGCGACGGGCTCGTAGAGGAAGCCCGGGTAGTCCGTGCCGAAGAACAGCTTCTCGAGCGGCACGAAGAACGGCTCGGATCGGTGCAGGAACAGGAACAGGTCGCGCCGCGTCCGCGTGGCGATGAAGTAGGAGAGCTCCGCGTAGAAGTTCGGGTGCTTCGTCAGCAGGAACAGCGCCTCGTCGACCCACGGGAGTCCGACATGGGCGATCGTGAGCCGAAGGTCGCGGAACTCCCTTCCCACATCGTCGAGGAGCGCGGGCCGGCCCAGCTCCATCTTCGCGTCGATCCGCGTCGATCCGGCTTGGTGCACCATCACCGGGATCCCGAGCTCTAGGGCCTTGGCGAAGATCGGGAAGGCGAGCTCCGGGTCGTTCGGGGCCCAGTGCTGGTACATCGGGTACAGCTTCACCCCCGAGAGCCCGAGCTCCAGGACCGCCCGTTCCAACTCGGCAACCGCCGCCTGCGGCCCCTCGTGAGCGGGGTTCACCGACGCGAAACCGATGAAGCGGTCCGGGGCCGTGCGCACGCAGGCCGCGATGTAGTCGTTGCACTTGTCCGGGTGGGGCGGTCCCTCCACGCCCAGGATCCCGTCCGCGTCGACCGTGCCGATCAGGATCCGTCCCTCGAGGACCTGCGGCGACACCGCGAGCAGCACGACCTTGTCGAACCCCGGATGGTCGCGGAGGCTCTCCTGCGGACCGATCAGCGGCCACCCGCGCCCGGAGTAGCCGCTCGCCTCCCAGTCGTCCTCGTCGGGCACGCGGTGCGAGGGCAGGAGCCCCATCGAGCGGAAGATGCACAGGGACCCCTCCCGGCCGTACTCGAGCGTGAACTCGGGATCGGCGGCCAGACTGAGGATGTGCGAATGGGCGTCGATCTGCATCGCCTGCTGCCTTCTCTGGGTGCACCGAGCGGCGGGGGAGGCCGTGCCTCCCCCGCCACCCGTCGATATCAGCAGCCCGATAGGTAATCGTTCGTCGCGATCGCGGTCGGGTCGACCGGCGTTTCCATGAGCTCGTTCGAGGACATCCACTCACCGAAGGTCGCCCACGCCTCCAGGTCGAAGCAGCCCGTCTCCAGCCCCTGCAGTGAGGACAGGAGCGGCAGCGTGTCGGGCACCATCGCTCCGATCTCCTCGTCCGTGTACTCGGTGTTCGCCTTCATCGACTCGATCGATCCCGCCTCGTCGGCCTGGGCCGCCTTGGTCGCCGCTACCGTGGCGGCAAGAAACCGGGTGACGGCATCGGCGTAGGCGTCGTCGCTCTGGAGACGCTCGCTGTTGGCTACGATGATCAGCTCGTCGTACTGCGGGACACCGAGCTCTGCCATCTTCACGATGACCGGTGGCTCACCGGTCTGAGACTCGATGTGGATACCCTCGATGTTGAAGTAGGTGCCGATCGCCGCGTCGACCTTCCCCGACAGGAGAGCGGGGACGAGGTCGAAGCCCACGTTCACGCTCTTGACGTCCGATTCCGATAGCCCCTGGCTCTGCCGGATCGTCTGGAGGATCGCGTCATCGAACGGGAGCCCGGCGACGCCGATCGTCGCACCCTTGACGGTGTCCGGACCCTGGACCTTCGAGTCCGACAAGGCCATCAGCGAGTTCAGGGGCTGCGGGATGAGCGAGCCCACGGCGATGACCGGGAGTTCCTCCTGGGCTGCGAAGAACATGTCGCCCTCGTAGAAGATCGAGAGATCGAACTGGTCCGAGGCGACGAGCTTGAGTCCCGCCGTAACGTCGGATGGTGTCTTGAACTCCACGTCGAGGTTCTGATCGTCGTAGAACCCGTTGTCGAGTCCGTAGTAGAGCGCGACGTGGTCAGGGTTCGGGAACCAGTCCAGCGCCACCTTGAGCTCGGCGGGCGCCGCAGTGCTGCCGGTCTCGGACCCTGCTCCGCCCGTCGGTCCGGTCGACGTCTCGGAGTCATCCCCGCACGCCACCAGCAGGACGCTCATCACGATGCCCACCAGGAGCAAGCGGGGACCGGTGTTCCGCATCTTCCAGCTCACGAGCCACCCCCTCCAATCCGTGAGTCCTTGTCGTCATACGTACGTTGTGAAGCGACAGGCTCAACCTCCGTGCTCGAGGTCATCCTCCCTTCCGTGCCCACGGGATGGTGAGGCGCTCGACCAGGGACACGGCGCCGAAGAGCGCCAACGCCATCACGGTGATGAAGACGATGTCGGCGAAGACCAGCGGTGTGTCGAGCCGTCCCTTCGCCTGCAGCATCTGCCATCCGAGGCCGGACTCCGAACCGGCCCACTCCCCGAACACCGCACCGATCGCGGCATAGGTCGCTGCCACGCGAGTACCGGTGAAGATCTGCGGCAGAGCCGAGGGGAACTCGACCCGCCGGAAGATGCCCATGCGCGTCGCGTCCAGGGTGAGCATCATGCGGATGTATTCGCGGTCGACGCTCGACAGCCCGTCGATCGTCCCCACGACGATCGGGAAGAAGCAGAACAGGGTCACGACGGCGACCTTCGGCCAGAGCCCGAACCCCAGGACCAGGACGAAGACCGGCGCCAGCACCACGGTCGGGATGCTCTGTGAAGCGATGAGGAGCGGGTAGAGCGAGCGCTTGGACCACGTCGAGAAGTGCAGTAGGAGCCCGAACCCCAGGCCGAGCGCGACGGCGGACAGGAAACCGACCAGGGTCTCCTTCAGGGTGACGCCGGCGTGACCGATCAGATCGCCGAAGTTCTCCTGGATCGTCTGGGCGATCAGCGAGGGAGGCGCCCAGATGTAGGTCGGGACGTCGAGGACCTTGATCACGATCTCCCACACCGCGAGCGTGAGGACGACCACCAGCGCCGGCGGGCCGAACCGCTGCAGGATCCTCCGCGCGTTCGACGGGGGGCGTTCGTGAGCGACGTCGGGCGGCGTCGCCTGGTCGCTCATGACCTTGCTCATAGCTCCAAGGCCTCGAGTGCGGACTCCTTCAGGCTGGTGAACTCGCTGGACGTCACGATCTCGCGGCGCGAGCGGTCGCGTGGGAAGTCAGTCTCGAGCGTTCGGACGACCCGCCCCGGTCGCGCCGACATCACCATGACGCGCTGCGTGAGCAGGAGCGCCTCGTCGACGTCGTGCGTGACGAGCACCACCGTCCGAGGCTCCTGGTGCAGGGCCGTCAGCAGCCACTCCTGCATCCCGGACCGGGTGATCGAGTCCAAGGCGGCGAACGGCTCATCCAGGAGGAGGATGTCCTTCTCCGCCATCAGCGTCCGCAGGAACGCGACCCGCTGGCGCATCCCTCCGGAGAGCTCCGCCGGAGTCCGCTCCTCGAACCGTGCGAGACCGAACCGCTCGAACAGCGGACGTGTCCGCTCCCTCGCATCCCTCCTCCTCACCCCTCGGTTCTCCAGGGCGATGGCGGCGTTGTCGATGGCGGTGCGCCACGGCAGCAGGAGGTCGCGCTGGGGCATGAGGGCGCATCGGCGCAGGCGCTCGTCGGGTGTGATGGCATCCTCGATCGCGATCGTGCCTTCGTTGGGTTGGATCAGCCCCGCGATCGCGGACAGGAGCGTGGACTTCCCGCAGCCGCTCGGGCCGACGATCCCCACCCGCTCGTGGCGATCGATCGTCAGGTTCACGTCGACGAGCGCGACGACCTCGCCGAAGCGCTGGTGGACCGCTCGGAGCTCGATGGCAGTGATGGGCGTCACCGCAGTTACCGTAGGCCACACCCTGGCTCCGGCCATCCCCGGTCGCCCTCCGCGGGGCGGCCCGAACGGAGCCTCGGCTGACATGCGGCATATGAGATACGAGATGCCAAGCGTTGTCAAACGGCGCCGATCCCCCGCCGGCCGCACACAGTTTGACGCCTCCGCACAGGGAGGGTAGCTTCCGCGAGATATCAGATACCTGATGCGACGTCAGGTCGGTTCACGGAAAGGGCGGGCCCGCGACCTCATGGGGAACGTGAACGAGACGCTCACGTCGGCGGCGATCTCCGAGACTGCGGCCAACGTCGCGAACGCTCTGGATCTTGATCGCGCGGTCGAGCTCGTGCAAGAGGTCTGCCGGATCCCGTCCGTCCTCGGTGAAGAGGGCGAGCTCGCGAAGTTCCTCGCGTCGGTGATGTCCGAGTCGGGTTTCGAGGACGTGCACCTTCAACCCGTGTTGCCCGACCGGCCGAACGCGACCGGGAACGTCTCCCTCGGCGAGGGCCCAAACGTGGTGTTGACCGGGCACCTGGACACGAAGCCCGTCTCCCACGGCTGGAGCGTCACCGAGCCCTTCTCGGGCGCGCTGATCGACGGGTCGGTCTACGGCCACGGTGTGATGGACATGAAGGCGGCACTGGCCTGCCAGATCGTCGCGATCGAAGCTGTGCGCGCGAGTGATCTGCCGATGCGAGGCACCCTCAGCATGGCCGCGGTCGCCGACCACATGGGCGACCAGCTCGGGTCGATCGCGTACTTCGACGCATCGGTCGCCGACCTCTGCGTCCTCGGCGAGCTGACCGACAACCAGGTCTGCCTGGGGCATCGCGGCCGCTTCTACTTCGACGTCACGACGCAGGGACGTTCCGCTCACACCTGCCACAAGGACCAGGCCATCAACGCGAATGCCCTCGCGGCTCACGCCGTTCTCGCGCTCGAGGCCTCGAAGTACGAACCCGAACTGGAGCCGTGGATCGTCGATCTGTTCGGCCCCGAGACCTACATGGTGCCGGGACGGATCTATGGGGGGCTGCCACCCGGCGGTCCGTCGATGATCCCCGATGAGTGCGTGATCCGCGTCGACTGTCGCCCACAGCCGGGCGTGACGATCGAGGACGTGCGAGCCGAGATCGACCGATGCCTCGAGGAAGCCGCGGAAGCCGACCCTCGCTTCCGCGCGGAGGTCGTGTTGGCCGATGTCAAGGCCAGCTACCTCGCGGCGCCCGAAGACGAGGTCGTCCGGTTGATGCGCGCGGCCGTGCGAGAGGTCCGAGGGGAGGATCCGCCGCTCGTCGTCGAGAACTGGCTCGGCGATACCGCGAGCTTCGGAGGGAAGGTTCCGACCGTGATCTTCGGACCGGGTGGTCCTCCCGTCTACTGTCCCGACGAGCACCTCACGGTGGAGGACATCCATGAGGCGACCAAGGTGTACGCGGTCTTCGCCGCATTGGCGCTGACCCGTCCCGAAGGGGCGTGACGACACGGCTGCCCCGGAGGGGTTCGACAACGTGCTGGACCGGTGTCTGGCGGTGCGGCCCGGGGAACAGGTCATGCTGTTGACCGACGACGGGACCGACGGCGACGTCGTCGAACGCTTGGTCGCCGGCATCGAAGCCAGGCGCGCCATACCGGTCGTGTCCCGGATCCCGATGCCTCCCCTTCCGGGTTCGGAGCCGCCCAGCTCGGTCGCCGCGGCCATGCGCGAGGCCGGCGCCGTCATCGAGCTGACGAGCCTGTTCATCGGTTCGAGCCTGGCCCGCCGGACGGCGACACAGGCGGGCGTGCGGTACCTGGCGATGCCCGGTGTGCGGTGGGAGACGTTCCGCGACGACGGGCCGCTCGCGGTCGACTTCGATGCGATCCGCGGCGATGCCGAGCGCATCGGCGATGCCTGGGGCGAGGCGTCGACGTTCCGCCTGACGACCCCGGCGGGCACCGACCTCCGTGGTTCGGTCCAGGGGAGGCCCGGAAGGGTCCTGCATGGCCTGGCGCGCGACGACGGCGACTACATGGCACCGCCGGACATCGAAGCGGGGACTGCGCCCGTCGAGGTTTCGAGCGAGGGGACCGTCGTGATCGACGCCGACCTGTTGTTCATGGGGCAGGGGCCGCTGCCCTCGCCCGTGGCCCTGGTGATCGCAGGTGGTGAGCTCGTCGCGAGCGAGGGTGAGGAGGCGGGCCGCCTCCAGGACATGCTCGCGCGCTGCGCCGACGACCGGATGCGCAACCTGGCCGAGGTCTCGATGGCGTTCAACCCGTCGGGGACCGTCTGCGGCGTTCCGATGGAGACGGAATCGGCCAGAGGCACGGCGCACATCGCGCTCGGGAACTCCATCGCGTACGGCGGGACGGTGGATGCCGTGGCGCATCTGGACTGCGTGATGCGCGAGGCCACGTTGGAACTCGACGGCCGCCCGGTGATGGTGGAGGGAGAGCTCGTGTGAGGCCGCCTCGGGTGCTCCTGGCCAAGCCGGGCCTCGACGGGCACGACCGTGGCATCAAGGTGATCGCGATGGCGCTCCGTGATGCCGGGGCCGAGGTCGTCTACCTGGGTCTCCGGCGCTCCGTGCCGGAGATCGTCCAGGCGGCCCTCCAGGACGACGTCGACGTGATCGGCATCTCCGTCCTGTCCGGAGCCCACCTGTCCCTGGTGGACGACCTCCTGAAGGCCTGCGAGGCCGAGGGCATCCGGGCCCCGGTCGTCGTCGGCGGCACGATCCCCGACGGTGACGTTCGGGCGCTGCGCGACCTCGGCGTGGCCGCCGTCTTCAGCGTCGGCAGCGGCTTGCACGAGGTGGTCGACGGCGTGCTCGCGCTGGCGTCGCCGGATCGGGTGGGCGCATGAGCGACCTGCTCGGCGCGCGGAGCGACTCGGGGATCCCGGTCCGGGAGGTCTACACCGAGGACGACGTCGGCCCCGGGCTGGCAGCGCGGCTCGGCGCCCCCGGGAACCCGCCCTTCACTCGTGGTCCATATCCCACGATGTATCGCGGCCGGCTCTGGACGATGCGCCAGTTCGCCGGGTTCGGGTCGCCGGAGGAGGCGAACGAACGCTTCCACTTCCTGCGCGAACGTGGGCAGACGGCGCTGTCCGTCGCGTTCGACCTGCCGACACAGCTGGGGTACGACTCCAGCCACCCGCTGGCCCGGCCGGAGGTCGGACGGGTCGGGGTCGCGATCGACACCGCCGACGACATGGTCGATCTGTTCGCGGGACTGCCCCTTGATCGCGTCTCGGTCAACTTCACGATCAACGCGACCGCTCCGATCATCTTGGCGATGTACCTCGTCGCCGCCGAACGGCAGGGTGTGTCCGAAGGAGACCTCGCCGGCACGCTCCAGAACGACATCCTGAAGGAGTTCCTCGCCCGCAAGACGTTCGTGTTCCCGCCCGGTCCCTCGATCCGGCTGGCGTGTGACGTGATCGAGTTCGCCTCGGGTCGGCTGCCCCGGTTCAACCCGATCTCGATCACCGGGTATCACGCCCGGGAGGCCGGCTGCGACGCGATCCAGGAACTGGCGTTGACGCTCGCATCGGCGATCGCCTATTCCCAGACGCTCGTGGACCGCGGACTGGACTTCGACGCGTTCGCGCCGAGGCTCTCGTTCCACTTCGCGACCACGATGGACCTGTTCGAGGAGGTGGCGAAGCTCCGGGCCGCTCGGCGGATGTGGGCCCGCATCGCCACCGATCGCTTCGGTGCGAAGGATCCGAACTCGGCTCGCCTGCGGTTCTTCTCCGGCAACGCGGGGACCACCCTCACGGCTCAGCAGCCGCTGAACAACATCGTCCGCTCCACGATCCAGTGCCTCGGGGCCGTGCTCGGAGGAGCGCAGTCGATCCACGTGATGGGCTTCGACGAGGCCTTCGAGATCCCGTCCGAGGAGGCCGTGACCCTCTCGCTGAGGACGCAGCAGATCGTGGCGCTCGAGTCCGGCGTGCCGCGGACGGTCGATCCGTTGGGTGGCTCGTACTACGTGGAAGCGCTCACCGACGAGCTCGAGAGGCGCGCGAACGAGCTCCTCGGCGAAATCGAGACGCTCGGGGGCGCGGTCGCCGCGCTCGAGCAGGGCGTCTCGCAGCGTTGGATCGCGGAGTCGGCGTATCGGATCGAACGGGAGATCGCGGACGGCTCCCGTCCGCGCGTCGGCGTGAACGTCTACGCGGACCCCGAGGGAACGTCCGTCGAGCTCCCCGAGCTGTTCGAGTTCGATCCGTCGATCGTCGACCGGCAGGTGGCACGCACGGCGGAGCGGATCGGGGCGCGGGACCCGCGGGCGTGCGCCGAGGCGACCGCCGCCGTCGAGGCCGCGGCCCGCGAGGGAACGAACGTCATGCCGTCGCTGATCGAGGCGGTCCGCGCGGGAGCCACGCTGCAGGAGCTGTCGGACGTGTTCCGCTCGGTGTTCGGCGAGTTCAGGGAGCCCCACCCTTGGTGAGGCGGCCCCTCGAAGGTCTGCGGGTCCTCGACCTGACGCGGTTCGTCGCGGGGTCGCAGGCGACGGCCCTGCTGGCAGCCTTCGGCGCCGACGTCGTGAAGCTCGAGGTGCCACCCGACGGCGACCCGTACCGGGCGCAGGGGACCGAGCGGCTCGGCGATCAGTCGGTGCTGTTCCTCTCGCTCAACTCGGGCAAGCGGAGCCTCGGGCTCGATTTCCGGTCGCCGCTCGCGGCCGAGGCGCTCGGCCGGCTCCTCGCGTCCTCGCACTTCCTCGTAGAGAACGCGCGACCCGGCAGCCTCGCGAGGTACGGCTTGGATTGGGAGACCGTCCACGGACGGTACCCGTCGATCGTGTACGGGTCGATCTCCGGGTACGGCGACGTCGGCCCCGCCGCTGCGCGCGGCGGGTTCGACCTGATCCTGCAGGCCGAGAGCGGTCTGATGAGCGTCACGGGCAGCGAGGGCTCGGGTCCGGTCAAGGTCGGTGCACCGGTCCTGGACGTGGGCGCCGCGTTCTGCTGTTCGTTCGGGCTCGTGGCCGCACACGTCGAACGCGAGCGCACGGGGATCGGGACGCACGTGTCCTCGTCGCTGTTGGAGTTCGCGCTGGCCTCGCTCGGCTCGCTGGCGGCGAGCACGTTCGTCTCGGGTGAGGCGCCGAGCCTGCTGGGGACACACTCTCCGACGTTCGCTCCGTACGGCGGTTTCCGCACCGCCGACGGCTGGATCGTCGTCGCGGGAGCCGGGTCCGAGGACCTGTGGGTCCGTTGCTGCAAGGTGCTCGGAGCCGACCACCTCCTGGACGACCCGCGATTCGCCGACAACGCCTCTCGGGTGCGGCATCGTGACGAGCTGACCGAGGCGCTGGAGGAGGTCCTTCGGCGCGAGCCCACGGCGCACTGGCTCGCTTCGCTCGAAGCCGAGGGTGTGCCGGCCGCCGAGGTCCAGGACGTCGCCCGGGTGTTCGCGGGCGAGCAGGTCCGGGCGCTCGAGGCGGTCCAGGGACTGCATCACGCGACGGCGGGCGACTACCGGGTGGTCGGCGCCCCCGTGCGGCTGGGCACCGAGAGGTTCCCGTACCCGTCCGCGGCGCCCTCGCTCGGCCAACACACGTTCGAGGTCCTGGACGAACTCGGGTTCCCTCGGGACGAGGTCGACCGGCTCGTGGCGGAGGGGGTGGCGCTCACCTCGTGAGCGATGTCACCGAGACCATCGTGCGCCGGACGGTCGAACTGGCCGAGGTGCCCGCTCCGACGGGTTCCGAGGAGGAACGCTCCGCGATCGTCAGGTCGTGGTGGGAGCTCGACGGCCTCGCCGAGGTCCGTGTCGACGGCTCGGGCAACGTCTGGGGTCGAGCGCGGGACGGCGACGGCCCGATCGTCATCCTCTGTGCACATCTGGATACCGTGTTCGGTGCCGACGTTCCGCACACGGTGCGCGTCGACGGAGACCTGCTCATCGGGCCCAGCGTCGGTGACGACTCGGTCGCCGTCGCCGCCCTGTCGGCCGCCGGGATGGCGTTGCAGGACGGGCCCCTCCCGGTGTGGCTGCTCGCGACCGTCGGGGAGGAGGGTCTGGGGAACCTCCGCGGCGTGATCGCCGCACTCGATGGTCCACCGAGGTCCGTCGCCGCGTTCGTCGCGGTCGAAGGCAACTACCTCGGTCGCGTCTCCACGATCGGCGTCGGCTCCGTGCGCCGGCGCATCCGAGTGACCGGCCCCGGTGGTCACGCGTGGGAAGACGCCGAGGTGCCGAGCGCGGTGCATCACCTCGCTCGGGTCGTGACGTCGATCACGTCTTCGCCCCGTCGCTCGGGGACGTCGGTCAACGTCGGCCGGATCGGAGGCGGCGAGGGGATCAACCTTCGGGCCGCCGAGGCCTGGTTCGACGTCGATCTCCGCGCGGACGACCCGGACGAGCTGGCAGCGCTCGCGCGCGCCATCGACGAGATCGCCCGGCAGGCCGAACCGCCGCTCGTCGTGGAGCAGGAACTGCTCGGGGAGCGACCGGCCGGCCGCATCGAACGTGATCACCCGCTCGTCCGCGCGGCGGAGCAGGCGCTCGATGAGGTGGCGATCCCCGTCTCGACCCCGCCGACGAGCACGGATGCGAACGCCGCGCACGCGCGCGGGATCCCCGCGATCGCGGTCGGCGTCACGAAGGGCTCCGGAGAGCACACGCCGCACGAGTGGATCGAGACCGGCCCGATCGAGATCGGCGTTCAGACGCTCGCGCGAACGATCGAGCGATTCGGAGAGCTGTCGACATGAGCCTCCGATCGGGTGTCGTGCTGCAAGGTGCCTATCCGCCCGCAGAGTTCCGCTCGATGGTCGAGCGGATCGATGACCTCGGGTACTCGAACCTCTGGCTGACCGACTCGTCGCTGCACGCGCGCAATTCGTACGCGTACCTCGCGTTGGCTGCGATGGCGTCGCCCCGGTTGCTGCTGGGGACCGCCGTCACCAATCCGCTCTCCCGTCACCCTGCCATCACGGCGGTCGCGGCGGCCACGCTGGACGAGATCTCCGGTGGCCGGATGATCCTCGGGATCGGGACGGGCGACCGCCCGCTCCTGGCGCTCGGGAAGCGGCCCGCGAGCCTGGCCACCGTCCGGTCCGCGATCGGCGCGATCCGCGCGCTGTGGTCCGGTGACAACGTGACCACGGCAGACCCCGCCTTCGAACTCCACGACGCGCACCTGCGTTTCGGTGCGCGGGCCGACATCCCGGTCTACGTCTCGGCGAGCGGTCCGAAGACGCTCGAACTGGCGGGCGAGATCGCCGACGGGGTGATCTTGCTCGTCGGTCTGTTCCCGGAGGCGCTCGTGTGGGCGCTCGAGCACGTCGATCGAGGCGCCGCGAAGGCCGGCCGGCCACGGCCGCACGTTGCCGTGTTCGCGTACGGAGCGATCGACGACGACGAGGACGTCGCCCTGGCCTCTGCACGTTCGATCGCCGCGTGGTTCCCGCAGACGGCCCCGGTGATCTGCGAGCTCGGAGGCCTGTCGCGAGCGCAGATCGAGCGTGTCCGGCAGCGGTACGTCGGGGGAGAGTTCCAGGAGGCGGAGGAAGCGGCGCGCCTGCTGCCGGACGAGTTCGTGCGGAAGGTGGCGCTCGCCGGCGATGTGCGGCAGGGTCGGGAGCAC
>Ga0209859_1000068_pt1 | contig 20781 bp, 16 predicted proteins | sample GWRWS3_50_60_FD_187241 | JGI IMG/M metagenome (GOLD analysis project Ga0209859, IMG submission 187241) | Riverbed sediment microbial communities from areas with vegetation nearby in Columbia River, Washington, USA - GW-RW S3_50_60 (SPAdes)... | ecosystem: Environmental > Aquatic > Freshwater >... | reverse complement strand
GTGAGCCGGTCACGGTCGAAAAGGAAGGAACTGCGGAAGCTCTTGAAGAACTTACAAGAGTAGGTGGAGGCGCCGGGCGGGTTCGAACCGCCGCATCGCAGTTTTGCAGACTGCTCCCTTAGCCACTTGGGTACGGCGCCCAGACAGCCATTATATTCCGGGCAAGGGGTGAGAGGCTAGAGGCAACGGGCAAAGATTCCTAAGGAATCTCAGCGTTTGTTCGGCAGAACCGGAATTTCTCGATGTGTGGAGGGAGACGAGTTTGTGCGCTGGACCGGAGACTCGTGCGGCTGCCCGTTTCCATCATTCGTGCGCGGAGTTGCTGGTGCCTCCTCCGATTCCTCGGCCTCTCTCTCTTTGGCGAGAATCTCAACTTCCTGGATCAGTGTGTCCATAAGTTCCTGGATGGGAACTTTCCGCACGAGCTTGCCCTTCTTGAACAGAATCCCGACGCCTTCCCCGCCGGCGATGCCGATATCGGCTTCTTTCCCCTCGCCGATCCCGTTCACGACGCAGCCCAGCACCGAGACATTGAGCGGCGTCCTGATATGGCCCAGCTTCTTCTCCAGCTCGTTGGCCATGCGGACGACGTCAATTTCCACGCGTCCGCAGGTGGGACAGGCAATCACGTTGATCCCGCGATGGCGCAACTCCAGCGACTTCAGGATCTCGAATCCAACCTTGACTTCCTCCACCGGGTCGGCAGCCAGGGAGACTCGCAAGGTGTCCCCGATCCCGTGCGAGAGGAGCCAGCCGAGGCCGATCGCGGACTTGACGGCCCCGGTCTGCACGGTGCCGGCTTCGGTAATCCCGATGTGGAGGGGGTAGTCCGACTGTTGCGAAAACAACCAGTAGGCGTCCACCGCCATGTGGACATCCGAGGCCTTCAGCGACACCTTCATGTTGGTGAAGCCCACATCCTCAAGCGCGTGGACTGCGTTCAGCGCTGACTCGGCCAATGCCTCAGCCGTGGGATAGCCGTACTTTTCCAGCAGGTGCCGCTCCAATGACCCGCCGTTGACGCCGACCCGGATGGGAATTCCATGGTCGTTGACCGCCTTGATGACCTCGGCGGTCTTCCACCAGGCCCCGATGTTGCCCGGATTGATTCGCACGCAGTCCACTACCTCAGCCGACTTCAAGGCCAATCGGTGGTCGAAGTGAATGTCCGCGATCAGCGGCACGGTCATCTGGGCCTTGATTTTCTGGAGCGCCGCTGCTGCCTCCATATCGGGGACCGCCACGCGGATGATCTCGCACCCGGCCTGCTCCAATTGGCGAATCTGCTCAGCTGTCGCCTTCACATCGCGGGTGTCCGTCGTCGTCATAGACTGGACGGAGATCGGCGCATCGCCGCCGATCTTGACCTTCCCGACCTTGATTTGCCTGGTCTTGCGTCGCGTGATGTACATGTGGGGTCTATAGAGCGCAGAGCAACCTAGCTGCCCTGCTCATCACCCTCCGGTTCGAATCGCATGCCGTTTGCATGAACTCTGACTCTCTCGGCGCTGCGGGACCCTTCCCTGCCCAGGGTCGCTCCAGACGCCACCTGCTCCAGCAAGGATTTGACGCTCTGGTAGATCCCCTCCGCCGTCAGCCCGTATTTCTCTCTCAATAAGTCTTGCGGCCCTTGCTCAATGAACCAATCCGGCAACCCGATGAGCTTGGTGGGCACGTCGGTGATCCCCTGGTCGGACAGCGCTTCGAGGACGGCAGATCCGAACCCACCAGTCTTGGCCGCTTCCTCCACTGTGACCAGGCAGCGCACACGCCTGGCGACCGCCCCGATCAGCTCTGCGTCGATCGGCTTGACGAATCGCGCGTTGACGACCGCAGCGGAGATGCCCTCCTGCTCGAGCCGCTCCGCAGCCTTGACCGCCTGCCAGACGGTGACGCCGATCGCGAAGATCGCCACATCGGTCCCGTCTCGCAACATTTCGCCTTTCCCGATCGGCAGCGTGACCGGCTCCGCATCCATCGTGACGCCCAGGCTCGTGCCACGAGGGTACCGCACCGCCGCAGGCCCCTCGTGATCGAGACAAGTCTTGATCATGTGCTGGAGCTCGTTCTCATCCTTCGGCGCCATGACCACCATGTTCGGGACATGACGAAGATAGGCAAAATCGAACGCCCCGTGGTGGGTGGTACCGTCTTCTGCCACAAGCCCGCCTCGATCAATACAGAAAGTGACCGGCAGGTTCTGCGTGGCCACGTCATGGACTACCTGGTCATACGCCCGCTGCAGGAACGTGGCATACATGGCGACCACCGGCTTCATACCCTGGGCCGCCAGACCGCCCGCAAAGGTGACCGCGTGCTGTTCCGCGATGCCCACGTCATACAGCCGGTCCGGGAATTCCCTCTCAAATGGAGTGAGGCCAGTCCCTTCGCACATGGCAGCCGTGATCGCGACGATCCGCCGGTCCTGCCTAGCCAATTTGGTGAGCGTATTGACCGCGAACGCGGTGTAGGAGGGGCGCGGCGACTTCTTCGCCGGTTCACCGGTCTCGCGCACAAAGGCCGGACAGGCGTGAAACCAGACGGGATTCTTCACGGCGGGCTCGTAGCCAAGCCCTTTCTTCGTGATCACGTGGAGCAGCACCGGGCCTTTCAGCCTGAGGACATTTTCCAGTGTGGGTAGCAGGTGGTTGAAATTGTGGCCATCGATCGGCCCGACATATTGAAACCCGAGTTCCTCAAACAGCAACCCCGGCAGGATGATGCCCTTGGCCAATTCCTCGGCCCTGCGGGCGATCTTCTGCACATCCCGCCCGATGCGGGGGATCGAACGCAGAAGATATCCGGTTTCCTCTCTGACACGGGAGTAAAACTCACCGGTGAAGGTCCTGTTCAGGTAGGCTGAGATGGCCCCGACATTCTTCGAAATCGACATCTGGTTATCGTTCAGGATCACCAGAAAGTCCTTGCCCAGACCCCCCGCGTGGTGCAACCCCTCGAGCGTCATGCCCGCGGTCATCGCGCCATCTCCCACCACGCATACGACTTTATGCTTTTGACCGAGCTGATCGCGCGCCTCCACCATCCCGAACGCCGCGGAGACCCCGGTGCCGGCGTGGCCGGCGTTAAACGTGTCGTAGACGCTCTCCTCTCGCTTGCAGAAGCCGCTCAATCCACCATACTGCCGAAGCGTGTGGAACTGTTCACGGCGTCCGGTCAGCAGCTTGTGTGCATAGGCTTGGTTGCTGGTATCCCAGACGATCTTATCCTTCGGCGTATCGAGGAGATAGTGCAAGGCGACCGTGAGTTCGATGACCCCAAGATTGGAGGCCAGATGCCCCCCCACGCTGGAGACGGTCGAGATGATCTGCTCACGGATCTCCTGGCACAACTCCGGGAACTGCTCCGCGGCCATCCGTTTCAGATCCGAGGGGCCGTGAATAGTCTTCAGTAATGACATACCGGTCTTTCTCCTCTTTCTGTCAGGGTAAAGCGTCCGCCTCTGGTGTCAGAAAGCCATGGCGTGAGGCTGGCGAGGTACTGAGACCCTGCTGGGCTATTGAGATAACCGGCACGAAGTTTCTCATAGTTTCCCAGTGATGTCAAGCGCTTCTGCGTACACGGTTCGGCAAGTTGTGCCCGGCCTAGAGCACGCCGGTTCGGTCACCAAACATTCCCAGGAACAGCAACTGGATGGGCTGAGAGTTCCGGACGGGAAAGGGATCAAATCCTTCCGGGTCGGCCGCTGCCACCCGACCGACCAACACGAAGATGAGGATGGCTGCCAGAACCGGTCCGGCAGTGTGGTTGACGTGACCGAGTCTCGCCGGTCCATTGTCAGAACGGAAAATCAAGCCCGGCAAACACCGCGCCACCCTCGCTGCTGTAGCCGTAATCCACCCGGCCGACCACGCTCGGCCGCACAATCCCGCGGAACCCGATCCCCGGGGTGACCCGGTAATTGCTCAATGGTCGGTTCGTGATGCTGCTGAAGACTTTCCCCATGTCCACAAAAGGCGCCACTTCGAACTCCGCCGCCACGTTGAGGATTCGGGTACGGAGCACGTGAATACGTTGCTCGATATTCAGCACCACCAAGTTATCGTCGATAAAGCGGTCCACTCCATATCCGCGCAGGTTGTTCTGACCTCCCAGTGAACTCTGCTCATAGAACGGCACGTCATTTCCAAGGGTGACCTGGAGATCAGCCCGGACGACAAGAATCAACTTTTTCGACTCGCTCGGGAACAGCTTCTTGACTTCCAGTTCGTAGCGTTGGTAGGTGGGATTGTTGTTGTTGAGAAAGTTCACGTTCAGTTCCGCATAGGCGGTGATCTGCGTCCCGTCCGTGGGGCTCACGAGATTATCGCGGGTGTCATAATGAAAGGTGATTCGATTCCCCAGGATATTGGCTCCATCGATTCCGGCAACGGTCGGGAACACCTCAGCCGTAAACGGCAGATCAGTCACTCCTCGCTGGACTCGCATTTCCCGAAACCTCTGACCGACCGCAATCTGAGTCACCTCATTCATGTGGATCCCGAATTTCCAGTTCGCGCGGATCTCTCGAGCCGTGTAGTTGGTCTGGTCCGCCTCGGTGGTTTGCGGGCCGATCCCGAAAAAGCGGGAGGTGGCGTTCTTGAAGAAGGAGCCCCCGATAGTGATGGCGTACCGGCCATTGCTGAACGCCGGATCAATATAGCTGAACACCAGTTTCCGTTCGATCTTTTCGCTGTAAGAAGCAATAAACCGCAGTTCCCTGCCGCCCGGTTCATATCTAAAGAGGTTCAGCGCCCCCTGGGCGCCCACGAAGGTGTTCACCACGAAGAGGGGCGCCACAATATATTTCAGATCTCCTGCCTGATCGGTGATCAGGGTCGGGACGATGAGGCCGGCGGAACTACCGTCGTTTTTGGTGGTGGAGACAGAGGGGATCGGGAAATAATTGACTTCCGCCTGCACGCCGCGTTCGACGGAAGGCAGAGCAACCGCCCCAAAGAAGAGGAGAATCAGGGCGGTGCGACAACGCGCAGGCTTCATGACGCTCAGGAACACCGCCTACGGAGACTTGTTCTTCTCAGACTTTTTCCGTAGCTGTTCCACGAGGTCCGCGTAAGAGGATGTCCGGAGGATCTTGGTGAACTGTCCTCGATAGTTGTTGACCAGGCTGACCCCGTCCACGATCACATCGTACACGCGCCAATCATTCGGCTTCCTCACCAGCCGGTAATCGAACGGATACTCGGCCTTCTCGGACACGATTTTGGTCCGCACCTCAGCATAGTCTCCCTCGACCCGCTCATTGAGATAATAGATTTGCTCTCCGCTATACCCCGTGATCCTGTCGGCATACGTAGTCGCTAAGAGGGCTTTAAAGAGCTGGGCAAATTCGCGCCTTTCCGCATCGCTGAGTTTCGCCCAGTGTGCTCCGAGAGCCCGCTTGGACATTTCCTCAAAGTTGAAGGGATCTCCGAGGACGCGCTCGAGCGCCCGCCGACGCTCTTCGGCCCGCTCCGGCTTCTTCAGTTCCTGGTTCTCCAGGATACGGATCGCCTCAGTGAGCATGTTCCGGATAGTGTCGGTCGGGGCGCCGGCAGTGGCCTGCGTGGCTCCCACGCTTAGCAGGATGAACGCAGCCAGGCCGTTCCCAAGAGCCACCAGCGACCGCCCCGTGACCCACCTGACTGCCTGCACCATCTGCGCCTTGTCGAAGTCGAGCATCTTGCGCATGCGCGATACCTCTCTCTATGAGACATGGCGGAATGGTCCGCTCTTCGGCCCGCCACTCACCGGTCAGAGAACTTCACCGGCGGAGCACTATTTCACGTTCCCATGGATGAATTGACTGACCACCGCTTCCAGGTCGAGCCCTGACTCCGTATCTCGAATCTTGCCCCCGGCCGGAAGTGCTTCGCCCCCGCCGCCAGCTGTCAAGGACACGAACTTCTCTCCAATAATCCCACGCGTCTTAATCGACGCAATGCTATCGCTGAACAACTTGACGTCATTACGGATCGACAGCGTCACCACGCCCCGATCTTCTTTGAGGGTGATCGCCTTCACTCGCCCCACCTCCACGCCCGCAATCTCTACCGTCGCCCCAGGCTTCAATCCTGACACAGAATCGAATTCGGCGTCGATGTTGTAGAGGTTGCCGCCGATGATTTCCAGCTTGCCGAGCTTGATCGACAGATACCCCAAGCAGATGATGCCCACCAGCACAAACGCCCCGACGGCCAACTCCAGTTTAGCTTTTTCCATGTCGGCTCCCCGGCAGTTAGGATTTGAGCGATGCCATGCCGCCTACTGAAATAAATTCACGGATGGCCGGATCGGTGGTTTTTTGAAAGTCCGCCGATGGGGCCATCGCCGCAATCTTCCCGTCCTTGAGCATTGCCACCCAGTCCGAAATTAAAAAGATTTCAGGTATCTCATGGCTCACCATCACCGCCGTGAATCCGAAGGTCCGATGCATGCCCACGATCAGATCGTGGATGGTGTTGGCCATGAGCGGATCCAGCCCTGTGGTCGGCTCATCAAACAGGATGATTTCCGGTTCCATCACCAGCGCTCGGGCTAATCCGACCCGTTTCTTCATCCCGCCGCTCAGTTCGGCCGGAAATTTATGCCCCATGCCGGACAAACCCACCTGTTCCAGCTTCTCCTCGACCCGTCTCGCCACCTCGGTCTCCGCCAGTCTCAGCTTCTCCCGAAGCGGAAAGGCCACGTTCTCGAAGACGGTCAAGGAGTCAAAGAGGGCTGCGCCCTGAAAAAGCATGGCAAACTTCTTGCGCACGTCGTTGAGGGCTCTCCCCTTCAGGCGGGAGATCTCAATCCCATCTACCCAGACTTCGCCACGGTCCGGCTGCATCAGACCGATAACATGTTTGAGCAGCACGCTCTTGCCCCCACCGCTTCCCCCGATAATGGTCGTGAGCTTCCCCGCCGGAATGTCGAGGTCCACTCCGCGCAAGACCGGTTGTCCGCCAAGCGTTTTTTCCACTCCGACGAGCTTGATCATACGCAATCAGGTTGAGGTTGAGGTTAAGGCTGAGGGCGCAGCCAGCGTTGGCCTTTTTGGAAACTTAACCTTAATCTCAGCCTCAACCTTCTTCATAGCAGTACCGAGGTCAGAAAATAATCCCAGACCAGGATCAACACCGAAGAGAGCACCACGGCCTCCGTCGTTGCTGCTCCGAGCCCTTCCGCACTCAACCTGGTGTTGTACCCTTTATAACAGCAGACCCAGCTTACAATCAGCCCGAAACTGATCGATTTCAAGATGCCGCCGTACACGTCTTTCCATTCCACGGCAGACTCAATGGAACTCCAGTAGGACCCCGAATTTCCACCCAACAAGTTTACGCCGATCAGGTAGCCGCCGTAGATCCCCACCACATCGGCAATGGCCACGAGGAGGGGCACCCCGATCAGTCCTGCCACAAGTTTCGGAGAAATCAGGTACTGCAGAGAATTGACGGCCATGGTGTCCAGCGCGTCGATCTGTTCCGTAATCCGCATGATACCGATCTCGGCCGTCATGGCCGAGCCAGCGCGCGCCGTCACCATGAGGGAAGCCAGGACCGGCCCAAGCTCGCGGATCAAGCTCAGAGCGACCACCGAGCCTAGCACTGCTTCCGAGCCGAATTTCCTTAGTGTGTAGTAGCCCTGCAGGCCCAACACCATCCCGGTGAAGGCCGCAGTGAGGACGACCACGAACGTGGATTTAAAGCCGATGAAATGGAGTTGTTTCAAGATCTGGAACGGCCGGAGGGGGGGCCTGAAGAGCCACGCGAACGTCGCCACCAAGAAGATGAGCATCCGTCCCATCTCCTGGACCACGAACAGAGTCCCATGGCCGATGCGTGCGATAAGCCCGATCAACACCAATGGGCCCGCCTGCCCGAACCGATCCTATGCAAGATCATCCAGAAACCTTCCGAAGAAAGTCGTGATCCGTTCAGAGGCAATGAGGCTCTGCGCACGAAGGCGGAGCAATCCCATGACACAGGACGGACGCGTGAGGCACGTGAGCGCGCCACGGACCCAACCGGCTGGCGTGAGAAAGAGATTGAAGTCGAGGGCTAGATCTTCATCAACCAGGTCGGACACCGCGCGAATGATGACGAAGGGCATCTGCCGCTCACGCGCGGCCGCGCCGACGGCAGCGCTTTCCATGTCAAGCCCTAAGGCCCCGGTAGCCGCAGCCACTTCTCCTTTTTCACGAGCACGCCAGACAACCCGCGGGACCGTCACGAACCGACCGGCGCGGGCAGCCATGCTTATCCCGGACGCTGCCTTGATCGCCGCGGCGCTGAATTCCGGCGAACAGGGAACGGACTCGCGCAGGTCAGGTGAACAGGCCTTATTCAGATACATGATGACGTCCGTGCCGATCAACAACTCGCCGACCCGGCAAGACGCAAGCGCACAGGCGAAGCCGGATGAGACCGCGAGGTCCACTGGCTGGGCCACCAAGGCCTCGCGGCAGACCGCACGCGCCCTCTCAAGCCCCACCCCCATCTGATACAGCCAGATCCGGCAGTTCCCCCGTCGGCCGATCACGCAGCGGGCTCCAGCCAGGCGTCGTTCTCCCTCGACCAACATTGCCCGACGGACAGCCTTGAGCTCCCACCTGGTTGCCGTGAAGATTCCGACCTGTATCAACCGGCTTCCTCAGGGGATCTGGGATCGCTCCCAGCACAGGATCATGTCGCTCGTGAAACGTCCGATCGGAAACGTCCCGTTTCACGAGCGTTCAGGCACAACTCATCAGCTCTCGTTTGCCCGCGAGTTCTGAGGTTGCGATACATGGCGAGAGCCCACAGTGGAAAATACTGGCAGTACCAGTGGTAGCGGAGATAGAACACGCGGGGGAAGCCGGTCCCGGTGTGCCGGTGTTCAACCCATGATCCGTCCTGCCGCTGATGACGCAGCAGATAGTTCACCCCACGGACCACGCTGATGGAGTCCGAGACTCCCGCGGAGAGCAATCCGATGAGGGCCCAGGCGGTCTGGGAGGGCGTGCTGTCTCCCACGCCGGCCACCGTTGGGTCGGCATAGGATAAACAGGACTCTCCCCATCCACCGTCAAGATTCTGTTTGGATTCCAGCCAGGCCACCGCCTTCCGCACGTAGGGCATGGTCATATCCTCGCTGATGGCCCGCAACCCGGCCAGGACCGACCACGTGCCATAAATATAATTGACGCCCCAGCGACCATACCAACTACCATCCGCCTCCTGTTCCTGTCGTAGGAACTGCAGGGCCGGCTCCACAGCCGGATGCGTACGGTCATAGCCGAGCGCCCCCAACATCTCCAGGCAACGGCCGGCCAGGTCGGCCGTGCTCGGGTCCAACAGCGCCCGGTGATCGGCGAACGGAATCAGATTAAACACTGTTCGATTATTGTCCTTGTCATAGGCCCCCCAACCGCCGTCCGAACCCTGCATCGCCATCACCCACCGATACCCCCGCGCAATCGACTGGTGCTGGGCCTCACGGTTCGCCAGTCGGAGTTTGGCCAATGCCATCAGGACCACTGCCGAGTCGTCCACATCGGGATACATCTCGTTTTCAAATTGAAAATACCATCCCCCTGGTTCCGCCTGTGGAGCCGAAACTTTCCAGTCACCGTCCTTGGTAGTCTGGCACGACATCAGCCATCCGGCGGCTTTCGCCAGAGCCGGATGATCTTGAGGCAATCCTACCTCGATAAGCGCATTGATCAGCAGGGACGTATCCCACACAGGGGAGAAGCAGGGCTGCAGGTGGAGGGTCTCCGCCTGGCCCGTCCCGTCATGAACGACCTCATAGACTTCCAGCTCTTCAATCTCGCGCAAGGCTTTGACGACCTGCGGGTGATCAGCCGTGTAGCCCAGGCACCGCAGGGCCACGATCGAGTTGGCCATCGCCGGATAAATGGCGCCAAGCCCCCCACTCCCCTTGAGATGGTCCAACAACCAGTTCGCAGCTCTCGCGACCGCCGCCTTCCGCAACGCTTGGAGCGGCAGCCGACTATACAATTTGAGAATTCCGTCCAGTGTGATGAATAGATTTCGCCAGGTCCACCAGGCCGCATCCTTTTTGAACGGGGGGACCTCCCGGTACCGGACCCGAGCGCGCGGCACCAAGAAGAGTTCTTCGATCCCCTGTTCCGCAGGAAGACGATAGACCGGCCTGTGCGCAAAGACGATCAACAACGGGATCAAGACCGTCCGGGACCAATAGGATACCGTGTAGAGGCTGAAGTAGAACTGTTTGGGCAGCAGCATGATCTCGGGCGGCATGCTGGGGATTCCTCTCCAGTCATACTGATCAAAGAGCGCAAGTGTGATCTTGGTGAACACGTTGGCCGCCACGACCCCGCCTTTCGCCAGAATCGCGTCGCGCGCTCGGATCATGAATGGCTCATCCGCCGGGACGCCCGACAGTTTAAGCGCAAAGTAGGCCTTGACCGACGCGCTGATTTCGCATAGCCCGCCGGAATAAATCGGCCAGCCCCCGTCTGGTAGCTGCGTGGCCTTCAGGTACCGCACCGCCTTGCGTTCCCGCTCCGGATCCACCCGATCAAGAAAACGCCGCAGCATGAGGTATTCGGCTGTCAGCGTACTGTCGGCTTCCAGTTCAGCCACCCAGAACCCCTCCACTGGGTGTTGTCGCCCCAAGAACCAGGCCTGGCTGCGACGGATCGCCTCATCGATGGATTCCGACTGCCCCATCGAGCCGCCGACCACGCGACGCGTGGTCGCCTCGGCTGGAACAGTCGGACGGGGGTTATGTGAAACCAGCCGCAGAGGAGGCAGGAGTCTGGTGCCGGAACCCAGCTTGAGCCGTCCCGGCACCGAAGCGAACAAGCTGTCGGACAGACGGGTGATGAGACTTTTAATCTTAATCAGCTTCATACGGTCTTCTATATCACCGGACAACGAGACAAGAAAACGAAGGAAGGGACAACCGCCTATCCTTGGCAAGATGCAGCCGGTCGGCCTCGGAAAACTTCATAGCCCGCTTATAACAAACCCCCCCTAGGCTGTCAAGCAAGCGACGCTTCAACCCCTTGAACGACGACCCTTTTCCTGTGTTGGAACTTCCGGGGAGATCAGACCGGTTGGAGTTCGGCCAGACGAACTGAGACCAGCTTCGAGATGCCCGGATCCTCCATCGTCACACCAAAGAGAGAATCCGCGACCCCCATGGTCCGCTTGTTGTGGGTAATCACGACGAACTGAGCCTCTTCTGCCAGCTCTCGCAGGACCTCGGCAAATCGCCCGATATTCTCTTCATCCAACGGGGCATCAATCTCGTCCAGAATGCAGAAGGGCGTGGGCCGGATGAGAAAACTGGCAAAGATGAGCGCCATGGCCGTCAGGGTTTTCTCTCCACCGGACAACATGGCGATGCTCTTCAGACGCTTGCCCGGCGGCTGGGCCACAATATCAACACCTGGTTCTTCACTGGACCCGACTCCTTCCTCCTGACCCTCCTCTGGCTCGGTCAGCACCAACTCCGCCCGCCCGCCCGGGAACAGCCGGCCGAACACTTCATTGAACTTGCCTTGCAGTTCATTGAAGGTGTCCATGAACATCTGTTTGGAGGTCCGATTGATTCGAGCAATGATTTCTCTCAGCGACCCAACGGAGTTGGATAGGTCCGCTTCCTGAGTGGTCAGGAAACGGTGTCGCTCTTCCAACTCCTGGTGCTCGCCGATGGCGGCCAGATTGATCAGTCCCATGCGCTGGAGTCGCTCACGAAGGGCCTGCAGTTGTTCTCGAAGCGCGCGCGACTCGTCTTCTCCGCCGCCCCGCTCTCCGGTCATCTGCCCCTTTCCCTCGTCCTCTGGCTCCTGCGCCAGGGCTGCTGACAGGGAGAGTTCATAAGTGCCTGCGAGGGTCGCTTCCTGCGTTGCCAGTTGGGTGTTGATCTCAGCCCGACGGACCTCCAAGGCCGTTCGCGCCTCACGACTCGAGGCCATGGTCTCGCGGACCACACTCAGCTCTTGCTCGACCCGTCTCGATGATGCCGTGTCCCCCGCCTGCGCCTCCTGGGCCGACACGAACTCCGCTCGGATCTGGACGGCGCGACGGCCCAATTCTTGACACTGGGTCACGTTCCGATCCCATGCGGCCTGGCTCTGCTGGGTGGCCGTCACGAGAGCGTCGATCTGTTGATCGAGGGCCTGGATGCGCGCGCTCCGCTCTTCTTGTTCTTTGACGAGCCGAGCCAGGTCCGCTTCGCTGTGTTCCCGTCGCGCACGAAGCGTCGCAACGGCCAGGTGGGCTTCTGTCAGACAGCGTTGCAGCTCGAAACCTTCCTCCTCCATTCCAGCGAGGGCGGTGCCCTGTTGCGAAAGGCCGGCTTCCTGAACTCGTTTCTCCTCCACCAGGCCGGCCAGTCGGTCGCGACCGGATCGGATCCCCTCCTCGAACTGAACTCGCTCCTCTTCGACCATGCGTCGTTCTGCACTGATGGTCTCGATGCGTTTATCCAGGCCCTCCACACTCTGCCCTTGGCCTGCCTCGTCCTTGACAAGCGCGAGCAGCCGCATCTCTGCCTCGCGGATTGATTCGTCAAGGCGCTGGACGGTGGCTCGCGATCCTTCGCATTCGACCGACAACTGCTCACGACTCCGCCGGCCATCCTCGACAGCCCGAGCCAATTGCACCAGCTGCGCTTCCAGTTGTTGGACCTCACTCCTACGCTGGAGCAGACCTCCGGACGCTCCGATGGCCCCACCTGTCATCACGCCGGCTGCATCCAGCACCTCACCAGCCAACGTGACCAGCGTGGGTCCTGTGGGAGCGGACCACAGACCGCGCTCCCAGAGTCCGACGGCCACCTCGAGCGTCTCCACGATCACCACGCCCTCGAACAAATAGGTCAAGACCGATCGCGAATCATCTGGAGCCTGCACGAGGTCGAGCGCCTGCCCGATGACTCCGGGCTCCTGCGCCATTGTCGGCCACCACCCTTGTCCCTGCCGAACTGAGGCGCCGACCCGGGGACGCATGGGGATAAAGGCGCCACGCCCAAGATCTTTGGTCTTCAAAAAGGCGATGGCTTGATGTGCCTGTGCCGGACCATCCACGAGCCAGGCGCGCACACGCTCACCCAACAGAGCCTCGATCGCCCGTTCAAGTCCGGGAGGCACCACGAGCCACTCAGCCACTGCCTCGCGCACACCCTGACAGTCCCTGAGGGACGTGGTCTCTCCCTCGCCTTCCCGGCCATAGCCCATTTCCTCGCGAATGACTCCCTGCAACGCCCGCACGCGCGACTCGGACGCCGCCTGCTCCTCTTGCTGCCGACCGACCTGCTGCTCCGTGTCACGGAGCCGGCCCTCCAGTCGCTGGGTGTCCTGCGCCGCTGCGTCTCTGTCACGCTGCAGATTCCCCCGTAGCCGCTCGGCCTCGTCCCGACCCTGGGCGAACCCGCGAAGCCGCTCGAACGAATCGGCTCGCTGGGTGCCCACCTCGGCCTGCTCCTCCGCCAGTCGGTCGGCGCGACGACGTGCTTCTTCACGCTGGGCCTCCAGCCTCGCCAGGTTGTTTTCCTCGTGGGTTGTCCTCACCGTGATGTCGAGGATCCCCTGCCGCGCCCGTTCCTCCTCTTCGACCGCCGAGGCCCGCCGAGCGGCCAGGGCCCGTTCGTTCTGCTCGAGTTCAGAGAGCGCTCGCGAGCCTTCGGCGATGTCGGCATCGATCCGGGAAAGCTTCGTCCGAAGCTCCGCAAGGTCCGCCGCGACCTGTTCGTGTTCTCGCCCGAGACGTGTCGAATCGACCAGCGCCTGGGCACGCTGCTGCTTATAGAGCTCCAGCCGGCCTCTCTCCACCTCGGCAGCAGTGACGGCTTGCGCCTGCTGGTGCTCCACGCGCGCCAGTTCCTCCCGGATCTGACTGACGGATTCATCACCGGCCACCAGCCTCAACCGGACGGCCTCAAGTTCGGAATTCAGTCGTGCCTGCCCGGCAGCCTGGCCTGCTTCCTTCGCGTCGAGTTGCGCCAGGTCGGACTCGACCATCGCCTTGCCCGCGAGCAACGCACGGCAGTCCCGAACGAGCAGCCGGATCTCCAGCACCTTGGCCTCTTGCTGGAGGCTCTGATAGGTGCGCGCCTGCCTGGCCTGACGTTCCAGTGAGTTCAGTTGCCTGCGCACCTCGACGATGATGTCCCGGACCCTGAGCAGGTTCTGACGCGTCGCTTCAAGTTTGCGGAGCGCCTCGGCCTTTTGCTTCTTGTACCGTACGATGCCGGCGGTCTCCTCGATGAGCTCGCGGCGATCCTGCGGAGAGGCATTCAAGATCTGCTCGATGCGGCCCTGCTCAAGGACCGTGTGACCCTTGGTTCCCGCTCTGGTATCCAGCAAGAGGCTCCGGACATCCTTCAACCGGCAGGGCGTTTTGTTAATGAGATACTCGCTGTCGCCGTTTCGATAGAGCCGCCGCGTGACCATCACCTCATCATATTCGTTGAGCCGATTGGGCAACGTCTCGAGTCCCGCGAGCCGTTCCTCTCCGACCCCGCCGATGACCAGCGAGACTTCAGCCATGCCCAGGGGTTTCCGGGCTTCGGTGCCATTGAAGATGACATCCTCCATCCGCTCGCTCCGCAGGGTCTTGGTACTCTGTTCCCCGAGCACCCAAAGAATGGCGTCCACCACATTGCTCTTCCCCGTGCCGTTCGGTCCCACCACCGCCGTGATGCCCTTCGGGAAGGCGATCCTGGCTTCTGCAAATGACTTAAAGCCCGTCAGCTCCAAGGATTTCAGATACATGCCCTTCCCTCCGAGGATGCTCGTCCAATCGCCCTACTGCTTCAGGCGGTCGCGGCCCTTGTACCACAGCGATTTGCAAAAATCAAAGAAAAATACTGTATGCAGGGGTTTTGAAGGATACGCCTACAAGCTATTGGGGAACGAACGGACAGGCGGGAAGAGGGGGGTTCTGAGGAAAGACTTACGACCCTGAATGCTGTGAGAGTGACTGGACGCTGACCAGTTCCTTGGGCAACAAAAATTCCACATCCTCTTCAATCACCGTCAACTCTTCGACTTCACTGGCTCCAAACCGTTTCAGATAGGCCACCACTTCCGTCACCAGGACCTCAGGGGCAGAGGCGCCGGCTGTGATGCCGACTGCCCGCGCTTGTCTGACCCACTCCGGGTTAATGTCATCCGAAGAGTCAATGAGGTACGACGGAATGCCGCAGTACTCGGCCAGCTCCCGGAGACGATTCGAGTTCGAGCTGTTCGTCGATCCGATGACCAGAATGACATCCACCAGCTTGGCCAGCTCCTTCACCGCATTCTGACGGTTCTGCGTCGCATAGCAGATGTCCTCCTGGTGCGGCCCCTTGATCCCGGGGAATCGGCGGTTCAGCGCGGCGACAATGTCCCGGCACTCGTCCACGCTCAGGGTGGTCTGCGTCACATAGGACAGATGATGGGTGTTCTCCACCTGCAGCTTTTCGACATCGCTCACCGAGGACACCAAGTGGAACTTATCCGGGATCTGTCCCAGCGTGCCGATCACCTCCGGGTGTCCGGCGTGACCGATCAGAATAAGCTCATAGCCCTGCGTATGATCGCGGTTCACCTCGTTATGCACCTTGATGACCAGCGGGCAAGTGGCATCAATCACTTTAAGGCCCCGACGATGCGACTCTTCCCAGACTTCCTTGGCCACCCCGTGGGCGCTGAAAATGACGATCGCCCCGTCGGGGACTTCGTTGAGTTCTTCCACGAAGACCGCGCCCTTCTGGCGCAGAGAGTTGACGACGTGACGACTGTGCACAATCTCGTGGCGGACGTAGATCGGCGCGCCGTAGGCCTTGAGCGACAGCTCCACGATTTCAATCGCCCGGTCAACCCCGGCGCAGAACCCTCTGGGATTCGCCAGATAAATCTTCATGTTCTAAGCTCTCTCCTAGAATTCTAGACGTAACCGCTAACACCATACGTGAGAAAGGGTCCAATCGTCAACTGTTAGCGATCCTGAAGGGATTGAGACTTTCGACCAATCCATCACTCCATTTCATTCTTTCTCCTCCTCTTACCTCCCCTAATTTCCTCAAGAGCGCCTCGGATTGAAGGGAAGGGCACGGAAGATTCGTTTTCGTAGATTCTTCTAAGGGGGGTGGTCTGGCTGATCCCCAACTGCGCGCGTCCAACGAGGGCCTTCTGAGGCCGCGCGTTGCGCGAGCACAGGGGATCAGCCAAGCCGCCCCTTCCTTTCTGTTCCTTCGTCATCCGAGGCGCCTTAGCCCTGCCTTTTCTTCTCGTTGATTCCTCCATGTGTGTCAAGACACAAGATTTTTTAGATCGTCCGGGGTGGCCGGGACTGACCTCTACTGCGCGCGTCCAGCGAGCACCTTCTTAGTGTGCGCGCTGCGCGAGCACGGAGGTCAGCCCGGTCGCCCCAGATCCTTGCTGCGTGCTCTTGACACCTCTCTTCCTTCGCTTTACGCTGTCCTCCACGATGACGACGAAGGCCGGCAAGAAAATCCTGATCGTGGAGGACGAGAAGGACATCCTCCAACTAGTCAAGTTGTACTTGGAAAAGGAGGGTTACAGAACCTGCACCGCCACGACCGGCCTTGAGGGGCTCAAGCAGGTGAAGACCGAACACCCTGACTTGATCATCTTGGATCTGATGCTGCCCGAGATGGACGGCATCGAGGTGTGCAAGAGGATTCGGAGCGATCGCGAAACGGTCAGGATCCCGATGATCATGCTGACAGCCAAGGCGGAGGAATCAGACACGATCATCGGCTTGGAGCTGGGTGCAGACGACTATGTCACCAAACCCTTCAGCCCCAAAGCGCTGGTCGCCCGGGTCAAGTCGCTGTTCCGGAGACTGGACCGCAAACCGGAGGACGAGCCGGCTCGGTACGGCTACGGCACGCTGGCCATGGACCTCACGCGCCATGAGGTCAAAGTGAATGGACGAGATGTATCGCTCACCGCCAAGGAATTTGGCTTGCTGGAACATCTCCTGCGGAACCCCGGCCGCGTGATGACCCGCGATGTCCTGCTGAACTCCGTATGGGGGTACGACTATTACGGGACAACCCGCACCGTTGACGTGCATGTTCGCCGACTCAAGCAAAAGATCCCCCTGCTGAACGACGCGATCGTTTGCATCAAGTCACTCGGTTACAAGCTCAAAGAACTCGATGCTCCCTCATGAACCTCCCAATCCGGTGGAAAATCACCCTCGGCACCCTCTCCGCAGTCACCTTGGGATTGGCCGTCGCGGGATGGCTCGCGCTTCGTTCTATTGAACAGCTCGAACTCGCCCGCCTGACCGAGACTCTGGAGACCGGGACCAGCCTGGCTACGGTCTCCCTGGAACCGCTTCTGCAAAGACCCAACCGGCGGGTCCCTGCTTCAGAGCTGCAGGCTAGGGCACGAGAGGTGAGCCGCCATGCCCATGCCCGTGTCACAGTGATCGGCCCTGAGGGGACGGTCCTGGCCGACAGCGAGACACCAGACGAAACGCTGTCTCAACTTGAGAATCACAGCAGTCGCCCCGAAATCGTGCAGGCCCTGGCCACCGGAAGCGGGACTGACATCAGGCTGAGCCAGACCACGGGCAAGCGCATGTTCTACTTAGCAGTTCCCGTCGGTCCATCAGGCGCGCCCAACGGTATTGTACGGCTGGCGCTGCCGATGACCATGATGGAGGTTCGGCTCCTCGACCTCAAAGAGGACCTGGGCATCGCCTTTGGTGTCGCCTTCGCTGTTTCGGTTATTTTGAGCATGCTACTCGCCCAAGGGCTGACACGACCCCTTTCAGATATGGTCGGCGCGGCCCGTAAGCTAGCCGACGGCGCGCTGGGGCAACGGATTCCCCTGACAAGCCGTGACGAGGTGGGTGGACTGGCCGAAGCCATCAACCAAATGGCGGACCAACTTGAATCGAAGATCCGTGAGGTCTCCGAGGACCGCGCGCAGTTGCTGGCGATGCTGGCCTCCATGGTGGAAGGCGTCATGGTTCTGGACTGTAACGGCACCGTCCTCCAGGTGAACCCGGCCCTCGAACGCATGTTCATGGTGCGGGGGCGCGAAGCCCGAGCTCGAGCGCATGGGGAGGTGATTCGACACCATGACCTCAACGAGTTAGCCAAGCAGGCATTGGAAACCCGCCAAAATCAGAGTGGCGAGATCACGATGGCGCTGAGTGGCCGTACCTTCAGAGTGGAAGCCTCAGTGGCCGGCGGTCAGCGCGAAAACGAGGCCTGCGCCGTCTTGGTGTTTCACGACATCACGGCGTTGAGGCGGCTGGAAAAGGTGAGGAAAGACTTCGTCGCCAACGTGTCCCACGAACTCCGCACCCCGCTCACCTCGATCAAGGGGTACGTCGAGGCATTGCTGGACGGCGCCAAGGATGATCCGGAACAGACCGCTCGCTTTTTGGACATCATCCTGAAACAGAGTGATCGTCTCAATCTGATCCTGGAAGACCTGCTCCAGCTCTCACAGATCGAGTCCGGTGAGGTCTCTTTCAAACGGGATCCTGTTCACCTTAGCACGGTGGTGGATCGCACCTTGGCCCTGATCAAACCGCTGGCGGACAAGAAGGGCCATACCGTCACGGTCGCGATTCCTCCCGACCTCCCGCCGGCAGCCGGAGATGAAGAGCAGCTTGTCCAGGTGCTGACGAACCTCCTGGACAACGCCGTAAAATATACCCCGCCCCATGGTTCGATTCATATTGCCGGTCAGCCGGCGAAGGATTCCCCCCTTGACATGGTGGAACTCAGCGTGACCGACACGGGCTTGGGGATTCCTGAAGCCGACCGGCCCCGCGTGTTTGAGCGGTTTTATCGGGTGGACAAGGCGCGGTCGCGCGAGTTGGGGGGAACTGGCCTCGGCTTATCTATCGTCAAACACATCGTTGAGGCGCACGGGGGACAGATTTGGGTGGAGGGAAACCACCCGGTGGGCAGCCGCTTCGTGGTTAAATTGCCAACCTCAAAGGATGTGCCCATCGACGTTCAACTCAGCCTGGTCAGCCCGACATAAATCAGCGCCGCCAAGAGTCCTGAACCAGGGAGCGTGAAGACCCACGCGTAGAGAATCCTGGCTGTCACCCCCCATCGAACCGCAGACAGTCGCTTGGTCGCCCCCACACCCATGACCGACGACGTGATCGTGTGGGTCGTGCTGACCGGCAGTCCGAAGTGCGCCGTCGCCAAGAGCACCGTCGCCGCTCCTGTTTCAGCCGCAAACCCGTGCACCGGTTCCAGCTTCGTGATTCCCATCCCCAACGTCCGAACGATCCTCCACCCTCCCAGGGCGGTGCCAAGCCCCATCGCGATGGCACAGGTCACGATCACCCAGGTCGGCACCTCCTCGCTGGCGATCTGCCCGGCCGAGAGCAGGGCTAGCGTAATGACTCCCATGGCCTTCTGGGCATCGTTCGCCCCGTGGCTATAGGCCATGAAGCTTGCTGAAACAAGCTGGAGATTGCCGAACAGTCGCGTGGCAAAGCCTCGCGACGTTCTGAAGAACACCCAACTGATCAGCACCATCAAGGCCAGGCCGACCAGGAACCCGAACAGCGGCGAGAGGACCATGGCCTCCAGCACCGCACGCAATCCGGAGAACTTGACCACAGCCCAGCCGCCGTGAACCCACCCCGATCCCACCAGTCCTCCGATCAGCGCATGGGATGAGCTGGTGGGCAAACCCAGCAGAAGGGTGCAGAGGTTCCACAGGATCGCCCCTCCCAAGGCGGAGGCGACGACCCCCTGCGTCACGGCACCTGGGTCCACGATGCCGGAGCCGACCATCTTGGCCACAGCCGTGGACATGAACGCGCCGGCCACGTTCATCAGACCGGCCATCAGGACCGCCACCAGCGGGCTCAAGACCCGTGTCGAGACCACGGTGGCGATCGCATTCGCGCTGTCATGCCAACCATTCGAGAAGTCGAACAGCAGCGCAAGCGCGACCACAAATAGGAGCATGCCACTGAGGTCAGGCATCATCAGGAGAATGGCTAATGGCTTATGGCTTATGGTTGATGACCAGATATAGGTTCAGAAGCCATCGGCCATTCTTTTTGGCGAGCATCCCACTCAGATCAGGCAGCATCGGGAGAATGGTTAATGGCTTATGGTTGATGGTTGATGACGATCGAGAGCCTCAGAAATCATCGGCCATTCGCCATCGGCCATCAGCCATTCTTTCTAGATGTGTTTGAGCGCAATGCGTTCCAGGATGTTCGCCACGTCCTCGCAGCGATCCGTCCCTTCCTCGAAATTTTCGTAGATCTCCTTCCACTTGATCACGGCGATCGGGTCCTGTTGATGCTCAAACAGGTCGGAGACCGCGTCCCTTGTCACGCGGTCCGCTTCGTTTTCCAGACTATTGACCCGCACGCCATGTTCGCTCAGGTTTGCATGGGGCTCCCCCAGTTGATCGATGCCGGCCCCCACCGCGACCGCCGCCTCATACAGAATATTGGCCAGCTTGATTGCGGTCTCAGTCGGTTTGTCCACCTTGAACACCACGAACCGGTCGGCCACTGCCTCGACTAAATCCAGCACGTCATCCAGCGCGCTGGCCAATCCGTGAATGTCTTCCCGGTCGATCGGCGTGATAAAGGTCTGGTTCAGTCTTCTCGCGATCTCGTGGGTGATCCCATCCCCGATATGTTCGATGTCTTTGAGGCGGCGGGCCTGCTCCGCGGGATTCCGAAAGTCTTCCATCATATTCTTGAGCATCCGGCTGCCTTCGATCATATTGTGAGCAGCCTTCTTGAACAGCTCGAAGAACGCGACCTCTTTTGGGATTAAGCCAAACATCGTCTCTCCAGT
>Ga0209859_1000067_pt1 | contig 20794 bp, 18 predicted proteins | sample GWRWS3_50_60_FD_187241 | JGI IMG/M metagenome (GOLD analysis project Ga0209859, IMG submission 187241) | Riverbed sediment microbial communities from areas with vegetation nearby in Columbia River, Washington, USA - GW-RW S3_50_60 (SPAdes)... | ecosystem: Environmental > Aquatic > Freshwater >... | reverse complement strand
GCCACAGCGCCAGCGGCGCGGACACGCCGGTTACCCGCGCCGCGTACTCCCGCGCCTGGGACGAGCCCAACTCGCGGCCGAAGAGCTGGCCGCGCCGGAGCCTCAGCTGCGCACCGAAGACGGCTGGCAGGGTTCCGGCCGGATTGCGCCACAGGGCGGTGGCGAACGTGGCGAACCCGCCGAAGACGGGTGAGACGAGCACGCCGGCCCGGGCCGGGTAGCGAGCGAGAGCGCTGGCCACGGCGAGACCACCCACGCCGTGTCCGATGAGGACAGCGCGGCGCGGTAGCCGCGCGGCGACCTGAACGACGTCATGTGCGTACGCGCGAAGCGTCGTGTGCCGTGCCGCGCCGCTGTCACCATGGCCACGCAGACTCATCGCGTAGGCCGCGAAGCCCCTCTCGGCGGCATGCTCGAGCCACTTCTCGGTGAAGGCCCACGCCCCATGCCCGAAACCGGGTACGAACAGCAACGGCGGACGGCCACCGTCGATCTCGCCAAAGCCCTTGGAGACCGGCTGCGACGTGAGCACCTCGCGCTGCACCGGGGGGACCGGTGAGGCCCACTCGCGCCAGCGGAAGATCCGGGTGCGACTCACTGACCCGCCTCCATCTCACGCAGGGTCTTCTCGACTGCCCGCAGGTAATCCACGTGGCTCACCTCGAACCAGTGGCGGGTCGACTGTTTGACCTTCGCCTTGTTGAAGCGCCCGGAGACGTCGGAGTGGTGGCGGCGCCAGTACGACGCGGCCCGCTCTGGCGCGGACTCCCGCAGCCGAAGCCAAGTGGCCACCGTGACCGCCTGCCAGTGCATCAGCGAGAAGATGCCGGAGTCGGGCTGGAGCAGCCCGGTCACGGCGAGCGTCGGGTACGCCGGCGGGAACGCGTGCAGATACAGGCGGGGCCGACCCTCGGCATCCACATTGAGCAGATCGGGCGCGAGGAACTCAAATCGCGGCAGGTACCCGGTGGCCAGAATGACTAGGTCGGGCTCGGCCACGCGGCCGTCGGCGAGCTCGACGGCGTCACGGGTGAACCGCACGACATCCGGCACCGGGGTAATCGAGCCGTGGCCGAGGTAGTAGACCAGCTGGCTGTTCGCAATTGGGTGGGTCTCGTAGATCTTGTGGTCGGGCTTCGGCAGCCCGAATCTGGTGAGGTCGCCGACGGTGCGTCGCATCGTCCGGTGGAAGAGCCACTGCCGCATACGCAGCGGTACCCGTAGCGACAACACCGTGTCGTTGACCTGGTCGGATGGGCGACCGTAGGCGTACTTCGGCGCGTACCAGTAGCCTCGCCGACTCGAGTGCCAGCACCTGGACGCCTGCTGCGCCGCCTCGACGGCGATATCGCAGCCCGTGTTCCCGGCTCCCACGACCAGGACGCGACGACCGCGCAGCTGGGCGGCGTCCTTGTACGCCGAGGCGTGGATCACCTCGCCTTTGAAGTCCTCCAGACCCTCGTAGGTCGGGAACTTGGGCGACCAGTTGTGCCCGTTGGCGACGACCACCGCGGCGTAGCGCTGGGTCCGGTCCGAGCCGCCGCTTTTGGCGCCGCTGATTGTCACGTCCCATCGGCCATCCTCGGCCGGTTCCACCTTGGTGACCTCGGTGCCGAACCAGATGTGTTCGCGTAGCCCGAAGTGGTCGGCGTAGCGCTCCAGGTAGGCCAGCACCTGAGTGTGGTGAGGATAGTCCGGCCAGGAATCCGGCATCGGGAAGTCCGGGAACTGGGTGAAGGGTTTCGACGAGATGAGATGGGCGCTCGCGTAGACCGGGCTGCGGTCATGGCGCCAGTTCCAGGCCCCGCCTACCCCCGTCTCGCGCTCGTAGCAGTCGACCCCGAATCCGTACTCGCGCAGGTTCTTGATCGCGGTCAAGCCGCAGGCTCCCGCGCCGATCACGCACACGTTCTCGCTACGGTCGTGGACCGGAGTGCCGCCGCGCCAGCTGGCCGCCGCATCCGTGGGCGCCGGAGCGGCGCCCCTCACGCTGTCATAGCTCACCCGAGTTCCTCCCCAGTTCGCGTCGTCCCCCGGGTGCGCATACTAATGACTTTTCCGCCGATCAAGGACTTGCGGTCATCATTCGATCTTCAATCGACGACCGTGTGCCCTTGATCGGCGGGGGCGGGAGGCGCGAGGGCGGCGGGAGGGGCGAGGGCGGCGGGAGGGGCGAGGAGCGGCAGGCGGAGCTCGGCCATGATCGGGAAGTGGTCGCTCGCCCGGCGCGCCTCCGGCCAGTCCACGACCCGGTAGGCGCGTACCTCGATGCGCGGATCCACGAAGATCACGTCGAGGCGTTCGCGCGGGAGCGGGACCGGGAAGGTCTGCGCTGGCGCCCGCCCGCCTGCCGCGGCGGCGTCAACGCGTCCGTCGGCGAGGGTGCGCCACGCCGTACTGTCGGCAGTGTCGTTGACATCGGCGGCCAGCACGACCGGCTCGGTCACGCCGGAGAGCACCTTGGCCAGGATGGCCGCCTGTGCCGGACGCTCGTTCGGGTCGGTGGCCAGATGCGATCCGGCGACGACGAATGGCGTGCCCGCGACCGAGCAGCGAGACAGCGCGGCGCCGCGCATGTGGCGGCCTGGCGTGAGCGGAAACTGGACGTACCACGTCTCGTGCACAGCGACCCGCAGGCTCACCAGAAGCAGGTTGCCCAGGGAGGGAAGCCCCCCGCCCGCGTAGACGAGCCCGAGGCGATGGGCGAGATCGGCACACCGGGTCCGCCAGCGAAAACGCCGCGGGGCCTCCTGGGCCACCACGACGTCCGGGGCGAGCGAGCGGACGAGTGACACCATCGCGGTCAGGTCGTCGCGCAATCCGCGCACGTTGTACGAGAGCACCCGCAGCGCCGGCCCGGCCGCCTCTGGCATCGCTACCGCCTCGCCAGATCCGCGGCCCCCACCACACCGGCGGTGTTGCCCATCCGAGCCGGCTCCACCGACGCCACCGGCAGCGACCCGCGCGCGGCCAGCTCGTCGACAAGGGACGCTCGGGCCGGGGCCAGGAGCAGCTCGCCGGCCTCGATTACGCCGCCGCCGACCACGAGCACCTCGGGGTCGAGCAGCTGGATCAGATCCGCCAGGCCGCTGCCCAACCAGCGGCCGATCTCCGCGAAGGCGGCCCTCGAGGCCGGGTCGCCCTCGCGGGCGGCGCGGGTCACGAGCGGGCCGTTGACCGCGTCGATGGCCCCGTCCGCCAGCTCGAGCAGGCGAACCGCGCTCTCCGGATCCGCCTCGGCCTGGTCGCGCGCGTATCGGACCAGCGCGGTCCCGCTCGCGTACTGCTCGAGGCAGCCCTGCCGGCCACAACCACACCGGTGCCCGCCGGGTACCACCCGCACGTGGCCAAGCTCGGCCGCCATCCCGTGTGCCCCTCGCAGCAGTTCTCCACCGAGTACCAGGCCGCCGCCGATCCCAGTGCCGACGGTGATCAGAGCCATCGATTCGGCCGCGTCGCGGGCGGCGCCGAAGCGGAACTCCGCCCACGCGGCCGCGTTGCCGTCGTTCTCCACCACGACCGGAAGGTCGACCCGGCGGGCGACGCGATCGCGCAGCGGCTCGTCGCGCCAGGCGAGGTTCGGCGCGAACAGCACCCGGGACCGCGACTCGTCGATCCATCCGGCCGCTCCGATGCCCACCGCCGCGACCTCGTGGGCGCTGGCCAGTTCGCGCACCACCTCGACGATGAAGTCGAGCGTCTTGCCCACGTCGTCGGCGGGCGTCTCTCGTCGGGCCTGGGCCAGGACGTGACCATCGATGTCGACGACGCCGCCGAGTACCTTGGTGCCGCCGACGTCGACGCCAATGGTCATGGCCGGCGAAGTCACTCGTTCTCCCCCGTGCCCGCGGTCTTGCGCGGCGTCGCCTTCTTCGCCACCTTCTTCGCCGTCGCCTTCTTCGCCACCTTCTTCGCCGTCGCCTTCTTCGCCACAGTCTTCGCGGTCGCCTTCTTCGCCACCTTCTTCGCGGTCGCTGCCTTCGTCGGTGCGGCCTTCGCTGGTGCGACCTGCTTCGCGACGGCCTTCTTCGCCACGGCCTTCTTCGCCATCGGCTTCGGCGGGGGCGGCTCAGCCGTCGTCGCGGCACGCCATGGGTCGTCCTCCGCGGAGCCGGCCTGGCCGAAGCTTGCCAGCCCACCGCCGCGGGCCCGACGGCGCAGGGACTCCCAGAACTCGTCGCCCTCGCGCGTCTCCTCGGGCTCGGCTCCACCGCCGCGCGCGAAGGCGCGCAACAGCTGGGTGACGCCGGCGGCGAGGTCGCCTGCACCGCCGGCGAGGCGCTCGGCGAGATCCGCGTTGGGGTCGCGCATCGCGGCGATCACACGACAGACCGGGCACACGCAGCACTCAGGGCTGCCGGTGGCGAAGCCCGAACCGGCCCGACCGGCTCCGCCGAGGCCACGGCCAGCCATCGATACAGCCGCGATGGCGGCCGCCACGAGGCGCTCGGCCTCATCACGTACGGGGTCTGTTGCGGCTCGGCGTGTCATCAGCTTTCCTGTGCCTTTCTCAGTCATGCTTAGTGTGTGAAGTTGTCGGAGTGGGCTAGGCGGAACGGGGTGCACTACCAGACCGCCTGGCAGTGAGCGCGCGACGGCAACATGCCCGTCCCGGTGGTGAAAACCGCCACCGGCCGGTATCTCATCCTCGACCAGCCCTCACCGTCCGACGAGCGTGCGGTTGTGTATTGCCGAGTTTCGTCGGCCGACCAGAAGCCCGAGTTGGAACGCCAAGCGGGCCGGGTCGTCGCCGCGGCAACCGCGCGCGGGCTGACCGTGGCTGATGTGGTCAGCGAGGTCGGGTCGGCGCTGGACGGCCAACGCCCGAAGCTGGCCAAGCTGCTGCGCGATCCGCGCGCCGCCGTGATCGTGGTGGAACACCGCGACCGGCTGGCCCGTTTCGGTGTCGACCACCTGGTCTGTGCGTTGCAAGCATCGGGCCGGCGCCTGGTCGTGCTCGACGAGGCGGAGGTCGTGGACGACCCGGTGCCGGACATGCTGGACGTCCTCACCTGCTTGTGCGCCCGTCGGTACGGGCGCCGGTCCGCCGCTCGCAAGGCCAGGGCTGCGATCGAGGCCGCGGAGATGACGCGGTGAGCCGCACCAGGCAAGGCTTCCGGGTCGAGTTGTCCCCGACCGTGGAGCAGCGAGCCGTGATGGGCCGCCACGCCGGGCTGTCCCGGGTGGTGGAGAACTTCTGCCTCGACCGGATCAAGCGTCCTACTTTCCGGCGCCGATCGACTCGACGCGCCGCTTGAGCTCGGTGAGCGCGGTATCCATGATCATCTTTTCGGCCTTGCGCTTGAACATGCCGAGCATGCCGATCGCCAGATCCACCGCGAGGGTGTAGGTCACGGTCGACGTCCCGTCGTCGTTGCCGACGATGTCGTACGAGCCGACCTGGGCCTTCTGCATCTTCGACGGCTCCACGAGATGCCATTCGATCCGGGAGATGTCCTCGGCGTACTCGTAGGCCAGCGTGTACTCGTCGGCCACGACGCCGGCGTCGAGGACAAAGCGCACCTGGCTCGCGTACCCATCTTCGTACTCCTCGACAACCTCCACTGTCTTGGTCGCGCTCACCCACTCGGGGTAGCGCGCGAAGTCGCAGATCACGGCCGCGACCTGGTCGGGCGGTGCCGCTATGACAATGGACTGGGTCGAGGTATCGGCCATGGTGGGAAGGCTACTCACAGAAGGGCGCCGGCCGCGCGCAGGTCGCCGAGTTCGGTGACCGTGAAACCCCAGCCGAGCAGGCGGTCCGCGTCGACGCCGTGGCCGCTCGCCGGGGCCGGTTCGGCCGCTGTCGGCGTACGGGAGAAGCGCGGCGCCGGCGCCGGCTGCACCACCCCGTCGACGGAGACGAAGGTGCCCCGCGCCAAAAGGTGCGGATGCTCGGGTGCTTCGGCCAGTGACAGGACCGGTGCGACACACGCGTCGGTGCCCTCGAAAACGGCCGCCCACTCGTCTCGGGTGCCGGTCGCGAACGTCGACGCGAAGCGCGCCCGCAGCGCCGGCCAGCCGCTGACGTCGTACTGGTCCGGCAACTCCTCGCGGTCGAGCCCGAGGCCGCGCAGCAGCGCGGCGTAGAACTGCGGCTCCAGCGCACCGACCGCCACATAGCCGCCGTCGGCCGCGGCGTACACGTCGTAGAACGGTGCCCCGGTGTCGAGCAGGTTCGTGCCGGGCTCGTCGCGCCAGAGCCCTTGCGCCCGCAGCCCGTGGAAGGTGGCCATGAGCATGGCCACCCCGTCGACCATGGCCGCGTCGACAACCTGGCCCCGGCCCGATCTTCCCGCCTCCACCAGCGCCGCGAGTACCCCCGACACCAGCAGCATCCCCCCACCGCCGTAGTCCGCGACGAGGTTCAGCGGCGGCGTCGGCGGCTGGCCGGCCCTGGCGAAGTGGCGAAGTGCACCGGCGACGGCGAGGTAGGTCAGGTCATGTCCCGCCCGGGGGGCGAGCGGGCCATCCTGACCCCACCCAGTCATGCGGCCGTAGACCAGGCGCTGGTTGTGCGCCAGGCAGACCTCCGGGCCGAGGCCGAGCCGCTCCATGACCCCGGGCCGGAACCCTTCCAGTACGACGTCGGCCTGCGCCACCAGGCGCAATGCCGCGGCCACCCCGTTGGCCCGCTTGAGGTCCAGTGCGACGCTGGCCCGGCCGCGGTTGGTCGGCGTCCGGGTCGGGTCACCGGCGAAGAAGCCCGGCGTGGGCGCCTCGAGACGGATTCCCTCCGCACCAAGGTCGGCGAGCACCATCCCCGCGAACGGCAGTGGCCCGATCCCCGCGAACTCGACGAACCTCACACCCTGCAGCGGCCCCCGACCCGCTCCGGCGGAGGAAGCCTCAGGCACGGCCGTACACCGGGATGTGTGCCCCGGACGTGGCCGCCGACGCATCAGAGCACAAGAATGCGATGACGTCGGCGATCTGCTCCGGCCTCACCCAGCGGTCGAAGATGCTTCGTTGATCGCCTCCGGCGATGTCGGAGTCCGGTTGGGACGCCCGGTTGGCCGGGGTGTCGATCACACTGGGCAGAACCGCGTTGACCCGGACCAGGTCATCGCGGTACTCCACGGCGAGCGCACTCACCAGGGCCAGCAGCGCGGCCTTGGCCGTGATGTAGCCGGCCGCGCCGGAGAACGGTCGCAGCGCCGCCCGGCTGCCGACGCAGACGACCGACCCGCCACCCGCCGCGAGCAGGTGGGGCAGCGCGGCGGCGGTGACGATGTAGGCCGGCCGCAGGTTGAGCCGCAGCTGCGCCTCGAAGTCGGCAATCGGGGTCTCGTGAACCCGGCCTCCAGCGGCGAAGCCACCCACGAGGTTGACCACGGCACGCAGCGGCGCGGACGCATCAGCCGCGGCGACCGCCACCACACCGGCCACGGCGGTCTCGTCCGTCACGTCCGCCTGCACCGCCACTACCCCCGGCTCGACGTGTGCCGGCTCGCCCCGAACCGGGGCCACCACACGCCACCCGTCCGCCACGAGCCGTCGCGCCACCGCTCCGCCCAGGCCGCCCGTTGCGCCAGTCACCAACGCTGATCTGTCCATCCCGCGATCCTCCTCAGCGATTCCGGCTACTCAGCGATTCCGGCTACTCAGCGATTCCGGCTACTCAGCGATTCCGCCACCATCATGTCGTCGACCATGCGGCGCGGTACGTTCGGCACAGGCCGCAGCAGTGCGTCCGGCAAAGCCGCTGCGGCACACCCGGCAAGCCGGCTGGCGTCCGAGGAGTCGATGTGCGCGAGTTTTCCGTACCGTCTCTTGTCAGCATCGGCGACGCGGCGAACCTGACCGACCCGGTCTGGGACAACGCGGAGCAGCACCCGGCCACCGTGCAATTTGCCCGCCGCGCCGCCAACGGCTGGGAGGACGTCACCTGCACCCAGTTCCGCGACGACGTCGTCGGCGTCGCGCGTGGCATCATCGCCGCTGGCGTCTCCCCTGGCGAGCGGATCGCGCTGATGAGCAAGACGCGGTACGAGTGGACGCTGCTGGACTACGCGATCTGGTCGGCCGGCGCAGTGACCGTGCCGATCTACGAGACGTCCAGCCCGGAGCAGATCCAATGGATTCTTTCTGACGCCGGGGCCGTCGCGTGCATCGTGGAGACCGACGCCCACCGCGCCGAGGTCGAGGGCATCCGCGATGCCGTGCCGGCGATGGCGCGGCTGTGGCAGGTCGAGGCCTCGGGCACCTCCCCCGGTGCGGTCGCTGAGCTCGTGGCCGGCGGCGCTTCGGTGGCGATCGAGGACGTCGACCGCAGACGTCGCTCGGCCGGCGCCGACGACCTCGCCACGATCATCTACACCAGCGGGACGACCGGGCGGCCAAAGGGATGCATGTTGACCCACCGCACCATGTACTCAGACATCACTAACGCGATCCCGCTGATGCCCGACCTTTTCCGGGCGGACGCCGCGACACTGCTGTTCCTGCCGTTGGCGCACAGCTTTGCCCGCCTCATCCAGATCGGCGTCGTGCAGGGACGGGTCCGCACCGCACATACCCCCGACGTGAAGAACCTGATCGAGGACCTCAAGGCGTTCCAACCCACCTTTGTGCTCTCCGTGCCCAGTGTCTTCGAGAAGGTCTACAACTCGGCGAAGCAACGTGCTCACGCCGACGGCAAGGGGGCGATCTTCGATCGGGCCGAGCAGGTCGCCATCGCCTACAGCGAGGCACTCGACACGCCGAAGGGACCCGGCCTCATGCTTCGGGCACAGCTCAGTCTCCTCGATCGGCTTGTCTACGCCAAGCTGCGCGCGGCCCTCGGGGGAAGGTGCGAGTCGGCCATCTCGGGTGGGGCGTCGCTGGGCGCACGCCTGGCGCACTTCTTCCGCGGCATGGGCCTGACGATCTACGAAGGGTACGGCCTGACGGAGACCTCACCCGCCTGTGCGGTGAACGTCCGCGACCACATCCGCATCGGCACGGTCGGACGCCCATTGCCCGGCGTCACCATCCGCATCGCCGACGACCACGAGATCGCCGTCCTCGGCGACATCGTCTTTCCGGGCTACTGGAACAATCCGGACGCGACCGCCGAGGCGAAGGACGCCGAGGGGTGGTTCCACACGGGCGACCTGGGCAGCCTGGACGACGATGGGTATCTGTCCATAACGGGTCGCAAAAGGAGATCATCGTGACGGCCGGCGGCAAGAATGTCGCACCCGCCGTGCTGGAGGACCGCATCCGCGCCCATGCCCTGGTCAGCCAATGCATGGTCATCGGCGACCGCCGGCCATTCATCGCCGCCCTCGTCACCATCGACGACGAGGCGCTGCCGGCCTGGAAGGCCGCGAACGCGAAGGCGACCGCGGCGACGATTGCGGACCTGAGGACCGACACCGAGCTACTCGCCACGATCCAAGCCGTCGTCGATGAGGCGAACCGGGCCGTCTCCAAGGCCGAGTCGATCCGGGTTTTTCGGATCCTGCCTGGCGACTTCACCGAGGCCAACGGCATGCTGACACCGTCATTGAAGGTGAAGCGCCCCGTGGTCGCGAAGGAGTACGCTGACGAAATCACCGCAATCTACCGCTGATCCGACAGTCGAGCGTCGGCCGTCGGACGATCGCATCATCTCGGCCACCCCGGACGCCGCCGAGCGGGTCGGCCTGCTGCTGCGCCTGGCGTTGCTCGTGCTCGTCGCGATGTTGGTCATCGCCACGACCTGGGACAGGAACACGAAGACCTGGGACCCGGCCTCACTGATCTGGGTCTGTCTACTGGCCGTAGCGGCCCTACCGGCGTGGCCGCCGCAAATCCCGATGCTCGCGCGAATTGGCCGGCTGGCCGAGGTGGCCATTACCGTGATTGGGGCGACCGCCCTGGCGGCCACGCCGCCGCACACCGGGGCTACCGCCAGCGCGCTGCTGCCCTATCTGACGGTCCCCGTCGTCGTGCCCGCGCTCGCGGGTCGGCTGCGTGAGTCGATGTACCTGCTGGGTTTCGCGGCGGGACTGCTCGCCGTGCTCGGTCTCGTGGACGGGCTGATCACCGATCCGGCCTACCTGCTCTCGGCGCTCGAGTGGCTTGTGATCGCCGGATTGTCGGCTGGCTTCGTGCACTCGGTTCAGCGACGGTTGGCCTCGACCGCCGAGCCGGGACCGCAGCCGTACGCGGAGGCGACCCGGCTTCTCACCCAGCTACGCACGGTCGCCCGCCAGCTGCCGGGAGCCACGCTCGACCCGGGTGGCATCGCCGAGCACTTGATCGAGGAGGTCCGCGCTCTCGCGCCGGTCGATCGTGCGGCCGTGCTGTCCGGCAGTGGCGGCGGCCGGCTGGTCGTGCTGGCGCAGTTCGGGGTCGAGCGCTTCGACTGGGAGACCTCACTCGATGCCGATTCAGCGATCGCCGATGCCTGGGCGAGCCAGCAGCCGCAGGTCTCGACCCGGTCGCAGGCCCGCAGTGCCGGACGTAGTGGTCGCGACCAGTCCAGCCTGGTCGTCCCGCTCGTGGCCGGCGTACGCACCATCGGTCTCGTCGCGTTGGAGACGGACCGCGCGGGCGCCTATCCCCCGTACCTCGTCGCCAGGATCAACTCGCTGACCGCACCGGCGGCGCTCCGGCTGGAGGCGGCCCTGCTCTTCGACGATGTTCGTTCGCTCGCGACGAACGAGGAGCGCCAGCGGCTGGCTCGCGAGATCCACGACGGAGTGGCACAGGAACTGGTTATGGTCGGGTACGGCATCGACAACGCTCTCGCGATCCTGCCCGACCAGGCAGCGGAGACGGCAGAGGAGCTCCGAAGCCTTCGCGCCGAGGTGACCCGGGTCATCACCGAGCTGCGACTGAGCCTGTTCGAGCTGCGTAGCGAGGTGGACCGCCAGGGCGGACTGTCGGCCGCGGTCTCGGAGTATGCCCGCACGGTCGGCGCCGCGGGCGGCCTTCGAGTGCACTTCTCGGTCGAGGAGTCGACGGCACGCCTGCCGGCCGCCATCGAGGCGGAGCTGATGCGGATCGCACAAGAAGCGATCACCAACGCGCGCAAGCACGCCGGCGCCCAGAACTTATGGGTGAGCTGCGAGATTGATCCGCCTTACGCTCGAATCGAGGTATCCGACGACGGCGCCGGAATTGGTCCTCAGCGTCCTGAAGGTCGGTTCGGTCTTGCGATCATGGCTGAGAGAGCGGAACGTATCCGTGGCCAGCTGGAGATCACTCCGCGTCCCTCCGGTGGCACCTCCGTGGCCGTGGTGTTAGGCACCCCGCCCCGCCGGAGTAGCTTGTGACCACGCAGCAACCAGGGGGAGACCACCGCGCCATGACCACCGCACCCGCAGCCACGCCCGGAACACGCACGAAGGTGCTGCTCGTCGACGATCATGATCTGATCCGCAAGGGGCTCAGGCACGCCTTCGAGCGTGACCGCAACTTCGAGGTGGTCGGCGAAGCCGGGACGGCCGCCGAGGCGGTGCGCCAGGCCGGCGCGCTCCAGCCGGATGTGGTCATCATGGATCTTCGCCTGCCCGACGGCAGCGGTCTTGAGGCGACCCGGGCGCTGCGCAAGGCCAGCACCACTATGGGGATCGTGGTGCTCACGATGTACGCCGGCGACGACCAACTCTTCGGTGCCCTCGAAGCCGGGGCGTCCGCGTTCGTACCCAAGACGGCACCGGCCGACGAGGTCGTCGCCGCCGCCCGCCACGCCGCATCGTCGCCGTCCGCCTTCACCGCCGCGGACCTCGCCGAGGCGATGAAGCGTCGGCTCGCCCCGGCCGGGCCCCAGCTCTCCCCTCGGGAGAGCCAGGTGCTGCGCCTGCTCGCCGACGGCATGAGCGTCGCGGGCATCGCCAAGCAGCTGTACGTCAGCGAGTCGACCGCTAAGACGCACATCTCCAAGCTGTACGAGAAGCTCGGCGCCGCCAACCGGGCACAGGCCCTGATGACCGCGCTGCGACTGGGGCTCCTCGAGGCCCCCGACGCGCCCAAGTTCTGACGTGGGCCGCCACTCCGACGGCGCCGAGGATCTGCTCGGCGACTGGCGCGCGGACCGGGTCGGCTCGGCCCGGCGCGGCGAAAACCCTATGGTGCTGGCGAAGATGCGTAGCGGGTGGGCCGTCATCGGCGACACCCAGTTCCTTCCCGGTTACTGCGTCCTGCTCTCCGATGTGGACGGGACGGGTCACCTGACGGATCTCCCGCGCTCTGCCCGGCTGGACTTCCTCCTGGATATGAGCCTGCTCGGCGAGGCCATCCTGGCTGCCGGCAATGGGCTGGACCCCTCGCTTGGCCGCCTCAACTACGAGATCCTCGGCAACACGGACCGCCACTACCTGCACGCCCACGTCTTCCCGCGCTACGGCTGGGAGCCGGCGGAGCTCCTCGCCGGGCCGGTCTGGGCCTACCCCAGCGACCGGTGGACCTCGCCGCGCGACGCGTACTCCGACGAGCACGAACCACTCCGCGATGCCATCGCGGCAGAACTCAACCGGATCATGGATCAGGCGTACGGTCCATTGTAGAATGACCCCGTCGATCATGACCTGGAGGTCATGATCGACGCTGTTTCACGACGCTAACATCATGATCCTGGGGATCTTGGGCGCATTTCCTCACCGGGCGTTGAGAAGCGCGGCAAGCCGGTCGGCCTGGGAGTCCCAGCGCCACTCCTTCTCCACCCACGACCGTCCGGCGGCGCCAAGGCGGGTGGCCAGCGCCCGGTCCTCGAGGACGGTCGCGATCCGGTCGGCGAGGGCGTCGAAGTCCCGTCCGGGCACGACGAATCCGGTCTCCCCCTCCAGCACCGCATCCGGCGCGCCGCCCGAGTCGCCCGCGACCACGGGCCGCCCGGTCGCCGACGCCTCGAGGTAGACGATGCCGAGCCCCTCGACGTCGAGCCCGCCGCGGCGGGTGCGGCATGGCATGGCGAACACGTCGCCGGCGGCGTGGTGGGCGGGCAGGTCGGCCCACCGCACGGTGCCGGTGAACATGACGTGCGACGCGACGCCGTGCTCAGTGGCGAGACTCTCCAAGGTGGACCGATATGGCCCGCCGCCCACCAGCAGCACGGCCGCGTCGGGCAACCGCCGCCGGATCAGCGGCAGCGCGCGGATAAGAGTGTCCTGGCCCTTGCGCGGCACGAGCCGCGACACGCAGACCACGACCGGCCGATCGGTAAGCCCATACATGGCGCGCACCTTGTGGCCCGACACCGAGGGGGAGAAGGCGTCGGTGTCCACGCCGGGGGCGAGTCGCTCGAGTGTGGTCAGATCACCGACGGCCCGGTCGAGCCGTACCCGGAAGTACTCGCCTAGGTAGGTCACGATGTCGACGCCCCGGGCGATGCGACGAAGCAGCCCCTTCGCTCCGGGCAGGGCCGCCCAGCCGGCCTCGTGACCGTGAGTCAGCGCGATCGCCCGAGTCACGTCCGTCCGTTCGCGTAGCCCCGCCGCCAGCAGCCCCAGGGGGGCGGCCGCGCCGAACCAGACGGCGTCGCACCCGTACTCCCGGGCTATCTCGGCCGCGCGCTTGGCCACCGCCGGTGTCGGCAGCAGCACCGACGTGTCCTCACGAACGACCGGGAAGGGTAGTTCCGCGTCGAAGTCGCCCGCGCCGCGCCAGGTCGAGCAGTACGCGACCAGGGAGTCGGGCGGTTGTCGTACGGCGAGGTTGTGCACAAACTGCTGGATACCGCCCGGCCGAGGGGGGAAATCGTTCGTGACGAGCAGCGTGGTCAACGCTCGCCCCGTGCGTATGCCCGTGCCGCTGCTATGCGCTCCACAACGGACGGATGGCTCGCGAACATGACGTACTCCAGCCTTGGTGGGTCCACATCGGCCAGGTTAGTCGTGGCCAGCCGCTGTTCCATCCGCTCCACAGTGGCCGGATCCTCCGTGAGCGCCAGGGCATGCGCGTCGGCCCGTGCCTCGATGCGCCGCGACACAAAGCTCTGCAGCGGGGCCGCCGCCAGTCCGACCACGGTGGCCAGCGCCAACAGCAGCGCGACCGCCCGCGGATCCGTGATCGAGTCGATGCCGGCCCGCCGCAGCAGCCCCGTCCACGACCCAATGAGGTAGACCGCGCAGACGGCCGCCGCAGCCGCCAGCGCCCCGATCAGGGTTCCGGTTAGGACGTCGCGGTCCTTCGCGTGGCCCAGTTCGTGCGCGACCACGGCCTCCACCTCGCCCGGCGGCGCCTCGCGCAGGAGGGTGTCGTAGACGACGATCCGCCGGGTCGGTCCAAGACCGGAGACGTACGCGTTGAGGGCGTTGGTCCGTCTCGACGCATCGGCGACGAGCACATCCTTGACGGGTACGCCGTCGCGGGCCGCCATAGCGATCAGGTTCTCCCGCAGCGGCCCGGACGGCATCGGGGTGAACCTGTTGAAGATCGGCTCAACCAGCACCGGGAAGACGAAGCTGAACAGCACCGTCAGCGCCGCCGCGCCGGCCGCAACCCACGCCCACCACCACCGCGGGGCCAACCGGGCCAGGCCGAAGAAGCCGAGCAGCGTCACAGCTCCGATCACCGCCGCCACGGCGTACCCCTTGAGCAGGTCGACCGTCCACGCCGACCAGGTCTGCGTCGACAGGTCGTATCGCCGCAGGACCGTCTCCCGCCAAGCCGCGAGCGGCAGCGTCACCAACTCGCCGATCAGGACGATCACGAAGCCACCGAGCACCGCCTGCGCCATCCAGTTCCCGCCGAACGGCCGCCCGACCGTCTCGACAATGCGCGCGCCTACCGGGGTAAGGCCGAGGATCAACGCGATGACGACCCCGAGCAGCAGTGCCCCGTACGAGCCTGGCCGCAGCGCGGCGTGGAACGCGCGACCCCGCGCCACCGCGTCCGCGGGCAGGTCACGAAGCGCCGCGAGCTGGTCCGAGCGGGGAGCCGGCGGAGCCGCCCATGGGATGCGCAATGCCGCGACCACGACGAGAGCGACCACGAGCGCGCCGAGCGTCAGAAGCGCCCACCCACGGGGTCCCATGCACTCGACCCTATCCCGCGCCTACCCGCGAGAAAGCCGTCGCAGCAGGGTGTCGGAGCTGAGTGGGTAGGCACCGTGCCGCCGTACGCCGTCGGCGACCTCCCGGTCCGACGAGATCACGATGAGCGGGCGGCCGGCCGGCTCGGCGCGGACAAGCTGTCGGATCAGCTCGTCCGCTGTCTCACCCTTGCGGCTGAACAGAACCCGGACTCCGCGCGGTACGCCCGGCACGGCGACCATCTTCTCCGCGCCGTCGAAGACCACGGTGACCTCGGCGCCGCACTGCGCGGCGAGGCCGCCCAGCCCGCTGACGAGGCGCCCTCGCTGCTGCTCGAGTGAGACGTCGCCGAACCCGCGTTTGGTGACGTTGTATCCGTCCACGACGAGGTGCACCCGGGGCAGCGCGAGCAGCTGATCAAGGCGTACCGGATCATCCGCCTCCAGCGCCCTGGCACCGGCTTTGCCCGCCACGCCCGGACGATCGGCCGCCTGGTCGGCGACGAAGTCGGCGGGCAGCTTCGTGGCCGGCTCCAGGGCGAGTTCACGCCTGAGCCCGGCTGCGGCCCGCCCTATCGTCTCGAGCAGCAACCACAGGCGCACGTCGTCGACCGCGCGAGCCTCCTTGGCGACCAGACGCGCGCCGCTGGCGGTGAGCTCCGCATCGGACAACTTGGCCCGCAGGCGCCGCAGCTCCGCCTCGGCGTCGGCGGCCGCCCGCGTCGCCCGCCCCTTGTCCGCAGCGAGCGTGTCTGCGGCCTTGCGTTCGCGGGCCTGGCTTTCGCGGAGGCTCTTGCCCAGCGCGCGTACCTCGTCGCGCAGCGCATCGGCTTCCGTGCGTAGACGATTGAGCTCGTCGCGCAGCTTCTCCGCCTCGACCCTCGCCACCGCGCGCTCGTGCTCGGCGCGCACGGCCCGGTGCTCGGCGGCTACCAGTCTCCCGCTGAACGCCGCGCTGTCCGCGTCGGCTTTGAGTGTCTCCGCCGCCCCCGCGACCAGCCCGCTCCACCCGGCCGGGCGAGCCAGATAGGCGAGTGCGGCCACGTCCACGGGGTCGGCCGCGGCGGGCGTCGTGCCTTCGCGCACCGCAGCGCCGAGTTCACCCGACGCATCGATGGCTCGAGTCCCCACCCGCTGGCGGAACACCGGGTCGGCTGCGAGCTGCGCCGCTATAGCCGCCCCGCCGAGCCGCGCCCGCCGGTTTGGCGCGAACTTCGCCACTCGCTTCACCGCGGAGGGCAGTTCGTCCAGCGGCATGCCGGTGATCGCTGCGGCGGCGAGGACGACAACGCGCTGGCGAACCGGCTCGGGCATCGTGGGCTCGGGTTCGATAGACAGCAGCGGTTCGTTGATCTCCTCGCCGGGCTCCTCGGCCACGTCCTCGGTGGCGTGCGCTTGATCCGGCATGTCGTCAAGTGTCGCACCGCGCCCGAGGTTTGCGTTCGATCAAGGCTGCACCGCCCAAGATCGCCGTGATCATGATTTGGCCGTCGCGAAAAGCCGTCGATCATGACCTCCAGGTCATGATCGACGGCTGGGTGACGGCAGGGTGACGGCTGGGTGACGGCAATGGGTGTCGTACGGGAGGCTTAGCGTGCGGGCGTGACCGAGCGGTACGCACAGCCCAGCCTTACCGAGCTCGGCACACCGCTGCGCGACGTCACGTTCGTCGTGCTGGACCTGGAGACGACCGGGGGTGCTCCCGACGGCGACGGGATCACTGAGATCGGCGCGGTGAAAGTGCGCGGCGGCGAACAGGTCGGCGAGTTCGCCACACTGATCAACCCGGGCGGCCCGATCCCACCGTTCATCACCGTGCTGACCGGCATCACTGAGGCGATGGTGGCGCCGGCGCCGTCGATCGAATACGCGCTGCCCGCGCTGCTGGAGTTTCTGGCGGGCGCGGTGTTCGTTGCGCACAATGCCCCGTTTGATACTGGTTTCCTCAAGGCGGCCTGCGCGCGGCACGGCTACCAATGGCCCGCGCCGCGGGTGCTCGACACGGCCGCCCTGGCTCGACGCGTGCTCACCGGCGACGAGGTCCCCAACCACCGGCTGGGCTCCCTCGCGGCGTACTTCCGCACCGCCACCCGCCCAACCCACCGAGCCCTCGATGACGCCCGCGCCACCGTCGAGGTGCTGCACGCGTTGATCGGCCGGCTGGGCAGCCACAAGATCTTTACGCTCGAGGAGACGCTGGCGTGGGTCAAGGCGATCTCGCCGGCGCAGCGGCGCAAGCGATACCTCGCCGAAGGGCTACCGGACGCACCGGGCGTCTACATCTTCCGCGACGGGCGGGGCCGAGCACTCTATGTGGGCACGAGCAGCTCGATCGCGACCCGGGTACGCAGCTACTTCACCGCCTCGGAGAGCCGCAAACGGATCTCCGAAATGATCCACATCGCCGAACGGGTCGAGGCGGTGGAGTGCGCCCACTCCCTCGAGGCCGAGGTAAGGGAGCTGCGGCTCATTGCCGCGCATAAGCCCCCGTACAACCGCCGTTCCAAGTTCCCCGAACGCGTCGCCTGGCTCAAGCTCACGGCTGAGGCCTACCCCCGACTCTCCCTCGTCGGCGCTATCCGGGCGGACCGCGGCGCCTACCTCGGACCGTTCACATCGCGGCACGGCGCGGAGCTTGCGGCCGAGGCGGTGTACGAGGTGCTGCCGCTGCGCCAGTGCAGCCAGCGCCTGTCGACCCGGCGCGCGTCACCGGCCTGCGCGCTCGCCGAGATGGGGCGCTGCGCGGCACCGTGCGAGCTGCGGACAAGCCCCGAGGAGTACGAGCGCTCCGCCGCCCGACCGTTCGCCCAAGTGATCGCGGGCGACCCCGGCGAGTTGATAAACCTCCTGCTGGCGCGCATCGACAGGCTCGCGGCCGGGCGCCGCTATGAGGAGGCGGCACGGGTCCGGGCCCGCCTCGCCGCCCTGCTGCGCGCCGCCGTACGGATGCAGCGCCTGACTGCCCTGACTGCGCTGGCCGAGGTCGTCGCGGCCCGGCCAGCGTCGCATCGCACGGGACAGCCGAGTCCAACGGCACAACCGCGTCCAACGGGACAGCCGGGCGGCGGGTGGGAGATCGCGGTGATCCGCTACGGCCGCCTCGTCGCCGCGGGGACGTCGGCGCTGCACATCCACCCGCGGGAAACTCTGGCCGCCCTGCTCGCGACGGCGGAGACGGTTCGACCCGGGCCAGGCCCGACGCCGTGCGCGAGCGCCGAGGAGACCGAGCGGATCCTGGCCTGGCTTGAGCGACCGGAGGTGCGGCTGGTGGAGTGCCGCGAGGGATGGGCTTACCCCACGACCGGCGCGGCCCGCTTCGTTGACCTGCTCGAACGGGCGGAGGCAGCGCCCCGCGCGGCGGATCCCCTGGCCGACCGAGAAGATCGACGGCCATGGTCCGGAATCGTACGTTGGAGGCGGTAATTGGACCGTTAGGACAGTCGAATAACCTGATCGGCCCATGCAAATGTCAAGTACTCTGAGAGGTGACACCCCCAGACGACCAGCCCGGAGGTGGCTCGTGGACTTCGACCTCGGCCGAAGCCCGCCGGCCGCCCAGACTGCATTACGCTTCGTCGAGGAGTTCGCACACCGCGTGAGAACCGCGGTTGTCGGGCCGGCGACGCGCTCCGATCCGGTCGCCTGGCTGGTGCGGACCCACCGCAATATTCACCGCCGTGGCGACGGCAAGGTCCTTCGCCGCGGCTACGAGGTCGCCGAGCGGATGCACCGGGGGCAGACACGCAAGAGCGGCGAGCCATACATCAGCCATCCGCTCGCCGTCGCCCAGATCCTCGCCGAGCTCGGCATGGATACCACGACCCTCGTCGCCGCGCTGCTGCATGACACCGTCGAGGACACCAGCTACACCATGGCGCAGCTGCGAACCGACTTCGGTGCGGAGGTGGCTGTGCTAGTCGACGGTGTCACGAAGTTCGAGAAGGTCTTCTGGGGTGAAGCGGCGGAGGTTGAGACGATCCGCAAGATGATCGTCGCGGCCGGGGTCGATGTGCGCGTGCTCATCGTCAAGCTGGCGGATCGCCTGCACAACATGCGTACGATCGAGGCGCGCTCGATCGCTTCCAAGGCGCGCATCGCGCGCGCCACCCAGGATGTGTTGATTCCTCTGTGCGACCGGCTGGGCGTTCAGTCAATCAAGCGCGAGCTCGAGGACAGCGTCCTCGCCGCGCTCGAGCCCGAGGCGCACACCGTCCTTCGTTCGTGGGTAGCACACCGTCCGGAGTGGACGGCCTACACCGACGAGTTCATCAAGCGTGCGAGCTCCGTGATGCGTGCCTCGAAGATCGGCGCGCGCGTGGTGTCACGCCCCCACCACCTCTACTCGATCTGGAATGACACCTTCGCCAAGGGCTACGACACACCCTATGAGCTGCCCCGCATCGCGATCATCGTGTCCGGCGCTGAGAACGACTGTTACATGGCACTTGGCGTGGTGCACAGCAGCTGGCGTCCGGTCCCGGGGCGATTCAAGGACTTCATCGCATCGCCCAAGAACAACCTCTACCGCTCGCTGCATACGACGGTGATCGGCCCCGACGCCCGCGCGATCGAGGTCCTCATCCGCACCGAATCCATGCAGCGCAACGCCGAGTACGGCATCGCGGCCGCGTACCGGTTCCCGCGGCGCGGGCCGGGCGCCCACAGCGCCCGCGGGCGCTCCCGACGTGTCCGGGCCAGGGGCGACGTCGAGCTGGGCGCGGAGCACCTTGAGTGGCTGCGCCGCTTGGTCGAGTGGCAGCGGGCGGCCATAGACCCGGTGCGTTTTCTCGAATCCCTGCGCTGCGACCTGGCCGAGGGTCAGGTGCATGTCTTCGTGGCCGGCACGCGGCTGCTGCTCCCGGCCAACTCCACGCCGGTGGACGTCGCGTACGCCGTTGGGGCAGATGTCGGCGACCGATGCGTCGCTGCTACCGTCAACGGCCAGCTCGCCTTCCTCTCCTCCCCCTTGGCCGACGGCGACGTCGTGGAGATCCATACCGCCGGGCCGGAGGAGACGAAGGGGCCGGACGGCAAGCCGATCGGTCCGTCGCGCGAATGGCTCAGCTTCGTCCGGACCCCGCATGCCCAGCTGCAGATCGAACGCCGCCTGGGCCTGGGTGCGCGGGCCGGCGCCGACCCGGAGAGCGCACCGCCGGTGCCATTTCCGGCCCGCGTACGCATCGGCCGCGCCGCGATCAGCATGGAACTCCGCCGTCGCGAGCGCGGGCTGGCCAGCGACATGCCGCTGCACACGCTCGCCGCAGAACTCGGTTACCCAGACGTGGAGTCCCTGCTGGTCGCCGTCGCAGACCACGTCGTCTCGGCGGAGGAGATCGCGGGGCGCCTCATCGAGCAGGTCGACAGCGGCTCGATAGAGGCGGCGGTCGCGGCAGCGGCATTGCCGAGGCCGTAGCCTTGCCGGCATGAGCTCACTCGCGGCCGGCAGCCGCCTGCGCAAGCTCGGCTTCGCGGTCTTTTACGGCCTGCCGGTGCCGGTGCGCCGACGGCTCGTCCGGCTGGCGGTGGGCAAGTACATCGTCGGGGCGGTGGCGCTGGTTCGAGACTCCGAGGCCGCGTCGCCGGGGCGGCTGCTACTGCTGCGACAGCCGCCCGGCGTGGGGTGGTCTCTGCCGGCCGGCCTCCTGCGCCGAGGTGAGCGCCCCATCGAGGGCTGCGTGCGCGAACTCGCCGAGGAATCGGGGCTGAGGCTGACGATCGACGACCTCACCCCGGCCAGCCCCAACGCAGTGATCCACACCCGGGGCCGATGGGTCGACGTGGTCTTCGAGGCCTCAACGCCGGCGTCTGGAGTGACCCTTCGGGTTGACGGCGCCGAGGCGCTCGAGGCCG
>Ga0209859_1000066_pt1 | contig 20806 bp, 22 predicted proteins | sample GWRWS3_50_60_FD_187241 | JGI IMG/M metagenome (GOLD analysis project Ga0209859, IMG submission 187241) | Riverbed sediment microbial communities from areas with vegetation nearby in Columbia River, Washington, USA - GW-RW S3_50_60 (SPAdes)... | ecosystem: Environmental > Aquatic > Freshwater >... | reverse complement strand
GGGATGTTCACCGAGGCCACGGCGCGGCCGGTGCGCTGGTCGATCGTGGACGGGACGCCGACGCCCAGCGCGGCGAACCCGTCGGCCGCGAGCTGGCCGACGACGAGTTCGAGCTGCGCCAGGAGCGCGTCCTCGGACGACAGGTCGGTCGGCTCGACCGCGCGGCGGGCGACGGCTCCCTCCCGGTCGACGAGCCCCGCGGCCAGCTTCGTCCCGCCCAGGTCGACCGCAATCACGTGGGGAGCGCTCATTCGGGGTCTGGCTACGATACTCGGTCGCTGTGGCGTCCAAGGACAAGCCGTATCGGGTCTACCGGGGCGGGCGCGTCAAGGGCCCCGTCCCACGCGACCGACCGGATGCGAAGGCTCCTCCAGGAGCGGATGGGAAGGATGCGTACTCCCGCCCGAAGCCCCGAGGTCCGCGCCGGCGGCGGCGCTGGCTGCGCGTCGGCCTCGTCGTCTTCCTCGTGGTCGTGCTCGTCGCCGCGGTCTGGGCGCTCCTCGGCTACCTGGCGTTTCGCAGCGGCGTGAAGGACGCGAACGAGCGCCTCGACTCGCGCGCCTACGGGGCGCTGGCGCCTCAGAACGGCCTGATCCTCTCGAACCCGTCCACCATCCTCGTGCTGGGCACCGACGAGGGCCCGGCTCGCGAAGGCCCGTTCCGCTCGGACGCGATGATGATCGTGCGGACCGACCCGGACGAGCACCGGATCGCGCTTCTCTCGATCCCGCGCGACCTCCGCGTCGACATCCCGGGGCGCGGGCTCGACAAGGTCAACGCCGCCTACGCTTTCGGGGGCCCGACGCTCGCCATCCGCACCGTTGAAGGGCTCACGGGGATCCCGATCAACCACGTCATCGTCGTCGACTTCTCGAGGTTCCGGGAAGTGATCGACACGCTCGGCGGGATTACGATCACCGTTCCGAAGCGGATCCTCGCGGACAAGTTCGAGTGCCCCTTCCCGACGCAGGCGCGCTGCGACCGTTGGCCGGGCTGGCGCTTCGCGAAGGGCGTGCAGACGATGAACGGACGCCGCGCGCTCATCTACGCGCGCGTGCGCGTAAACCAGCTCGACCCGGCCGAGAACGACATCACCCGAGGTGAGCGCCAGCAGGCTGTCCTCCAGGCGATCGCTGACGAGATCACGAGCCTCGGGACGTTCCTGCGCATGCCGTTCATCGGCGACGACCTCGTGGCTCCGCTCGCCACCGACCTCTCCGCGAACCAGCTCATTCAGCTCGGCTGGGTCAAGCGCCGCACACCGGCGAGCGGCACTCTCCGCTGCCGCCTCGGGGGAACGATCGCCGACATCGACGGCCAGTCGTTCATCATCGGCAGCGAGGACAACGCGTCCGTCGTCGCGATGGTCACCGGAGAGACGGCGCCGCAGCCGCCCCGCCCGGGCTCGGGCACTTTCGGGCCGGGCTGCCGGGCCGGGAGAAGCGACTGAGCTCGACTACGCCTCGGCAGCCTTGGACTCGGACGGCTTCGACTCGGGCTTGTCTTCCTTCTTCCCACCGGAGTCGCCGCCTCCGTCCGTGCCGTCCTTCCCGGACGGCCGCCGGCCGCCGCGGCCGTAGTCGGTCGAGTAGAAGCCCGAGCCCTTGAAATGGATCGCGGCCGGGTAGAGGACCTTCGTGACCGGGCTCTGGCCGCAGACCTCGCATGCGTCCGGCGGGGGGTCGGTCATCCGCTGGAACAGCTCGAACGTGTGGCCCTGAGGGCATCGGTACTCGTAGATCGGCATCGTAGAAAGGCCGCGGTTTGCAGGGGGAGATGCTAGCAGGGGGAACGGCGGCTCCCGGCACTCGAGGCGAGGGAGTGCCAGGTGCTTCCACGGGTCGCGGAACCGCGAAGCGGGGCCGAGACGGCTACCGGCTCGGGGTCGCGGGGATCACCGCGGGGCTCGGCGTCTTCCTGCTCGTGCGCCTGCACGCGCTCCCGCCCCACGAGGACGAGGCGCTCGCGTTCTTCGTCAGCCAAGCGCCGCTCGGCGAGGTGCTCAGGATTGTGCTCGGAGAGCGCGGCGGCGCGCCTCTCCACTACCTCTTCGCCTACCTCGCCGGCCACGTCGACCCGGGGCTGACGAGCCTTCGGCTCCTCTCGGTCGGGTTCGCCGTGGCGAGCATGCCAGTCGTGGCGGCCCTCGTCGCCCGCCTCACCGACCGGCGGACCGCGCTCGTCGCGACGCTCGTCACGGCAGTGAGCTGGACGACGCTCTACCACGGCATCTACGCGCGCATGTACAGCCTCTTCCTGTTCACGAGCGTCCTTTCGCTCCTGCTCCTCCTGCGGGCGCTCGAGCGAAGCACTCGCGGGCGCTGGGCGGCGTGGGCGGCTGGGACGCTCGCGCTTCTCGCCACACAGCCCTACGGGGCCCTCGTCCTCGCCGCGGAGATCGGGTACGTCGCCGTACTCCGGGTCCGCCGCCCTCTCCCGCTGCGCGCGCCGTTGATCGCGCTCGCGGCCGTCGTCGTCCTCGCCGGACCGCTTTGGCGGACGTACGCGCTCCTCGCCTCCCGCTTCGAGGTCGGCCTCGGCGAGCGGGGCTCCGAGCTCGGCTCTCCGCTCGACGTGGTCGAGTACCTCTGGGACGTCTTCGGAGACTTCACGGCCGGCTGGCTCTGGGTCGCCGTCCCCGCCGCGCTCGTGGCCGCTCTCGGCCTCGTCGTCCTCGCCCGCATGCGGCCGGAGGCAGCGATCCTGACGGGGTCGATCGTGGCTGTGCCGGCCCTCGCCCTCGTGGCCGCCGGGTCGGGGGCGGGGGTCTCGCTCGAGACGCGCCACCTCATCTTCCTCCTCCCCTTCGCGGCCATGGCCCTCGCGGTCGGGTTGCTGCGCCTAGCCGCGCCGGCCGGGAGAGCCGCCGTGCTGGTCGCCGCCGGCGGGCTCGGGCTCGTCCTCGCCGCGCAGGTCGCCTGGGGCATCGAGCGGACCCCGTGGCTCTACACGGGCGAGCCAGCCGCACGTAGCGAGGCGCGCGCGGAGGCGGCCGAGTGGCTCGTAGCCACGGGACGTGCCGACGACGTCCTCTTCGGATACGAGCCGACCTACCTCGACGCCTGGGAGCACGGGGCGCCCTACGGAGAGATCTTCGTCCCGCGCGCCGATGCGGAGCTCGCGCTCGAGGCGCTCGAGGACGCGGGTGAGCCGCTCGGCCACGGCGTCTGGGTGCTCGACGCCTCCGACTACGTCGACCAGGGTCGCGCGCGACTCACGATCGCGCCCGCGTCACCGGGCGACGACTTCGAGGCGCGTGCGTTCGGCCCGTTCCTCGTCGTGCGCACGCGGGAGCCGACGAGGACGATGGAGGAGTTCCTGGAGGCTACGGCCCGCGTCCAGGAGCTGGGCCTCCTGCTGGCGATCGGCGATGCTGAGCGCAACCTCTTCACCGCGCAGGAGGCGCTGGCAAAGCTGCGATCGGGCTAAGAGCTCGTTTCTACGTTCGCTCGCCGCGGGCTTCCCGCTCGACGAGCTCTTCGTAGCACGGCGCCTGCTCGAAGGCCGCCAGGCCGGCCGGCGTCTCGCGCTTCCGCGGTCGAGCGCGCATCCTCATCCGTCCCGCCGCCGCGAGGCCCGCCACGCTGCCGAGGAGCCCGCCGAGCAGGAACGGTCGGAGCCGCTTCCGGCGCTCGCCGTCCATGGCACCGATTGTAGGGTGCGGGCGTGATCTGCACGCTCGGGGACCTCCTCCTGGACGTCGTCGTGCGCCTGGACGGCCCGATCGCGCAAGATACGGACACGTATGGACGCACGCGCGTCGGTGCCGGAGGTCAGGCCGCGAACGTCGCCGCGTGGGTGGTCGCGCTGGGCGGCCGCGGGCGCTTCCTCGGCAAGCGCGCCCGCGATCCCGTCGGCGCGCTCCTGGCGGAGGAGCTGCGCGCCCGCGGCGTCGAGCTGGCCGGGCCGGAGGTCGAGTCCGGCACGGGCACCGTCGTCTCCGTCGCCACGCCAGACGGCGCGCGGACGATGCTGAGCGACCGCGGCGTATCGACGGAGTTTCGGCCCGACGAGCTCGATCACCGCTGGCTCACCGATTGCGAGTGGCTGCACGTTCCCGGCTACTGCCTCGTGCACGCGCCGCTGCGGGAGACGGCGCTCGCCGCGGCCGGTCGGGCCGTCCACGTGAGCGTCGACCTCTCCTCGACTGCCGCGATCGAAGAGGCAGGAGTCGAGGCCTTTCGCGAGACGCTCGCCGAGGTCGGGCCGGAGACGGTCTTCGCCAACGAGGCGGAGGCCGAGCTCCTCGGCGGTCTGAAGGCTCGGACGGTCGTCGTCAAGCGCGGGGCGCAGGGCTGCGTCGTCCGCACCGGTGACGCCAGCGTGGGGCTGGCCTCGATCGACGCCGAGGTCGTCGACACCACGGGCGCGGGCGATGCCTTCGCCGCCGGCTTCCTGCTCGGCGGGCCGGAGCTCGCGCTGGACGCGGCCGCACGTTGCGTGGCCAGGATGGGAGCAATGCCGTAGCCACCCCATGGCCGAGCTGATCCGCATCCACCCGGAGGTGCGCGCCGCGCTCGAGGCGCGCCGGCCCGTCGTCGCGCTCGAGACGACGCTCGTCTCGCACGGCTTCCCGCGCGGGGAGGGCGCCGTCGTGGCGGCCGAGGCCGAGCGGCGCGTGCGCGCGGCGTGGGCCGTCCCCGCGACGATCGGCGTCATCGAGGGCGTCATCCAGGTCGGGCTGACGGAGGAGCAGCTCGAGCGCTTCGGCGGCTCGCCCGACGCCCGCAAAGTGGGGCCGCGCGACCTGGCCGCCTGCGCGGCGCAAGGAGACCTCGGCGCGACGACTGCGGGCGCGACGCTCGCCGTCTGCCGAGCGGTCGGGATCGGCTTCCTCGGAACGGGCGGCCTCGGCGGCGTCCACCGTGGCTGGACGGAGCGACCGGATGTCTCCGCCGACCTCGGGGAGCTGGCGCGGACGGAGGCGCTCGTCGTCGCCTCAGGCACGAAGTCCCTCCTCGACGTGCAGGCGACCGCCGAGGTTCTGGAGACGATCGGCGTGCCGGTGCTCGGCTGGCGGACGGACACGATGCCGCTCTTCTATGCGCGCGAGGGCGGGCCGCCGGTCTCGGCGCGCGTCCTGACGGTCGAGGAAGTCGCGCAGATCGCACAGTTCCACTGGCGTCTCGGCCGGCATTCGGCACTCTTGCTCGCGCGCCCGCCCGACGAGAGCCTCGACGTCGAGGCGCTGATCCAGGAGGGCGTCGCGGAGGCCGAGCGCCAGAGCGTCCGCGGTCAGGACGTGACGCCGTTCGTGCTCGGCTACCTGCACGAGGCGAGCGGCGGCGCGACGATCGAGGTCAACAAGAAGCTCGTCGTCGAGAACGCCGCCCTGGCCGGCGAGGTGGCGGTCGCGTACTCGCGGCTCGAGTGACCGGCTCCGCCGCGTGTAACGCCTGAGCGAGTTAATCGCTCCTTAAGGTCGATGCGGTACGTTCGCCGCGTGAGGCGCCTGCTCGCGCTGGCCGCGCTCCTCCCCGCGCTCGCCGCCTGCGGCGGCGAGTCCGAGCCGCAGTCCGCTCCCACCACGCCGGAGTCCGGGCCGGGGACGACGACGTCCCCGGTAACCACCGATGAGACGACCACGGAGGAGACGACCACCGAAGCCGCACCGCCGCCCGAGGCGCCGCCCGGCGCACCCGGCTCCATCGCAGGCTATCGGAGTTGGACGAAGCTCAACGACGCGCCGATCCCGCCGCGGGAGGCCGACCCCCACAACGGGACGAAGAACGTCTACGCGTCGAAGCGGAGACTCGGGAACGGACACTTCCCTGCCGGCACGATCGTCGTCAAGGAGGCGACGCGCCCAGGGGCGGACTTCATCGGCCTGATCGCGATCATGCGGAAGGAGCGCGGCGCCGACCCGGCTCATCGCGACTGGGTCTTCGTCGAGTACACGCGGGACGCGGCCGGCGCGCGGTTCCAGGAGATCGCGAGCGGCGCCGTCTGCTGGAGCTGTCACATGGGCGCGCTCGGCTCGGACTACGTCTTCACGGGCTGACCGGCCCGCGGGCGGTCTACTCGTCGATCCGCTCGATGGCGACGATGTCCTCGGCGGCGAAGCTCTCGGCTCCCGCCTCGCCCCAGCCGACGACGTCGCCGCTCGGCAGGACCGCCACGGGCTCGATGACGCGGCCGTCGCGGAGGAGGATGCGCGCCTGGTGGACGCCCCAGGCGTCCTGAGGCCAGGAGGCGACCTCCGCGGCGAGCCAGTCCGGCAGGCGCGCGGGCTCGTCCATCGGGCCTAGCGCCTCTTCAGGTGACGCGGCCGAGCTTCTGCGTCGCGAGCACCAAGCCTGAGTTCGCACTCGCGGGCAGCCAAGGCTGGACGCCTTGGCAAGCGCGAGGACGGGCTCAGGCGCCGCGTGATCGCGGGGCAGAAGTCGGCATGTGTCGCCTGGAGGGGCACTGCTATGCGCCGAGGAGCTTCATGAGGTCGTCCACCTCGAGCATCTCGTACGACTGCGTGTGCACGCTCCCGCGTGCCCCGAGCGAGATGGAGACCTCCGCGATCACGGCAGCGCTCTCCGCCTCGACGATGTTGACGAAGTCATGCGGGCCGAGGACGAACCACTGGTGGAGGACCTTGGCCCCCAGCTCCTCGACGTCCTTGTTCACTTCCCGCAGCCGATCGGGGTTGGCGCGCAGCGTCTGCAGGCCCTGGTCGCTCAACGTCGACAGCATCAAGTACTTGGGCATCTCTCCTCCTACGCCGGTTCGCGCGCCGAGGATACAGCGGCCCGGGCCCGTTGCTCGTAGTAGAGGACCGAGAGGCCGAGGAAGAGGAAGGGCGCGAGCACGACTCGGACGAGCACAGCAGCGACAACGTCGCCGTTGTCGGCGAACCCGACCAGCGCGACGCCGAGGGCGAAGCCGAGCACGACGTTGATCATGATCAGCGCGGCGATCACGCCGAGCGCATGCAGGTACTCCGCCCGCGCGAGGCGGATCGAGCGCAGGAGCGAGTACGCGATCCGGTCGAAGGCGTTCTTGACGTCCGGGTCGCGCTCGAGCATCGCCACCGGGATCGAGAACCCCATCAGGGCAGTCCAGAGGGCGCCGATGACGAGCAGGAACAGGTATTGCAGCGCGATCACGGCCGGGACGGCGACGACGAACGTGAGGACGAGGAGGGTCGGCGCGCGGACGCCGACCTGGGCCCAAGCCTCGGCGAAGGTGTCGCCCGACACGAGGCGGGCGGCGGCCGCGTAGGTCGCCGTGAAGGCGAGGGCGAGGACGAGCACCTCGAGCAGGCCCGGCGCCGCGCGGGCGAGCAGGAACGCGCCACCCTCGACGGCGCCGAGGCCGATCGCGGCCCACGGGCGCGCGCCGTAGATGCGCACGGTCTCAGAGAGCAGCTCGCCGAGAGGAAGCGGGCGGTCGGGGGGCGACACGTCGCGGAACTCTAGGCTTCCGTCGTGGACCTCCGCCGCGAGAGGCACGACGCGCCCGTGGCGCGGGCGCTCACCGACGCGCTCGAGGCCGAGCTGCTCGGGCGCTACGACGGCGTCGCAGGGTCCGGCGATCCTCCCGCATCAGACTTCCAGCCGCCTGACGGCGCCTTCCTCGTCGGGTGGGAGGACGGCGAGCCGGTCGCCTGCGGAGGCGACGACGAGCGCAGCCTCTGCTTCGAGAAGCGGTTGGGCTAGCCTGACGCCGTGGGCTACACGGTCTTCCAGGCAGCCGAGCTTCAGTTCGTCCCGCGTGGCGACGAGGACCCTCGCTCGCTCGCAGGGCTGTCGGACGCGCTCGAGCACTCACGGGCCAACGTCTGGCGGTACCCGCCCGGGGCGCGCGGCAGGCGCCATCGCGATCTCGGGCAGGAGGAAGTCTTCGTCGTCCTCGACGGCGCCCTGACGGTCGACCTGGGGGACCCGCCCGAGCGCCGGGAGATCCCGCGCGGCGGCGTCCTGGTCGTGGAGCGCGGAACGATCCTCCAGCTCCGGAACGCTGGCTCGGACGAGCTCGTTCTCTTCATCTATGGCGCCCCGCCCGAGACGGGAAAGTCCGAGTTCTTCGAGCCGGTGCCTTAAGGGTCCTAGCGGTAACGCCCAGACGGCTTCTGATCCCCTGGGAAGGGGCGCATTGGGCTTGGGCCAAGAATGGGATTCGCGGCGGGTGGCTTCTCGGACATCCCGTTCCAGTTCGCCGACACGACCGGCAGCCCCCTGGCACGAGTCCGCGCGGTTAGGCGTTTCGCCGCATCCCTCAGGCGACGGCAGGCTCTGCCGCCGGAGCCCTTTCAAAGAGCAGCTGGCCGTCCTCGACGTCTACGCGAACCGTGTCGCCCTCGGCGAAGTCTCCCTCGAGGAGCCTGAGCGCGAGCGGGTTCTCGACGAGACGCTGCAGAGCCCGCTTGAGCGGACGGGCGCCGTAGGTCGGATCCCAACCGGCGTCCGAGACCTGCTCCTTGGCGGCCTCCGTTAGCTCCAGGGCGAGCCCGCGCTCGGCCAGCCGCGCCCGCAGCCGCTCGAGCTGCATGTCGACGATCTCGGCGAGCTGCTCGCGCGTGAGCGGCCGGAACTCGACGATCTCGTCGATCCGGTTCAGGAACTCCGGGCGGAAGAACTCGCGCATCGCCTCGGCCGAGCGGAGGTTCGAGGTCATGATGATGACGGTGTTGCGGAAGTCGACCGTGCGCCCGTGGCCGTCGGTCAGGCGCCCGTCGTCGAGGATCTGGAGGAGGACGTCGAAGACCTCCGAGTGCGCCTTCTCGATCTCGTCGAGGAGGACGACCGAGTACGGGCGGCGGCGCACCGCCTCGGTGAGCTGGCCGCCCTCGTCGTAGCCGACGTACCCGGGCGGGGCGCCGATCAGCCGGGCGACCGTGTGCCGCTCCTGGTACTCGGACATATCGAGCCGCACCATCGCGCGCTCGTCGTCGAACATAAACTCGGCGAGGGCACGGGCGAGCTCGGTCTTCCCCACCCCGGTCGGGCCGAGGAAGACGAAGGAGCCGATCGGGCGGTTCGGGTCCTGGAGGCCCGTGCGGGCGCGGCGAAGCGCGTTCGCCACGGCCGAGACGGCCTCGTCCTGGCCGACGACGCGCTGATGAAGCCGCTCCTCCATGTGGATGAGCTTCTCGGTCTCCCCCTCCATGAGCCGAACGACCGGGATTCCCGTCCAGCGGGCGACCACGGCGGCGACGTCGTCCTCGTCGACCTCCTCCTTCACCATCGGCTCGAAGTCCTGGTCCTTGCGCTCGGCCAGCTCGGCCTCGAGCGCGGGCAGCTCGCCGTAGCGGATCTCGGCCACGCGCTGAAGGTCGCCGGCGCGCTCGGCCCGCTCGGCCTCCATGCGGAGGTCGTCGATCCGCTGCGTGATCTCCTTGACGCGGTCGAGCTGCTCCTTCTCCTTCGCCCAGCGGGCGGCGAGCTCGTCGCGGGTCGCCTTCGCGTCGGCCAGCTCGCGCTCGACCGGCGCTCGCACCTCCTTCGACTCCTTGACCATCGCGGCGAGCTCGATCTCGAGCTGGCGCACGCGGCGCTCGGCCTCGTCAAGCGGGAGCGGCGAGGAGTCGATCTCCATGCGGAGGCGCGAGGCGGCCTCGTCGACGAGGTCGATCGCCTTGTCCGGCAGGAAGCGGTCCGAGATGTAGCGGTCGGAGAGGACGGCCGCGGCGACGAGCGCGGCGTCGCGGATGCGAACGCCGTGGTGGGCCTCGTAGCGCTCCTTGAGCCCGCGGAGGATGGCAATCGTGTCGGCGACGGACGGCTCGCCGACTAGGATCGGCTGGAAGCGCCGCTCGAGCGCGGCGTCCTTCTCGATGTGCTTCCGGTACTCGTCGAGAGTCGTCGCGCCGACGGCGCGCAGCTCCCCGCGCGCGAGCAGCGGCTTGAGCATGGCGGCCGCGTCCACCGCCCCCTCCGCAGCGCCGGCGCCGACGATCGTGTGCAGCTCGTCGATGAAGAGGATGATGTCGCCGGCCGACTCCTTGATCTCCGTGAGGACGGCCTTCAATCGCTCCTCGAACTCGCCCCGGTACTTCGAGCCGGCGAGTAGCGCGCCGATGTCGAGCGCCCAGACGCGCTTGCCCTTGAGCCCTTCGGGAACGTCGCCGGCGACGATGCGCTGCGCCAGACCCTCGACGATCGCGGTCTTCCCGACGCCGGGGTCGCCGATGAGGACGGGGTTGTTCTTCGTCCGCCGCGAGAGGACCTGGATCACGCGGCGGATCTCCTCGTCACGACCGATGACGGGGTCGAGCTTGCCCTGCTCCGCGAGCTCGGTGAGATCACGCCCGAACTTTTGCAGCGCCTGGTAGGAGCCCTCGGGATCCTGGGAGGTCACGCGCTGGGAGCCGCGCACCTGCTTGATCCGTGCCAGAAGCTCGTCCCGAGGCACGAGGTCGAGCGCCAGCAGGAGGTGCTCGACGGAGACGTACTCGTCCCCGAGGTCGCGAGCTTCGTCGAAGGCACGGTCGAGGGTCTCCGAGAACGCGGTCGAGACGCGCGGCTGCTGCGCTGCACCCGCGACGGCCGGCTTCGCCGCCAAACGCGCTTCCGCTTCTGCGCGCAGCGCGGAAGCAGAGGGGACGAGCGTGCGCGGCAGCTCCTGGTCGAGGAGCGCGAGGAGCAGGTGCTCCGGGTAGATCTCGGGGTTGCCGCTCCGGCGCGCGAGCTCCTGCGACGCGCCCACGGCCTCCTGCGACTTGATCGTCAGCCTGTTGAAGTCCATCGCCTTCTCTCCTCGGGGAGGGTCTCGCCGGGATCGCGGTAGAGGACGACCTCGCGCCTGTACTGCCTGTGCACCCTGGCGACCTCGTCGCGCATCTCGCGCTCGAGGCGCTCGACGCGGGCGCGCAGGCGACTCAGCTCGTCCTGGAGCCGAAGGACGGTCTCGACGCCGGCGAGGTTGAGCCCGAGCTCCCCGGTCAGCCGCTGAATCAGGCGCAGGCGCTCGAGGTCCGCGTCCGAGTAGAGGCGCGTGTTGCCGGGTGTCCGCCTCGGCCGCACAAGCCCCTTCGTCTCGTAGACGCGCAGGGTCTGCGGGTGCATGCCGACGATCTCGGCGGCGACGCTGATCATGTAGCGCGGGCGGTCGTCCACAGACTCACGCGTCCTTTCCGGACAGCCGCCGGGGTCGAATCCATCGGACTCGGGCGCGCCAGCAGGTCCCCTCCGGACACGCCCGGGGTCTGACCCCTGACAGGGCCGGAAGGGTCGGCTCTGGGGAGAGCTCGTCACGCATCAGGCTCGAAGCTTCTCGCGCACGTCGCGGGTGGACGCCTTCTGGAGCGCCTCGATCGCCTCGCGCTCGGCCTTCGTCAGCTTCGTCGGGACGACGACGCGGACGCGTGCGAGCAGGTCGCCGCGGCCGCTGCCGTTCAGCTTCGGCGCGCCCTTGCCGCGCACCCGCAGGAGCTTCCCGTCCTGGGAGCCCGCGGGCACCTTGAGGGAGATGCGCCCGTCGGGGGTCGGCACCTCGACCTCGGCGCCGAGCGCGGCCTCCGAGTAGGTCACCGGGACCTCGATGACGAGGTCGGAGCCGCGGCGCTCGAAGATCGGCGAAGGGGTCACGCGTGTGGTGACGATCAGGTCGCCGGCCGGGCCGCCGCCGAAGCCGGCCTCGCCCTTCCCCTTGAGGCGGATCTGCGTCCCGTCCTTCACCCCGGCCGGGATCTTCACCGTGTAGCGCTTCGTCCGCCGCTCGCGCCCGGAGCCGTGGCACGTCCGGCAGGGCTTCTCGACCACGGTGCCGTTGCCGCCGCAGCGCGGACACGGCCGCGAGAAGGCGAAGAAGCCCTCGTCCTCTGAGGTGACGCCGCGACCCCGGCACTCCGGACAGATCGTCGGCGTCGTTCCGGGCTCGGCGCCCGTGCCTCCGCACGTCGAGCACGCGACCTCCAGCTCGACGGGGATCCTCGTCGTCAGACCCTTGAGTGCGTCCTCGAAGGAGAGGTTCACGGTCACGGCGACGTCAACGCCTCTCTGCCCGCGCGTCCGCGAGCGCCCCGTCCCCCCGCCCATGCGCCCGAAGAGGCCGCCGAAGAGGTCTCCCAGGTCGCCGAGATCGCCGACGTTCCCCGACCACTGGAAGCCTCCGCCCCCGGGCGCGCCCGCGAACATTCGCGCGCCGAGCTGGTCGTACTGCTTCCGCTTCTCCGGGTCGGAGAGAACGTCGTAGGCGTCCTGCAGCTCCTTGAAGCGCTCCTCGGCCTCGGCGTCCCCCGGATTCGAATCCGGGTGGTGCTTCCGCGCCAGCTTGCGATAGGCCTTCTTGATCTCGTCCTGGGGGGCCGTCTTCGAGACGCCGAGCACCTCGTACAGGTCTCTCACTCGGACGCCTTCTGCGACACGACGACCCGCGCGGGGCGGAGCACCCGGTCGCCGAGCCTGTAGCCCTTCTGGATCACCTCCAGGATGGCGCCGTCGTCCTCCTCCGAGGGCTGGGTGAGCAGGGCCTCGTGGACGTGCGGGTCGAAGCTGCCGTTCGTCTCGATCTCGACGAGACCCTCCTTGGCGAGCGCATCGCGAAGCTCGCGGTGGACGAGCCGGACGCCCTCCTCGAGCTTCGCCTCCTCGTGCTCCTCGGCGGCCTCGAGCGCGCGCCCGAGATCGTCGAGCACCGGCAGGAGCTCCTTCACGAGCCGCTCGTGGGCCCGCGCGACCAGAGCTTCCTGGTCGCGCAGCGCCCGCTTGCGGTAGTTGTCGAAGTCGGCCGCGACGCGCTTCAGGTCGTCGAGGTACTCGTCCCGCTCTCGCTGGAGGAGCGCGATGCGATCCTCCAGCTCCGCGATCGCCTTCTCGGCCTGCTCGGAGCCGGTGGTCTCCTCGGAGGCCATCAGGACTGCTTCGCCTCCTCGTCGATGACCTCGTAGTCCGCCTCCTCGACGACCTCGTCGTCGCCCGTGCCGCCGTCGCCGGCGGCCGTGTGCGAGGCGGCCTGCTCGGCCTGCACCTTCTCGTAGACGGCCTGCGCGAGCTTGTGAGCGGACTCCATCAGCTCGTCGCTCTTGGCGCGGATCTCGGCGGCGTCCTCGCCGTCGGCGACCGACTTGAGCGCCTCGATCCGCTCCTCGATGGTCTTGACCGTCTCCTCGTCGAGCGACTCGCGGTGCTCGGCGAGGCTCTTCTCGGTCGAGTAGACGAGCGTCTCCGCCTGGTTCCGCGCCTCGGCGAGCTCGCGCAGGCGATGAGCCTCGTCGGCGTGCGCCTCGGCGTCCTTCACCATCCGCTCGACCTCCTCCTCGGCGAGGCCGGAGCCTCCCTCGATGCGGATCTGCTGCTGGTTGCCGGTGCCGAGGTCCTTGGCCGAGACGTTGAGGATGCCGTTCGCGTCGATGTCGAAGGCGACCTCGATCTGCGGCATCCCGCGCGGCGCCGGGGGGATCCCGACGAGCTGGAACTTGCCGAGCGTCTTGTTGAACGCGGCCATCTCAGACTCGCCCTGGAGAACGTGGATCTCGACGGAGGGCTGGTTGTCCTCGGCGGTCGTGAACGTCTCGGACTTCTTCTTGGGGATGGTCGTGTTGCGCTCGATGAGCGTCGTGAAGACGCCGCCCTTCGTTTCGATGCCCAGGGAGAGCGGCGTGACGTCGAGCAGGAGGACGTCCTTCACCTCGCCCTTGAGGACGCCGGCCTGGATGGCCGCGCCGACGGCGACGACCTCGTCCGGGTTGACGCCCTTGTGCGGGTCCTTGCCGACGAGCTCCTTCACCTTGTCCTGCACGGCCGGCATGCGGGTCATGCCGCCGACGAGGACGACGTGGTCGATCTTGTCGGCGGTGAGCCCGGCGTCGGAGAGCGCCTGCTTCGTCGGCCCGACCGTGCGCTCGAGCAGATCGTGGGTGAGCTCGTTCAGCTTCGCGCGCGTGAGCTGGAGGTCGAGGTGCTTGGGGCCCTCAGGCGTGGCTGTGATGAACGGCAGGTTGATCTGCGTCGACGTCGTCGAGGAGAGCTCGATCTTCGCCTTCTCGGCCGCCTCGTAGAGGCGCTGGAGCGCCATCTTGTCCTGGGCGAGGTCGATGCCGTGGTCCCGCTTGAACTCGGCGACCATCCAGTCGACGACCGCCTTGTCGAAGTTGTCCCCGCCGAGGTGGTTGTCGCCGTTCGTGGCCTTCACCTCGAAGACGCCCTCGCCGAGCTCGAGCGCGGACACGTCGAAGGTCCCGCCGCCGAGGTCGAAGACGAGGATCGTCTGGTCCGCCTCCTTGTCGAGCCCGTAGGCGAGCGAGGCCGCCGTCGGCTCGTTGATGATCCGGAGCACGTTCAGGCCGGCGATCTTGCCGGCGTCCTTCGTCGCCTCACGCTGGGCGTTGTTGAAGTAGGCGGGGACCGTGACGACAGCGTCGGTCACGGGCTCACCGAGGTAGGCCTCGGCGTCCGCCTTCAGCTTCTGGAGGATCATCGCGGAGATCTCCGGCGGCGCGTACTCCTTGCCGCCGGCCTTGACGCGCACGTCCCCGTTCGGGCCGGAGACGACCTCGTAGGGAACGATCTTCATCTCCTCGGAGACCTCTGAGAACTTCCGGCCCATGAAGCGCTTGATCGAGAAGATCGTGTTCTCGGGGTTCGTGACGGATTGCCGCTTCGCGGGCGCGCCGACGAGTCGCTGGCCGTCCTTCGCGAACGCGACGACGGACGGCGTCGTGCGGCCGCCCTCCGCGTTGGGGATGACGGTCGGCTCGCCTGCCTCGAGCACGGCGACGCAAGAGTTCGTCGTGCCGAGATCGATGCCGATGGTTCGTGCCATGTGGTGGTCCCTCCGATTCCTTGCTGGATTTGCAGGCTGAGAAAATCTAAGCCGCTTTATAGCAGATTGTTCCTCGCTACGGGCGCGCGACGACCTGGAGCGTGGCGAGCGTCGGATCGGCGCAGTAGGAGAGGCGCGTGCCCCCGGCGGCGGCCTCCCGGAGCGCGTCGACGAGCTCCAGCGAGACGACCTCGCCGGGGGCGATTGCGGGGATCCCGGGCGGGTAGGGCGCGACCATCTCGGCGGCGACGCGCCCCGCGGCGTCCTCGGCACCGACGGTTTCCCGCGCGGAGAAGAACGCCTGCCGCGGGGTCATCGTGGTCTCCGGCGCCACGTCCCAGACGGCGCTCGCGGCGCCCGGCGGGCGCGGTTCGCCGCGGCGCTGCGCGAGGGAGGCGATCAGGGCGTCGCAGAGGCGCTCGACGCCGGGCTCCGTGTCCCCGATCGTCAAGAGCGGGATGAGCGTGTCGCGGTTGGCGAGCTCGAAGCGGATGCCCTGTGCGAAGAGGTCGGCCTCCACCTCGAGCCCGTCCGCACCCGTTCCGGTGAGCGCGAGCGCCAGCTTCGTGGGGTCGTCGGAGTCGACGACGACGAGACCGTCCACCTCAGCCAGGCGCTGGCGGACGTGGGCGGTCAGGCGCAGCGTCTCGCCGAGGAGCTTCTCCCCGCGAGTGGCCATGATCATCCGCGCCCGGTCGAGGCTGGCGAGGAGCGCTCCCGAGGGGCTCGTCGTGTGCAGGAGCTCGAATGACTCGTCCAGGCGCTCGAGGTCGAGGAGGCCTCCGCGAGCGAGGAGATAGGCGCTCTGCGTGAAGGCTGCGAGCGTCTTGTGCGCGGAGGCGACGAAGCCGTCGGCGCCGGCTGCGAGCGCGTGCGGCGGCAGGTCCGGGTGGAAGCCGAGGTGCGCGCCCCAGGCCTGGTCGACGACGAGCGGGACGCCGGCGCGGTGGGCGATCTCCGCGATCGCGGCGACGTCGGAGAGGACGCCGACGAAGCTCGGCTCGACGAGGAAGACGCCGCACGCATCCGGAGCCTCCGCGAAGGCCGCAGCCACGCGTTCCGGCGGGAGCGCGAGTGGCAGCCCCGTCGCCCTGTCGACGTCCGGCCGCACCCAGACCGGCTCGAGCCCGGAGAGGACGAGCCCCGCGAGCACCGACTTGTGCAGGCTCCGCGAGACGACGACGCGATCGCCCGGCCGCCCGAGCGCGAGGGAGAGCGCCTGGTTCCCCTGCGTCGAGCCGTTGGCGCAGAAGCGGCAGAGATCCGCGCCCCACAGCTCGGCGGCGAGGCGCTCGGCCTGGCCGAGCACGCCCGAGCGCATGTGGAGGTCGTCGGCGCCGGAGGAGAGCGGCAGGTCGAGGCGCAAGAACTCGTCCACGAGATGCGGCGCCCGCTTGTGACCCGGCGTGGTGAAGGGTGTGATGCGGGCGTCGCCGAGGAAGGCGGCGGCGGCGTCCGCAAGCGGCGTGTCGGCCTGATCCACGGAGGCCGGTTCTATCCGATCCGCCGGTTCAGTGCGTGGATTCCGGGAGCGGAGTGGCCGCCGGGGCACCTCGCCGGAGCAGGCCGCGGCCGGGCTCCACGGCCGCTCCGCTCGCGCGGAGGATGAGCGCGACGGAGACCACGATCGCCGCGCCGGCGACGGCCATCTGAAGGGTGACTTGCTCGCCGAGGAGGGCCCAGCCGAGGGCGACCGCGACGATCGGGTTCGCGTAGGCGTACGTGGCGACGAGCGACGTCGGCGCCGCGCGTAGCAGCCAGACGTAGGCGCTGAAGCCGACGAGGCTCCCGACGACGACCAGGTAGCCCAGGGCAAGCAGCGACTCACGGGACCAGGTCGCCTCGCCGAGCTCCCCGCCGGCGATCGAGACGACGAGCAGCAAGGCGCCGCCGCACAGCGCGCCCAGCCCGGCCGAGACGAGCGGGCGCTTCGGGAGCGCCGCGCCCCGGGAGTAGAGCGAGCCCGCCGACCAGCAAAGGGCGCCGAAGATGATCACGAGGGCGCCGACGCGATCGATGGAGCCCTCTCCGAACGGGTCGAGGAGGAAGGCGACCCCGACGAAGCCGAGGGCGAAGCCGAGGTAGGCGGAGGAACGAAGCCGGCGGCCGAAGACCACGCGGTCGAGGAGCGCCATCCAGATCGGGATGCTCCCGACGAGGAGCGCGGCCACGCCGGCCGGCACGGTCTGCTGGGCCCACGCGAGGCTGCCGTGACCGAGGAGGAAGAGCAGGCCGCCGAAGACGAACCCGGCGACGATCTGCGAGCTGCCGATCCTGTCGCCCTCGCGGTCGCCGCGCGGGAGCGCCCACGCGAGGAGGGCGGCGCCGGCGACGAGGTGCCGGATCGCCATGGAGAGGAGCGGCGGCAGGTCGCGAACGGTGATCGCGAGCGCGATGAACGTCGAGCCCCAGACGACGTAGATCGTCGCCAGGGCGAGCCACACCCGTGGGCTGTACCGGGCCGCCACATCCGCAGCATGCCCGTCGCGGGACGATCAGCTCAAGTCGAGTTTCCGGGCGCTTCGATCAGCCACCCTGATCGCCGTCGAAGTCGGGTGGGGACACGACCCGTGAGCTACGCTTGCTCGGTGGAGAGGCTCGCCGACAGGCTGGGGCGGCCGATCCGGGACCTCCGGATCTCGATCACGGACCGCTGCAACTTCCGTTGCGTCTACTGCATGCCGAAAGAGGTCTTCGGACGCGACTACCCGTTCCTCCCCCGCGCCGAGCTCCTGACCTTCGAGGAGATCGAGCGCCTGGCCCGCATCTTCGCCGGTCTCGGGGTCGAGAAGATCCGCATCACGGGCGGGGAGCCGCTGGTGCGGCGCGACGTCGAGACGCTCGTGGCGATGCTCGCCCGCATCTCCGGGCTCGACCTCACCCTGACGACGAACGGCGCGCTCCTGGCCCAGAAGGCGCAGGGCCTCAAGGACGCGGGCCTCGACCGCATCACCGTCAGCCTCGACTCGCTCGACGACGAGGTCTTCCGTGCCATGAACGACGTCGACTTCCCGGTCGACCGCGTGCTCGCGGGGATCGACGCGGCGCTCGCCGCCGGCCTCGGGCCCGTGAAGGTCAACGTCGTCGTCAAGCGCGGCCTCAACGAGGACGGGGTCCTCCCCCTGGCACGCGCCTTCCGGGGCACCGGCGTCGTCGTGCGCTTCATCGAGTACATGGACGTCGGCCACACCAACGGCTGGCGGCTCGACGACGTCGTCCCGGCGCGCGAGATCGTCGCCGCCATCGACGCCGAGCACCCCCTGGAGCCGGTCGAGTCGGCGTACCGCGGCGAGGTCGCGAACCGCTGGCGCTACCGCGACGGGAGCGGCGAGATCGGCGTCATCGCCTCCGTCACGCAGCCCTTCTGCGGCGACTGCACGCGGGCCCGGCTCTCCGCGGACGGGCACCTCTACACGTGCCTCTTCGCCGTCCGCGGCCACGACCTCCGCGCGCTCGTCCGCGGCGGGGCCTCCGACGAGGAGCTGACGGCGGCGATCGGCGCGGTCTGGAACGCGCGCACGGACCGCTACTCGGAGCTCCGCTCCGCCGAGACAGCCGACCTGCCCAAGGTCGAGATGTCCTACATCGGCGGCTAGCGGGTTCCAACTCGTGCCGAACACCACTTGAAAACCGGGGGGAAACCGAACCGACACGGTCGCTAGACTCACGAGGTGACCGCCGTCAGCCGCCTTCTTCCGCGCGGCTGGAAGGATTTCGTCTTCCAGCTCTCGCTCTGGCTCGGGTTCGGGCTCGTCTACCAGGTCGCGCGCGGGATCGCGGATCGGAGCGCGCTCGAGGCGATCCAGAACGGGTTGACCGTGATCGACGCCGAGCGGGCGTTCAACGCCCTCGTCGAGGTCGACATCCAGCGGACCGTCCTGCACGCCGGCGACTACGGGCTCGAGGCCGTCAACCTCACGTACTGGCTCTCGCAGTTCCCGGTGCTCGGGCTGTCGCTCCTCTGGATCTACTTCTTCCGGAACGACGCCTTCGTCACCGTCCGGAACTGGGTCTTCGCCGCGAACCTGCTCGCGCTCGTCGGCTACGTGCTCATGCCGACGGCGCCGCCGCGCATGTTCCCGGAGCACGGCTTCGTCGACACGCTCGCCCAGTCCTCGGCGGTCAACCACGGCAGCGGCCTGATCGAGCTCGCCTCGAACCCGTTCGCGGCCATGCCGAGCGTCCACGCGGCCGACGCGCTCATCATCGGCTTCGCCATGGCCACGCTCGTGAAGAGTCGCTGGGCAGCCGTGCTCTGGACGTTCTGGCCGACCTGGGTCTGGTTCTCGGTGATGGCGACCGGGAACCACTTCTGGCTCGACATCGTGGCCGGAGTCGGCGTGGCTCTCGTGGGCGCGACGATCGTCTCGTGGGCGCAGGAAGGCCGTCCGGCCCTCTCCCCTGCGCTCTACCGCTGCGGTCACCGTCGGTGGTAGCCTCGCGGGCCACGTGAGTCACCCGCAGCAAGCAGAGCGCACCAAGCGGACGTACCAGGACGGGGCCCGCCGCATCGCGAGCAGGTCGATCGCCGGGCTCGAGCGGACGAGCCTGACGCCGGACGCCCTCACCGTCGCGGGCGTCGGCCTCTGCATCGCGGGCGCGGTCGCCGTCTACTTCGAGTACCTCTCCCACTGGTTCTTCATCCTCGGCGGCGCGCTCTTCGTCGTCGGGAGCGTGCTCGACATCCTCGACGGGGCGCTCGCGCGCCGGAGCGGGAAGGGAACGCCGTTCGGCGCCTTCCTCGACTCGACGGTCGACCGTGTCGGCGAAGCCTTCATGATCGCGGCGATCGGACTCGTCCTCATGCGCGAGGGGAGCGAGTGGGGCGTCGCGCTCGCCTTCGCGGCGATGGCCGGCTCCTTCCTCGTCAGCTACACGCGGGCGCGCGCGGAGGCGCTCGGGCTGAAGGGCGACGTCGGGATCGGGAGCCGTGCCGAGCGGGTCGTCGTCCTCTCTGTCGGCCTCGGGCTCGCGCCGCTCCACGAGCTCGTCCTCCCGGCGGCGATCGCGCTGCTCGCCCTCACCGCGTGGATCACGGTGCTGCAGCGAGTGCTATCAGTTCGCGCACAGCTCCGCTCTCCCTGATACTCTGCTAGCAGTCATATGGCTGCTAGCAGAACAAGCCTGCTCGTCCGGATGCCCGCCGAGGTGAAGCGGGCGCTCGCGCGCGAGGTCGGGCGGCGCGGCGGGACGATGAACGACGTCGCCGTCTCCATCCTCGCCGAGCACTTCGGCGTCGGGTTCGAGCCGAGCGGCCGCCGCGGCGGCGCTAGGCCCGGCGCGAGCGGCGCCGTCCTCCTGCGCATCCCCCGCGAGCTGAAGGCCGAGCTCAGGCGCGAGGCCGACCGTTCTGCTAGCAGCATCAATGCGATCGTCATCAGCGTGCTATCCGAACGGCTCGCCGGTCCGCTAGCAGAGAGAAAGGAACCCATGGCTCCGACGAACGGCAAGGCGAACGGCAAGGTGAGGTCCGAGGAGAAGGTCCGCGTCGCGATCATCGGCGTGGGCAACTGCGCCAACTCGCTCCTCCAGGGAGTCGAGTACTACAAGGACGCGGACCCGGAGAGCTTCGTCCCCGGGCTCATGCACGTCGACCTCGGCGGCTACCACGTGCGGGACATCGAGTTCACCGCCGCCTTCGACGTCACGAAGGACAAGGTCGGCAAGGACCTCGCCGACGCCATCTGGGCCCACCCGAACGACACCTACAGGTTCGCCGACGTCCCCAAGACGGGCGTCACGGTCTCCCGCGGGATGACGCACGACGGGCTCGGCAAGTACCTCTCCGAGATAGTCGAGAAGGCGCCCGGCGACACCGACGTCGTCGTCGAGATCCTCAAGGAGACGAACACAGACGTGGTCGTCAACTACCTCCCGGTCGGCTCCGAGGAGGCGACCAAGTGGTATGCGGAGCAGATCCTCAAGGCCGGGTGCGCGATGGTGAACTGCATGCCGGTCTTCATCGCCAAGGGCGGCTACTTCGGCAAGCAGTTCGAGCAGCACGGGCTCCCGATCATCGGCGACGACATCAAGTCGCAGGTCGGCGCGACGATCACCCACCGCGTGCTCACGTCGCTCTTCCGCGAGCGGGGCGTCCATCTCGACCGGACGA
>Ga0209859_1000065_pt1 | contig 20822 bp, 19 predicted proteins | sample GWRWS3_50_60_FD_187241 | JGI IMG/M metagenome (GOLD analysis project Ga0209859, IMG submission 187241) | Riverbed sediment microbial communities from areas with vegetation nearby in Columbia River, Washington, USA - GW-RW S3_50_60 (SPAdes)... | ecosystem: Environmental > Aquatic > Freshwater >... | reverse complement strand
AAGGATGAGGTAGGCGGCGATCCCCGGCCCGACCATCAGGACTCACTCTCGTCGTCGGACGCGGGCATGGCGCTGCCGAGGATGACCCCACCGATGGCGGCAACGAGCAGCACGATCGAGGTGACCTCGAACGCGAGCAGGTGGTCGGAGAGGAACAGCTCCCCGATCTGCGCGGGCGAGCCGAACGCGCCACTCACCGGGGCCGTGTCGCTCAGGTCGTCTCCGGCCTTCAGCGCGATCACGACGATGACCTCGAGCGCGATCGCGGCCGCGGCGACGATCGAGGTCACGTTCTGGAGGGTCGGCCCCCCCGCCCAGGGCACGTCCGCGCGCCCGCCGAGGTAGGCGAGCACGAAGACGAACATGATCACGATCGCCCCGGCGTAGACGATCACCTGCGCGCCGGCGACGAACTCTCCCGAGAGGAGCAGGTAGAGCACGGCGAGGGAGGCGAGGTTCCCGATCAGCGAGAGCGCCGAGTAGAACGGGTTCGTGAAGAGGACGACCGCGATCCCCGAGGAGAGGAGCGCGAGCGCCGCGACGACCCAGACGACCCAAACGAGGACGTTGCCCGCGGAGGCCGCGAGCATGACCTCCACTGGTGCCTCGAGGGGCACTAGCTCTCCGCCTTCCACACGGGGGTCGGCGTGTCGTAGAGGTCGCGGTCGGCGACCGGCATGCGCTTCACCGGCTCGGCGAGGAGCATGTCCTTCGTGTAGATGAGATCGTCGCGCGAGTACTCCGAGATCTCGAACTCCGCCTCGAGCGTGATCGCGTCGAAGGGGCAGGCGAGCTCGCAGTAGCCGCAGAAGATGCAGCGCGAGAGGTTGATCTCGTAGATGCGGGCGTAGCGCTCGCCCGGAGAAACTCGGTTTCCAGGCGTGTTCTCGGCGGCGACGACCCGGATGCAGTCCGCCGGGCAGGCGGCCGCGCAGAGCGAGCAGCCCACGCACTTCTCGAGGCCGTTCTCGTGGCGCCAGAGCCGGTGGCGGCCGCGGAAGCGCGGGTACACCGGCCGTTTGTACTCGGGGTACTGCTGCGTGATCGGCTTCTTGAACATTTGCCGGAACGTGACGGCGAAGCCCTTGAGGCTGTCGAACGGCTGCGGGCTCATCCGGCCGGCCTCATGCGTACACGACCACGATCGCGGTCACGACGGCATTCAGCGTCGCCACGGGCAGGAGCACCTTCCACCCGACCTGCATGAGCTGGTCGTAGCGCAGGCGGGGGAGGGTCGCGCGGAGCCACATGAAGACGAAGACGACGAGCGCGAGCTTGACGACGAACCAGAGCGGGCCGGGGAGCACGGGCCCGCTCCAGCCCCCGAAGAAGAGCGTCACCGCGAGGCCCGAGAGCGTGATCATGTTGACGTACTCGGCCATCGCGAAAAGGCCGTAGCGCATGCCGCTGTACTCGGTCTGGTAGCCGGCGACAAGCTCGGTCTCGGCCTCGGGGAGGTCGAAGGGCGGGCGGTTCGTCTCCGCGACGCCGGCGACGAAGAAGACGAGGAGCCCGACGATCTGCGGTGCCGCGTACCAGAGAGTCTCCTGCTGCCGCTCGACGATGTCGACGAGCGAGAGGCTCCCGGCCATGATCACGACGCCGAGCACCGACAGCGCCAGCGAGACCTCGTAGGACACGAGCTGTGCCGCGGTGCGCATCGAGCCGAGGAGCGAGTACTTCGAGTCGCTCGCCCAGCCGCCGACGAGGAAGGCGTAGATGCCGATGGCGCCGAGCGCGAAGATGAGGAGGATGCCGATGGAGACGTCGGCGACCCGCCCGCTGACCTCGTAGCCCCCGATCTCCCAGACGCCGCCGAACGGGATGACGCTGAATGCCGCCAGGGCCGTGAAGGCGGCCACGACCGGCGCGGCGAAGTAGAGGAGGTCGATCGCGTGAGTCGGAGAGAAGCTCTCCTTGCGGATGAGCTTGACGAGGTCGGCGATCGGCTGGAGGAGCCCGTACGGTCCTGCTCGGTTGGGGCCGTAGCGGAGCTGCATGCGCCCGAGCACCTTCCGCTCGAGCCAGGTCGCGTAGGCGAAGGACAGCATCACGATGTTGACGATGACGGCCGCCTTGATGACATCGATCCACCAGGGCTCTCTCATCGAGACTCGCCCGTGGAGAGTCTCGAAACCTGAACGCGATCGCCGAAGTCCTTTGCGTGCTCAGCGGGGATTCGAACGACTCCGACCCTCAGCTTGCGGTTGAGCCCTGCGCGAAGTTCGCGGGACGTCCCGTTCGAGGTGACGACGACGGCCTCGCCGGGCGCGATCCCGCGCGTCGAAGCGTCCTCGTGGGCCAGCTCGACCTCGGCGGCGGGCCGCTGGAACTGGAGCTGCGGGATCCGCTCGACCGCGGCTCCGCTGAAGAGCGCGCCGATGCGGACGAGCTCGAGCCCCGGACCTGCCGGCTTCCCGGGCGGCGCCTGCGGGTCGGGGCGCGACCACGCGAATTCGTCTGCGGGCGGCAAGTCGGCCTGTTCCGCGGCCGTCGGAGCGGCCCACGGGTCGATCGCGACGCCGAAACGCTCGGCGAGCTGCGCAAGCCACTCGAGCTCGTCGGGCCCGAAGGGGACGACGGCGCGGCGGAGGCGCTGCGGCCGCCCCTCGAGGTTGACGTACGTTCCCTCACGCTCGAGGTAGCTCGTCCCGGGAAGGACGACGTGCGACCAGGCTGTGAGCTCGCTCTGGAACATGGCCGTCGTGAGGACGAAGCTCGCGCGAGCGGCGAGATCGGCCACTCGGGGATCGGAGGCCGCCTCGTCGCCGGAGACGACGAGCGCGCCGATCTCGCCCTCGCCGGGCGGATCGGAGCGGCCCTCGCCGACCGTGTACCAGGCCGTCGCGACGCCCCGGCCGTTCGGCGTCCGCGGAAGGACGTAGACGGCTACCTCGGCCCTCCCGTTCTCGTGGAGCTCGTTCGCGAGCGCGCCCACGTGACGGCCGCCGGTCGGGTCGTCCTCCGACCAGACGAGCGCGACCCGCTTGGCGCTCTTGAGGCTCTTCGCGGTCTCGCGCAGCTCGGTCGGCACCTTCTTCCCTTCGCGAAGATCCGCGCAGACCTGGGCGGCCGAGCCGGGGGCAGCCTGGACGTCGCCGGCAGGGTTGACGGCGATCACCTCGGCTCCTGCTCGCCGGGCGGCCCGCAGCCAGAGGTCGACGACCGGCGCCCGCTCGACGACGGGATCGTCGCCGAGAATCAGGCAGACGTCCGCGTCCCGGATGGCGGAGAGCGGGGCTCGAAAGGCGTCGAGCGCGGCGTCCCAGTCGTCTGGCAGGAGCGCCGCGTCGGAGCCGAGGCCCTCGCGGACGATGCGCGCGAGCGCCGTCGCCTGCTCGACCGTCTCCCCTCCCGAGAAGGCGACGACGACCGAGGAGCCGGCCGCGCGGAGCCCCGCCTCGGCGGCGTCGAGCGCGGCCTCGTGGGACGCCTCCTCGAACCCGCGGCGCCGTACCCGGACGAGCGGCGTGCGAAGGCGGTCCTCGGCGCGGAGATGGTCGTAGGCGAAGCGGCCCTTGTCGCAGAGCCAGCCCTCGTGCACCTCCGGGTGGTTGCGAGAGAGGATGCGGGCGACCTTGCCCTCGCGCGTCGTCGCCCAGACGTTGCAGCCGACGGGGCAGAGGCCGCAGACGGTGGGGACGTTCTGGATCTCCCACGGACGCGCGCGGAAGCGGTAGGTCGTCGACGTGAGCGCCCCGACGGGGCAGAGCTCGAGCACGTTGCCGGAGAAGTGCGCGCGGTACGGCTCGTCCTCGAAGGTGGCGATGATCGACTGCGCCCCGCGGTTGGCGGCCACGAGCTGCCCGTCCTCGGAGACGCTCTCCGAGAAGCGCGTACAGCGGTAGCAGAGGATGCAGCGCTCCCGGTCGAGGGCGATCAGGGGCGAGATCGGGATCGGCTTGTCGAAGGTCCGCTTCGGGAACTGCATCCGCGTCGAGCCGGGGCCGAAGCGGAAGGTGAGGTCCTGGAGGGGGCACTCGCCGCCCTTGTCGCAGTCGGGGCAGTCGAGCGGGTGGTTCAGGAGGATGAACTCGAGGATGGCGCTCTGGCCGCCGGCCGCCTGCTCGCTCGTACGCGCGGTCCGCAGGACGAGCCCGTCCGTGGCGGTCAGCGTGCACGCGGCCTGGAGCTTGGGCAGCCCCTCGACCTCGCAGAGGCACATGCGGCAGGCGCCGACAGGGGGCCCGAGGCGGGGCTCGTAGCAGAAGACCGGAATCTCGATTCCGACCGAGGCCGCCGTCTCCACGAGGCCCTGTCCCTTCGGGGCCAGCACCTCCTGGCCGTCGATCGTGACACGAACCATTTCCGCTTCCGCGGAAATCGTTCGATCGGAGCTCTTCGCGGCTTCAGCCATGCGCCTCGGTCAGGGATTCGCGCTCCGCGCGAATCCCTGGAACCTCGATCTGGCTGCGCAGGTGGGCGTCGTGCTGGTCGACCGGAGCGAGCACGCCAGCGAGCGACGACTCGCCGCCGAAGGGGCACGCGCCCTCGTCGATGTGGCGCTGGAACTCGTCCCGGAACTTGGCCACGTAGCTCGCCACCGGCATCGCAGCCGCGTCGCCGAGCGGGCAGAGGCAGTTGCCGAGGATCCGGTCGCAGACGTTGAGGAGCACGTCGAGCTCGCCCTGAGTCGCCTCGCCCTCCTCGATCTTGCGCAGGAGCTGCACCATCCAGCGCGTCCCCTCGCGGCATGGCGTGCACTTCCCGCACGACTCGTGCATGTAGAACTGCGCCACCCGGAGGCCGAGCTGCACCATGCAGCAGCGGTCGTCGATGACGATGACGGCGCCGGAGCCGAGCATCGTGCCGGCCTGCGCCATCGAGTCGAAGTCGAGCGGCGTGTCCACCTCGGCCGCGGTCAGCACGGGCACCGACGACCCGCCCGGGATGATCGCCTTCAGCTCGCGCCCGTCGGGGATGCCGCCGCCGATCTCGTCGATGAGCTCGCGAAGAGTCGTCCCCAGCTCGAGCTCGTAGTTCCCGCCGTTGACGACGTTTCCCGAGAGGGAGAAGACCCGCGTGCCCGCGGAGTTCTCGACGCCGATCCGCGCGTACTTCTTGCCCCCCAGCTCGAGAATCTTGGGGACGGTGGCGAGCGTCTCGACGTTGTTGATGAGCGTCGGCGAGGCGTAGAGGCCGGAGATAGCCGGGAAGGGCGGCTTCGTGCGCGGCTGGCCACGGCGGCCCTCGAGCGACTCGAGGAGCCCGGTCTCCTCGCCGCAGATGTACGCGCCGGCGCCGCGGTGCACGACGACCGTCAGGTCCCAGCCGGAGCCGAGGACGTTCTTGCCGAGATAGCCGGCCGCGCGCGCCTCCTCGAGCGCCGCGGTCACGACCTCGAACTCGGCCAGGTACTCGCCGCGGAGGTAGATGAAGGCATGGCCCGATCCGATCGTGTACGCGGCGATGACGACCCCCTCGACGAAGAGGTGCGGGACGCGCAGCAAGATCTCCCGGTCCTTGAACGTGCCTGGCTCGGACTCGTCGGCATTGGCGACGAGGTAGATCGGCTTCGGCGTGTCGTCGGGGTGCGGCAGGAAGCTGGCCTTGCGCCCCATGGGGAAGCCCGCGCCGCCGCGCCCGCGGACGTTCGCGTCGAGCAGCTCCGCGAGCACGGCCTGCCGCTCCATGTCGAGCGCCTTGCGCAGCGACGCGTAGCCGCCGATTGCCTCGTACCCCGCGAGCTTCGTCAGGTCGCGGGTGTCGGCGTCCTCGAGGAGCAGCTCCCTACGAGGCATCGCGCAGCTCCCTGACGATCTCCGCCACGTCCTCCGGCCGGACGGGCTCGTGGTAGCGGTGGTCGACGACGACAACCGTCCCCCACCCGCAGCCGCCGGCGCACTCAACCGTGCGTAGCGTGACCTCGCCGTCCGGCGTCGTCTCGCCTGCGGCGACTCCGAGCTCGCCTTCGAAGGCCTCGAGCACCTGCTGGGCGCCGACGAGAGCGCAGGAGACGTTGGTGCAGACCTCGACCATGTGCCGGCCGACGGGCTCGAGGTGAAACATGTCGTAGAAGCTCGCGACCGCCCGGCAGTACGCGGGCGTGAGCTCGAGCGCCTCGGCCACGTCGCGGAAGGCCTCGGGCGGGAGCCAGCCTCCATGCTCCTGCTGCGCGAGGCGGAGCGCGGGCAGGATGGCGGAGCGGCTCTCCGGGTACCGGGCCGCCACCGAGCGGATCGCGTCGTAGAGGCCGCTCAACAGAATCCTCCGGAGCGAAGCGATGGGACAAACCCATCCCGGTGAAAGTGCGCTAGCACTTTCACCGGTCCACCTCGCCCATGACTGTGTCGAGGGAGCCGACGATGGCGATCAGGTCGGCGACGAGCGCGTCGCTCATGCAGGTCGCCGTCGCCTCGAGCGCCACGAAGGAGGGCGCGCGGAACTTCACGCGCCACGGCTTCGGGCCGCCGTCGGAGACGAGGTAGCACCCGAGCTCGCCACGCGGCGACTCGACGGTGACGTAGACCTCGCCCTCGGGGACGCGGTACCCCTCGGTCACGAGCTTGAAGTGGTGGATGAGGCTCTCCATCGAGGTGTGCAGCTCGTGCCGCGGCGGGAGGACGATCTTGCGGTCGTCCACGATCCACGGTCCTTCCGGCATCCCGTGGAGCGCCTGCTGGACGATGCGCGTCGACTGACGCATCTCGTCCATGTGCACCTTGTAGCGGTCGTAGACGTCGCCGTTCGGATAGACGGGCACCTCGAAGTCGACCTGGTCGTAGACGAGGTACGGCTGCACCTTGCGCAGGTCCCAGTCGACGCCCGACGCGCGCAGCACCGGTCCGGACTGTCCGAGCGCGATCGCGTCCTCGGCCGAGAGGAGCCCGACCCCCTTCGTCCGCTCGAGCCAGATCGCCTGGCCGGAGAGGAGCGCCTCGTAGTCGTCGACGCGCTTCTGCATCGTGTCGGCGAACGCGCGGCACTCGTCGTAGAAGCCCTGCGGGATGTCCTCCGCGAGCCCGCCGGCCTGGAAGTAGCGCGTGTGCATGCGCACGCCGCCGACGAGCTCGAACAGGTCGAGAATGGCGTCCCGCTCGCGAAAGCAGTACCAGAACATCGAGATTGCCCCCAGCTCGAGCGCGGCCGTCCCCAGCCAGACGAGGTGCGAGTGAATGCGGTTGAGCTCGCAGAGCAGCATGCGCATCCACTGCGCCTTGGGCGGCGGCTCGATTCCGAGCAGCTTCTCGATCGCGAGCACGAAGACGAGCTCGTTGTTCTGGAAGGAGACGTAGTCGATCCGTTCCGGGTACGTGATCGCCTTCCAGTAGGTCTTCGCCTCCATGTTCTTCTCAAAGCCCGTGTGGAGGTAGCCGACGACGGCCTGGAGCCCGACGACCTTCTCCCCGTTCAGCTCGACGATGAGGCGGAGGACACCGTGCGTCGACGGGTGGTTCGGGCCGAAGTTGACCTCGAGGATGTCGCCCTCCTCGCGCAGACCGGGGTCGACCTGGAGCACGGACGGGATGGGCGAGGGGATACGCGTGCCCTCGTAGATGGCCCTCTTCGTCTCGGCGACGGCCATCAGTGCCGCTTCAGGCAATACGAGCCTGCCTCTGCCCCGCGATCACGCTGCGCCGGAGACCACCCTCGCTCTTGCCAAGGCATCCGGCCTTGGCGGCGCGCGAGTGCGAACTCCGGCTTGGTGCTCGCGACGCAGAGTCGAGGCTGGATTACCTGAATGGGCACTCCTACTCCTCGCCGGAGAACCGCACCGGCTCGCCGCCGAGCGGGTAGTCCTTGCGGAGCGGGTGCCCCTCCCAGTCGTCCTCCATGAGGATGCGGACGAGGTTGGGATGACCCTCGAAGGGAATGCCCATCATGTCCCAGGCCTCGCGCTCGTGCCAGTCGGCCGTCGGCCAGACCGGGACCAGGCTCGGCACGGGCTCGCCCTCCTCACACCAGACCTGGAGGCGGAGGCGCGGCGCGTTGCCGCCGCCCGACTCCACGCGCAGGAGGTGGTAGGAGACGGAGAAGCGTCGCGGCTTCGGCGCCGGCTGCGACTGGAGGCCCCACGAGCCCGGGCTGTTGATGTCGCGGCCGCGCGGGTCACCCCAGTAGCCGGCGACGCGCGGGCGGTCCCAGTCGAGATAGTCGGCCGCCGCGACGTCCGAGAGGAAGTTGAAGCCGGCCTCGTCGCGGAGCCAGTACGCCGCTTCGATGAGGCGCTCGAGCTCGACGACGACGGTCGTCTCTCCGTGGTCCTCGCGCTCCTCGACGAACCCCGGCACTCCCTGGAGCGAGCTCACTCTGCGACTCCGCGGATCTCGTAGGCGGGAGGGACGCCCGCGTGGATCTTCTCCTGGAGCCGCACGATGCCCTCGAGGAGCGCCTCGGGCCGCGGCGGGCAGCCGGGCACGTGGATGTCGACCGGGACGATCTTGTCGACGCCCTGGAGGATCGCGTAGTTGTTGAACATGCCGCCCGAGCTGGCGCAGGCGCCCATGGCGATGACCCACTTCGGCTCGAGCATCTGGTCGTAGATCTGCCTCAGCGGCGCGGTCATCTTGTGCGACACGCGCCCGGAGACGATGAGCAGGTCGGCCTGGCGCGGCGAGGAGCGAAAGACCTCGGCACCAAAGCGGGCGACGTCGTAGCGCGAGGAGACGATCGACATCATCTCGATCGCGCAGCACGCGAGCCCGAACGTGTCCGGCCAGATGGAGTAGCCCTGCGCCCAGGCGACGGCCTTCTCGACCGTCGTCAGGGCCAAGCGCTCCTCGAGCTCGTCCGCTCCCAGCTCCCGCTCGAAGACGCTCGGGCCCTTCGCCCGCATCAGCGTTCGCTCGGACTGGAGGCCGTAGTCGGCGAGGCGCTTCTTCCTCACCGCCACTCGAGCGCACCTCGCTTCCAGACGTAGACGTAGGCGATGGCGAGGATCGCGATGAAGAAGCCGAACTCCGCGAGCGCGAACGGCCCGACGACATCGAGGACGACGGCGACCGGGTAGAGGAAGACGATCTCGATGTCGAAGACGATGAAGAGCATCGCCGTCAGGTAGAAGCTCACGGTGAACCGCTGCAGCTTGGGCGGGCCGGTCGAGACGCCCGACTCGAAAGGCATCCGCTGGGCCCGCGGCGCGCGCTCTTTCCGGCGCGTCGAGAGCGCGAACGAGAAGAGAAGCATCGAGCCGGGGATCGCCGCCGCGAAGAGCGCGTAGACGAGGAACGGGAACCAGTCGTCAAGCGCGGCGAGGAGCACGCCCTGCACGCCCCGCATCCTACCGCTCACAAGGAGTCCGCGCGTTTGGACGAAAACCGGCTCTGCGCCTGGGGAAGCTGGGTGCTACGACCGTCACAAAGTCGGGCACTTTGGAGCGGCGGAGGCCGTTGCTACACTCCGACTAGATGGTCACCGTTACCGAGACGGCAGCTTCGAAGATCAAGGAGCTCATGGCGCAGGAGCCCGAGGGCGAGATCAGCGTCCTGCGCGTCGCCGTTCAGGGCGGCGGATGCTCGGGGTTCCAGTACGCGCTCGGCTTCGACCGGGGCCCTCAGGACGGAGACAACGAGATCGAGATGCATGGCGTCCGCGTCGTGGTCGACCCCGATAGCGCTCCGTACCTCGTCGGCTCCGAGATCGACTTCGTCGACGCCCTCATGGGCGCGGGCTTCGCGATCAACAACCCGAACGTGACGGCGGCCTGCGGCTGCGGCTCTTCCTTTCAGGCCAAGGAGGAGGCGGGCGGCGAGCCTGCGCAGACCGACGCCGCCGCCGGTGGCTGCGGCTCGGGCTGTAGCCACTAGCTGCCGGCCGGCTCGTCCTCGCTACCCTAGGGCCGCGTGAGCGAGCATCACGTCGTCGACATCACGATCATCGGCGCCGGCCCCGTCGGACTCGCCGCCGCCTACTACGCCGGACACCGGGACGCCTCGGTGCGCATTGTCGAGAGCCTCGGGCAGCTCGGCGGCCAGGTCGCCGCCGTCTACCCCGAGAAGCACGTGTACGACGTCGCGGGCCACCCGAAGATCCAGGGCCAGGCGCTCGTCGACCTGTGCGTCGAGCAGGGTCTCCAGTTCGGAGCGGAGACGTTTCTCGACCAGGAGGTCAAGGACCTCCAACGGGTAGGCCAAAACGGAGAGCAGCTCCTCGTCCTGACGACCCACGAGGGCGAGTCGTTCCCCACACGCGCTCTCATCGTCACCGCCGGCCACGGCGCCTTCGAGCCGCGCAAGCTCGAGATCGAGGACATCGACGCCTGGGAGGGGTGCGGCCTGCACTACTTCGTCAGGCGGAAGGAAGTCTTCCGCGACAAGACGTGCGTCATCGTCGGCGGCGGCGACTCGGCCCTCGACTGGACTCTCGGCCTCCAGGACACCGCACGATTGCCGATCACGCTCGTCCACCGGCGGGAACGCTTCCGCGCGCTGGAGACGTCGGTCAAGGAGGCGCGCGAGCTCGAGCAGAAAGGCGACGTGCGCATCTGCGCTCCCGCCGAGGTGCGCGACGTGCGGGGTGACGGGTTGATCCAGGCGGTGACGCTCGAGGACATGACGACCGGAGACCGGTTCGAGGTCGATTGCGAGGCGCTGATCACGCTTCTCGGATTCCACTCGCATCTCGGCTCGATCGCGGACTGGGGTCTCGACCTCCACGGCAAGCGCCAGATCCTCGTCGACCCGTCGACGATGGAGACGTCGCTCCCATCCGTGTACAGCGCCGGGGATGTCGCCGGCTACGAGGGCAAGATCACCCTCATCTCGGTCGGGTTCGGCGAGGCGGCGATCGCAGCCAACCAGGCGATCGCCAAGATCCGCGGCGAGAAGGTTCAGCCCAAGTACTCCACGGACTAGGCCCGGGCCCGGCGACGGCCGGGGCCCGGGCCGTCCGCGGTTCATACCCCGGGGCCGATCCGGTAGGGCCGCATCATCTCGTGGTCCTCGTGCTCGACGATGTGGCAGTGCCACACGAAGAGGCCCGCCACCCCGAAGGTCGCTCGGACGCGCGTGATCTCGCTGGGGTAGGCGATAACCGTGTCCTTGCGGCCGGTCTCCCACGTCTCCGGTGGGCGCGCGGGGCTGCCGTCGAGCGGCTGGCGGTTCACCACCTCGAACTGCAGCTCGTGAATGTGGATGGGGTGCGCGTCCTCGGTGAAGTTGTAGAGCTCCCAGACTTCGGTCGCGCCGACAGCCGGGGCCTCGGTGAGAGGGTCGTCCCAGCCGAGCTGTTTGCCGGTTCCGTCCGGGTTGAGGACCCCCAAGAGGGCTGCACGAGGACCCACCTCCTCGAGGACGTCGGAGTCCACTTCGTTGAGAGAGAGCTGGCGCGTCACGCTCTCGGACGGCAGCGGTGCCGGCGCGGGAAGCGCAAGCAGGTTGGGCGGCGTGCTCCTGTCCACGCCCGGGGACCTCACGACACGGAATTGCATTACCTGCCCGGTCGTCTCCGGGTCCGCGGTGTCGAAGTCGCCCGGCGGCTCCCCGCCGCCGAACGGCTCATCGGGGCCGAGGTTCAGCAGGATTATCTCGGTTCCGGCGGAGACCTTCGTGAAGTCGACGATGACGTCGGCCCGCTCCGCCGGTCCCATGAGAAGCCGGCTGCGCTCCACGGGGGCCGGCAGGAAGCCGCCCTCCGCCCCAATCTGCCAGAAGGGGAGGCCGTTCGACAGCTCGAGGATCAGGAAGCGCGAGTTGCAGCCGTTGAGGAAGCGGAAGCGGTAACGCCGCCGCTCCACCTCGAGGAACGGCCACGTCTTCCCATTGACGACGATCGAGTTGCCGAAGAACTCCGGGTTGAAGATCGGTGCGATGTCGCTGTCTGGGATGTACGGCCCCGCGAAGCCGTCGAAGAACGCGCGGCTGTCCGGGTAGAAGAGCGACCCGTCCTCGTTGAACGAGCGGTCCTGGATGGCGATCGGGATTTCGTGGTAGGTCAGGGCGGGCGGGTCGCCGAGGGCAGGCGCGGGGCCGGGCAGGGTCCCGTGCACCGCGTCGCCGGGGCCGCCGCGCAGGAGATAGAAGCCGGCCGGGCCAGCGTAGACGTTCAGCCGCGTCATCCCGAGCGTGTGGTCGTGATACCAGAGCGTCGCCGCCGCCTGGTCGTTTGCGTACTGGAAGACCGCCGCCCCCGGCGTCCAGTCCCCTCCGAGCGGCGAGCTCGCCTTGAAGACGTCGTAGAACGAGCCGGTCGTCGCGAAGCCCGCCGGGAGGTTCGACGCCGCGGGCAGGTACCAGGCCTCGGCGTAGCCGTCGCTCTCCTGGGTCGTGTTCTCGCCGCCGTGCAGGTGGACGACCATCGGTACGGGCCCGGAGTAGGGGCCGGGAGTGGGCATGCCGCTGAAGTCCGGAGCCGAGTCGCGCCCGCTCTCGCCGCCCGGAGGATTCGCCCAGTGGAGCGTGGGGTCGACCGGCAGCAGGTGGGAGAGATAGTTCCCGCTCCCATCGATGAGCTGGTTCATCCACTTCACCCGAACGGGCGCGCGCCACTTCGCCTCGATCGTGAACGCGGGGTAGTTGAATGTCCCCGGATGGTTGACAGAGCCGTAGCTCCAGACAGTGGTTGCCGGAAAACCGACCGGCAGGATCTGCTGCCGGAACTGCCTGACGGCGATCTCGTAGTAGTCGGTCTGCTTCCCTCCCTTCGTCTTGAGCTTCCCGGTCCGTGGCATGGCGGGCGGGACGATGAGGGGCGTCTCGTACTTGGGGACGATCGTCGGATCGAGCGTGCCGCCTGGTATCTGGGCGAGCGACCACGGGATCCCGCCGCGCCAGAACAGTGCCGCGCCCGCCGCCGTCCCGTACACGATGAGTTGACGTCGCGTCAAGCCGGGCATTCAGGGCCTCCAGTGGAGAGAGGGTCGTCTCTGCCCCTAGCCGGCGTGCCGGCGGGAGCCGCCACGCGCGACCGGGTAGGACGCGTGCAGGGAAAATCGAGATCTCGGCGGCCGCGCCTGCTCGACCAACCCTGCACGCTGCCATACCCGGTAGGGTGCCGCATTGTCCCTGTCGCCAATTAGATCACACATGTCATCTGAAAATCAAGTGATGTCATGAGAAGATGACAGCGCTGATTCAGAAAAGGACGTAGATGGCCGCCGTGAGCAGACGAGCGCGGAGCGAGCGGGAGATCCTCTCGGCGGCGGCACGGACGCTCGCGGACCGGCCGACGGCCGGGATGGGTGAGATCGCCTCCGCGGCCGGTATCGCCCGCGGGACGCTCTATCGCTACTTCCCAACCCGAGAGTCGCTGCTTCAGGCGCTGGAAGCGGCCGCCGACGAGGAGGCGCGTCAGCGACTCGAGGAGGCCAACCTCGATCAGGTTCCCGTGGACGAGGGACTCGCTCGTGCGACGCGGGCTCTCGTCGCGGTGGGTGAGCACTTCATCGTGCTCCTACGTGAGCGGCGCCCTCCCGAGCCCGGCTTCACGGCTGTGCTCGCTGCGCTCCTTCTGCGCGGGCAGTCTGGAGGCCAGGTCCGCGCCGACGTCCCGGTCGACGTCCTCGTCGAGTCGCTGCTCGTCCTCGTCGGGGTGTGCGTCCGTGCCGGTAGGGGAGCTGGGACGGGATCCGAGGACATCAGCTCGATCGCGCTCCGGTTGTTTCTCGACGGAGCGCGCCGTCCCCCGAGTGACCCGGCTCTCGAGGGTGAGGTCGGTGACTAGACTGGCCGGCGTGAGCGGGATCGCGCCCAGGGAGCTCTGGGGCGAGGAGACGCGGAAGGCGATCGAGAACTTTCCGGTCTCGGGCGATCCCATTCCTGTCTCCGTCGCGCGTTGGCTCGGTCGCATCAAGGCCGCCGCCGCGCGCGTGAACGCCGAGCTCGATCTGCTCGAGGCCGAGAAGGCGCAGCGGATCGCCAAGGCGGCGGACCGCGTCGCGTCCGGTGAGTTCGACGATCAGTTCCCGCTGGACGTCTTCCAGACGGGCTCGGGCACCTCGTCGAACATGAACGCGAACGAGGTCATCGCCACTCTCGCCGGCGAGGGCGTGCACCCGAACGACGACGTCAACATGGGCCAGTCCTCGAACGACATCTTCCCCTCGGCCGTCCACCTCGCCGCGCTCGATGAGCTCGTCCACGACCTCGTGCCCAGCCTGACGGGGCTTGCGGAGGTCCTCGAGCGCAAGGCGGAGGAGTTCGCCGACGTCGTCAAGTCCGGCCGCACCCACCTGATGGACGCCGTGCCGGTGACGCTCGGCCAGGAGTTCGGCGGCTATGCGGCGCAGGTGCGCCAGGGCATCGCGCGCGTCGAGTCGACGTTCGAGCGGCTTGGTCAGATCCCGCTGGGCGGGACCGCCGTGGGGACCGGCCTCAACACGCACCCCGAGTTCGCCGAGCGCGTGCGGACGCGGCTCTCGGCGGAAACGGGGCTCGTGGTTCTCCCCCCGGCCGACCCGTTCGAGGCGCAGGCCGCGCGAGACGCTCTCGTCGAGGCCTCGGGGGCGCTCAAGACCGTCGCCGTCTCGCTGACGAAGATCGCGAACGACATCCGGTGGATGGGCTCCGGCCCGCGGGCCGGTCTCGCCGAGATCGCCCTGCCCGAGCTCCAGAAAGGGAGCTCGATCATGCCGGGCAAGGTGAACCCGGTGATCCCCGAGGTGGTGACGCAGGTCGCCGCCCAGGTGATCGGAAACGACGCGGCCATCACCGTCGGCGGCCTGCAGGGCCACTTCGAGCTGAACGTCTTCGTCCCGATGATGGCCCGCAACCTCCTCGGCTCCATCGGCCTCCTCGCCTCCGCGTCGCGCCTCCTCGCGGAGAAGTGCGTGGACGGCATCGAGGCGAACCGGGAGACGCTCGAGCGCTACGCCGAGCTCACGCTCTCGGCGGCGACGGCGCTCAACCCGCACATCGGCTACGACCGCGCGACGGAGATTGTCAAGGAGGCCGCTCGCTCCGGCCGCCCGCTGCGTGACGTGGCCCGCGAGGCCGGCGTCGACGAGGAGACCCTCGAGAAGGCGCTCGACTACCGGGCGATGGCGCGCCCGCACGAGCGCTGAGCCCGGCGCACTCTTGACACGCGCCTTTTAGTGTCATTAACTGCCGGTACGCGCGTTCCGGGACGCGGCGAGGGGACTACCTCTCAGATCCGGGCGGCAGCGCAGCCCGCCGCGAGCCCGTCGCGACCTCCGGGTCAGCTCTTGGGGGGAGAGCCGCGGGAGAGGAGCCGCCGCACGGCGGCTCCCTCCGTGAAGGAGCCCTCAGTGGCGACGGCGTCGCGCCCGGTCTCGGCCGCGTGCCGCTGCTCGTCGGCCCTGTAGGAGGAGCGGACGAGCGGGCCTGCGAAGACGGAGCCGAAGCCCATCGCCTCGCCCTGCTCGCGGAGCCAGCGGAACTCGTCCGGATGCACCCAGCGGTCGATCGTCGTGTGGCGCGAAGACGGCTGCAGGTACTGGCCGATCGTGACGACGTCCACGCCGTGGCCGCGGAGGTCGCGCATCGTCTCGACGACCTCGTCGTTCGTCTCGCCGAGGCCGACGATGATCCCTGACTTCGTCAGCACGGGGTAGCCCGCGAGCTCCTTCGCACGGTGGAGGAGCCAGAGGGCCTTGTCGTAAGAGGCCTTGGCGCCACGCATGCGGCGGTGAAGGCGTCGGACGGTCTCGATGTTATGGTTGAAGACCTCCGGCCGCTCGGCCAGGACCGTGCGGAGCGCCTCCTCCTCGGCGTCGAGGAAGTCGGGTGTGAGCACCTCGACAGAAGCCTGGGGAAGCTTGTGCTTCAGCGCGCGGATCGTGGCCGCGTAGTGCCCCGCGCCACGGTCGGGGAGGTCGTCCCGGTCGACCGACGTGACGACGACGTGGGTGAGGCCCATCTGCGCGGCGGCCTGCGCGAGCCGGAGCGGCTCGAGCGGGTCGGGCGGGGCCTCGGGGCGGCCGGAGTGGACGTAGCAGTAGCGGCATGCCCGCGTGCACGTGTCTCCGAGGATCTGGAACGTGGCGGTGCCCCGCCCCCAGCACTCGGCGATGTTGGGGCAGCGCGCCTCCTCGCAGATCGTGTGCAGGCGCTGGCCGTGCAGGAGCTCTCGCACCTCGAAGTAGCGCGAGTCGGCGCTCGGCGCGCGCACCTTCATCCACTCGGGCCGGCGCGGCCGCTCGGCAACGGGCAGGGAGGCCTTCATCGCGACCCAGTGTAGAGGGGCTCGGACTCACGGCGCGCCGCTTGAATCTGGCGCCGGTTACCTCCTATAGTCACCCAGAGTTCACCCCGGGGAAGGGAGAGGCAGATGAGCGTGAAAGCGCGAGCCAGGCTCCTGGCCGTCGGAGTTCTGCTGGGAGCGTTGCTCCTGGCGCTCCCGGCCTCGAGCGCCGGTCCCAAGCAGAAGCGACTGACGGGAGGGAAGCAGCTCACGCACTTCTCGCAGGCGGTCGCGCTCCGCTTCTGGGCGGAGAACCCCGAGTTCGCTCCCAAGGAGCTGACGGAGCGCCTGGAGCAGGTGCGGGCGGAGGAGCACCCGGGGAAGGATCGGGGCAAGCCCGGCGCTCCCGGCGCCGCCGGGATCGTCTTCAACGCGGATGAGTTCGGTCTCCCGCAGAACGAGGAGTCCGTGACCGCCTGCCGCGCGAACACGAGCTACGTGCTCGAGGGTACGAACGACTATCGCGGGCTGCTCGATCCGCTCGGGAACTTCACCGGGTGGCACTTCTCGAACGACGGCGGCCGCTCGCTCGCGAACGAGGGCCTGCTGCCGCCGGTTCCGCTGTTGAGCGATCCGGCGACCGAGGTGCCGTCAGGCGGCGATCCCGTCATGGTCGCGGGGAAGGGATGCGCCATGTTCGGCGGCGGCCTTGCGTACGACGCGGTCGATCCGTTCTCCAACCCGAACGGCATCGCGGTGTCCAAGAGCTCGCCCTCGATCCTGGCGTCCTGCGACACGGCGGCGGATCCGGCCAACCCAGACTGTTGGCCGACTCGCCGGCTCGTGGCCGAGGGCACCGGCATTCCGGATCCGACTCCCGAGAATCCCGGGCACTTCCTCGACAAGCCGTGGTTCGACGTCGGGTGGAGCGGGGACGCCGAGTACGTCTGGATCGCGTACTCCGACTTCGCGATCACGGGCCCGGGCGACCTCGACTTCACGGCGGAGATCTTCGCCGTCCGGTGCACCAGTGATCTGGCCACGTGCACGGAGCCGATCCCGATCAGCGTGGACGACGTCGACGTGCAGTTCGCCGACGTGACGATCGGTCCGGACGGACGCGTCTACGTGACGTGGTCGCAGATCTTCGGCGAGCTGACGGAGGAGCCGCAGACGTTCGTGCACAAGCTCCGCGTCGCCGAGGCCGGCAGCACGACGTTCGGGCCGGAGAAGATCGTGGCCGTCGAGGAGCTTCCGATCCCGTTCGGCGGCCTCCTCAATGCCAACGACTTCCGCATCGCCACGTACCCGAAGAACGCCGTGGCCCCACACCGCGGAAACTCTCGTGTCTTCGTGGTGTGGGACGCCTGCAGGTACCGGCCGCTCGACACCGTCTGCGAGGAGGCGTACGTCAAGCTGACCTGGTCAGACGACCTTGGCGACACCTGGGCCGACCCGGTCGAGCTCTCGCGGGGAGGGAACAACTACTTCCCGTCGATCGACTGGGACGGCGAGCGCCGGGGCGCCGATCTCGCCTTCACGTGGTTCTCGAACCGACGCGACGGCCAGTTCGACAACCGCCAGGACATCGAGTTCGCGAGCGTCGACGTGAGCCGGCCGTGGGACGTCGAGGATCGGCGGGTGCTCACGAGCGGAATGAACGAATCAGAGGCGGATCCGCTCCTGGGCGGCCTCTTCATCGGCGACTACATCGAGGTCGCCGCGGTGGGCGACCGAGCCTGGGTCGGATACAACGCCAACTACCGGCAGAAGGAGCTCCTCGGTGAGGGGGTGCCCGTTCCGCAGCAGGACAACTACCTCGACCGCGTTCGCTTCGGCGGCTGAGCGGCAGGACGTCTCACCGTGACCGCGGGCCCCGGGAGACCGGGGCCCGCTCCCTGCTAGGGCCGGGCCGGGACCTGCTCCACGCCGATCGCCTCTCCGGAGCGGGCGGCCGCCCGGAGGGGCTTTGCCGCCAGCTTGTCGTGGACGGGCTGGGGCCAGAGACCGAGGCCGTCCTCGGCGGGAAGCTCGTCGAGCTGGAGCCCGAAGACGTCGGCGATCGCAGCCGCTGCCTCGGCCCGCACGTCGTCGACCCCGAGCGAGCGGTCGAGCTCGCGGGTCATCGTCGTGAAGGCCGCGTCCTCGAGGCCGCAGGCCGTGATCCACTCGGAAAACGGCGTCGGGTCGAGGTCGACGTTGAGGGCGTAGCCATGCGTGGTGATCCAGCGCGAGATGTGAACTCCGATCGAGCAGATCTTGCGGGGCGGGCTCTCGAGCCAGACGCCGGTGAGGCCCTCGATTCGGGCTCCCTCGATCCCGAAGGCGGCGAGCGTGCCGATGACGGACTCCTCGAGATCGCGGCAGTAACGTTTCACGTCGCGGCCGTGCCGGTTGAGGTCGAGGATCGGATAGCAGACGAGCTGTCCCGGCCCGTGGTAGGTGGATTTGCCGCCCCGGTCGGTTTCGACGACCTCGATCTCCGCCGCGTCAGGGACGTGGAGCTCGGCGGACTCGTCGGTGCGACGCCCGAGCGTGATCACGGGCGGGTGCTCCAGGAGGATGACCGTGTCGGGGATCGCTCCCTGGGAGACAGCCGCCGCGAGCGCGCGCTGAAGCCCCCACGCCTCGCGGTACGGCGTCGCGCCGAGGTTCAGCAAGTACGCCCCGCGCTTCACGATCTACAGCCTAGACGCCGCGCACCTGCGAGCCGTCCTAGAAGTCCGACTCGCCCCAGGTCTGCAGGCGCTCGCGGAGGTCGCGGAGGAATCGTCCCGCGAGGGCGCCGTCCACGAGGCGGTGGTCGTACGTGAGCGTCAGGTTCATGATCATGCGGATCGCGATCACGTCCTCGCTCATCTCGTCCTGGACGACCCACGGCCGCTTCACGACCGCGTAGGTGCCGAGGATGGCGGCCTGCGGTTGGCTGATGACCGGCGTCCCGTGGAACGTGCCGTAGCCGCCTGGGTTCGTGATCGTGAAGGTGCCGCCCTGGACGTCCTCGGGCAGGAGCTTCTTCTCCCGCGCGCGGGCGGCGAGGTCCGCGATCGCCTTCGCCATCCCGAGCAGACTCAGCGTCTCGGCGTTCTTGACGACCGGAACGATCAGGCCCTTGCCATCGGCGAGCTCGACCGCGAAGCCGATGTTGACGTAGTTCCGGGTCACGATCGAGTCGCCGCGCAGCTCGCCGTTCACCCACGGGTAATCCCTGAGCGTGTCGACGGCGGCGCGCGCGACGAACGCGAGGTAGGTCGGGTTGACGCCGTACGACTCCTGGTACTCCGTCTTCAGCTTCCGACGGATCGCCGCGACCTTCGACATGTCGACCTCGATCGAGCTCGTGACGTGTGCCGACGTATCCAGCGACCGGCGCATGTGCTCGGCGATGCCCCTCCGCATCGCGGACATGGGCTCCACACTCTCCCCCTCCTGCGCCGCCTGCGGCGGCTCCGGAGCGGGAGAGACACGCTCCGGTCGAGCCGGAACTGCCGCCGGCGCAGCCGGCGGCGGAGCGATCGTCGGGGTCGGTGCGAGAGCACCAGACTCGATGAAGCCCAGGATGTCTTTCTTCGTGACGCGGCCGGCGCGGCCCGTCCCCGGGACCTGCGAGACGTCGACCCCGTGCTCGGCGGCGATGCGGGCCACGACCGGGGAGACGAAGCGTGCGCCCTCCGCCTCTCCGTCGGCCGGGCCGGCCTGAGCCTCGGCGGCAGCGGGAGTCGGAGCCGGAGCCTGTTCGGCTGCAGCCTCCCCAGTCGCCGGCTCGGACACGGCCTCTGCTGGAGGCGCCTCTTGCGGCGGCGCCTCGGCCGGGGCGGCCGCCTCGACGCCCTCCGGCGCGATCACGGCCAGCTTCGTCCCCACCGCCACCGTCTCGCCCTCCGGGACGAGGATCTGCTGGAGGACGCCGGACGCCGGGCTGGGGACCTCCGTGTCGACCTTGTCCGTCGAGATCTCGAGGAGCGTCTCGTCCGCCTCGACCGGGTCGCCCTCGGACTTGACCCACTTCGTGATCGTCCCCTCGGAGACGGAGACGCCCATCTGGGGCATGACGACGTCGACGAGCGTTCCGGTGGCCATCAGTACGAGACGAGCTCGCGGATCCCCGCGACCACGTCCTCCACCTGGGGAAGGAACGCCTTCTCGAGCGGCGGCGAGAACGGGACCGGGGTGTCCGGTGCCGCGATCCGCTTCACGGGTGCGTCGAGCTGCTCGAACGCTTCCTCGGCGATTGTCGCCACGATCTCGGCGCCGAAGCCGCCCGTCTGGGTGTCCTCGTGGAGGACGACGACCTTCGAGGTCTTCTCCACCGAGGCGAGCACGGCCTTCTTGTCCCACGGAATGATGGTGCGGAGGTCGACGATCTCCGCGGAGACGCCGTCCTCCTCCGCGACCTTGTCGGCGGCCTCGGCGGCCGTGTAGACCATCGCGCCCCAGGTGACGACGGTGACGTCCTCGCCCTCGCGATGGATGCGCGCTTCGCCGAACGGAGTCGTGTAGCGCTCGTCGGGCACGTCAGCCTTGATGCGCCGGTAGAGGTGCTTGTGCTCGAAGTAGAGGACGGGGTTCGGGTCCTCGATCGCCGTGACGAGCAGCCCCTTCGCGTCCTCGGGGGTCGCCGGGCACACGACCTTCAGGCCCGGGATGTGGGCGAAGCTCGACTCGGGGTTCTGGGAGTGGAAGGGCCCGCCCGAGAAGCCGCCGCCGGACGGGCAGCGGACGACGATGGGGACGGGCGTCCCTGCGCGGTAGCGCTGCTTGGCGGCGACGGTGACGAGGTGGTCCCACGCGCAGGAGACGAAGTC
>Ga0209859_1000064_pt1 | contig 21055 bp, 14 predicted proteins | sample GWRWS3_50_60_FD_187241 | JGI IMG/M metagenome (GOLD analysis project Ga0209859, IMG submission 187241) | Riverbed sediment microbial communities from areas with vegetation nearby in Columbia River, Washington, USA - GW-RW S3_50_60 (SPAdes)... | ecosystem: Environmental > Aquatic > Freshwater >... | reverse complement strand
AACAAGAGCGCCATCCGGGCGATCCTGATCAACCCTCGGTACACGGGTGTCGCGGTCTGGGGTCGCCAGCGCCGCGACGAGGTCCTGGTCGACGTGGAGGACGTTGCGGCGGGTCACAGGACCAGGCTGCGCTGGAACGACGAGGACGCCTGGGTGCGCTCGGCCGGTGTCGCCCACGAGCCGCTGATCACCGCGGAGGTGTTCGAGGCCGCGCGAGCGCGCAGAGCCGCGAACGGGCGCACCACGATCCGCAAGCCCCGCCGGACGCCGCGGCCCTACCTGCTGCGTGGCCTCCTTCGATGCGGGCTATGTGACCGCCGGATGCAGGGGAGCTGGAACCACGAGCAGGCCTACTACCGCTGCCGCTATCCCACCGAGTACGCGCTCCCCCGGCGAGCCCAGCACCCGAGGGCCGTGTACGTGCGGGAGGCGCAGATCGTCCCTCCGCTCGACGATTGGATCGCCGGCGTCTTCGAGCCGGACCGGCTAGAAGGGACGTGTCGCGCGCTCGTCGAGGCTCAGCAGCCGCCCGTCATCGACGACGGCCGCGCATCGACCGTTCGACAGGTGCTCGTCGACTGTGACGCCCGACTCGCCCGTTACCGGGAGGCGCTCGAGGCCGGAACAGACCCGGCCGTCGTGGCCCAGTGGATCAGCGAGGTCCAAGCTGAGCGGAGGGCGGCCGAGGAGCAACTCCGGCGACGTCGCCCAGCGCCAGCTCTCACCGAGGACGACATCCGCGCGATCATCGAGAGCCTCGCGGATCTCGTTGGCGTCCTGGAGGCGGCTGAGCCGGCGAAGAAGGCTGCTCTTTACGAGAGCCTCAGACTGAGCCTCACGTACGAGCCAAGCAAACGAAGAGTGCTGGTAGAAGCGGATCTCGGAGGTGTACGTCCGGTTCGTGTCGGAGGGGGGATTTGAACCCCCACGGCCCATAAGGCCACTAGGCCCTCAACCTAGCGCGTCTACCAAGTTCCGCCACTCCGACGAGAGCGAGCCGATTCTAGCAACCGCGCCGGAGCGGCCCGGTGGTCATCATCCCCACTGCCAGGAGAGCCAGAACGTGGACGCGCCGAAGAGTACCGCCGTGACGACCGTGATCTTGTCCAGGCGCCGTTCGAGCGAGGTGCCGCCCGACAAGCTGGAGGTGCCGCCGAACATGTCGGACAGGCCGCTCCCCTTGCCCGAGTGCAGCAGGATGAACACGATCAGGAACAGGCTCGAGGTGACGCAGAGCACCAGCGCGATGACGTCGAACATGGCTCGTCAGTGTACCGGCTTACACGCCCGCAGCTTCGTCGATGACCGCCCGGTCTTCGAGCGGGAAGTGGCAGGCCGCCACCTGGCCGGGGTGATGCGGCCGGAGCTCGGGCTCCTCGTCGCTGCAGCGGGGGAACTGCGCGTTCGGGCACCGGGGGTGGAAACGGCAGCCTGATGGCGGGTCGATCGGGCTGGGCACGTCGCCTTCCAGGATGATCCGCTTCTTCGCCGCCGCGAGATCGGGGTCGGGGATCGGGACGGCCGAGAGCAGGGCGCCCGAATACGGGTGCTTGGGGTTCCGGTACAGCGTCTGTCCGACGGCCATCTCGACGATCTTGCCGAGGTACATCACGGCGACCCGGTCCGAGACGTGCTTCACGACGGACAGGTCGTGCGCGATGAACAGGTACGTGAGGTTGAACTCCTCCTGGAGGTCCTCCAATAGGTTCAGCACCTGGGCCTGGATCGAGACGTCCAGCGCGGAGACCGGCTCGTCGCACACGATCAGCTTGGGTCGCAGGGCGAGGGAGCGTGCCACCCCGATGCGCTGGCGCTGCCCACCCGAGAACTCGTGCGGGTAGCGGTTGTAGTGCTCGGGGTTCAGACCCACGAGCTCCATCAGCTGCTGCACCTCGCTCTTGATCTTCTTCCGGGGGACGACCTTGTGGAGACGGTACGGGGCCCCGATGATCGAACCCACCGTCTTGCGCGGGTTCAGCGACGCGAAGGGGTCCTGGAAGATCATCTGCATCTCGCGACGCAGCCCTCGGAGGTCTCCGCCCTTGACACGGGTGATGTCCTTGCCCTCGAACTCGATCGACCCCTCGGTCGCCTCGTACAGGCGCATCAACACGCGAGCGAGCGTGGACTTGCCGCACCCCGTCTCCCCCACCAGACCCATCGTCTCGCCCTTGAAGATGTCCAGGTCGACACCGTCCACCGCGTGGACGTCGCCGATCCGCTTCTGGAACAGGATCCCCCGAGTGATGGGAAACAGCTTGCGGAGGCCGCGGATCCGGACGAGTGGCGTCTCGGACGTCGCCCGGTCCGGCTGAGACCGTTCGGTCACCTCGACGCTCACGAGCGCGCCATCACCTCTTCCTGGAAGATGCGCTCCTTGTCCGCGAGCGAGAGGTGACACCGCGACGCGTGGTGACCGTCGGCCGGCAAGAGCTCGGGCACGTCCGTCCGGCACCTGTCGAACACGTGGGGGCAGCGCGGGTGGAACGCGCAGCCCGGCGGCACGAAGATCAGAGACGGCGGGAGACCTCGGATCGGGTGCAGTCGCTCCTTCGTGTCGCTCTCGTTGAGTCGCGGGATCGATGACAGCAGTCCCCACGTGTACGGGTGGTGGGCGCCGTAGTAGATGTCGCGGCGGTCGCCGGCCTCGACGATCTTGCCGGCGTACATCACCTGGATGTGGTCGCAGTGCTCGGCCACGACCCCGAGGTCGTGCGTGACGATCACGATCGAGGCGTTGAACTCCTGCTTCAGACGGTCGAGCAGGTCGAGGATCTGGGCCTGCACGGTCACGTCGAGCGCCGTGGTGGGTTCGTCGGCGATCAGCAGGTCCGGGTTGAGCGACAGCGCCATCGCGATCATCGCTCGCTGCCGCATGCCGCCGGAGAACTCGTGCGGGTACTGGTCCGCCCGCTCGTCGGGACGAGGGATCCCGACGCGCCGGAGCATCTCGACCGCCTGCTCGTGAGCCTCCTGCTTCGAGACCTTCTGGTGCACCCGAACGGCTTCGGCGATCTGGTCGCCGACCTTGTAGTACGGGTGGAGCGAGGTCATCGGGTCCTGGAAGATCATCGAGATCTTCTCGCCCCGCACGGTGCGCATCTCGTCGGCCTGGAGCGTCAGCAGGTCCTGCCCCTGGAAGATGATCTCGCCTTCGATCACGGCGTGGGCGGTGTCGATGAGACCCATCACCGTGAGGAACGAGACGCTCTTGCCGGATCCGGACTCGCCCACGACGCCGAGGGTCTCCCCCGGCAGCAGGGAGAACGAGACGCCGTCGACCGCTTTCACCAATCCGTCGTCGGTCGGGAAGTGGACGGTGAGGTTCTTGACCTCGAGGAGCGGTTCCGCCACTAGGTGTACCTCACCCGCGGGTCGAGAAACGCGTAGGCGATATCGACGACCAGGTTGGCCAGCGCGAAGAAGAAGGCGGCGAAGAGCGTCACGCCCATCACCGATGGGAAGTCGTTGTTGAAGATCGCGCGAACGGCGTATTGCCCGATGCCGGGCAGGTTGAAGACGGTCTCCGTGATGAAGGCGCCACCGAGTAGGGTGGCGAGATCGAGTCCGAACATCGTGACGACGGGCGTGAGCGCGGCCCGGAGCCCGTGCCTGTAGATCACGCGCTTCTCGGACAGGCCCTTCGCACGAGCCGTGCGGATATAGTCCTCACCCATTGTCTCGATGAGGTTCCCTCGCACCATGCGGGCATAGAACGCGGCGAATGCGAGGGCGAGCACGAACCATGGAAGGATGAACCGCCCCTGGAGAACGGCCTCGAGCACGGACGTGCCGATCGGGATGCCCGATGATGGCGCCAACTGTAACTTGAACCAGAAGATGTACAGGAAGAGATACGCGAGCCAGAACACCGGCGCCGATACGCCGATCAGGGCAAAGACCATGGAGGCCCGGTCCCACACGCTTCTTCGCCTGACCGCAGAGATGATGCCGATGGGGATGCCGATGAGCAACCACGTGATCGCCGCCCCTACGGCCAGCGTGAGAGTGACCGGCAGACGAGCGAAGATCTCCTCCTTCACCGGGACGAAGTTCGCGTACGAGAAGTAGACATCCTCGTTCAGAAACAGACCGGGCCACGGGATGAGCCCCTTGGCGAACCTCGCGTACTGCACGTAAACAGGCTTATCGAGCCCGAATGCGTGTCGCGCCGCCTCCACGTTGGCTTCCGTTGTCGTCCGCCCCGCGGCTCTTCGCGCAGGGTCTCCCGCCGGCAACTTCACGAAGATGATGAACGTTATCAACGACACGATGAACAGCACCAAGATCAGGAAGAGCGACCGTCGGATCAGGTACCTGCCCATCGACCCCGAATCCTACCTCGTGATCCCACGTGCTGGGAGGGGGCCGCCGGGTTGGCGGCCCCCTCCCCCTTGCTCACTCTTGCCCTTCTGTCTCGGTTTCCTGCCCTCTCATCGTCCTCACTGGGCCTCAGGTGCGATCGCGAGCTGATCCCATGCCGCCAGCCCAGCGAACTGGTCGAAGGAGTAGTTCACGATCCGTTGTGACGTGATGTCGACGTTGTTGTCGAACAGGTACGGCACGAATGGAACGACCTCCTCCATGAGGAGCTGGTCGATGTCGGCCCAGCAGGCGACCCGGTCGTCGCCGGCGGGTAGCGCCACGCACTCGTCCATCTGGGCGTCGACGTTCGGCACCTCGGTGACCTCGTATCCGGCCTCCTGAAGCAGGTCCGAGCTGGCACCGACGAGCGACCGGTTGCAGCAGCTGGGGTAGATGGCTGCCGAGCCGAAGAGCGGTGGCCCGAACGTGTAGGCGTCTGGGAAGTCCTTGCCCCAGCCAGGCGCCAAGCAGATCGCGTTGTGCGTCGCAGGGTCGAGGCACTTGTTGTACATCGTCGTCCGTTCGAACGCCTTGACGTCGAGCGTGATCCCCAGCGGCTCGAGGTTCTGCTGGATCAAGGCCGCCTGGTCCGGATACGGATCGGCTTCATCGGTGACGGCGAGAGTACCGTCGCAGACCGGGTCGTCGCAGACCCCGTCACCATCCGTGTCGTACTTCGATTGCGCCATCTCGGCCTGTGCAGCCGCGATGTCACCGGCGGAGTTCGGGGTGGCATAGGGGTCGTAGTCCGCGAGCAGGTTGTCCTCCAGGCCGTCGGTGATGATGTGCCCGGCGATCGTCCCGAACGTCTCACCGCCCCGCACCTGCCGCATGCCCGCCTTGTCGATAGCGAGGTTGACCGCCTTCCGAACGTGGATGTCGTCGAAGGGCGGCTCGGCCACATTCATCTCGAGGTACCGGACCACGTCATCCTGGGTGACGTGAAGGTACGGCTGAAGCGTCGGATCCGTGGAGAACTGACGCACGAGCTGCGCCGGAACGACACCGTCACCGACCAGGTCGAGCTCACCCGCCACGACCTTGTTGTAGAGGTCCTGCTCGTCGCCACCGATCGTGATGTTGATGGCATCGGGGTATGCGGGGCGCAGGCTGTCGGTCGACGGGTCCCACGACGGGTTGCGGACGAGCTGGTAGGACTTGCCCACCTCCACACCTGCGATGGGCTGTTGCTCTTCGGCCGGCAAGGAGAAGTCCAGGTTCTCGGTACCAGCGAACATGTACGGACCCGTTGCAACTAAGAACCGTCCGTAGTCTTTCGTGTGCCCTTCGGCCGCGCCCATCGGCTCGTCTTCGGCATCGGGTGGGATCGGCGCGCTGGCGGACAGCGAGAAGAGGTACGGGATCTCGCCCGCCGGCTGGGTCGTCGTGACGACGAGCGTACTGTCGTCCGGCGTCTCGAGGCCGCTGATCGAGTCCGCCTTGCCCGCGGTGAAGTCGTCGAAGCCCTCGATGACCGAGTAGTAGAACGGGTAACCGCCTGCCGAGGCATCGGGGTCCGCCTCGCGCATGATCGCGCGCACGATGTCTCCCGAGGTCACGGAGACGTCCTCGAAGGGTGGCGAATAGTTGACGCCACTCTTCAGGGTGAACGTCCACGTCAGGCCGTCGGAGGACTGCTGCGGCGCCTCAGCTGCGATGTCGGGCACGAGGTCCGCGCCACCTTCGGACGTCGGCTTCCCGTTGTAGCTCATCAGCGTCCGCAGGAGGCAGCAGCGGTAGTAGCTCCACGTCACGCTGTAGTAGGACTTGTTCGGGTCCCACGCGTAATCGATGTCTGAGATGAGCGCGAGCTCGAGGGTCCCCCCGGGCTGGAGTTCTGCGCTCGTTTCCCCCGTTGCACCCGTGGTGCCGGTCTCGCCGCCCTCATCGCCGCCACAGGCAACGGCGACGAGCCCGAGCACGGCGACGAGCGCCAGAACATCGAGATATCGCCTCACGTATCCCCCTCTCCTATCCCATTCATTTCGGTCTTGCACCGACCGGAGCCCAAGCGAGCGCGCTACCCGCGCACGGCCATTTCAGACCTCCCTTCGGAAGATGAAGGCTCCAAGGAGTAGATACGTTCACCCACCCGTTCGGGGATCGAGTGCGTCCCGCAAGCCGTCCCCGAACAGGTTGAAGGCGAGCGTGGTGAAGAAGAGGAACAGCCCGGGGAACAACATCATCCACCAGGCCACCGTAAAGATGCTGCCTGCGTCGGAGAGCTGGCGCCCCCATGACGGTGTCTCCTGCGGGACCCCGATCCCGAGGAACGATAGGGCGGCCTCGAAGAGGATGTTGTTGGGGATGATCAGCGTCGTATACACGATGATCGAGGCAGCGCAGTTGGGCAGGAGCTCACGAAACATGATGCGCCGGTTGTTCGAACCGAGAGAGCGGGCGGCCTCCACGAACTCCTTCTCACGCAGCGAGAGCACCTGCCCACGCACGATCCTCGCGATGTACGGCCACGTGAACAGGGCGATGACGTAGCTCACGAGAAGTAGCCCAGGCTTGATCAAGCCACCCAGACATCCTTCCGCCGACACGCCGCACGCAGACACGAGCCCCAGGGAGAGCAAAAGAACCGGGAGGGAAAGGACGACGTCGATCGTCCTCGAGATGAGCGTGTCGACCTTCCCGCGGTAGAACCCGGCGATTATGCCGAGCGTTACGCCGATCGTGCTCGCGATCCCGGTCGCGAAGAAGGCGATGAACAGCGACGTCCTGGCGCCGTAGGCCACGCGGACCATCAGGTCCCGTCCGGCCGTGTCGACGCCGAACGGGAACCCGGCCTGCGGACCGGTGGGGATCCCGAAGGAGTCGAGCCGATCCAGGTGTACTTCGTTGGGTCCGTGGGTGAACGACGCGAGCACGGGCGCCAAGATGGCGATCAGGAACATCACGATCACGATGAGGGCCCCGCCCAACGCGACCTTGTCCTTCCGGAACCGCCGCCAAAACAGTTCCCACGGAGAGCGTCCGATGACCTGCTGCGATACCTCGACGCTGGTCTGTTCCGGGTCGATGGATGCGTCGGTGCCCGGCTCGGAGAGCGCGTGCTCCATGTGTGCTCTTGCCATGTGTGTGCGCCTGCTCCCCTTCCCGGACGGGACGGCGCATCTTAGCCCTCGGGCCGATGGCAGGCAATGCGCCGGATGCCCACTATACGCCGGTCGGAAATCGCGGGGTTGCGGCATCTTGCGGCCGCCTCGGCGCGGTGTCCGACGTCCCTCAGGTCCGCAGGAGGGCCGTGAGCTCAGGGAGGATCTCGACCCCCTTCATCGAACCGAGCGAGCCGGCTCCGGACGCTCGCTCGCCGAAAACGTCGGTCCCATCCGGTCGGACGGGGCCACCGGCGACGAGCAGGGGCACCGGATCCGCCGTGTGCGCCTTGCGGACGCACGAGGTCGCGTGGTCCGCGGTGACGGCCACGACGGTCGTGCTCAGGTCGATCCGAGGCAGCACCTCGCCGAAGAACGCGCGGTCGATCACCTCGATCACGTCCCGCTTGTCCTCGGCTCGCCCGTCGTGAGCGGGGACGTCCGGGCCCTTGATGTGCACGTACAGCGCGTCGAAGCCGCCGAGCGCGTCCGCGGCAAGCTGCGCCCAGGCCGCGTAGTCCTCCTCCGCGAGCAGCCGCGGCGCGTCGACGGGCTCCATCCCCAGGATCAGGGCGATCCCCCGTTCGACGGGCATCTCCACGAAGCACCCCCACTCGGGCCCGAAGCGCTCCTTGATCGGCTGCAGCGACGGTCGGCGGTCTCCACCGTCCCGCGTGAGGATCAGGTTCCCCGGGAGCTTCCTCGCTCGCCGGCGCGCAGCGTTCACGTCCGAGGCGTCGAGGATCCGCGCCGAACCCTCGACGAACGCGTTGGTGAGCTCGGCCGCGAGGCGCGCCGCGGGCGTGTCGTCGAGCGGTTCGCACCTGGCGACCTCGGGCTCGAACGTCTCGAGCGCCACCCCCAGGTGCCCTTCCTTCCGGTAGGCGGGGTCCGTGTTCGAGACCTCGGCCGAGAGCGGGCCCTCGGTCGAGCGGATCACCAGGACGCCGCGGTGTTCGACCGTCGCACGCAGCTCGAAGGTTGCGTCCGGGAGCGAGAGCTTCTCGTTGACCTCCTCGGCGAGGGCCGCCGACTCCTCGGACGTGAGATCCCGGCCGACCCGCCGATCCACGATCGTGGGCCACTCCGCCGTCGCGAAGTTCACGCGATAGGCGAGGTCGCCGTTGCGGAAGTCCATGCCCACGCCGAGCACCTCCACGACGCCTCGCCCCGGGTGCTCCTCACGGGGGTCGTACCCCAAGATCGCGAAGACCGCGATGTCCGATTCGGGAGCGATCCCCTCTCCCACCGTTGTGACGAGCCCTGTTCTCCCTTGCCGTGCAAGGGCATCGAGGAACGGTGTGTCGGCGGCCTCCAGCGGCGTTCGGTCGTCGAGCTCCGGGATGGGGTCGTCACCCAGGCCGTCGAGACAGACGTAGAGGAGACGGTTCACTCGATCACCGGTACTTGACGATCAGGGCGAGCTCCTCCGGATCCAGGCTCGCGCCCCCGACGAGGGCACCGTCGATCTCCGGATGCGCCATGAAGTCTCGGATGTTCCCGGCCTTCACGCTCCCCCCGTACTGGATCCGCGCGGACCCCGCGACGTCGCCGTCGTAGAGATCCGCGATCGTCCGTCGGATCAACCCGATTACCTGACCGGCGTCCGACGGCTCGGCGTTCCGGCCGGTCCCGATGGCCCAGATCGGCTCGTAGGCGACGACCAGCTTCGCCGCGTCGGATCGATCGACGCCCGAGAGGTCCGCTCGGACCTGCGCCGACACGCGGTCCTCCGTCGCCCCCACGTCGCGCTCCTGCAACGTCTCGCCCACGCACAGGATCGGCGTCATCCGGTGCGCGAACACCGCGCGCACCTTCTTGCTCACGCTCTCGTCGGTCTCGTCGAACATCGCGCGGCGCTCCGAGTGCCCTACGATCACGTACCCGACCTTGAGCGCCACCAACATCGGCGGCGAGATCTCCCCGGTGTACGCGCCCTCGTCCTCCCAATGGACGTTCTGTGCGCCGAGCCCGTACCCGAGGCGATCGCTGTCGATGAGGGTCTGGATCGTCCGCAGGGCGGTGAACGGCGGGCACACCACCACCTCGACCCGCTCGCCGTCGTCCTGGTCCAGCAGGTAGGACAGCTTCTGGACGGCCTGGATCGCCTCCAGATGCGTCTTGTGCATCTTCCAGTTGGCCGCGACGATCGGGCGTCGCGCGCTCACGTCGCCACATGCAGGACGGCGATGCCCGGGAGCTCGCGGCCCTCGAGGAACTCGAGCGAAGCGCCCCCGCCCGTGGAGAGGTGATCGAACCCGTCCTCGAGCCCATACTTCTTCACGGCGGCGAGGCTATCGCCGCCGCCGGCGACCGCGAACGCGCTCGAGCCGGCGATCGCGGTCGCCACCCCGCGCGTCCCGGCCCCGAACGGCTCGAGCTCGAACACGCCCATCGGCCCGTTCCACATGATGGTCTTCGCGTCGGCGATCGACCTCGCGAACTCCTCGACCGTCCTGGGCCCGATGTCCAGGCCCATCTCGCCGGTGGGCACCTCCGAGGCCCGGACCGTGTGCCGCGGGGCCTCCACCGTCCGGTCGGGGGCGGCGACGACGTCTTCGGGCAGCTGCAGGACGACGCCGCGATCATCCGCTCGGTCGCAGGCGGCACGCACCTCGTCGAACCGGTCGGGCTCGACCAGGCTGTCGCCCACCGAACCGCCGTCCGCCGCGATGAACGTGAACGCCATGGCACCGCCGACCAGCAGTGCGTCGACACGCTCGACGAGGGCGCCGATCGTCCCGAGCTTGTCCGAGACCTTGGCCCCACCGAGCACGGCGACGTACGGGCGCGCGGGCTCGAGGAGGAGGCGCGAGAGCGCCTCGACCTCGCGCTGGAGCAGCCGCCCGGCGGCGGTGGTCCTCCCCTGCTCCTTGAGCACCTCGGGGAGCGCGTCCACGGAGGCGTGGGCCCGGTGCACCGCGCCGAACGCGTCGTCGACGTAGTCGTCGGCGAGATCGGCGAGGCGCATCGCGAACGCGCGATCGTTCGCCTCCTCCCCCGGGTCGAAGCGGAGGTTCTCGAGCAGCACCACCCTGCCGGGTTCGAACGCGAGAGCTTTGCAGGATTGCTCGACCTCGGGACTGAGGACGCCGTCCGTCGGCACATACTCCACCACGCGCCCGAGCAACTCCGCCAGCAGTTCGGCGACCGGGCCGAGGCGCAGGGATTCGTCCACCCTGCCATTTGGCCGGCCGAGGTGTGACGCGGCCACGATCGACGCGCCGCGCTGGAGGAGCTCGGTGAGCGTCGGCATGATCGCTCGGACCCGGGCGTCGTCGGTGACCACGCCATCGGCGAGCGGGACGTTCAGATCCAGGCGGACGAAGACGCGCCGTCCCGCGACGTCGCCGAGGTCGTCGAGCGTTCGGAGGCGCACCGGCCCTACAGCGAGCGACCGACGAGGTCGACGAGATCCACGAGGCGGTTCGAGTACCCCCACTCGTTGTCGTACCAGCCCACGACCTTGGCCACGTTGCCCATGACCATGGTGGCGGCCGCGTCGAAGGTGCACGAGGCGGGGGTCCCGACGATGTCGGACGACACGATGAGGTCCTCCGTGTACACGAGGCGCCCGCCCGAGAGCGGACCGCTCTCGGCGGCCGAACGGTAGGCGGCGTTCACCTCATCGATGCTCGCCTCGCGCTTCAGCGTGGCGACGAGGTCGGTCACCGAACCGTCCGGGACGGGGACCCGCATCGCCAGGCCGTCCAACCTGCCCTTCAGGTGGGGCAGCACCAGGCCGGTCGCCTTCGCGGCTCCCGTCGATGTGGGGATGATGTTGATGGCGGCCGCTCGCGCGCGCCGCAGGTCCTTGTGCGGGAGGTCGAGGATCGACTGGTCGTTCGTGTACGCGTGGATCGTGGTCATGAAGGCCATCTCGAGACCGAACGCATCGTCCAGCACCTTCGCCATCGGAGCCACGCAGTTGGTGGTGCACGACGCGTTGGAGATCACGTTGTGCTGGGAGGGGTCGTACCGATCGTCGTTCACCCCGAGCACCACGGTGAGGTCTTCACCCTTGGCGGGGGCGCTGATGACGACCTTCTCCGCTCCCGCCTCGATGTGCTTGTCCGCCTTCTCGCGGTCGGTGAACAACCCGGTGGACTCGATCACGACCTGCGCCCCGAGCTCCTTCCACGGCAGCTCGGCCGGGTCCCGAACGGCGAGGACGCGCAGCTCGTCGCCGTCGACCGTGATGCCGCCGTCGTACGTCCCGACCTCGCCGTCGAACCGCCCGAGCACCGAGTCGTACTTCAGCAGGTGGGCGAGCGTCGCGGCGTCGGTGACGTCGTTCACCGCGACGAAGTCCCAGTCCATCTCGAGCTGCTTGGCTGCCCGGAAGAAGTTCCTCCCGATCCTCCCGAAGCCGTTGATGCCGACCTTCACGCCCATGGTCCTGCCTCCTGAGGTGGGGTAGCCCATCCTAGCCAATACCTTCCGCGGACAACCGGGACCCTCCGACGTTCGGCCGGTGTCGGTCAGCGGTCCAGGTCGCGGTGGTCGACCGATGCGGGCAGGCCCTTCTCGCGGAAGAACGTCTCGAGGTCTTCCACGACCACGACCGACCGGTGCCGCCCGCCCGTGCATCCGATCGCGACCGTGAGGTACGACTTGCCCTCGGCGACGAAGCCGGGAACCATGAACCCGAGCAGTGCCCGCAACCGGCGCAGGAACTCGCGGTACGGCTGCTGATCGCGCACGAACGTCCGGACCCGCTCGTCGGTGCCCGGGAGCGGCCGGAGCTCGTCTTCCCAGTGCGGGTTCGGCAGGAACCGGCAGTCGATCACCAGGTCCGCGTCCCTCGGCGCGCCGTACTTGTAGCCGAACGAGACGAGGCTGACCTGGAGGCTCTCCTCGGGTGGCGCGTCGGCGAACGCGTCGCGGATCCGGTCGCGGAGCTCGTGCGGGGTGAGCCCCGACGTGTCGATGATCAGGTCCGCGTCCCCTCGGAGCGCCTCCATCATCGTGCGCTCTTTTCGGATGCCCTCCACGACGCGGTCCGCCGGAGCGAGCGGATGGCGCCGGCGCGTCGACTCGTAACGGTTGACCAGATCCTCGTCCGAGGCCTCGAGGAACAGGATGCGAGAGGGGACGCTCAGCTCCTCGAGCTCCCGCAGGGCCTTCGAGAGCTCCCCGAAGAAAACGCCGCCGCGGACATCGAGCACGATCGCCACACGGCCGGGGCCACCGGGTCGCGACCCGAGCTCGGCCATCTTCGGCAACAGGGAGGGCGGCAGGTTGTCGACCACGAAATAGCCGATGTCCTCGAGGCACCGCGCCGCCTCCGAACGTCCGGCGCCGGACAGACCGGTGATGATCGTGAACCCCTCTCGAGCCGCATCCCGAGCCGCATCTCGAGCCACCGCCGGCGGCTTGACGGCCCGCTTCCGGCGATCCGCGAGCTTGCTCGGCTCGGCGGGCGCTCCTCGGCGTTCGGGCTGCGCGGTCACGCGGTCCGCCTCCCCCCGGCCGGCTCGCGACCGGTCAGCCGGTCGTGGATCGCGCGCGCGAGATCGAGCCCGACCCCGGGGGTCGACGCGATGTCGTCCTCGCTCGCCCTGGCCATGCGGGCGACCGACCCGAACCGCTTCAGCAGCGCCTTCTTCCTCGATGGCCCGACCCCGGCGACGTCGTCAAGCGGAGAGGCCAGCGCACGTTTGCCGCGCTTCTGCCGGTGGTACGTGATCGCGAACCGGTGCGCCTCGTCGCGCAGGTGCTGAAGAACGAACAGCGCCTCCGACCCCCTCGGGATCACGAGCGGGTCGGGTCGGTCAGGGAAGTAGACCTCCTCGAGCCGCTTCGCGAGCCCGATCGCCGGGATGTGCTCATCGGCGTCGGCGAGGGCCTTCGTCGCCGACGAGAGCTGCCCGCGGCCACCGTCGACCACGATCAACGAGGGGGGGTAGGCGAACCGGCGCCGTGCTCCGGGCTCCCGATCCTTGGGCAGGCGCGCCAGCCTCCGGCGGAGCATCTCCTCCATGCTTGCGAAATCGTCCTGTCCGGGGACTCCCTTGATCTCGAACCGCCGATAGTCGCTCCGTTTGGGCAGCCCATCCTCGAACACGACCATCGAGCCGACCTTGTCGCCGGGACCCAGGTTCGAGACGTCGTAGCACTCGATCCGCAGCGGAGGCTGATCGAGCTCGAGGAGCCTCCCGAGCTCCGCGAGCGCGCGCGACCGCGCCCCGAAGTCCGAGGCCCGCCGGAGCTTGTGGCGGCGGAACTGGTCGTGCGCGTTCTGCGTGACCGTCTCCATCAGCTTGCGCTTGGTGCCGCGCTCGGGCACGGCGAACCGGACCGGCCCCTCGCGACGCGAGGCGAGCCACGCACCCAACACGTCGGCGTCCGACGGGATCTCGGGCACCAGGATCCGCGGCGGGACGTCCTGTCGCTGCATGTACAGCTCCCGCAGGAACGAACCGACGAGGCCGGGACGGTCCAGGTCCTCGACGCGGTCCACGACCCAGCCCTTGCGGCCCATCACCCGGCCGCGCCGGACGAAGAAGACCTGGAACCCCGCCTCCAGGTCGTCCTCGGCAAGCCCGACGACGTCGAGATCCTCGGGCTGCGAGAGCACCATCTCCTGGCTCTCGAGCGCCCGACGGGCGGCCGTGAGCTGATCCCGGTGCTTGGCCGCCAGCTCGTACTCCTGCCGGCGGGCGGCCTCGCGCATCTCGCGATCGAGACGCTCGAGGATCGGACGCTCGTGGCCGGACAGGAACTCGCTCAGCGCTTCCACGTCCGCCCGGTACGACTCCTCCGTGACACCGGTGAGCTCCGGCACGCATGGCCCGGAGCACCGGCCGATGTCGTAGTACAGGCACGGGCGGCGGGCTCGGGCCCGTTGGTCGAAGAACGCGTTCGAGCAGGTCCGCACCGGGAAGACGCGGGTGAGCGCGTCGAGCGTCTCTCGGATCGCGTAGGCGTGACCGAATGGTCCGAAATACCGGACGTTCTTGCGCTTGGCTCCCCGCAGGACCTGGGCGCGAGGCCACCGCTCCCCCACCGTGAGCGCCAGGTACGGGTAGGACTTGTCGTCGCGGTACCGGACGTTGAACCGCGGCCGGTGCTCCTGGATCAGGTTGTACTCGAGCAGGAGCGCGTCGACCTCCGTGGACGCCATGATCCATTCGACCGAATCGGCGGCCGCGATCATCGCCTCCGTGCGTGGGTGGAGGTCGCGGCCCCAGTAGTTGGCCAGACGCTTGCGGAGCGACCTGGCCTTGCCGACGTAGACGACCCGTCCGTCGGCGTCCCGGAACAGGTAGGCACCCGGGCCGTCGGGGATCGACGAGGCATCGGGGCGGATGAGGCTCACGCGCCCCATCGTAGCGCGGCGACCTGCGAGAACCCGGTTGGATGCCTCCGGTATGGCTAGGAGACGCTCACCGTTCCACTCATGGTCGGGTGGATGTCACAGTGGAAGTAGTACTCGCCCGCCTCGAGAGGGTCGATCGCGTAGTCGATCTCGTCCGGCCCGGTGATGACCTCGCCTCGGAACAGGGGGTTCGCCAGGTCGTCCGCGCTCGGGTAGATCGCGATGTTGTGCTGGACCCCGGAGTCTTCGTTCACGAAGTGGATCGTGCTCGCCTCGCCCGCCGGCAGATCGATCGTCGAGGTGTCGAAGGCGATGTTCGCGGCCGTGACCGTGGTGGTCGTGGTTCCCCCTCCTCCACCCTGACCATCGCCGCCTCCGCCACCCTGACCGCCGCCGCCCTCGGAGACCTGGACGCTGCCGACCATCGTCGTCGGGTGGACGACGCAGTTGAATGCGACCTCCCCGGCATCGAGCGCAGGGACGTCGTACGAGACCTGATCCGGCCCGGTCACCAGATCGCCCTCGAACACCGTGTCGCCGCTGGGGTCGGGACCCGTGAAGATCTCGATGTTGTGCTGCGTGCCTTCGTCGCGGTTGTCGAACTCGATCGTGAACGGCTGGCCGGCAACGGCCTCGATGCAGTTGCCGTCCGTGAACGCGATGCCCTCCGCGACGACCGTGACCGTGCCGTCCTGGACGGGTGAGCACGCCTCGGGCGGCGGCGGTTGGCTGATCGGGCCGGTCGGCGTCGGGCTCGGCTCGGCGAACGGGACGTCCTCGAACTCCCCGTACCCGCCGACGAGCAGGTCCTGCTCCTCGGTCGCGTACCACGCGAGGTAGGAGACCGAGCCGTCCTCGCTCACCGCGACCGACGGGAGCGCGCCGTCGACGGTCGCGGTGCCGGTATCGATCGGCTCGAGCGACCCGGCCTCACCGGTCGCGAACAGGACGCCCTCGTCCGCATCCCTCCATGCGACGTCGAACGAGCCCTCGGAGTCGATCGCGAGCGACGTCCCGGCGCCCTCTTCGGTCTCCGAGCCCTCTGCCACCTCTGCGGCTGCATCCGTCGCGAACTGGCCGCCGCCGTCACCGGTGGCGATGGTGACCTGTCCGTTGGCGGCGTCGTAGTACGAGAGCGCCAGCCCCGAGTCCGTCGCCACGCCCGAGAGTCCCTGCCCACCGGTCTCCGAGACGTCGATGCTCACGAACCCACTCTCGCCGTCGTTCGACGCGACCTGCACGCCATCCCCACCGTTCGAGTACGCGACCACCGGGCCACCCGGAGCTGCGACCACGGCCGTGCGGCAGGTGTCGCATCCTGCGGCGTCGGCGATCGTGTCGTTCGACCAGGCGTCGCCGTCCGCCGTCGCGAGCTGCACCGTGGCCGACGACGAGGTCGACGAGTAGAAAGCGATCCACGGCTCACCGTCGACGAGCGCGATCGAGGGGCCGAAGCCCGGCGTGCTCGTGACCTGTGTGACCTCCGCCTGCGTCGTGGTGGCGGGGTCGAGTGAGCCGGTCGCGTAGAACACGCCTCCACTCGAGCCCCAGACGGCGTGATAGTGCTCGCCGTCGGCGACCATCGCGAGCCCCGTGACGTCCTCGGGCGTCAGGTCGGCGACCGGCGGTTCGAACGCCGGGTTGAAGGCGATCGAGACGTTGGGGATCTGGTCCGCGATCGCGATCGCGCCGCGCGTCCAGTACCCCTGGTCGCTCAGCCCCGCGAGGAGCACCGCGGGGATCGACGGGGAACCGACCGGTCGCGAGATCGGCACCTCGCCCTCCTCGAGCGTCTCCTCGAAACCGAAGTAGGCGACGACGGGCAGGCCGTCGGGGTTTGTCACGATCGACGGGTACCGGCCGGCGTCGTTCAGCGAGTCGGCGACCTCGGGGAGGAACCGGAGCCCCGAACCGACGTCCACCGACGGGGTGGGCGGTTCGGCACAGGCCGCCGCGACCAGGGCGAGCACGAAGGCGAGCGGCAGCAGCTTCCATCGGAGGGCCTGGGGCATGAGCGGGCGCAATCCTAGCAAGGTGGCGGGGGCCGAGCGGCTCTCCCGGCCGTCGACGTCAGGCCTCGCGCGACGCGCCGGCGGGCTCCAGGGGGAGCGTGCCGAGCACCTCCGCCAGGAACCTCCCCGTGTGCGACATCGGGTGCGCCGCAACCTCCTCGGGTGACCCGGCCACGATGACCTCGCCTCCCGCGTCCCCACCCTCGGGGCCGAGGTCGACGATCCAGTCGGCCGTCTTGACCACGTCGAGGTTGTGCTCGATCACGATCACCGTGTTCCCCTGCGCGACCAGTCGCTGCAACACCGACAGCAGCTTGCGGATGTCCTCGAAATGCAGCCCGGTCGTCGGCTCGTCCAGGATGTAGAGCGTGCTCCCGGTCGCGCGCTTCTGGAGCTCGGACGAGAGCTTGATCCGCTGCGCCTCGCCTCCCGAGAGCGTGGGCGCCGGCTGACCGAGCTTCACGTAGCCGAGCCCGACGTCGGACAGCGTCTGGAGGTGCCGCTTGATGACCGGGATGTTCTGGAAGAACTCGAGCGCCTCGTCGACGCTCATCTCGAGCACATCGGCGATCGAACGGTGCTTGTACCGCACCTCGAGCGTCTCCCGGTTGTAGCGGTGGCCCTTGCACACCTCGCAGGTGACGTACACGTCGGGCAGGAAGTGCATCTCGATCTTGATCTGCCCGTCGCCGGCGCAGTTCTCGCAGCGCCCGCCCCGGACGTTGAACGAGAAACGGCCGGGCTGGTAGCCGCGCACGCGCGCATCCGGCACCTGGCTGTACAGCTTGCGGATGTGGTCGAACATGCCGGTGTACGTCGCGGGGTTCGAGCGGGGCGTCCGGCCGATCGGCGACTGATCGATGTCGATCACCTTGTCGATCTGCTCCCACCCCACCAGCCGCCGGTGCTTGCCCGGCAAGGCTCGCGAGCGGTAGACCTTCTGCATCAGCGCCCGGAGCAGCACCTCCTGCACCAGCGTGGACTTGCCCGAACCGCTCACCCCCGTGACGCACACCAGGAGCCCGAGCGGGATCTCGAAGTCGATGTTCTTGAGGTTGTGCTCGCGCGCGCCGAGGACCTTCAGCCGGCGTTCGCCCGGCGTTCGCCGAACCTCGGGGGTCGGGATCACCCGCCGTCCCGACAGGAACGCACCGGTCAGCGACCCGTCGCACTCAAGCAGGCCCTTCAGGTCCCCCGTGTACACGATCTCGCCGCCTGCGTTGCCGGCGCCGGGTCCGATGTCGACGACGTGGTCGGAGGCCGCGATCGTCGCCTCGTCGTGCTCGACGACGATGAGCGTGTTCCCGAGGTCTCGGAGTCGCACCAACGTGTCGATCAGCCGCCGGTTGTCGCGCTGGTGCAGACCGATCGAGGGCTCGTCGAGGATGTAGAGGACGCCCACGAGCCCGCTCCCGATCTGCGTCGCCAGCCGGATCCGCTGCGCCTCCCCGCCTGCCAGCGTCGCCGAGGCACGCGAGAGCGTCAGGTAGTCCAGCCCGACGTCCACGAGGAACTGCAGCCGCTCGCGGATCTCCTTCATCAGGCGTTCGGCGATCATCTGTTCGCGTTCGGTGAGCCGGGCCTGGCGGGTGAACGTCAGTGTGTCGCGGATCGAGCGGTCGGTGAGCTGCGAGATGTTCAGGTCGCCGACGGTGACGGCGAGGCTCTCCGGGCGGAGGCGGGCACCCCCGCACGCCCGGCACGGGACCTCGCGCATGAACTCCTCGAGGCGCTCGCGCTGGCTCTCGGAGTCGGTCTCGACGTGCCGGCGTTCGACCGCGGGGAGCACACCCTCATAGGTGGTCCAGTACGACCGGGTCCTCCCGTACCGATTCTTGTACTTGACGTAGATCTCCTCGTCCGACCCGAACATGACCACGTCGCGCGCCTTCTTCGAGAGCTTCTTCCAGGGTGTCGAGGTCGAGAAGCCGTGCGCCTCCGCGACCGCGGCGAGGACCCGGTCCCAGTACTCGAGTCGGGAGCTCGACCACGGCGCGAGTGCGCCCTCGGCGATCGACAGGTCGGGGTCGGGGACGACGAGCGCCGCGTCCACCTCGAGACGGATGCCGAGCCCGTCGCACGTCTGGCATGCCCCGTACGGCGAGTTGAACGAGAAGTTCCTCGGCTGGAGCTCGTCGAACGACAGCCCGTCGAACGTGCAGGCCAAGGCCTGGCTGTAGGTCTGGACATCCTCGCCGTCGTGGGTCTGCACCGCGATCGCGACGAGGCCCTCGGTCAGCCCCAGCGCCGATTCGACCGAATCCGCCACCCGGCGCCGGATGTCCTGCTTGGCCACGAGCCGGTCGACCACGACCTCGATCGTGTGCTTGTAGTGGCGTGGCAGCCGGATCGGCTCGGCCAGCTCGCGGACCTCACCGTCGATCCTCGCGCGCACGAACCCCTTGCCGGCGAGATCCTTCAGGAGCTTCTCGTACTCACCTTTGCGCCCCCGGACGACAGGCGCGAGCACCTGGAACCTGGTCCCCTCGGGGAGCTGCATCACCTGGTCGACGATCTGTTCCGGCGTCTGGCGGCCGATCGGGCGTCCGCACTTGGGGCAGTGCGGGTGGCCGATGCGGGCGTAGAGGACCCGGAGGTAGTCGTAGATCTCGGTGATCGTCCCGACCGTGGATCGGGGGTTCCGCGAGGTCGACTTCTGGTCGATCGAGATCGCGGGCGACAGGCCCTCGATGAAGTCGACGTCGGGCTTCTCCATCTGGCCCAGGAACTGCCGCGCATAAGAGGACAGCGACTCGACGTAGCGGCGCTGGCCCTCCGCGTAGATCGTGTCGAACGCGAGGGAGCTCTTCCCCGAACCCGAGAGCCCCGTGAAGACGATCAGCGCGTTCCGCGGGAGCTCGAGGGTGATGTTCTTCAGGTTGTGCTCGCGAGCGCCATGAATGACAAGCGTGTCGGTCCCCATGGAGGCATCGTACCGAAGGCGCCGACAAGGCTTCGAGGCCGGCTCCCGGCCGCGGATATGGTGCGCGGGTGACCGCGCCCGACCCCGCGCCCGGCGATCTCCCCCACTCCCCTCGAGTGCCGTTCGCGGAGGCCTTGGGGTTCTGGGTGCGACTAGGGTTCATCAACTTCGGGGGACCGACCGGACAGATCGCGCTGATGCACACGGAGCTCGTCGAGCGGCGCGGCTGGATCGGCGAGGCGAGCTTCCTCCACGCGCTGAACTTCGCGATGCTGCTCCCGGGGCCCGAGGCTCACCAGCTGGCGATCTACGTCGGGTGGCTCCTGAACGGCACACCCGGCGCGCTGGCCGCGGGCGTGTTCTTCCTCCTCCCCGCCTTCGGGCTCATGCTGGCGCTCTCGTGGATCTACGCGGTCCACGGGGACGTCACGTGGATCTCGGGCGTCTTCGACGGGCTCGCGTGGGCCGTGGTGGGGATCGTGTCCGCGGCGCTGATCCGGATCGGCGCGCGAGCGCTCGGACACGCCATCCTGGTCGCTCTCGCCGCCGCCGCCTTCCTCGCCCTGTTCCTGTTCGGGGTGCCCTTCCCGCTCGTCGTGCTCGGCGCGGGGGTGGTCGGCCTACTCGTGGGCGCGAGCCTCCCGGGATCGCGGCCCGGCGCCACCGACCTCCGCCAGCCCGAGCGGGTGGCGCCGAGCTGGGGTCGAACGGCCCGGGTGCTCGCGATCGGCCTCGCTGTGTGGCTCGTCCCACTCGCCGCCGTCGTGCTCGCGGCGGGCTCCGGCAGCGTGCTGGCCGACGAGGCGGTCTTCTTCACGGGCGCGGCGCTCGTCACGTTCGGCGGCGCCTACGCCGTCCTCGCCTACGTGAACCAGGCGACGGTGATCCGGTTCGGGTGGCTGAGCGCCTCCGAGATGGCCGTCGGCCTCAGCCTGGCCGAGACCACGCCGGGCCCGTTGATCATGGTCGTCGTGTTCGTGGGCTTCCTGGCCTCGTACCGCGCGCCAGGTTCGCTGGCTCCGGTCCTCGCAGGGATCGTCGGCGCCCTCGTCGTCGCCTGGGCCACCTTCGTCCCGAGCTTCCTGTGGATCTTCCTCGGCGCGCCGTTCGTGGAGCAGCTGCGGGGCAACAAGGCACTCAACGCCGCGCTGTCCGCCATCACGGCCGCGGTGGTAGGCGTAATATTGAACCTTGCCATCTGGTTTGCGATCCACACCATTTTTCGCCAGACCATTCAGGTACGTGCGTTTCCCCTCGCGTTCGACGCGCCGAGCTTGCCGAGCGTCGACGGATGGGCGCTCGCGCTTTCGGTCGCCGCCGCCGTTGCCAT
>Ga0209859_1000063_pt1 | contig 21286 bp, 13 predicted proteins | sample GWRWS3_50_60_FD_187241 | JGI IMG/M metagenome (GOLD analysis project Ga0209859, IMG submission 187241) | Riverbed sediment microbial communities from areas with vegetation nearby in Columbia River, Washington, USA - GW-RW S3_50_60 (SPAdes)... | ecosystem: Environmental > Aquatic > Freshwater >... | reverse complement strand
ACGGGCGGCTCTACGGCCGCGGCGCGGCCGACGACAAGGCCGGCATCATGGCACACGTGGCGGCGCTGCGGGCCTTCGGCGACGAGCTACCGGTGGGCGTCGTCGTCTTCGTGGAGGGCGAGGAGGAGTTCGGCTCGGACTCGCTCGAGGAACTCCTTCTCCTGCACCGGTCGGAGCTGGCGGCCGACGTTATCGTCATCGCGGACTCGGGCAACTGGGACATCGGGCAGCCGGCGTTGACGACATCGCTACGGGGGATCGTCAACGGGTTCGTCGAGGTGCGAACTCTGGATCACGCCGTCCACAGTGGAATGTTTGGCGGGGCCGTGCCCGATGCGCTCACTGCCCTGTGTCGACTGTTGGCAACGCTGCACGATGATGCCGGTGACGTCGCCGTGGAAGGGTTGGTACGCCGAGAGGCGGCGCCACTGGACTATCCAGTGGACCGATTCCGCACTGAGGCCGGTCTCTTGGATGGGGTGTCACTCATCGGCACCGGCCGCCTGGTGGAGCGGGTCTGGACCCGTCCCGCGATCTCGGTGCTCGGCGTCGACGCGCCGCGCACCACCGAGGCTCCCAACGCGCTGGTACCGGTGGCGAAGGCGAAGGTCTCGGTGCGGATAGCTCCGGGCGACGACCCGAAGAAGGCATTTCTCGCGCTGGCAACACACATCGAGCGCAACGCCCCGTGGGGAGCCCGCGTGACGGTGACCCTCGAGCATGATGGTGCGCCGTGTGTGATCGAGTCGTCCGGGCCCGCGTACGACGCGGCGCGGGCCGCGTTCGGGGCGGCCTGGGATGGCGTGGTGCCCGTCGACATCGGGGTGGGCGGCTCGATCCCGTTCATCGCCACCTTCCAGGATCTCTTCCCCGAAGCGGCGATCCTCGTGACCGGCGTGGAGGACCCGGATTCGCGGGCGCACGGGCCGAACGAGAGCCTGCACCTGGCAGAGTTCGAGCGGGTCTGTATCGCCGAGACGTTGCTGTTGGCAAACGTCGCCCGGATGCTGCCGTCGCGGGGGTGACGGCGCGATCGGTTCGGCGTGTCGCGACACGTCGAACAAAAGTTCGGCTACGGTCTTGCTAAGCGTGTTCGAATCGACTACCTTCTAGCACATGAGTACGAGAGATGTTATGGACCAGCTTCACGCCGCCATCGCCGCTCTTGGGGAAGAGGACGTTCGGGCCCTTCCCGAGGCCACGCTCACCGAGCAGATCGACCAGCTCGTGGCCGTCCTCCACCAGCTCGATTCCCACCTAACGCGGGTCGCCAACGCCGTGCTCGCCCGCACGTTCACCATCTCCGAGGTCGTCGCCGCGTAGGGTGCGACAGCCGATCCTGCTGGGACGCGGATGTCGTACACCGCGGGCATGATGAGGTGGTGCTGTTCGCAGATCTCGCCGCGACGTCGGCGGCGGTTGCGGCGACCTCTGGTCGGCGGGCAAAGATCGAGTTGTTGGCCGGCGCGCTCAAGGGGCTCGCGCGGTCGGGCGACTCGCGGGAAATTGAGGCCGGTGCGGCGTACCTCGCGGGTGAGATGCGCCAGCGCCAGATCGGGGTTGGTTGGGCGAGCCTTCGCGACCTGCCACCCTCGGCCGATGTAGCGACGCTAACTGTGCGCGACGTTGACGCTCGGTTGGCGGAGATGGGCACCGTGGCGGGTGCCGGTTCGCAGGCACGGCGACGCGCGTTGGTACAGAGCTTGTTCGCCGCGGCGACGGCGGACGAGCATCGACTGCTTAGCGGGATCATCTCGGGCGAGGTACGCCAGGGCGCACAGGCCGGGCTGCTCGCCGACGCGATTGCCGTCGCCGCGGGCGTCGCACCGACGGTCGTGCGTCGTGCGCTCCTGCTATCAGGCGACCTCAAGATGGTGGCGGCCACGGCACTCATCGGTGGCGTGGCAGCGCTCGGCGAGTTCCGCCTGACCGTTGGCCGGCCGTTGGCACCGATGCTCGCCCAGGCCGCGAGCAGCATCGAGGAGGCCTTGACGGCCACCGGTTTGCCGGCGTCCGTCGACGCCAAGCTGGACGGCATTCGGGTGCAGGTGCACCGCGATGGCGACGATGTCGCGGTATTCAGCCGGAGCTTGGACGACATCACCGCGCGCGTGCCCGAGATTGTCGCGGCGGCACGAGCCCTGGCCGGGCGGGTCGCGGTGCTGGATGGGGAAGCCCTGGCCGTTGATCAGTCGGGCCGGGCCCGACCGTTCCAGGAGACCGCGAGTCGTGCGTCCCGGCTTGCGCCGGGCGCGCTTGCGCCGTTCTTCTTCGATGCGCTGCACCTCGACGGCACCGACCTCATCGACGAGCCCGGCACCGTACGGTGGGCTGCGTTGGACGCGGCGGTTCCGGCGTCGTTGCGCGTCGCGCGGATCACTGTTGAGTCGCCGGCGGAGGCTGAGGCCGCATTTGCGGCGGCCCTGGATCACGGCCAGGAGGGGGTCGTGATCAAAGCCGCCGGGGCGGCCTACGACGCGGGTCGCCGCGGCGCTGCCTGGATCAAGGTCAAACCGCGCCACACCTTGGACCTCGTGGTGCTGGCGGCCGAGTGGGGGCATGGGCGCAGGCGCGGCTGGCTGTCCAACCTGCACCTGGGCGCACGCGACCCGGCCGGCGGATTCGTCATGCTCGGCAAGACGTTCAAAGGCCTTACCGATGCAATGCTCGCGTGGCAGACCGCTCGGTTACAGGAGCTCGCCATCGATCGCGGCGAGTGGGTGGTCACCGTCCTGCCAGAACTCGTTGTCGAGATCGCCTTCGACGGAGTACAGGCGAGCACGCGCTATCCGGGCGGGGTGACGCTGCGCTTCGCCCGGGTGCTGCGCTATCGCGAGGACAAGTCCGCCTCGGATGCCGACACGATCGCCGCCGTCCGCGCCCTCTCCCACGCCGCCCATCTCCGCCCGTCCGACCTCGTTCTCCCCGCCGACCTCGATCTTCCCGCCGATCAAGGAGAAATGGTCGAGGAATAGAGATCCGACCACGGCCACAGGTCCTTGATCGACGGCAAGAACGGCGAAGGGCAGGGCGGGCCGGCGGTCAGGGTGCGGGGTCGCCGCGACGGACGTTCGACTCGATCTCGCCCGCGGCGTACTCGAGGAGTTCGTGCGCGAGATTAGATAGCGCCCGAGCCCCCGCCACCTCCTCGCCGATTCGCGGCAGCGGCCGGTCGACCGGGTTGCGCCGAGACTGGCCGTGACCATGCAACTCGCGCCCGTCCGGCGTCCGCAGGACAGCCATCGCGTGTGTGCGGTCGGGGTCCTCCTCGAAGCGCATCTCGATCGTCCAGGTCGCGGTGGTCGTCATCGTCGCCATGGCCCACCCCCTTGTGACTCGACTGACTTGTGACTCGACTGACCTCCGCCGAGCGACGAACGTCGTGGCTCGACCGACTCCATTCTCGGCTGGCCGGCACCGAACGCGCCAGCGATCGGCGAACCGCGGCGGTGTCGGTCAGAGCGCGGGCGAGATTGGCGCCGCTTCGAGGCCGCGACCGGTGACCGCAGCCGGCGCGCCTCCGCCGGGCCGATGCGCACGTCCCTCCCGCACCACGAGGTAGCCGAGCCCGACCAGAGTCAGTGCGGCGAACAGCCACCACTGCACGACGTAGCCGGCGTTCATGCCGGCGTTCTCATAGTCGGGCGGGATCGAAACGTAGGCCGGATCTCCCGGCGGGGTCTGGCTCTCCAGTGTCAGGTAAGCCCCGAAGAGCGGGTAGGGGAGGGCGGGGGCAAGAAGCTCGGGCGCGACGCGGCGTACCGCCATCCAGTCGCCGAAGGGTTCGGCCGCGGCGGCTCGGCTCTCAGGCGCGTGGATACGGCCGACGACGGTCACCTCACCCGCCGGAGCGGCCGGGACCTTGGGTGGCGCGGCGGCACCGGCGGCCGATGGCGGCACCCAGCCCCGGTCCACGAGCACCGCGGTGCCATCGGGGAGCACGAGCGGCGTGAGGATCTCGAACCCGACGCGGTCATGGACGGTGCGGGCGCGGGCCAGAATCTCGTGCGTCGGGTCGTACCTGCCGGTCACGGTGACCCGCGTCCACGACGCCGCTACCGGCGGCGCCGAGCCGACCACGCCGGCTCGCACGGGTGCGGGCGCGGCGAGCACCTGCGCCAGCGGAAGGGGATCCCGGACGCCGGCGGCGTCGATGCGGGCATTGATCTCGCTGCGATAGTGGTAGCGGTCCAGTTGCCACAGGCCGAGGCCGACCATGCCGGCGGCGGCCAGAGTCATCAGCAGGCCCAGGCCGATCCAGCGCGGCGACAGCAGAAACCGGTACACGTCACGGCAGATTACTCCGGTGATCCGCGACACTCGGCGCGCCGTTGCCTTCATCGACCCTGGGACACTCGCCTCCCCTATGTCGTCTGGGGTCTCCGGCGCCATCCGACGATCCCGCGCCAGCCACGTCCGCCCTCGTCCGGCGCGGATGCGTCCCGCCGCCCGCCGAAGCGCAGGTAGAGGGAGGGCGTCACGAACAGGTTCAGCAGCGTCGAGGTGACTAGGCCGCCGATGATCACCACTGCCATGGGGTGCTCGATCTCGTGGCCGGGAAGGCTTCCCAAGACCACCAGCGGGACGAGGGCGAGTCCCGCGGCCAACGAGGTCATCAGGATCGGCGAGAGCCGCTCCTTCGCGCCCCGCAGGACGAGGTTCGGGCCGAACGGCTCACCCTCCTCTCGCTCGAGATGCTGGAAGTGGTTAATCATCAGGATGCCGTTGCGGGCGGCGATGCCCAGCACCGTGAAGAAGCCCACCAGCGAGCCGAGCGAGAGGATGCCGCCGGTGAGGTACGCCGCGAAGACCCCACCTACCAGTGCCATCGGCAACGTGAGTAGGACGAGAAACGCGAGCCACCAACTGTTGAAGGCGGTCACCAGGAGGAAGAGGATCCCGATCAACGCGACCCCCGCGAAGAGCGTCAGCCGGTCTTGGGCGGCCTGCTGTTCCTTGTACTCACCAAGCAGCTGCGCGTGGTAGCCGGCGGGGAAGTCGACCGTGGCAAGGCGCTCCTGCACCTCGGCCGCGACGTTGTCGAGGGCGAACCCGTCGGCGACGTTGGCGCCGACGTCGATGCGGCGGGAGCCGCTCTCCCGGAGGATCTGGTTGGGAGTAGACACTATCTTCACGTCGGCCATTTCGCCCACAGGGATCTTGCGGCCGTCTGGCGTGTCCATCAGCAGCTCACGCACGCTGTTGACGCTGAACCGTGCCTCCGGGACGCTCCAGACATGCACCTCGGTGTTCTTGCCGTTTCGCCAAATGTCGCCCGCCTCTTCGCTGGCGATGAATGTGGCGGCCGCGCGCCGTACGTCGCCCGGCTTGATCCCGTATCGGGATGCCTTGGCGAGGTCGACCTCGACCTGTAGCTGCGGGATGTTGGACTGCAGCGTCACGTGTTCTTCGATGATGCCATTGACGCCGGCCATGAGCTCCTTAACCTCGTTGGCCTTCTCGCGGAGCAGGTCGAGGTCGTCGCCGAAGATGCGGACGACGACGGCGTCGCTCGACCCAGTCAGCACCTCCTTGGTGCGCTCCTTCAGGTATGTCTGGACGTCCCGTTGGATTCCTGGGTAGCCGTCGACCACCTTCTGCACTTCGGCCAGCGTCTTGTCGTAGTCGACGGATGGGTCGATGCTGATCCAGTTCTCGGTAAAGTTCATGCCGACGACCTCGTCCGAAAGCGTGCCCTGTCCGATGTGGGCGCCGAAGTTGCGTACCCCGGGTATCGCCCGCAGCTCCTTGCTGGCCTGGACAGTAATGCGAACACTCTCCTCGCGGGAGGTGCCTGGCTGAACCACCCAGTGCATCAGGAAGTCCCGCTCCTTGAACGCCGGGAACAGGCTCTGACCGAGCAGCGGCAGCAGCAGTACACCGCCGGCCATGACGAGTGCAACGGTGGCGTAGGCCACTTTGGGACGCGGGACGATGCGGGCGAGCGCGGCGGTATACCCACGCTGGAGCCAGCGCACGAGTGGCGACTCGCGTCTCTCGATCGGAGCCTTTGCCAGCAGGATCAGGGCGAGCGCTGGGATCACCGTCAGGGCGACCAGCAGGGAGGCCAGGATCGCTAGCCCGTAGGCCAGCGCCATCGGCCGGAAGAACGAGCCGGTGAGCCCGCCGAGCAGGAAGATCGGCGCGGTGGAGACGAGGATGATCATCGTGGCCTGGACGATGGGTCCCCGGACCTCGATCGAGGCCTCGAGGACGATGGATGCGGTCGACCGGGTGCTGCCTTCCAGTCGATGTTGGCGGATGCGACGCACGATGTTCTCGACGTCGATGATGGCGTCGTCGACCAGCACGCCTAGCGAGATCACCAGACCGGCCAGGATCATCGTGTTGATCGTGGCCCCGGCCCAGTTGAGCACGAGTCCAGCCGCGACGAGTGAGAGCGGGATCGAGATGGCGCTGATCAGCGCGACGCGCCATTCGAAGAGGAAGAGTACAAGAATGAGGACGACCAGAAGGAACCCGATGATCATCGCCCGGCCGAGGTTGTTGACCGACGTCTCGACGAAGGTTGCGGGTCGGAAGATCTCGGTGTCGACGGCGATGCCTTCCAGCCCGGGTGCCATGTCTTTGAGCGCCGCCTCGACGTTGCGGGTCACCTCCAAGGTGTTGCCCCAGGGGAGCTTTTCGACGATAAGCATCAGCCCTAGGCCGTCGTTGATGACCGCGTCCCCAACGAGCAATGATCCCGGTGGCTCGTCCACGTCCACCAACCGGGCCACGTCCTTGAGGTAGATCTTCTTGGCCCCCGGTGGCACGTCGATCGGAATTCCAGCCAGTTGCTCGGCGGTGAGGGCAGGCAACTGGTGCTGCACCTGGAGCCGCTGATTGGCCGTATCGACCCAGCCACCGGTGCCGATCTCGAACCCACCCCGGAACTTCAACTGGCCCACGTCCACCGCATCCCCGGCCGCGTTCATGACCTGTTCCAGCGTGACGTTGTGCTGCCGCATCAGCTCCGGATCCACCTGGACCTGCTTGACGTGCCAGCGGTCGCCCCAGATGGCCACGTTCGCCACTCCGGGGACCCGCATGAGCCGGGGGCGCACCGTCCAGTAGGCGGTCAGCGCCATGTTGACGTGCGCGGCGGAGGACTTGTCCGCCTGTGACATCCCGATCTTCATGACACGGCTCGTCGACGACAGGGGTTGGAGCATGAACGGCGAGTTGGCCCACCGTGGCAGCCGCGGCGTGATTGCGGTCAGGCGTTCCTGTATCAGCAGCCGGGATTTCATGAGGTCGGTGCCGGGCTTGAAGATCAAGAGAACTGAGGAGAGCTGGGAGACCGACTTTGAGCGCATGACGTCGAGGCCCTCGATCCCGTTGAGGCCCTGCTCCAACGGGACGGTGACTAATTCCTCGACATCTTGCGCGGAGAGACCCGTGCAAAGCGTCTGTATCTCCACCCGCGGAGGCGCGAACTCGGGGAAGGCATCGATCGGCATGTCGCTCAGCTGAAGGACGCCGAAGAACATCAGCATCGAGGCCCCCACGACCACGAGGAACCGGAGCTTCAGGCTGGTTCCGATGATCCAACGCATCATGGTGTGGCGCCCCTACCCTTGCTCGCTTCCGACGTGACGGATTACTTGCCGATGCCGAGTTCGGCGCCGTACAGCTCAATCACGGCCGTCTTGACCACCGTCGTGCCAACCGGCGGCCCGGCCGAGAGCACCGCGTCGGTCCCTTGTGGACCGCCCACGGTCGCGACCACGACCTCCTCGCGAACGTAGGTGAGGGGCTCCGGGACCGTGTAGACCCAGGTTTTGCCGCTTGGGTCGTACACAACCGCGGAGTACGGGACAGTCGTCGTCGACGGGCCCGGTGTGGTACCGCGCGGAAGCAGACTCGCCGGGGCGACGGCGATCGCGATGGTCTCCACGCCGATCCGCGTTGCGGCCTGCTCGGTCAATGTCACTGTCTTGACGGCCTTGCCGGGGATCGCCTCGACCTTGGCTGGGGTGACCTTTCCGGAACCGGTGGTGCTCGACGCGGTACGGTCGCACCCCGCGAGCCCAAGGCTCACCGCGATGAGGGCGGCGACCATCCATCGAGCACGACCGCGCATCGGGTCGCTACCGTGCGTGCGCATGACGATTCCTCCTATGTCCCGGCTCAGGCCGGGGCCGGGCTGGTAGATGACTTCTGCTCTGCTGCGCCGGCCCAGGGTTTGGCCGCGAACTGCAGGTAGAGGATGGGAAGTACGAAAAGGTTCACCAGCGCCGTGGTGATGAGACCGGCCACGATGATCAGGGCTAGCGGGCTGGCGATCTCGAGCCCCGACACACTGCCGTAGACCACCAGCGGGACCAGGGCCAGCCCAACCGCGAAGAGGCTCGTCAGGGTTGGGAACAGGCGCTCGCGCGATCCCGTCAGGACTAGCTCGACGCCGTGCTGCTGGCCCTCGTCCTGCAGTCGCTGGTACACCTTGATCTGCAGCATGCCGCCCCGAACGGCCATGACCAGGACGGCAAGCAGTCCGAGCAGCGCCACCACGGAGACGGCGCCGCGATCAATGGCAGCCACCAGCAGTCCGCCCGCCAGTGCCACCGGGAGGAGTAGGAAGTACAGCGAAGCGAGACGCCAGCTTCCGAAGCCGGCCTGCAGCAGGAAGAAGATCAGGATTGCTGCACCGATCACGTAGGCCGCCAGGCGGAGGTCGGAGCTCGCCTGTTCCTGACCCTCTCCGAGCACCTCCAGGTGGTGCTCGCGGGGGAACGTGACCTGCCGGAGGCGGCTGTCGACCTCGTCAGTGACCGCGGAGAGACTCCGCCCACTCACGTTGGCGACGACGTCGACGCTGCGCGACACCTGGTCATGCGAGATGACCTCGGGCTTGGCCACGATTCTCACGTTGGCCACGTCGCGCAGGCGGACCTGAGTCGCGCCGCCACCCGGGCCACCGGTGGGTGCGTCGATCAGGAGATTCGTGATGGTGTTGAGGTTCTGCCGCACCGCGGGGACCCCCCACACGACGACCTCGAACACCTTCTGCTCATCGAAGAGGCTGCCCGCGACGGTGGCCGAGACGAGAGTGGCGGCCGCCCGGCGAACGTCGCCTGGCTTGAGGCCATACCTCGCCGCCCTGTCGACGGCGACCTCGATCTCCACTGTGGGCGACATCTGGGCCGAGATCACCCGTGGCTCGGCGACGCCGTCGATTCCGGAGACGATGCCGAGCACCTCCTGCGCTTTCTCGTTCAGGATGCCGTAGTCGTTGCCGTAGATGCGCACGACGAGGTCCTCTGCGACGCCTCTGGTCACCACCTCGCGAATTCGCTTGTCCGAGTACGTGATCACGTCGCTGTGCAGCCCGGGATAGCCGTCGACGACGTCCTGGACCGCGGCCACCGTGGCGGCGTAGTCGGCCGCCGGGTCGATGCTGAGCCACACCTCGCCGGAGTTGATGTTGACGACCTGGTCCGAGGCGAGGGCCCGTCCTGTGTGTGCGCCGACGTTGCGTACCCCCGGGATGGCCCGTAGCTCCGTAGTGACCGCTGACGTGATGCGGTTCATCTCCGGTCGAGACGCGCTAGGCGCGGCCTCCCAGGCGATGAGCAGGTCCCGCTCCTGGAGAGTGGGGGACACCGGCCGCGAGCCGAGGAACGGGATTGCTACGAGGCCCGCCAGCAAGAGAAGGCCCAACATTCCGTAGGACCACACGGGCCGCCGGACGAGTTTGGGCAAGAGCGCGGCATACCCGCGCTCCAACCATTGAGCCACCGGCGAATCACCGTGTTGCAGTGACTTGCGCGAGAGCAGCAGCGTGGCGAGCACCGGGGCGACGGTGAGCGCGACGACCAAGGAGACCACCGTCGCCGCCAGGAAGGCCTGCGCGACCGGCGTGAGGAATGCGCCGCTCACCCCGTCGAGAATGAAGAGCGGCACCACGGCGACGGCGGCGATCACGGCTGCGACAAAGAGCGGGCCCCGCGCCTCGAGTGTCGCATCTCGAATGGTGTCGGCGATGGGCGCTTCGCTCTGCTCCTCGCGGCTTTGTTCTTCGCGGCGTTGCCGCAGCCGTCGACGGACGTTCTCGACGCCAACAATCGCGTCGTCGACCACGATGGCGAAGGCCATCACCAACCCCGCCAAGGACATCACGTTGAGGCCAACCCCGAACCACGACAAGACGAGTGTCGTTACCGCCACCGACGTCACGATCGCCACCAGGCTGACCAGTGCGGTGCGCCAATTGAAGAGGAATGCGCCGATCGCGAGAACCAGCAGGATCGCACCCAGGATCAGGGTCCAGGTGAGGTTGTTAACCATGGACTCGATGAATGTGGCCGGCCGGTACACCGTCGTGTCGATCTCCACGCCCGGCATGCCTGGTCCCAGTTCGGCTAGTGCCGCCTCCACGTCCCGGGTCACGTCCGCGACCTTGGCGCCGGGGAACCGCTCCACCACCAGGAGGAGGCTGGGCGTGTCCTTCACGACCGAGTCGCCGATGAGTAGCTGGTGGTCCTCTACGATCTCAGCCACGTCGCTGAGGATCACCCCTCGGCTCTCGGCGCCCTGGATGGTCACCTTCGCAAGATCCTTTGCGGTCTTGATCGGCTGGTTGTGCTGGATCTCGATCCGCTGGTTCGCGGTGTCCACGAAGCCACCGAGTCCAGGTGTGGACGCCTCCACAAAGGTCAGTGGAGAGACCCAGAGCGCGTTCGCCGACGAGCGCAGAACCTGGTCGAGCGTTACGCCGTGCTGCATCAGCCTGGACGGATCGACCTGCACTTGGAGCTGACGGTCGCGGAACCCCCAGATAGATACGTTCGCGACGCCGGGGACGCTGAGCAGGCGTGGGGTGATCGTCCACCGGGACAGGAGCGACATGTCGATCAGGGATCTCTCCGTAGAGGAGAGTCCGATCATCATGAGCCGGCCGGTCGACGAGAGTGGCTGCACCACCAAGGGCGGTTTGGATGACGCGGCGGGAAGTGCGGGTGTCATGGTCAGGCGCTCCTGAACCACCTGCCGCGCACGGATCGGGTCGGTCCCCGGCTCGAAGGTCATCTCCATCGAGGCCAGCCCGGGGATAGTTCGGGACTCGAGCTTTGCCAGCCACGGGATGCCGTTGAAGAACTCGTTCTCCATCGGGTTGGTGATCAGGTTCTCGACCTCTTCGGCGGAGAGACCGAGCGCCTCGACCTGAACGTCGACCCGCACCGGCCCGAACTCCGGCAGGGCCTCCATCGACGTATTGCGAAGCTGCACGAAGCCGAACGCCACCAGGGCCACGGCGACGGCGAGGACCAGGCGTTGGTACTTCTGGCTCGACCCGACGATCCAGCCCATCATTGCCGGAGACCTTTCAGTGGGACGACCCATCCCCGAATGCGCGGCTTACGCGACATGATCGACCGTTCCAGCACAAACAAGGTGGGATAAGTACAAATCGGCTGAACATCAGGATTACGGAGCACGACGATCATGTAGGTCGTTTCACCGAAAATCTCGCAAAAAAGGTGAGGCGGGCGTTCCGGCGGCCAGCGGACGGACCACTTAGGAGGCGCCGTGGCGGGCGGTGTTGCGCGTCGGTGGGGTGAAGAACGTCACGGGTGTACCCGCCAGAGCACGGCGCAAGAGACCCGACACGGTCTGGATGGGTTTCCACGAGTTCCCGTCGCCGGCGACGTGGAATGGGTTGTCCGGGTCGGCGATGAAGCTGGCGGCGGCCAGACCAGGGGTCATGCCGACGAACCAGGCCGACCGGGTGTCGTCCGTCGTACCAGTCTTCCCGGCGACCGGCCGGCCGACCGAGCCGTACACGCCGGGCGCGGTGGACCAGCCGCCGCAGCCGCCGGCGGAGGCCCCATAGCCGGTGACGCAACGGGCGGCGTCGACCGCGGCGCGAGCGACCTGCGGGCGTACCGCCTGATGGCAGTTGGGTGTCGCGGCGGCCACGGGTTGGCCGGCGGAGTCGAGGATGCTGTTCACGGGCAACGGCTCGCAGTAACGGCCGTCGGCGGCCAGCGTGGCATAGGCATTGGCCATCTCGAGCGGGGTCGTATCGGCGACGCCGAGCGTGAAGGCGCCCCAACCGTTCGCCCGCGCCGGCGAGGCCATCGTGCGGTCGATGTCGGTATGCCAGGTCATGCCGAGACGCTCGGCCATACGTACCGCCCGCTCGGCACCGATGGCCTGTTCGAGCTTGACGAAGAAGGTGTTGACCGACTTGCCGAAGCCGGACCACATGGTCTGGACGCCGGTCATCGACTTGCTGGCGTTGCGGGGGCACCATCGGTCGCGTCCGCAGCGGCTCGGGTCTGACTCGCCCGCTGGATAGATCGACGTCAGTCGCCCGGGTGCGTTGATCTTCGTACTGAGCGGCAGGCCAAGGTCGAGGGCCGCCACCAACGTAAAGATCTTGAACGTAGAGCCGGCCTGGTAGCCGGGCATGTCGCCGCCGCCGAGCAGCGGCACCACCGTGTTGGGGTAGTTGCTCGCCACGTGTGCCTCTCGCTTGCCCCAGTCGCTGTGGGGGCCGTTGTTCCCCTGGTCAAGCAGGTACCTGCGGTTCACCGCGGCAGCCTTGATCTTGCCGGTGCCGGGCTCGATCGCGACCACGCCGAGGGCGTAGGAACTGCCGATGCTCTGCTTCGACCTGACCTCACTCATCGCGATCTTCTGGGTGCGCGGATCTAGGGACGTGACGATGGTGTAGCCACCGCGGCGCAGGTTCTCCTCGCGTTGCTGTGGCGTCGCGCCGAACGCCTCCTGCTGGCGCCACCAGTTCTTGAACATGTCGCAGAAGTAGCCCCAGTCGTTGTGCTGGGAGTTGACCGAGACGCAGTCGTTGGGCGGGTCGATCAGGCGCAGCTGGATCTTCTGCTTCTTCGTCTTGGTGGCCAGGGCGGGCGAGACGTACTGGATCTCCGTCATCCGATCGATGACGTAGTTGCGTCGTTCGAGCGCGCCGGCCTTGTTCGGGCCCGCCGGGTCATACGCGGACGGCGCCTTGACCAGCCCGGCCAGGGTCGCGGCCTCGGCGAGGCTGAGATCCGTCGGTCGCTTGGAGAAGTAGACCTCGGCGGCCGCGTAGATGCCGTACGCGCGGTGGCCAAAGTAGGCCACGTTGAGGTAACGCTCCAGGATCTCTTCCTTGGTTAGTTCCTTCTCGACCGCCACCGCGAGGCGCATCTCCCTGAGCTTGCGGACATTGGACTGTTCTGTCGCCTCCTTGACCTGTTGCGGTGTCTCGGCCGAGTCGCGTTGCACGTTGCGGACGTACTGCATCGTGAGGGTCGAGGCGCCCTGTGATACGCCGCCGGCCTGCTGGTTGGCGACGAAGGCACGAACGACGCCCTTGACGTCGACCCCATTGTGTTCATAGAACCGCGAATCCTCGCTCGCCACGATCGCCTTGATCATGTAGGGCGAGATCTGGGTCAACGGCACGTACTTGCGGTACTCCTCATAGAACTGGGTGATCAGCGTCTTCCCGTCGGCCGCGTAGATCTTCGTGACCTGCGCCGATGGGGCCGCCCGCAGCTTGTCCGGCATCCGATCGATGAGGTCGGCCCCGGCGAGCGCGCCGAGTCCACCGATCGCGACGAGCGGAAACGCGACCGCGGCCACGGCGATGCCGGTGATCAGTCCAGCGCGTAGGAGTGGGGCAAGATAGCTAGTGACCTTGAGGGTCCGCTTCAACACCCCTAAAAAGTAGGATAAATACCGACGGCATGGGCGCGACTTCGATGAACCTCCCGCATTTGGCGACCGAGTACGGGCACCTGGCGTACGGCGGCGATGGGCTCCGACACCACGGCGACGTGGAGGTGGCGCCCGGGCTGGTCGACCTCGCCGTCAACGTCCGGTCCGCGCCGCTGCCGACCTGGCTGGCCGAACCGCTCACCGCTTCGCTGGTGGATCTGGCGCGATACCCCGACCCGGCGCCGGCGCGCACAGCGGTCGCCCAGCGGCACGCCCGCGGCCCAGAGGAGGTTCTGCTCACCGCCGGTGCGGCGCAGGCATTCGTGCTACTGGCCCAGGCGCTGCGACCGCGACACGCGGTTGTCGTTCACCCCCAGTTCACCGAGCCTGAGGCGGCACTGCGGTCGGCCGGCCACGACGTGGAACGGATAATCCTGACCGAGCCGTTCCGGCTCGACCCGGCGCGGGTACCGGCCGATGCCGACCTCGTGGTGCTCGGCAATCCCACGAATCCCACCTCGATCTGCCATCCCGCTGAGGCCGTCGCCGCGCTCGCCCGGCCGGGCCGGGTGCTCGTGGTGGATGAGGCGTTCGCCGACACGGTTCATGTGCCGGGGGCGTCCGGTGAGCCCGCGTCGCTTTCGCACCGGCGCGACCTGCCGGGCCTCGTCGTCGTCCGAAGTCTCACCAAGACGTGGGGCCTGGCCGGGCTCCGGATCGGCTACCTGCTCGCGCCGCCGGATCTCGTGCGTCAACTCGCGTCGGCGCAGCCGTTGTGGCCCGTCTCCACGCCGGCGCTGGCGGCCGCCGTGGTATGCAGCGCTCCGGTCGCCGTCGCCGAGGAGCGCCGGATCGCGGCCGCCCTCGTCGCCGACCGGTCACATCTGGTCGCCGGCCTTGTGGCGCTGCCCGGAGTATCGATGGCGGGCGAACCGGCGAGTTCCTTTGTCCTGGTACGCGTGGACGGGGGCCTCGCGATCCGGGCGGCCCTTCGGGAGAGCGGCTTCGCCGTGCGCCATGGCGACACGTTCCCTGGGCTGGGCCCAGACTTTCTTCGGATCGCCGTCCGAGACCCCGCGACGTCGGATGCGTTCCTGTCCGCGTTCGCCCACACGCTGGCCGCGCGTTAGCCGGTCTGTGAGGCGCAGCGGGTGGGCGCCGTAGACTCCTGGCCTGGCGTGATGGCGTGGCGTTACGGGAAGGTAGGCACGTGCGGCTCAACGATGCAGTCACCGTAATCCAGCCGCTCGATGAGACCGCGATGGTCGCGGCGCGGGAGCGCCAGACACGGCTGACCAAGCCGGCCGGCTCGCTGGGTGCGCTCGAGGGTCTGGCCGTACGCCTCGCCGGGCTCGCCGGTCACTGCCCGCCGCCGATCCCGAAGCGGCCGGCCGTCGCCGTCTTTGCCGGGGATCACGGCGTGCACGCCCAAGCTGTCACCCCGTGGCCGCAGGAGGTCACCGCGCAGATGGTGGCGAACTTCCTCGCCGGCGGCGCCGTGGTCAACGCCTTCGCCCGACAGGTCGGGGCCGCCGTCACCGTGGTCGATGTGGGCGTTGCCAGTCCCATCCTCGCCACCCCGGTCCGCGGTGGGGAGACCGTCGGGCGAGGCGGGGAGCTGTGGGCGCGCAAGGTGCGGGCCGGCACCCGCGACCTCGCCGTGGAGCCGGCGCTGACCCCGGCGGAGGCGCTCGCCGCGGTCGAGGTGGGCATCTCGGTGGCGCAGGATCTGGTAGTCGAGGGGTACGACATCCTGGTCACCGGCGACATGGGCATCGCCAATACGACCCCGGCCGCGGCCCTCATCGCCGCGTTCACCGGTGCCGATCCCGCTGACGTGACCGGTCGAGGTACCGGCGTGGATGATGCCACGCTCGCGCACAAGACCTCCGTTATCGCGGCTGCCCTGGATCTGCACCGGCCGGACGTCCACGATCCGATCGGGGTCTTGGCGGCTGTGGGCGGTCTCGAGCACGCGGCGATCGCTGGCTTCATCCTCGGCGGTGCCGCGCTGCGCGTACCCGTCGTTCTCGACGGTGTCATTGCCTGCTCGTCGGCGCTGGTTGCGGCCGCGATGGCGCCGTACGCGGTCGGCGCCATGGTCGCCGGGCACCGCTCCGCCGAGCCGGGCGCGTCGGTCGCGCTCAGCCACCTTGGACTCGCGCCGCTGGTCGATCTCGGTCTGCGGTTAGGGGAGGGTACGGGCGCGGTGCTGGCCCTGCCTATCGTCGCGTGCGCGGTGCGGGTGCTGCATGACGTCGCCACGTTCGACTCCGCCGGTGTGGCGAAGAAGTGAACCCGTACCCCCTCGGGCTGATGCTGGCCGGCCGGCGGGTGCTCGTCGTCGGCGGCGGGGCGGTCGCGACCCGGCGCGTCCCGGCCCTGCTCGACGCGGGCGCGGAGATCGTCCTCGTCTCACCGGACATCACGCCGGCGCTGCACGGTCTGGTCGATGCGGGGCGTCTGCGATGGGTGGCCCGTCGCTTCGAATCCTCCGATGTGGAGGGAGCCTGGCTGGTGCACGTCGCAGTGAACGACCCCAACGCGGCGGCCGACGTAAGCGCCGCGGCGGACAAGCGTCGCGTCTTCTGCGTTCGGGCGGACGACCGCCACGCGGCGACCGCCTGGACGCCGGCAACGACGCGCCACGGCCCGGTGACCGTCGCGGTGACCGCCGGTGGCGATCCACGCCGCGCCATGGCCGTCCGGGACGCGATCCACGATCTCCTCGCGTCCGCACCGACGGATTCTCCACCGATCGGTGATCGGGAGCTTGGTGGGACCGTCGCGCTCGTCGGCGGCGGGCCGGGCGACCCGGAGCTGATCACCGTCAAGGGTCGACGGTTGCTCGCCTCAGCCGACGTCGTCATCGTGGACCGGCTGGCGCCCGGCCTACTCCTCGACGAGTTGCGCCCAGAGGTAGAGCTCATCGACGCGTCGAAGATCCCGTACGGGCCGGCCCGAACCCAGGACGAGATCAACCGGCTGCTCGTACAGCATGCGAAGGCGGGCCGGTTTGTGGTGCGGCTCAAGGGTGGGGACCCGTTCGTCTTCGGCCGTGGCGGCGAGGAGGTGCTCGCGTGCACCGTCGCCGGCGTACCGGTGGTGATCGTCGCGGGCGTGACCAGTGCCGTGGCAGCGCCCGCCGCGGCCGGCATTCCGGTGACCCATCGGGGCGTCGCGCACGACGTGGTGGTCGTCTCCGGCCATCTTCCTCCGGATCACCCGGAGTCCCTTGTGGACTGGCTGGCGCTCGGGCAGATGCGGGGAACCATCTGCATCCTCATGGGCCTCAAGAACCTCGACGTGATCACTGCCAGCCTGGTCGCGAATGGACGGTCGCCGGAGACTCCAGTGGCGGTGATCCAAGAGGGTACGACCAGCATGCAGCGCTCGCTGCGGGCGACCCTGGCCACGGCGGCGGCCGAGGTGACGATTAAGGGCATCCGTCCGCCCGCGGTGGTTGTCGTTGGCGACGTGGTCAACGCCCTCCTCCCCGCGTCGTCGATCTAGGGCGTAGTCGCGTGGTTGGAGATCGGCTCACGCGACTACGCCCTAGATCGACGAGCGAAAATGGGACGGCGTGACTGTCCGCGGGGCATACGCCTAGGATGGGCCGGGGTCGGGGGCGGCCGTGTCGTCCCCGGCAGGACCCCGACTCCCAGGAGTGCCCTGTGACCGACGCGCCGCCGACGCTGTCCCCCGACGAGGTCCAGGGATTCGCCGACATCGCTGCCCGCCTCACCACGAATGTCGCATCTGTGGTGCTCGGCAAGCCTGAAGTGGTACGGCTGGCGCTGACCGGACTCTTCGCCGAGGGGCACCTGCTGATCGAGGATGTGCCGGGTGTCGGCAAGACCACGCTCGCCCGGGCCATCGCGGCCTCGGTGCGCGGGCAGTGGCGGCGCATCCAGTTCACGCCCGACCTGCTGCCGTCCGATGTGTCCGGAGTGACCATCTTCAATCAGGCCTCACGCCAGTTCGAATTTCACGGCGGACCGGTCTTTGCGAACATCGTGATCGCTGACGAGATCAACCGAGCATCGCCGAAGACCCAGTCGGCGCTGCTGGAGGTGATGGAGGAGCGGCACGTCACTGTGGACGGTCACCGCCACGGCGTACCCCGTCCGTTCCTCGTGGTGGCCACGCAGAACCCGGTCGAGATGGACGGCACGTACCGCCTGCCCGAGGCGCAGTTGGACCGTTTCCTTATGAAGCTGTCGATCGGCTACCCGGAGGAGTCGGTCGAGGTGGAGGTCCTGCGCGGCGCGGCGGCGGGTCGATCGCCGGACTACCTCGGCGCGGTTACCGACACCGACAGCGTGGCTTCGCTGATCCGACTCTCGCATCGGGTCTTCGTGGCGGACCCGCTCTACGCCTACGCCGTGCGCCTCGCCACGGCGACACGGGACCACAAACAGGTACGCGTCGGGGTGAGCCCTCGCGGCGTGATCGCCCTGAGTCGGGCCGCGCAGGCGTACGCCCTCACCGATGGGCGGGCCTACGTCGTCCCGGAGGACGTCAAGGCGCTCATCGAGCCGGTCTTCGCCCACCGGCTCCTGCTCGCCCCGGATGCGGCCATGCGCGGTGTCACGGCGGCGGAGGTGCTGTGCACAGTGGTGGAGTCGGTGCCCGCGCCAGCGCCGGCCGCGTCGCGGGCCTGATCAGTGCGGCTCACCGCCCGCGGGATCGGGTTGCTGGTAGCGGGCGCGCTGCTGCTGGGTGCCGGCTTCCGGTTCGGCTACCCAGAGCTGACGGTGCTCGGGTGCGCCGGCCTCGTGGCGGTGGCGGGCGCGCTGGCGTTCGTGGCGTGGCGCCCACAGCTGAGCGTCGATCGAGTCGCGGACCCAGACCGGGTCATGCGCGGCGAGTCGAGCCGGGTCACGCTGAACATCGCCAACGCCAGCCGGTTCTTCGGCGCGAGCGTGGTGGCCCGCGACCGCCTACGGCACGGTCCTTGCGGGCACCGCGGCACGGTGCCGGTACCGCTGGTTCGGCTCCGTCCCGGCACCATGACGAGCATCGATTACCCGGTGCCGACGACGCGGCGCGGCGTAGTCGAGGTGGGCCCGCTCGAGATCACGCGGCGCGACCCGCTTGCCCTGGTCGGGGGGGTCCGGCGCTACGGCGAGGCGGCCAAGGTCTGGGTACGCCCGCGTGTGCATCCGATCGCGGCGGTGCCGGTCGGGCTCTCACGCAGCATGGACGGCCGCGTTGACAAGGTGCCCCATGGCAGCATCACGTTCGCCGCGCTGCGGGAGTACGTCGTCGGCGACGACCTGCGCCACGTGCATTGGCGCACCTCGGCCCGGGTCGGTGAGCTCATGGTGCGCGAGCATGTGGACACGAGCGTCCCGCGGGTGGTCGTGCTGCTCGACGACCGGGCGAACGCGCACGGTCGAGGCCAGGATGGCGACTCGACCTTCGAGGCGGCGTGCGAGGCGGCGGCGTCGGTGCTCGCGGCCGCGGTGCGCGAGGACATCCATGTGGAGATCCAGTTGGTGTCCGGGACCGCCGGGGCCGGTGGCCATGCCGAGGTGGGCCCGCTGCTCGACCTGCTCGCCGAGGCGACTCTCGTGCCCGGGCAAGCGCCCGAGCAGGCGCTGGCTGCGCTGCGGGCAGCGGCGGAGCGGCTGCGGGTACGGCGGATGGGCGACACGCTGCTCTACCTGACCGGGCCGCCCAACCAGGACGACCTCGGCGCCGTCGCGAGCCTGCGCGGGGCGTACCCGTCGATCATCGCGGGAGTCTTCGGACCGGTAGAGAGTGGACTCGCGACCACCGCGGGACTGCTGGTGGTGGGTGCGGCGGACGGCGCCGACTTCGCCGCGGCATGGGATGGCGTGCGAGCCTGGTGAGCAGCGGATGGTGAGTCGAGCGTGGTGAGCAGGGTGCTGCAACGACTCAGTGTTCCGCTGGTCGTGTCCGGGCTCGTGGCGCTGGCCGGACTCTCCCTTGGGCGCGTCTACAATGGACCTCTGCTGGTTCAGCTCGTGGCCGGCGCGGCGCTGGGGTCGGTGCTCGTCTCGGCCGGGCTTCGGCGGTTGCCCGGGTGGGTGGTCGCGCCGGTGTCAGTAGCGGCGCTCACGGCGTACGCGCTCTGTGCCATCATGATCGCGGCCTACGCGGGCGGGGTCGGCGGTGACCTGCCGACGTTAACGATCGATGCCGTGCGAAACGTCGTGCCCCGGCTGCTCACCGCGCTCATTCCGGTCGAAGCGCAGCCCGACACGGTGCTCGGCCCCGTGATCTTGGCCTGGCTGGCCGGATTCGCCGGGGCGGAGTTGGCGGCGAGGGCTCGGCGTTCGGCGGTGGCCCTCGTACCGCCGACCCTGCTCTACGTTGGGGCGCTGGTGCTGGTGGGTCCGAACGCCGACGTGGTCGGATGGCAGCCATTGGCGTTCGCGGCTCTCGCCGCACTGGGCCTGGTCATGGGCGGCGCCACCTCGACAGCGCCCGGCCTGCCGGGCATCGGCGTGCGCGTGCGAACGACCCTACGTCTGCGCACCGCGACTGGATTCGCCGTGGGACTGGTCGCCGTCCTGGCGGTCGTTGCGGTCGTCGCGCCACTCATCGCGCGGGCGGTGGACCGCGCGCCGATCGACCCGCGGCGCTACGTTGAGCCGCCACGTCTGGACGTGCCCGACCAGAATCCGCTGATCCGCATTTCGGGCTGGGCGGCGAACCCAGATCAATTGTTGTTCGAGGTAACGGTGCTGCGGGGGGCGGACCGTCCGGCGCAGTCCGCCGCGGCGCCGGCTCCGGATGACGCTGTGGACCGGGGCTTCTACGACACCCGGCTACGGCTGGCCGTGCTCTCCGACTGGGACGGCGTGACGTGGCATGTGGATGCCGACTACCGCAATGCCGGCCGCGTCCTGCCCCCTGTTCCGGCGCCTCCGGGCCTGACTTCCGACGCCACCGGAGTAGATGGCCCGTCAGACACGCCCCCTACGCTCACGATCGAGGAGCGCATAACGGTCGCCGAGCTGCCGGGCCGGCTTCTGCCGGCGGTGTCGGCACCGAGTCGCGTGGACGGCGTCCGGGTGGCATACGACCAAGCGACCGGCACGCTGCTGCACGCCGTACCCCTCGGTCCGGGTGTGACGTACACCGTGACGTCGGTCAACCCGAGCGTCGACGTCAACCTCCTGCCCGCTTCGGACGTGCCCTCGGGTCCAACGGTGGCGCGTTACCTCGCGGTGGGAGACACGGTTCCCGCCGACCTGAGCCGCCTGGCCGAGCAGATATCGACGGGAGAGAGTTCGCCATACCTACGCGCGCTGGCGTTGGAGACATTCATCGCCGAGCACTACCGGTACGCGGTCGACGCGCCGAGCGGTCACGCGTACCCCAACCTGCGTTTCTTTCTCTTCGATGACCCTCGGGCAGGCGGCCAGCAGGGGACCTCAGAACAGTTCGCGACGGCGTTCGCGACGCTCGGTCGACTGATGGGTTTGCCGACCCGGGTCGTGGTGGGCTTCCGGACCCCGGCCGGTAGTGGACCGATCACGGCAGCGGACGCGCTCGCCTGGCCGGAGGTCCTCTTCACCGGCATCGGCTGGGTCGCGTTTGATCCGCTGCCGGAGGCGGACACGCCGCCGCGTCCGTTGGA
>Ga0209859_1000062_pt1 | contig 21366 bp, 17 predicted proteins | sample GWRWS3_50_60_FD_187241 | JGI IMG/M metagenome (GOLD analysis project Ga0209859, IMG submission 187241) | Riverbed sediment microbial communities from areas with vegetation nearby in Columbia River, Washington, USA - GW-RW S3_50_60 (SPAdes)... | ecosystem: Environmental > Aquatic > Freshwater >... | reverse complement strand
CCTGGGCGTCCGGATCGACGAGCGTGTCGAACACGACCTCGGGCGGTGCGTCGAACAGACGCTCGATCTTCAGCTCGTACGTCATGTCGCCTCTCCCTTCCTCCGCTCGATGGCGGCTTCCAGCCGGTCGAGCCGGCGTTCCCACCGTTGCTGCTGCACCTCGATCCACCGCGTCACGTCGTCCATGTGCTCCGGGCCGAGGCGGCACTCCCGGGTCCGACCGTTCTTCTCACTGGTCACGAGGTTCGCCTCCTCGAGGATACGGACGTGCTTCAAGACCCCGGGGAGCGAGATGTCGAAGGGTTCCGCCAGCTGGCTGATCGACGCGGGTCCGCGCGACAGGTGAACGAGGATGTCGCGGCGGGTGGGGTCGGCGAGCGCCGAGAAGGTGCGATCGAGGGTGTCAGACTTAACCATACGGTTTACTATAGCGGCCTCGGGACGACGGGGTCAACCGGAGCGATGAGTTCCGGCACATCCCGGCGTCCCTACCTCGAGAGACCGACCGCAACGGAGGTGGGACGGGATGGTCGTGCAGAACGAGACCGAGAAGGTGGAGCAGCCGAAGGCAGGCACGCGGGAGTGGATCGGGCTCGCCGTGCTCTCCCTCGCGTGCGTGCTGTACGCGATGGACCTGACCGTGCTGCACCTCGCGGTGCCGTCGCTCAGCGCGGACCTCGAGCCCACCAGCGCGCAGCTCCTGTGGATCGTCGACATCTACGGGTTCATGGTCGCCGGCTGCCTGATCACGATGGGCACGCTGGGCGACCGGATCGGCCGCCGCCGGCTGCTGATGATCGGCGCGGCCGCGTTCGGTGCCATCTCGCTGCTCGCCGCGTTCTCCACCAGCGCCGAGATGCTGATCGGAGCTCGGGCGCTGCAAGGGGTCGCCGGGGCGACGCTGGCACCGGGGACGCTTTCCCTGATCTTCGCCATGTTCCTCGACCCTCGGCAGCGCACGATCGCGATCGGTGTGTGGATCGCCGGGTTCTCGGCGGGCGCCGCGATCGGCCCGGTGCTCGGCGGCGTGCTGCTCGAGCAGTTCTGGTGGGGCTCGGTCTTCCTGCTGGCGCTGCCGGTGATGGCGCTGCTCCTCGTGCTGGGGCCGAGGCTGCTCCCCGAGTACCGCGATCCGAACGCAGGCCGGCTCGACCTCGCGAGCGCCGCCCTGTCGTTGTTCGCGATCCTGGCGATCATCTTCGGCCTGAAGGAGATCGCGCAGGACGGGCTCGGACCGCTCGCGATCTCCTCGATCGCGTTCGGGATCGCGGTCGGCGTCGTGTTCGTTCGGCGTCAGCTGACGCTGGACGACCCGATGATCGACCTGTCGCTGTTCCGGGTCCGGGCCTTCAACGCGTCGTTGGCCACGAACGTCCTCGGCATCTTCATCGCGTTCGGGTACTTCCTGTTCGTAGCGCAATACCTCCAGCTGGTGCTCGGGCTGTCGCCGCTGGAGGCGGGCCTGTGGTCGTTGCCGTCGGCGTTGGGTTTCATCGCGGGGTCGCAGGCCGCGCCCTGGATCCTGCGCCGGTTCCGACCGGCGTACGTGATCGGCGCGGGCCTCGCGATGGGAGCCGTCGGCCTCGCGATGCTCACGGGGGTCGAGGGAACCGACGACCTCACGCTCGTGATCACCGCCTCGGTGATCGTCTCGCTCGGGTTGGCTCCGGTGTTCACGGCGACGACGGAGCTGATCGTCGGATCGTCACCGCTCGAGCAGGCGGGGGCTGCGTCGGGGATCTCCGAGACCGGGTCGGAGCTCGGTGGGGCGCTCGGCATCGCGATCTTGGGGAGCATCGGCGCGGCCGTCTACCGGAGCGAGCTCGCGGACCTCTCGCCCACCGGTGTCCCCGCGGAAGCGGCTGCAGCAGCTCGCGACACGCTCGGCGGGGCGGTCGGCGCGGCCGACGCGCTTCCCGGACAGCTGGGCTCGTCGCTGGTGGAAGCCGCCCAGGATGCGTTCATGCAGGGGATGCGCGTGAGCTCGGCGATCGCGACCGTGGTGGCGATCGGGGTGGCGGTGCTGGCCGTGTCGATGCTGCGCGACGTGCGCTCTGGCGCCGACCGCGAGGCCGACGCCGAGCGCGATGCGACCGCGGAACGCGAACCCTCGCGGAGCGAGGTAGTCGTGGCGGAGGCCGTCCCGGCGGAGTGCTGAGGCTCGCAGGCCGACCGAATCTCAGCGTGGGTTCGCGGACGTTCGGAGCGTTCGGCGAACGTCCATCCGGTTGTTCACCCTCCGATCATCTCCTGGTCACGCCGCGCCGATAGAACTCGGCTCTGCACCGGACGTTGGCGCGACCGCTCGGTCGTGCGAGGGGAAGGAGGGTGCAGATGAAGAAGGTGGCGACCGTCATCGCCCTGATCGTGGCGCTGGGGATCGGGGTCGTGGGCTCGGCGCTCGCGGGCCTGGACTTCGGGCTCGACACCCAGAACCTCCTCAAGTCGAAGTCGCAACCCCTGTTCGGGGTCGGCAAACCGCTCGATGCGTCGTCCCAGGACTCGATCAGCCAGGCGACCGCCGATGCCGACCCGACCGCGCTGGTGACCCTGGCGAACGGGCTCAGCGCCAACGTGGTCACGAGCGGCGTCGCCGCTCCGAACATCGACATGATGGCGCTCTGGCCGAACGACACGGACCCCACTTGGCTGATCGCCTGCAACGAAGAGAGCGAGCCGGACCCGGGTGTCCAGCGGATCCGGATCTCGGACGGACTCGTCGAGACGATCGTGGTGTCGGGGCTCGAGAGCTGCGACCCCGCGCGCATCACTCCGTGGGGCACCGTCGTGTTCGCTGAGGAAGACGGGCCGGATGGCCAGCTGTTCGAGCTGATCGACCCGCTCAACACCACGGGCGTCGCCATCGTTGGCGGCTCGCCGACGTGCGTTTCGCCCCCTGCCGCTCCGGTGTGCACCGGTGCGACGAACATCGTCGAGCGGACCGCCGTGGGCAAGCTCTCCTTCGAAGGTATCGATTTCACTCCGAACGGAGTCATGTATTACGGCGACGAGCTCCGGCCGAGCAGCGGGACGGCCGGCGGCGCGTACTTCAAGTTCGTGCCCACCTGCGCGCCGACCAACACCTGTCCGACCGGGACCCTTCCGGGAGCCACCAACGCGGCGAAGCTCCTCGCCAGCCCGTTGACCGCCGGCACGATCTACGGGCTGCGTCTCGGCAAGCGCGGAACCCCTCCGGGCACGGACTACGGGCAGGGCACGCAGACCGGTCTCGGTAGCTGGATCTCGGTGCCCGGCCTCAACCTGACCACCCAGGCAGGGACGCTGAAGCTGACCGGGTACTACCGACCGGAGGGCCTGGACCTCGACCTCGCGGCGCTCGCCGACGGAGACGTTCGCTGGTGCGGGAACAACACCGGCAACGAGGAGGAGGATCAGAACTACGGCGAGACGATCTGCCTGACGGACGGCACCTTCGCACAAGCCGCCAACAACACCGCGACCCCCGACCTCCAGTTCTTGGTGCTCGGGTATCCCGAGTTCGCCATGATGGACAACCTCGCGTACCAGCCGGGCCGTGGGAACTGGCTCATCCACGAGGACGGCGACCAGCTACAGGGCAACAACGATCTGTGGGACTGTCTCCCCGACGGTGCCGATGACAACCTGCAGTCGGACGGATGCGTTCGGGTCGGGACGTTGAACGATCTCGAGGCCGAGTGGACCGGTGGCATCTTCGACGCGTCGGGCAAGCGGTTCTTCGTCAGCGTCCAGCACAACGTGACCGGACACGGTGTCGTCTTGGAGATCACCGGCTGGTAATAGGTCCGTAGACGGCGGACAAACGTTCAAGGCCGAGACCCCGGGCGCCCGCCCGGGGCCTCGTGCGTCGGGGGGGCCGCGGTCCTCCCTAGGCAGCCTCGGCGGCACGCCGCAACCGCGAGATGTCGAGCTTCTGCATCTCGAGCATCGCCCGCATCACCCGCTGCGACCGTTCCGGGTTGGGGTCATCCAGCAGCTCGGTCAGCACCGTGGGCACGATCTGCCAGGACACGCCGAACCGGTCCTCGAGCCATCCGCACTCCCCCTTGCGCCCGCCCTCGGAGAGCGTCTCCCACAGCTGGTCCACCTCTTCCTGCGTCTCGCAGTTCACGATGAGCGAGATCGCCGGCGTGAACGTGAACTCGGGGCCGCCGTTGAGCGCGAGGAACTCCTGGCCTTCGAGCAGGAACTCCACGGTCATCACCGAACCCGCGGGACCCGGCCCCGCCTCGCCGTAGCGCGAAACAGCCAGGACCTTGGACTCGCCACCGTCGGGCATGGTCGCCCGCCTGGCGGAGAACACCGAGACGTAGAAGTTCGCGGCCTCCTCGGCCCGGTCGTCGAACCACAGGCACGGCTCGATCTTCGACACGTGATCGACACCCATCGCTTCCCCCTCCTCCCCCTCGCTCGCCGCGAGGAGCGTCCACATGGAGACCGAGACCCGAGTGATCGTCGGCCCATTCGGGCTTTCCATTCCCCGTCCGCCACGCGTGAATCCGAGAGTGACAAGGTTCGAGCCCCGAGCCAGGCGACCCTGCCGGCTTACCTCTTCACGCGCCCGAGGTCACCGGGACGGGGCGAGCCGGTCCTCGCCCGTCGTAGTTCCACTCGGGGAAGTTGAAGTCGGCCGTGACCGACGCGGGGAGCAGGAGGGCTCCCTCGAGGAAGGACTCGAGGTCGGAACTCCGTACAGGTTGACCTCCCACCCGAGCCCCTCGACGACGTCCAGCACGTCACGGACGCCGCGTGTTCGCCAATCCAGCGACACGCGAGTGACGCCCCATTCCCGCAGGGCCTCGAGGACGTTCTCGGCGAGCTGGGGCGCCGCGAGGAGCAGCGGCACGAGGAAGTCGATCGGCGACTGCAGGATCGCGCCCGGGCGCTCCGTGCGGAGCCGGCCGAACCCGCCAGGACCGAGCGATTCGATCGAGCCGTTGAACCAGAGCATCTCGTCGGCGAAGCCGAACGCGTCCACGACCTCGAGCACCTCGTCGACGAGGTCCCCGCCCTCCTTGATGTGGAGCTTGACCGATCGTCCGTTCCGCCGGAGCACCTCGAGGCAGTCGGGGAGCGGCATCAGCTCCTCGTGAGGGTTCCACGGTTGCTCGACGAACGAGTCGTGGCGGAGCACGAGCCGGCCGACGGGATCGCGGCGGGCATCGACCTCGGCCCACTGCACCTCCGACGCGATGAACTGCCGGAGGTTGTCGCCATCGTTCACCCCGTGCCAGACGAGCGTCACGCGCCGCCCCGCCTCCGCCTCGTCGACGAGGCCGGACAGTCCGTAGGTGGAGCCCGAGATCGTCCTCGGGGTCGGCTCGCGTCGCGAGGCGAAGATCGTGTCCGCGTGGAGGAAGAGGATCTCGCCGGTCTCGTCCGCCTCGGCCATCGCCCGGATCATCGCGGGCTCGTTGTCCACGACGGCGACGACGCGGTACCCAGCGAGCCGGAGCCGTCGCAGGCACTCGACCTTGGCGGCGGCGGCGTCGTCTTCGACGGTCGGCCCGGCGTTCATGAACAGGAGCTCGGGCTCGAACGCGACCCGGTGCCAACGCCCGAGCTCGTTCAGCGAGGCGAGGGTCAGCTCACGCAGTGAGTCCAGCCGTCCGGTGTTGAGCGCGATGTGGGTGCGCGGCTGGAGCTGGAACCAGCGGATCACGCCGAGGACCCCTGGTAGGGCAGGTGGGACGCCGCGACGGCGTCCGGGTCGCGGAAGTGGTCGAGGTACCAGGCCCGCACGTCGTGGCGGACCGGTTCGGGCAGCGCGAACGGCTCGAGGATCTCGTCGACGAGCGCCTCGTGGTCGCTGATGTCCTCCGCCGTGATCCCGCGGAAATGATCGGTGCCGTGATCCCGGTCGTAGGCGAGCAGCGCGTGCACCACGAGATGGCGGCTGTCGACGATCGTCCCGTCGATGTCGAACACGAGCACGAGCTCGTCCCTCGGATACGACAACCGCGTGCGATCGAGGTGTTCGGCGAGCGCCCGCATCCAGTCGTCGTGGGTCACGGCGCGTTCACCAACCGGATATCGGCTCGGCGTCGCTCGGCGACGCGCCCCCCCAAGGCCTCGTAGGCGGCCAGCGTCGCGTCCGCCAACGCGCCGATCCCGTGTTCGGACGCCGTGGCCCGGCCGGCCGCGGCCATCGACGCCGGCAGCTGCTCGTCGCCCAGAATGCGGTCGATGGCCGCGGCCAGAGTCCCGGGGTCCCGAGGGGGAACGAGCAGGCCGTTCAGGCCGTCCTGGACGGTCGCCGGGATGCCGCCCGTGCGGGTCGCGACGACCGGCGTTCCGACGGCCATCGCTTCGAGCAGCACCCGGCCGCGCTCCTCGTACCAGGAGGGAACCACGACCAGGTCCGCGTGCCGGAGGTACGCGCCGACGCGGGTGTTCGGGACCGCCCCGACGAACCGGATCCGGTGCCCCGACGCGAGCCCTCGCGCCGCGGTCTCGAGCGTCGCTCGGTCGGGTCCGTCGCCGACGATGATGAGCCCGATGTCGCCCGCCTTGATGGCTCCGAACGCTGCCACCAGCTCGCGTACACCCTTCTCCCGAACCAGCCGTCCGGCGTAGATGATCGACCGGCGTCCATCCATCGATTCCGGTCGTGGGTGGGGCAGGTCCGTGTCGAGCTCGATCCCGAGCGGCACCACTCGGACCCGTGATCCGGGGACGCCCGATGCCACCAGCTTGTCGGCGATGCGGTCGCTCAGCACGAGGACGGCGTCGGCCGACCGGAGCAGGGACGCCTGCACCGGCCCACCGACGGTGCGCAGCACCGCTGATCGCGTGTCGTGGCCGACGAGGGTGTGCCCCAGGCTGCAATGCACGGTCGCGACGAGCGGCACACGGGCCCGCGAGGCCGCCCACAGCGCGAGCGGCACGATGGCGATGTCCTCGCCGAGATGGACGTGGACCAGGTCGACCCGGGCGGTCCTGGCGATCTCCGGCACCGCGGCAACCCCGTACAGCTGGCGGAACCGCCGGATCGGCAGGCCCGCCCGGATGACCCTGGACCGAACGCTGACCAGCTGCACGCGCGCGGCGCCCGGGCGGTACGCCGTGATCACGGTCTACCCGACGCCGCGCGCGTCGAGCGCCTCGGTCAGCCGGGCGGTGTGGACCTGCATTCCACCGATGGGGTCGAAGCCCGCGGATCGCGTGAACGCCTCGGGCGGGGCCTCGTAGACGGAACAAAGGCGCAGGACTCAAATGTCGACCTCCCGGGCCACGCGAGCCCAAGGGTGACCGGCGCGAGCATCCGGAACGCGAATCCACCGTGAACGGCCTCCGAACGTTCGGGGCGTTCCGGTGGACGGCGCGTCTCAGCTGGGACGCGCGAAGCGAGGATCGTTCACGTCGAGGTGGCGCAGCTTGTCCGGGTTGGCGATCGCGCGCACCGTCTGCACGAGGTCGTCGGCGATGTCGAGCACGACGGCCGCCAGCAGCCGGCCATCGGCGCCGAAGAACAGGGCCCCGGGCTGTCCGTTGATCTCGACGTACGTGGTGCCGGTCACGCCCAAACGGGCTCCTCGGGCCGCGGCGCCGAACAGCAGACGGGCGACGCGGTCCCGCCCGTGGATGGGACGCGGGAACGCCGGAGCCTTGCCCCCTCCATCGCCGTACGCGACCACGTCCGCGGCCAACAGGCCGATCAGGCCCTCCGTGTCTCCCTCGCCGACCGCGTCGAAGAACCGACGGGCGAGCTCCTCGCGCCGCTTCCGCGATGCCTCGAACCGTGGCCGCTTCGCGTCGACCTGCCGACGGGCGCGCACGGCGATCTGCCGGCAGTTGTCTTCGGTCTTGCCGATCACGCGCGCGATCTCGTCGTACCCGTACTCGAACACCTCTCGGAGCAGGAAGACCGCCCGCTCGACCGGCGACAGGCTCTCGAGCAGCACGAGGAACGCCATCGAGAGCGAGTCGGCCGTCTCCGCGTGCAGCTCGACGTCGGACTCCGGGTCGGTCAGGACCGGCTCGGGGAGCCAGGTCCCCACGTACCGCTCGCGACGCACCCGCGCCGAACGCAGGTGGTCGATGCCCAGCCGGGTCGTGATCGCCGACAGGTAGGCCTTGGGTGACTCGATCTCCTCCCCTTCGCCGGTGGCCCGGTGGAAGCGCAGGAACGCCTCCTGGACGATGTCCTCGGCATCGCCGACGCTGCCCACCATCCGGTAGGCGATCGAGAACATCAGCGGCCGCAGATCCTCGTACAGCTCGCCCACGTGCCTCTCCCTCGCCGGATCCACCCTCATCGTCCCTCAAGACGAGACGGCGCGTCCCCCTGTGACACCCCTCGCGAGATCTCGTCGGAGATGGCTCGACGCTGTCACGACGCCGACCCGTGTCTCGTCTCGTTTCGTGGAGCGGAAGGAGTCGAGGATGAGGAACGAGCAGGCCGTCGCCCTGGCGACGAGGGCGGACACAGAGATCGAGGATCGCCTCTTCTCGGGCCGGTCGATCGAGATCGAGGGCCGGCCGATCCGCTACGTCGACGAAGGGGAGGGCCCGCTGCTCCTGTTCGTCCAGGCGGGCACCGGGTCGTTCCTGTGGCGCAACGTGATCGACCGTCTCCGCGGCCGGTTCCGCTGCGTCGCCCTGGACGTCCTCGGCGCCGGCCCGTCGCGGGCCTCCGAGGGGAGGCACCTCGATCTCGGTGCCGTCTCGCGGATCCTCGAGTCGTTCGTCCGGGCGCTCGACCTCCGCGATCTCACCTTGGTCCTGCACGACCTGGGCGGGCCGGTCGGGCTCGGGATCGCCCCGCGCCTGCACGACCGGATCCGAGCGCTGATCGTCGCCGAGTCGTTCGGATGGCCGCTCGCGCAGGACACCCCGCGGCTCGGTCGGATGCGCGAATACGACCTGCGCGTTGTGGACGGGACGCTCCGAACCGTGCTGAAGGACCGTCCACTGCTGCTCGTCTTCGGCGAGCACAGCCCGGCGGTCGAGGCTGGTGTCCCCGAGCGATGGCGGGAGCGGTTCCCCGATGCCGGGCTCCTACTCGTCGAGGGCGCTCGCCACCTTCCGATGGCGGACGCACCCGACCTCGTGGCTCGGGCGATCAAGGGCTGGTGGCGAGAGGAGGTGTCTTCCGCATGAGTGCTCCGACCAGGCACCCGGACGTGTGGGACGTGGCGATCGCGCTCGTGTTCATCGTCGTCGGCGTGTCGCTGGCGGCGTCGTTGCTGTTCCTGTTCATCGGCGCCCCGATGGTGATGATCGGCGTCGAGCTGCTGATGCCGCGAACGGGGTGAACGCGTTCGGTCAGGATGCATCTGGTCTGTGGCCGGGACGTGAACCGAACACCGACGGAGCCGGCGGAGGTGACGCGGGAGGGAGAAGAGGGAGAAGGTTGCCTCAATGGCCGACGAATCGGAAACGACCGCCAGATGAACCGAGCTCCGCGAGCCCGAGCTCATCGTCGGGCGCGAGGACGTCGGCGACGGGTTTCGCGCGCAGGAACCGTGACGCCGTGAGACTGGTTCACGAACTGGTGGAGAGGAGGGACTCCGAGACATGGACGTGCACATCCAGAGCCGGGAAGGCGCGGAGCAGCTCGGGAGCGTGGTGTTGCTCGCCGCGCTCGACGACCTGATGGTGACCGAGTACTCGCTCGAGCCCGGGACCGAGCCCGGGGATCCGCACTACCACGCGAACCACTCGGACTCGTTCTACGTGCTCGAGGGTGAGATCGAGTTCCAGATCGATGGGCGGACGGTCCGCGCGGGCGCCGGAACGCTCGTCGCCGCTCCGCGCGGAGCCGTGCACGCCTTCCCGGTCGCGGTCGGCTCGCGGGCGAGGTTCCTGAACCTCCACACCCCCGGAGGCTTCGAGGTCTACCTGCGCGAGCTCAACCAGATGCGCTCGAGAGGCGAGAAGCCCGGCGCCGAGTTCCTGCAGTCGCACGACATCTTCGACGTCTGATCGGCGTCGTGGTGTGGGACGGCGAAGGCCTCAGACCGTCGCTTCGGGGACCGATCGGATGCGCTCGCGCTTGCCCGGGATGCCACGCTCCACCCGCTCCCACCGCCCGTCTCGCTTCGACAGGTACTCGGCGAACGCGCACGGGACACCCCTGGCCACCAGCAAGTCGGCCGAGTCCATCAGCTGGACGTGCAGGTGCGGAGCCGTCGAGTTGCCGGTGTGGCCGACGCGGCCGATCACGTCGCCGGTGCGCACCGTCTGGCCCGTCGTCACCGCCACGGTTCCGGGCGCCAGATGCGCGAAGAGCGCGAACGTCTCGCCCCTCCGCTGGATCACGTGGTTGCCCAGCACGGGATCGAGCCCGCGCTTGGCCGGGTCGAACGTGACGGCGTTCTTCAGGACGAGCGCGAGCTCGCGAACGATGTGGAGCCACGCTCGCTCCGGCACGCCGTCGACGGCCTGGACGACCTCGCCGTCGAACGTCGCGTGGACGGGCTGCCCCCATCCGTAGCAGTCACGCGTGCGCCCGCCGATCACGTAGGACCGCAGCGTTCCCGCGGGGTGGAGATGGAAGCCCTTGCGCTCGTCGATCCTGACGAAGTCGAACGCGAACCGCTGCCCGAGCATGTCCGTCCCGTGGCTCGGGATCCTGTGTGCGGGCGTCGTCGCAGCAGCCCACTCCCCGCGGAGCGGGAAGTCGACGACGACCAGGTCGTCGAGCTCGCCCATCGGCGCGCGATGCTATCGGGAACCAGGGCGGAGCCGATACGGTACCGACGCAGGCCGACGCGTGGGAGCGATGCGACATGAGCGGAGCCGACGACACGAGCGTCGTGTCGATCACCGACGCTGCGCGCGGGCTCGAACGACCCTTCGAGCCGGCGGACCTCGTCAACGTGAACGACGCCATCGTCCGGATCGCCGCGATCGAAGGCGAGTTCCCCTGGCACCACCACGACGAGGACGAGCTGTTCATGTGCTGGGAGGGCGCCTTCCGGATCGAGCTCGAGGACCGCGACCCCGTCGAGCTCGCCGCCGGCGAGATCCTCGTCGTCCCTCGAGGTGTCGAACACCGGCCGGTCGCCGAGCAACGCGCCGTCGTGCTGATGCTCGAACGACCCGAAACCCTCCAGTACGGGAATTGAGCAGCGAGCGGTCGCTGCAGTGCACAATCAAGTTTGACATCCATCGCACGCCGCGCGGCGGGGACCGCGAACGCGTTCGGGCCGAGGTGCTGCGCCTAGCTTGAGCGGAGCGCGGCGTGGACCCGCTCGAGCTCGTCGGCGATGGCCTCGATCCGCGCGAGCCCGTCATCGAGCGTTCCGGCCTTCGCGGCCGTCTCGAGCCGGCTGCTGCGATCCGCGAGCTCGTTCGCGCCGAACGTCGCGGCGTTCGACTTGAGCGTGTGGGCCGCCCGGCGGACCTCGTCGGCGTCGCCCGCCTCGAGCCCGTGCCGAGCCGCCTTCACGAGTGCCGGGGAATCCGTCATGAACTGCTCGATCAGCTCGGCCACGAAGGCGTCATCGCCTCCCATGCTCTCGGCGAGCCGCGCGAGGACCGAGGGGTCCACGGCCGGTCGTGCCACCTCCGCGCCGGCCGCCTCGTTCACTCGGCCTCGGCTGGGGGTGCGCGTGATCGCGGCGACGAGCTCCTGGGGCCGGATCGGTTTGGCGACGTAGTCGTTCATCCCGGCGGCGAGGAAGCCCTCGCGATCACCGCGCATCACCTCGGCGGTCATCGCGACGATCCACGGACGCTCGCCGTCCGTCGACCGCTCGATGATGTGGCGGGTCGCTTCGACCCCGTCCATCTCCGGCATCTGGACGTCCATCAGGACGAGGTCGTAGCGCTGGCGGTCGACTGCTTGGAGCGCCTCGAGTCCGTTGGCGGCGACGTCGGCTCGGTAGCCCAGCTTCTCGAGCAACCGCAGCGCGAGCCGTTGGTTCACGACGTTGTCCTCCGTCACCAGGATCCGGAGCGGATGCCGCTCCGCGAGCTGAGGATCCAGGAGCCCGCCGGCTTCGCCGGGCGTCTCCTCGGCGCCTGCCTGCTGGTCCAAGACGATCGCCAGGGCGCCGTGGAGGCCCGAGGCCTTGATCGGTTTGACGATGACGGCACCGATGCCGGCGCCCTCCCACCGAGGATCGTTCGCCACGTCGTGCCGCGGGACCGACGATGCGAGGATCGTCGCCATTTCGGAAAGGCGCTCGTGCAACCGCGTCGCGAGCTCGAGCCCATCCATCCCCGGCATCACCATGTCGACGATCGCGACGTCGAACCGGCCGCGATCGATCGCGGCGAGCGCTTCGTCGCCCGAGGACGCGGTCGTCGTCTCGACGCCCCAGGCCGACAGGAGCGCGGTCATCAGCAGGAGGTTCGTCGCGTTGTCGTCCACGATCAGCGCCCGGCCCCCCTCGAACGATCCGTCACGCCGGAGCGCGGTCGGCGTCATGTCCGTCACACCCCCCTCGAACGTCACGTGGAACGTGCTGCCTTGCCCGGGGACGCCGCTGCTCTCGGCCGTGACGGTGCCGCCCATCAGCTCGGCGAGGCGGCGGCTGATCGCGAGGCCGAGCCCGGTGCCGCCGAACCGACGGCTGGTCGAGGCGTCGACCTGCGTGAACGACTGGAACAAGCGGTCGATGCGTTCCGGCGGGATCCCGATGCCGGTGTCGCGGATCGCCACATGGAAGGCGATGCGATCCTCACCCGGGGCCTCTGCCGCCTCGACGTGGACCGCGATCTCGCCCTCTTCGGTGAACTTCACGGCGTTGTTCAGCAGGTTCAGCAGGATCTGGCGCAGCCGGCTCGCATCGCCGACCGCGGTCTCCGGTGTCCCGGGCTCGATCCCGTACGTGATCTCGAGACCCTTGCGCTGCGCGATCGGCCCGATCAGGTCCACGACCACCTCGACGCACTCGCGCAGATCGAACGGCGCGAGCTCGAGCTCCATCCGCCCGGCTTCGATCTTCGAGAAGTCGAGGATGTCGTTGATGATCGCGAGGAGCGCCTCACCGCTGCGCGAGATCGTCGAGGCGTACTCTCGCTGCTCGGCGTCGAGCTCGGTCTCGCCGAGCAGCCCGCTCATCCCGATGATGGCGTTCATCGGCGTGCGGATCTCGTGGCTCATCGTCGCGAGGAACGCACTCTTGGATTCGTTCGCGGCGTCCGCGACCTCCTGCGCCTCCTTCACCTCGGCGAACAAGCGGGCGTTCTCGATCGCGATCGCGGCCTGCTGGGAGAGACCCACGAGGAAGTTGAGGTCGTCGTCGGTGAACAGAGGAGCGGGGGCGGTGCGCCAGACCGCCATCATGCCGGTGACGCGTCCTCGAGCAAGCAGAGGAGCGGCCATCAGCCGCTCTTCTGCGTCCTCTCCCGAACCGGGGATGTGCACTGCCCGTCCGTCACTCCAGACATCGTTGACGACCTCGGCGGCGCCGCGTCCGGCGAGGTCCCCGATGGTCCCCTCGCCGGTGCGGATCGTGTCCTGCCGGAGGGGTTCGGCCATCGCGCCGAGGGCGACGACCGGCACGAAGCGTTCGCCTGCCGCGTCCTGCAGGAACACGGCGCTCGTGTCGGCGTCGAGCAGCTCCTTCGCCCGCTCGGCCATCCGGCCCAGGATCGGGTCGAGCTCGAGGAGGCCGCCCACCTCCCGTCCCAGCACGGCGAGCGCCGCCATCTCGCTCGCCCGGCGCCGGGTCTCCTGGTAGAGGCGGGCGTTCTGGATGGCGATCCCGACGTTCGCCGCGATCGTGGTCAGCAGTCGCGAATCGGCCTCCCCGAACCGCCCAGCCTGCTCGGTGCTCTGGACGCTGATCACACCGATCGCGTCGCTCCCGGCGACGATGGGGACACCCAAGTAGGACTTGGCTGGAGTCCCCACCACCGGGACTCCGACCTCCTCGAAGGCGATCGCTCGGTTGAGCAGCATGGGCTCCCTCGTCTGGAGGATCTTCGAAGTGAGTCCCTCGCCGTAGCGCAACGGCGGGTTGTCCTGTCGCTGCCCAGCCTCGCTGTAGTACGCGAACTCGATCATGTCGGTCGTCCGGTCGTGCAGGGCCACGTACACGAGGTCGGCCGCGAAGACCTCGCGCATCTGATCGCCGAGCCGCTCGATCAGGGCGTCGAGCTCCAGCTGCTCGGCGAGCGCCTGCCCGACGTTGTTCACGATCGCGAGCTCGGCGGCGCGCTGCCGCGTTTCCTCGAACAGACGGGCGTTGTCGAGGGCGACGCTCAGGCTCCCGGCCAGCGTGGTCAGGAGGCTGACGTCGGCCGCGCTGAACGCGTTCTCGTGATCCATGTTCTGGAGGGTGATCCGGCCGATCGCCCGGCCTCCGACGACCAGCGGGACGTAGACGGCCGACAGCGGATCGCCGCCCTCGCCCCAGTTCAGTGCGGGCCCGAGCTCGTTGGCGCGTTCCGTGAACCGCTCGTTGATGACGAGCGTCTCACCGGTGTCGAGGACGTACTTGGTCGGGCCGCCCTCGATCGTCATCGGCTCGGTGGTGTAGCGCGCGCCTTTCTCGAACATGTACGGGTTGTCGAGGAGTCCGGTGTCCCGGTTCACGATGCCGATCGCGATGACCTGCGCGTCGAAGATCTCGCGGATGCGATCGCCGACGAGGTCGTACATCGCCTGCATCTCGAGGTTCTCGGCCAGGCCGCGCTGGACGTCGTTGATCAGTGCGAGCTCGGCGTTGCGTTGCCGAGTCTCCTCGAAGAGCCGCGCGTTCTCGAGCGCGACGCTGAGGCTGCCCGCGATCGTCGTCAGCAGTCGAACGTCCGCCTCACTGAAAGCGTGCTCCCGGTCCATGTTCTGCAATGTGATCCTGCCGATCGCGTCGCGGCCGACCACGAGCGGGACGTAGACGCCGGAGAGGGCGTCCTCGCCCGATCCCATGATCTGGGCGTCGCCGAGCTCATCGGCGCGCTCGGTGAATCGCTCGTTGATGACGAGGGGCTCGCAGGTGTCGAGGACGTACCGCGTGGGACCGCCCACGACCGGGGTCGGCTCGTTCTCGTAGCGGACGCCCTTCTCGTAGATGTACGGATGCTCGAGGAGGTCCGAGTTGCGGTCGAGGATGCCGATCGCGACCACCTGGGCGTCGAAGATGTCTCGGATCCGGTCCCCGACGAGGTCGTACATCGCATGCATCTCGAGGTTCTCGGCGAGCCCGCGCTGCACGTCGTTGATGAGCGCGAGTTCGGCATTCCGTTGGCGGGTCTCTTCGAACAGCCGCGCGTTCTCGAGCGCCACGCTCAGGCTCCCGGCGAGCGTAGTCAGGAGTCGAACGTCCGCCTCGCTGAACGCGTGCTCGCGATCGAGGTTCTGGAGCGAGATCCTGCCCGTCGCGTTGCCCCCGACGACGAGCGGTACGTACAGGGCCGACTTCGGCGGCTCTCCTAGGAGGACGGCGCCGCCGAACTCCGCCATCCGCTCCATCATCCGTTCGTTGATGAGCAGCGGCTCGCGCGTTTGCAAGACGTGATGGCTCGGCCCGATGGTGTTCGGGATCGGCTCGTCAGGGAGACGGACTCCGCGCTCGAGCGTGTACGGGAACCTGATCACGTCGGCTTCGCGGTCGAGGATGCCGATATCGACGACCTGCGCGTCGAAGATCTCGTGCAGGCGGTCGCCCACGAGGTCGTACATCGCCTGCATCTCGAGGTTCTCGGCGAGCCCGCGCTGCACGTCGTTGATGAGCGCGAGCTCGGCGTTGCGCTGGCGTGTCTCCTCGAACAGTCGAGCGTTCTCGAGCGCAACGCTGAGGCTCCCCGCGAGGGTCGCCAGCAGGCGGAGGTCCACCTCGCTGAACGCGCGCTCGCGCTCGAGGTTCTGGAGCGAGATCACGCCGGTCGCCCTGCCCGAGACGACGAGCGGTACCCAGACCGAGGACTTGGGTCGCTCGCCCACAAGCACTTCCGGTTGCTGGTACCGGGCGAGGACTTCAGGCGTGATGGCGTCGAACAGGAGGGGCTCCTGCGTTTCGAGCACGTGTTTGCGGATCCCGATGGGTTCCATCGGCTCGGCGGCGAGACGTTCTCCCTTCTCGATGATGTAGGGGAAGCTGACGAGGTCGCTGGTCTCGTCGAACACCGCGATGCTCACGACCTGGGCGTCGAAGATGTCACGGAGACGATCGCCCACGAGGTCGTACATCGCCTGCATCTCGAGGTTCTCGGCGAGCCCGCGCTGAACGTCGTTGATGAGTGCCAGCTCGGCGTTCCGCTGCCGCGTCTCCTCGAACAGGCGGGCGTTCTCGAGCGCGACGCTCAAGCTGCCGGCGAGCGTAATCAGGAGACGAACGTCGGCCTCGCTGAACGCGTGCTCGCGGTCGGCGTTCTGAAGCGAGATCACGCCCGTCCCCCGGTCGCCGACGACAAGTGGGACGAACACGGCGGACTTCGGCGGTTCATCACCACCCCACGTCACGAGCGGCTGGCCTGCCTCCGTGGCCGTCCGCTCGAGGTCGTCGTTCACGACCTGGGGCTCACGCGTCTCGAGGGCGATCCGACGGAAACCGATGAGCTCGGCCGGCTCGACCTGGAAGCGAACGCCGCGTTCGATCGCGTAGGGATGATGGATGAGGTTCGACGACGTGTCGAGGATCCCGATGGTCACTGTCTGGGCATCGAAGATCTCCTGGATTCGATCTCCCACGAGTTCGTACATCGACTGCATGTCGAGGTTCATCGCGAGCCCGCGCTGGACGTCGTTGATGAGCGCGAGCTCTGCGTTCCGCTGCCTGGTTTCGTCGATCAGGCGCGTGCGTTCGAGGGCCGAGGCGATGTGGCGGCCGACGAAGGTCAGGAGCTCCTTGTCCGCCTCGGTGTGCGCTGTCTCCTCCCGGTAGCTCTGGACGACGACGGCGCCGAGGGTCTTCCCCTCCGACTGCAGCGGGACACCGAGCCAGGTCACCGACTCCTTGCCCACCATGACGATCTCGCCGCGCGCCGCCAGCCGCCTCCAGTCCGCGTTCGACAACAGCATCGGCCGGCCGGCCTGGATCAGGTACCCCGTGATCCCACGCGCCTCTCCCGTTCCCATGGGTTCCCACACGTTGGGATCGAGCCAGTCCTCATCCAACTCGTCGACGTGGAAAGGCCAGTTCATCGCTTGGCGCCCGTCGTCGTAGAGAGCGATGTAGAAGTTGCCCGCGTACATCAACTCGCCGACGATGCGATGGATCTCGGCGTAGAACTGCTGCATGTCCTCCGCGGTGCTCGCCGTCTCGGCGATCCGGTAGAGGGCGCCCTGGACCTTCTCGGCGCGCTCCCGGTCGGTCTCGGACGCCTCGAGCTCGGCGATCCGGTCGCGGAGCGCCCCGATCTCGTCGTCGAGCGTGGTCACGCCGGTTCCTCGACGTCGAGGGCCCAGAGGCCGATGCCGGCGCTCCGCCCTCGGATCTCGAACTCGCCGAGCGACACCGCGTCCCCAGGGAGTTCGTGCAGCGAGTCCTTCGTCCGCTCCGAGAACAGCACGGTGTGATCAAGCTCCTTCGTCATCGCTTCGATGCGCGACGCGGTGTTCGTCGTATCGCCGATCACCGCGTACTCCAGGCGTCGCGGGGAGCCGACGCTCCCGGAGAGCACCGGTCCCGAGTTGATCCCGATCCCCATCCGGAGCGGCTCCCCGACGCCGGTGGCGCTCAGCCACGCGTTGAAGGTGGCCAGCTGTTCACCCGCCATGTCGCGCGCGGCCGCCAGCGCCAGGTCCGCGTGCTCCTCGTTCGCGACCGGGGCGCCGAACGCGGCCATGATCCCGTCCCCCATGTAGTCGACGATCGTGCCGCCGTGATCGAGGACCGCATCGGTCATCAGCGTGAGGTACGTGTTGATCGCCTCGATGACTTCGTCCACGGGACGACCCTCCGCGAAGCTCGTGAACCCGCGCAGGTCCCCGAACAGAACCGTGCCGGTCAGCAGCTCCGGCCGGATCCGGGCATCGCCGTCGGTCCTGGCGAGCACCTCATCCACCATCGGCTCCGGCAGGAACCGCATGAAGATGTCGCGGACCCGCTCGTGCTCCAGGTCGTGGAGGGCCTTGCGGTCGAGCCCGGCGTTGATGCGGGCGCGGAGGATGGCCGCGTCGAACGGTTTGGGCAGGAAGTCGTCAGCACCGATCTCGAGGCAGCGGACCACACTCTCCGTGTCGTCCAACCCCGAGATCATGATCACGGGCAGATGCCGAAGCTTCTTGTCGGCCTTGATCTGCCCCAGGACCTCGAACCCGTCGATCCCGGGCATCTCGACGTCGAGCAGGATCACGTCGGGCGGCTCCTCGCGGATCGCCTTCAGGGCCTCGGCCCCGTTGCTCGCCGACGTCGTCCGGAGCCCCTCTCGGGCGAGGGTCGCGGAGACGAGCCGTCGGTTCAGCGCGTCATCGTCGACGACGAGGACGTGCCCGGTTCGACGCTGCACCCGTTCCTCCTGGCTACCCGCTCACCCGGGACCGGCAGGAAGCCCGCCACGGGCGGGGAAGGAGTGTTCCACGCCCGTGGGGGCTGCGGCAATCGAGGCAGGAGGCTCCGGACGCTCGGGATCTCGATGGCGTTGCGCCGTACCATCAACCGCCGGAGCGGGCTAGATTCGCTCCATGACGGAGACGTCCACCTTCCGGCGTCTGTGGCAGCCGCCGGGTCGGTACGAGGACCGGGCGACCGACCGGCGGGTGACGTTCCTCGAGCTGTTCTTCGACCTCGTCTTCGTCGTGGTCATCTCGCAGCTCGCCCATCACCTCGCAACACACCCGTCGTGGTCCGGGGTCGGCTGGTTCGTGTTCCTGTTCTACGCGGTCTGGTCCTCGTGGCTCAACGGCACCCTGTACCACGACCTCCACACGACCAACGACATCAGCGTCCGGGTCTTTACATTCGCCCAGATGCTCGCCGTCTCGGTCATGGCGGTGTTCATCGGCGACATCCCGGGGGAGGGCTCGACGGGGTTCGCGCTCGCCTACGCGGCGAACACGTTCGTGCTGGTGATCCTGTGGTTCCGCACCGGGCTGCACGACCCGCACCACCGGCCGGGGTCGTACCCGTACTCCATCGGCTACCTGATCGCGGCCCTCCTGTTCGTAGTCAGCGTCGCGTTCGACGGGCCGCTGCGGTACTGGCTGTGGGCGGTGGCGCTGGTCGCCGAGGTGGCCGGATGGGTCGTCGGCATGTATCGATGGAAACCGCCCGCCACCCAGGGCGGTGATTCGCGCATCCCGACGACCCCGTCGCTGATCGAACGGATGGGGCTGTTCGTCATCATCGTCCTCGGCGAGGTCATCGTCGGGGCGGTCACCGGCATGGCCGAGATCCATTCCATCGAGGCCGACGGCATCGTCATCGGCTTGCTGGGGGTGGTGGTGGCCATCGGTCTGTGGTGGATCTACTTCGACCTCATCTCGTACCGACCTCCGGTCCCGCGGAGGACGCAGCTCTGGCTCAACCTCCACTTCCCACTCGTGGTCGCGATCGTCGCGGGCGGAGCAGCGGTCCTCAACACCGTCGAACACGTGGCCGAGCCACTGCCCGATGCGGTGCGCTGGCTCCTGGTGGGCTCGCTCGCCGGCGCGGTGCTCTCGATCGCGCTCATCGCCTGGGCGCTCGAGCTGCGACGCACCCAGCCGCAGCTCTACCGCACGGCCGAGATCGCCCTACCCCTCAGCGCGCTCCTGTGCCTGGGTGTCGGCCTCACCGACTGGGGAGCCAAGGCGAGCCTGACCGCGATGGTGGTGCTGCTGCTCGCCCCGGTGGCGGCGGGCACGGTGGTGTGGCTGAAGCACTCCGAGCCGGACACGGTCGATTTCGGCTGAACCGTGGGTGGATCCGCGCTATCATCGATGTGTTACGATACATCGCGATAGTCCGGCGAGTCAGAAGGAGGCGGCCATGGGCCACGCAACGCATCGATCGAGACATCGGCATCACCACGACCCCTGGGGTCGCCATGGTCAGTGGGAGAAGGCCTGGTTCGCAGGTCCTCCGTGGGCCGGCGGACGCCGAGCACGACGCGGCGACGTTCGAACGGGGCTCCTTTCGTTGCTGTCGGACAAGCCGATGCACGGATACGACCTGATCCGCGAGCTCGAGGAGCGGAGCGGCGGAGCATGGAGGCCGAGCCCCGGCTCGATCTACCCCACGCTCCAGTTGCTCGAGGACGAGGGACTCGTGACCGGCGAGGAGCAGGACGGCAAGCGTGTGTACACGATCACCGACGCCGGCCGTACCGAGCTGGAGGAGCGCAGGGCTCGCGGCGGCGCGCAGGAGCCGTGGGAGTTCGGACCGCTCGGCGAGGGGCTCGGACAGCTCCGAGAGTCGGGGTTCCAGCTCGCGTCCGCGGCCATGCAGGTCGCGAGGACGGGATCCGAGGCGCAGCGCAAGCAGGCCGCGGAGATCTTGGCCGAGGCGCGGAAGAAGTTGTACGCGCTCCTCGCTGAGGACTGACGCACGGCTCGGAGCAGCTCGAAGGCCGGTCCGAGCGGAGTGCGGCCGGGATCGCCGCGTCCAGAGGTCGCGGCGATCCCGGCCTCTCATCTCCGGCTCACCTGCGGTTCATCCCCCTCTCATCGCAACTCCGCCAGCCTTCTCCCAGGAGAGCCGGACGCATGGAGCGGTCCGGATCGCGAGGAGAGGAGGGCATCATGCAACGGCGCCAGAAGGTGTTGATCGGTGCGCTGGTGGCGACGTTCGTGCTGGCCGCGAGCGCGCTCGTTGCCGGTGCGAGCGGCCGGCAGTCCACGCTCGGCCAGGGGGACCCGCAAGCGTCGCAGGTCACGGCGGCCGAGACGTGCCCGCCCACGGACCCGAAACCGAACCAGACGACCGAAATCGCGACCGCCAAGCTGATCATCGAGTACAACTCGACCGACCAAGACATCGGCGTGCACGGCGCGTTCGACGACCACGGCTGGAAGACCCTGTGCGTGTTCGACCCCAACGGCCGCCTGGTGCTGGAGGTCAGTCCTCAGAGCCAGCTCCGGGATCTGACGATGGCAGGGATCTTCTTCGAGTCGAGGGAACCCCCGAGCTCGGAGTTCTCCTTCGCCGATCTCGAGGCCACGTTCCCCGAGGGCGAGTACACGGTGAGGGCGGAGTCGTTCGACGGGCAGATCCTGGTCGGGAGCGCCACCTTCACCCACGACGTGCCCGCCCCACCCACGATCGAGTCACCGGTGCTCGCCGACGATCCTCGCGGCACGAAGAAGAACCCGGTGCCGCTCGAGGATCTGGTGATCAGCTGGGCAGACGTCACCGAGACGGTGGCCGGCGGGCCGGTGGACATCACCGGCTACGAGGTGATCGTCACGAAGGAGGTCGAGGACGACCCGAACGGTTTCTCCCGCCCCACCTACGACGTGCACGTGCCGCCGACGCTGAACAGCCTTCGCGTGCCGGCGGAGTTCCTCGAACCCGACACCGTGTACGAGCTGGAGGTGTTGGCGCTAGA
>Ga0209859_1000061_pt1 | contig 21384 bp, 23 predicted proteins | sample GWRWS3_50_60_FD_187241 | JGI IMG/M metagenome (GOLD analysis project Ga0209859, IMG submission 187241) | Riverbed sediment microbial communities from areas with vegetation nearby in Columbia River, Washington, USA - GW-RW S3_50_60 (SPAdes)... | ecosystem: Environmental > Aquatic > Freshwater >... | reverse complement strand
GCTACCAGCGCTGGCGCAAGGCCGTGGCCCGTACCCTCGACTGGATCTAACGGGTGCGCGCACAGCCGTGGGCGGCGCCGAAGCGCCGCCCACAGCCACCTGGGGGAACAAGAAACTGGGGCCTTACGGCTGCTCGCCTACTGTCGCGGTAATGGTGCGCTCCGAGCCGTCGCGAACCACCGTGAGGGCTAGCTGCGAGCCGACGGTGCTGCTCTGGATCGCACCGACGAGGTCCTCTTGACCCGCGATCGTGCGGTTGTCCACCTTGGTCACGACGTCGCCGACCTGCAGGCCCGCCTTCGCCGCGGGGCTACCCGGCTCGACGCTCTGAATCTGGGCGCCACCGTTCTGCGCGTTCCCGACGGAAATACCGAGGTAGGGGTGGCTGACCTTGCCGCCCTTGATGATCTGGTCCGTGACCGCCTTGGCCCGGTTGGCCGAGATCGCGAAGCCGACACCGATGTTGCCGTTGGAGCCAGACGTCGCGATCGCGCTATTGATGCCGACAACCTCACCCTTCATGTTGACCAACGCGCCGCCGGAGTTGCCGGGGTTGATCGGGGCGTCGGTCTGGATGGCGTCGCCGATCGTCGTGCGCGCCGAGCCCGGATCGAACGGCGACTGCTGGTCGCCGCCCACCGCGATGGTGCGGTGCAACGCGCTGACGATGCCGGCCGTCACCGAACCCTGCAATCCCAACGGGCTACCGATCGCCAGTACGGTGTCGCCCACCTGCACGTCGTCGCTGTTGCCCCAGGACGCGTACGTCAGACCGGTGGCGTCCGCCTTGACCACGGCCAGGTCGGTCTCGGGGTCGGTGCCGACGACCTTCGCCGACACCTGCTTGCCGCTGTTGAAGGTGACCTTCACGCTGCCGCCGCTAGCGCTCTCCACCACGTGGTTGTTCGTGACGATGTAGCCGTCAGCGGAGACGATCACGCCGGAGCCCTCGCCCGAACCCGTCTCGACCACGACCACGGTCGGCTGCACACTCGCCGCGATCGTCGCGAGCGAGGACCGGTCTACGACCGGCGCGGCGTTCTTGCTCGCCGACGTGGTGGACTGCAGCGGAGAGTCATCGGGGTGCAGCGCGTAGCCGACGAAGCCACCCACGCCTCCCGCCGTCAGCGCTATCGCGGCGCCGGCGACGGTGGCGACAGCCGCTTTGCGCCAGGTGCCGGTTGTGGCGGGATGGGCCGGCTGTCCAAGTGCCCCGGGTGCGTTGGGTGCGCCGGGTGCGTTGGGTGCGCCCGGTGGGTTGGGTGCGCCGGGTGCGCCGGGTGCGTTGGCCCAGACCTGCCCGTAATACGAGGGCTGCCACGCACCTGATGGGTCCGACGGTGCCGGTGTGGTGGGTTGGCTGATTGTTGGCCGGTCGTCACCGTCGCTGGCGGGGTTGGCCTGGTTCTCGCTCATGTCTTCGAGCTTGCCCGCTCGGACTATGCCCTACCTGGATTCCGGCTGGAAGTTCGCTGTGAGGCTGGTCTCCGGGGTCAGCAGCGGCAGGCGTACGCGGAAGGTCGCGCCCTCGCCCGGAACGGTCTCCACCTCGACGGTGCCATCGTGCGCGGCGACGAGCGCGGCCACGATGGCCAGGCCGAGCCCGGCGCCGCTGTGCCGCGTCGATGAAGGGGCCCGACGGGTGCGCGCCTTGTCCACCCGGTAGAACCGCTCGAAGACGCGATCGGCCTGCTCCGGGGTGAGTCCCGGCCCACGGTCGCTCACCTCGATCACGGCGTGACGATCACCGTCCGGACGCAGCCGCAGCGCGATCGGGGTGCCATGCGGCGTATGCGTTACGGCATTGGTCACGAGGTTGGCGATGATCTGGCGCAGCCGGGATTCGTCGCCGATGACAACAAGCTGGTCAGCCGGCTTGGCGATGTCCACCTCGACGGTCGTGCACGCCGCCACGATCGTGGCGGCGGCCCCATCTGGCACTATCCCCGCGCCCGCCCCGGCCAGCGCCAGAGCCGCCTCGACCCGCAGCAGCGCGGCGAGCCACGCCGCGTCGCTCACCTGCTCTCGGACTCCCCCCCGGGCGAGAACGCCGTCGAAGAGTCCGGGAGGCTCAGATCGCCAAGAAAACGGTCTCACCCTCTCCCTGCAGGCGGATGTCGAAGATGTACGCTCCTTCGACCGCGCCGGCCACCAGGGTAGCTCGCAGGACCGGGTCGGCCACCGAAATGAGGACCGTGTCGGCCGCGTTGGCGTCGACTTCGTCGGGGAAGTAGACGCGCGTCACGACCCGGTTGAGCAGCCCTCGGGCAAACACCGACATCGCCACGTGCGGCGCTTGGGTCGTGCCACCCGGCCCGGGCACTGCACCGGGCTTCACCGTGAGGATGGCCCACCGACCGTCGGCATTGGTGGGACAACGCGCGAACCCGCGGAAACCGCCGACGGCGTACCGCCCCTGCGGGTCGGCCTGCCACGTTTCGATGAGGGCGTCCGACACCGGATCCCCAGCCCCGTCCAGGACGCGACCGCGCAGCCAGACCGCGCCGGGTGTGCCCTCCGGCACGGCGTATGGTCCTCCGGGCCACGGCAGTCCGAACGCGAAGAACGGCCCGACCGTCTGCGATGGCGTCAGCCCACGCGTGCTCACTCGTCCTCCTCAGGATCCTCGAACGGAGTCGCCTCCCGGCCGCGCAGGACGATGTCGAACCGGTAGGCCAAGGCCCACTCCGGCTCGGTCGCGTCGAGGTCGAAGGCGGCGACCATCCGGTCGCGAGCGACCGGGTCGCGGACCGAGTTGAAGATGGGGTCCTGGCCGAAGAGAGGGTCGCCGGGAAAGTACATCTGGGTCACTATGCGCTGCACGAAGGCGCGGCCTAGGAGGGAGAAGTGGATGTGCGCCGGCCGCCACGCGTTGTGATGGTTCTTCCACGGATAGGCGCCAGGCCTGATGGTAACGAACCCGTATCTGCCCTCCGCGTCGGTGAGGCACCGGCCGGCGCCGGTGAAGTTGGGGTCAAGCGGTGCCGGGTGGCGGTCGAGGTCGTGGGCGTAGCGGCCGGCCGCGTTGGCCTGCCAGACCTCCACCAGCGTGTGCGGGATGGGTCGCCCATTGCTATCGAGCACCCGGCCGTGCACGATGATCCGCTCGCCGAGTGGTTCGCCCCCGTGCTGGCGGGTGAGGTCGGCGTCGAGGGCGCTGAAGTCACGCTCGCCCAGCGCCGGGCCGGTGACCTCAGTGAGGGTGTGCGGGATCATCAGTGGCGTCCGGCACGGCGCCCGCAGCCGGGTCGACGCGTACCCAGGTGAGGCGAGCGGGGGGTGCACGCCGTCCGTGTCTCGCCGGTAGCCAGCTATGTCGCCCATCGGCTGTCCCCTGTGGACTGTGTTGGGGTGAGGTCTCGGAGAACTCTCAGTTCCTCGGCCGTTGGGGGCTCGCTGACCCGCAGCCCGTCGGCCACCGCCAGGTCCCACCCAGTGGCGGACCGGACGGTCTCGAGCTCGATGCCGGGATGCAGCGCGGTTAGGGCCAGCTCACATCGATCGGGGTCCGGTTGGAGCACGCCGAGGTCGGTGATGACCAGCACCGGGCCGCGTCCACGCAGGCCGAGCTGCTCGCGATGCCCGGGGCCGTCGCCGAACCCCACCGAGGTGACGAAGTCGACGCGGTCGACGAATGTGCGCGGGCTGTGCCGCACCACCACAAACACCTCCCCGCACGAGGCGGCGATCTCCGGAGCTCCGCCGGCACCGGGAAGCCGGACCTTGGGTCTGCGATAGTCCGGCCCGACCACGGTAGTGTTGATGTTGCCGAAGCGATCAAGTTGCGCCGCGCTGAGAAAGCCAACGTCGATCCGGCCCGGTTGGAGCCAGTAGTTGAAGATCTCCGGGACGCTCACGACCGCGTCGGCCGTCTCGGCCAGCTCACCATCCCCAATGGACAGCGGTGGCACGGACGGCTTGGCCCCGATGGTGCCGGATTCGTAGATGAGCGTGAGATCCGGGTTGTGCAACCGCCGGGCGAGGTTGGCTGCCGTGCTCGGCAACCCGATGCCCACGAAGCACGCGGTGTGTCCGACGAGTGCCCGCGCGGCCGCGACGGTCATCATCTCGTCGGCGCTCCAGTCGCTCACACTCCCGCCGGCCACGCTCCCGCCGGTCATGGCGCACCCACGGCCGAGCCGAACACGTGGCGGTCGAGCCAGCCCGTGAAGGTGTCCCGATCCCGGCTGATCGCATCCCACTCCTGGTAGTAGGTGTTGTCTCGCTCGTAGTACCCCTGGGCGTACGAGGGGTGCGCCCCCCGCGGCACGGCAGCGACGGCGGTCACGGCCCAGGTCGGCAACACCATCGCGCCAGGGCGCGGTTCGAGCGTGTCGACGAACTCCTCGACCGTGACCAGGGACCGGCGGGCGGCGAGCACGGCCTCCTTCTGTACTCCGGTGATGCCCCACAGCTGCACGTTGCCGCGCCGGTCGGCACGCTGGGCGTGGATGATGCTCACGTCGGGGTTCAGAGCGGGCACGGCAGTGAGCACTTCGCCGGTGAACGGGCACGTGATCGCGGCGATGTTGGCGGTGTGGCGCGGCAGGTCCGTGCCGACGTAGCCGCGAAGCACCGCAAAAGGTAGCCCGGACGCGCCGGCGGCGTACCGGTTGGCCATGCCCGCGTGGCTGTGTTCCTCCAGCCGCAGAGGGGCCGGCCACTCGTGCTCCACTGCGTCACGCAGTCGGTGCAGCGACCCGACGCCGGGGTTGCCGCCCCACGAGAAGACGAGGCCGCTCGCGCAGCCGGCGCCGATCATCTGGTCGTACACGATGTCGGGGGTCATCCGGACGAGCGTCAGGTCGCGTACGCCCTGCCTGATGATTTCCTGCCCCGCCGCGACCGGGATGAGGTGGGTGAAACCCTCGAGCGCAACCATGTCGCCGTCGCGCACCAGTGCCGCGACGGCCTCGGCCAGGGTCGTGAGTTCCGCCAATGCCGCTCCAGTGTCGTAGCCGCTCCTGATTCGCTTACGATGTCCGTGTTCGCGATGCGAACCGGTGTTCCCACCACGAACCCTAGGTACGGGGTGCCGCCCGGTCAACATAGATCAGGCTGATGGCGGGTTCGACATCGTCGCCGTGCGCTCACTGAGAACCGGCGGTCCGGCCGATCCACTGTAGAGCCTGGCTTGACCCTAAGCTCAAGCCGGCGTTCGCCCTGGCGGCCGGGTACTCCGTTCAAGATCCCCGTGATCACGTTCTGGCCGTCGTGAAACAGCGTCGATCATGACCTCCAGGTCATGATCACCGGGATCTTGGCGGTGGCGGGTCGCGTAGAGGAGGGTGAGCGTGGCCAGCCATACCGCGCAGGCTCCGGCCATGTGGACGGCGACCAGGAGCGCCGGCACGTTGGTGAAGTACTGCACGAAGCCGATGACGCCCTGCGCCGCGATGATCGTGATCAGCCACCCCGCCCGTACCGCTGCTTCCTTGGCGCCCACCGCCCGCAGGGCGAACCAGGTCGCCACCGACAGGCCGATCAGCAGGAACACCAGGTCGGCGTGGATCTGGGCGACGGTCTCGGGGTTGAGCCCGGTTCGCTTGGCGTCGGCGTCGCCCGCGTGGGGGCCGCTGCCGGTCACGATCGCGCCGGCGACCAGTACGGCGGCGCTCGCGACGGTCAGCACGCCGGCGAGCCAGCGCAGCGGATTCGGCACGGTCGCGGTGACCGGGCCATCGGATTCCTGGGTGGCCCGCCAGAAGGCGTACGCGGCGGCGATGACCGCCATCGAGAGCAGGAAGTGCCCGCCGACGACCCACGGGTTGAGGTCGGTCAGCACGGTGATGCCGCCGAGCATCGCCTGCGCGGGGATGCCTAGGAAGACGAGTACGGCGAGCATGGTCACCCGGCGACGCCGCGGCCGCTGGAGCACGGCGCTGATCACGCCGAGGACCGCCACGAGTCCAACCGCGAACGTGAGCAGTCGGTTGCTGAACTCGATCACCCCATACATGCCCATCGCCGGCGTGGTCGTGTAGGAGTCCTCGGTGCAGCGCGGCCACGTCGGGCAGCCCAGGCCCGACCCGGTGAGCCGCACGGCGCCTCCGGTGATCACGATGCCGACGTTGGCCACCACGGACGCGAGGGCTACCCGCCGCACCCCGTCGGGGCCAGCCAGCCAGGAGATCACGCCGATCATCGTACGGCGTGTGTCATGTCCCACTTTCAGCACGTTCGGCCGCAGGTCAGCGACCCCGGATCGGGCAACCCGGGCACGGAGTTGCGATCATCTCAGGGGAGTGGTTTGCACGCCGGCCGGGATTTACGTAACGTTGTCGTTGTGAAAACCCTCGCGGAACCGGCGCAGGCGGCGCAGGCCGTTCCTCCGCCCGCGCCCGCGGTAGGCCCGGGCGGCGACAGCCGTACCCGCGCGCGCGTGAAGGCCCTGCTTCTGGAGCATGGCGCGGCCACCGCGGCCGAGTTGAGCGAGGCTGTCGGACTCAGCTCGGCGGCGATCCGGCGGCACCTGGACGCGATGCTCATCGACGGCGATGCGGTCGCCCGCGAGCAGCACATCTACGGCCAGCGGGGCCGGGGGCGGCCGGCCAAGATCTTCGCGCTCACCGACGCGGGACGACTGAGGGTTGGCCCACACACGTACGACGACTTGGCCAACGCCGCGATGCGGTGGATCTCCCGACACGGCGGAGAAGGAGCTGTCGCGGCGTTCGCGGAAGACCTGGTCGGCGGACTCGAGGAGCGCTGCCGAGCGGCGGTCCGCGACGCTGGTGAGGATCCTCTTTCCCGGGCGGAGGCGCTTGCCGGTGCGCTCTCGGCCGAGGGATACGCTGCCTCGGCGTCGACGATCGCGTCCGGCGGGCAGCTGTGCCAGCACCACTGCCCAGTGGCTCACGTCGCCGCCGAGTTCCCGCAACTCTGCGAGGCTGAGACCCAGGTGATATCCCGCCTGGTCGGCACGCACGTCCAGCGTCTGGCCACGATCGCCAACGGCGATGGGGTGTGCACCACGCACATCCCCGCGCCGATGACCCGGCCGATCCGGAAGATCGCGCCAACCACCATCAGCGCAACCACGATCAGCGCAACCACGATCAGCGAAACCACGATCAGCGAAACCACCGAGAGGGTGCAGCTATGACCGAGCAGCAGACGAGCCCGAGCCAGGCGGAGCACCTCGCCGCCCTCGGCAAGTACGCGTTCGGCTGGTCCGACCTCGACACGGCCGGCGCGAATGCGCGCCGCGGCCTGAACGAGGACGTCGTCCGCGATATCTCGTCGAAGAAGAACGAGCCAGAGTGGATGCTCGACCTGCGCCTCAAGGGCCTGCGCCTGTTCCACCGCAAGCCGATGCCGGCCTGGGGCGCCGACCTGTCGGGCATCGACTTCGACAACATCAAGTACTTCGTCCGCTCCACCGAGAAGCAGGCGACCAGCTGGGACGACCTGCCGGCCGACATCAAGAACACGTACGACCGGCTGGGCATCCCCGAGGCGGAGAAGCAGCGTCTGATCGCGGGCGTGGCCGCGCAGTACGAATGTTTGGATTCCGCCACAAAGGTATGGACCGCAAACCGTGGTCAGGTCATGATCAAGGAGATCGAGCCGGGCGACAGCGTCTTCGCATACGATGAGCAGGCGAACCATTTCGTCGTTGCGCCCGTGCGAGCGTCGATGCAGACCGGCGAGCGCCAGGTCTACGAGGTTCGCGTCGGTCATCGATCAGAGCGTTTGATCCGGGCTACCGAAAACCACCCGATGCTTGCACTGCGCGACGAGCGTAAGGACGGCGCGAAACGGGCGGTGTGGGTACGCCAATGGGTGACCGTTGGTGAGCTTCGGCCGGGCGACTTCATTGCCGTTCCACGTCAGCTGCCTGAGTTCGGCGCCTCATATGAACTCCCGAAGCTCAACACAGGCACCGACCACCGCGAGACCCCGGTATTCGGACCTGCGTGCACAAACGTTGACCTGATGTGGCTGCTCGGTCTGTTCATCGGTGACGGAAACCTGCAGGACTCCGGCAGGACACATCGGATGCAGATCGCGATACCTGCGAGTGATGGCGAACTACGCGCCGAGATCGCTCGGGTGGTCCGCGAACAGTTCGGCCTACCGACCACTTTCCCGGACAAGTTCCGCGTCGTGGTCAATTCCAAGGCACTCGTGGACTGGCTATGGAAACTCGGCTTCTCGGGTAGGTCGAAGAGCAAGCTGGTGCCGGAGTGGGTGTTCGGTCTTCCGATCGACGAACGGCTTGCGTTCCTCGGCGGTTGGATCGATGCCGACGGCTACGTTCATCCCCGAAGGCACAACGTCACGTTGACCTGCGTCAGCTCGATGCTGATCGAGCAGGCAAAGGAGCTGGTGGAGTTGTCGGGGCTTCGCGTCGGCGGACCGTGGGGTTTCGCCCAGCCGCATCGCCACGCGCCGGACCGCATGGGTGGTGCGTTCCGCATTCGGGTCGGCGGCGACGTGGGACTGCTCGGCTGCCGCAACCCTAGGCGTGTCGATAACCTCGGCGAGGGCGGGAGAGTGCAATCGTCTCGTTCGTCCGGACGGGTCAACCTGCGAAACCAGGTTAACGATTGGCTTGGCTTCGAGCAGGTGACGTCAATCGGGTCATGCGACATCGCTCCGGTGTACGACATCGAGGTTGACGGCCCGCACAACTTCATCGCGGAAGGACTCGTCGTCCACAACTCCGAGGTCGTCTATCACAAGATCCGGGAGGACCTCGAGCAGCAGGGCGTGCTCTTCCTGGACACGGACACCGGGCTCAAGGAGCACGAGGACATCTACCGGGAGTACTTCAACACGGTCATCCCGGTGGGCGACAACAAGTTCGCCGCGCTGAACACGGCCGTCTGGAGTGGTGGGTCGTTTATTTACGTGCCTAAGGGCGTCAACGTGGAGATCCCGCTGCAGGCGTACTTCCGGATCAACACGGAGAACATGGGCCAGTTCGAGCGGACCCTGATCATCGTCGACGAGGGTGCCTACGTGCACTACGTCGAGGGCTGCACCGCGCCGGTCTACTCGTCCGACTCGCTCCACAGTGCGGTCGTGGAGATCATCGTGAAGAAGGGCGCGCGCTGTCGCTACACGACGATCCAGAACTGGTCGAACAACGTCTACAACCTAGTGACGAAGCGGGCCGTGGCGAACGAGGGCGCGACGATGGAGTGGATCGACGGCAACATCGGCTCGAAGGTCACGATGAAGTACCCGTCGGTCTACATGGTCGGCGAGCACGCCAAGGGCGAGGTGCTCTCCGTCGCGATGGCCGGCGAGGGACAGCATCAGGATGCCGGCGCCAAGATGGTGCACGCGGCGCCGCACACCTCGAGCACGATCATCTCCAAGTCGATCGCCCGGGGCGGCGGCCGAACGTCCTACCGTGGACTCGTCCAGGTGCAGGACGGCTCGCACCACAGCAAGTCCACAGTGAAGTGCGATGCCCTGCTGGTGGACACGATCTCGCGCTCCGACACATACCCCTATGTGGACATTCGCGAGGACGACGTCTCGATGGGGCACGAGGCCACAGTGTCCAAGATTAGCGATGACCAGCTCTTCTACCTCATGAGCCGCGGCCTCACCGAGGACGAGGCCATGGCGATGATCGTGCGCGGCTTCATCGAGCCGATCGCCAAGGAACTTCCGATGGAGTACGCCCTCGAGCTCAACCGGCTCATCGAACTGCAGATGGAGGGCGCGGTCGGATGACCACCCCAACCCTGACCCCGCCTATGACGCTGGCCCCGCCCAAAACCAAGTCACAGGCGCTTCGCTCCTTCGACGTCGCAGACTTCGCCGCACTGAACGGCCGCGAGGAGGAGTGGCGCTTCACGCCGCTCAAGCGGCTGCGTGGTCTGGCCACCGCCGATGGCACGGCGCTGGCCGGGGCACCACCGAAGCACGAATACGGGCAACTGCCGCCCGGCGTCACGGTCTCCACAGTGGATCGATCCGACGCAAGGGTGGGCAGCGCGCTGACGCCGTTCGACCGGATCAGCGCCCTGGCGTTCGGCCACGCCGACCGGGCCCTCGTCGTGAGCGTGGCCCGGGCGGCACAGGTCGCCGAGCCCGCCGTCGTGAAGCTCGTCGGTGCCGGAACGGACGCCACGGCGTACGGGCACACCGTGGTCGAGGTCGAGGAGCTGGCCGAGGCCACGCTCGTCCTTGAGCAGACGGGCTCCATCACGCTCGCCGACAACGTCGAGGTGGTCGTCGGCAACGGCGCGCGCCTCACCTTCGTTACCGTCGCCGACTGGGCGGCCGACGCCGTGCAGGCCCAACATCTCAGGTTCCGGCTCGGCCGCGACGCCAAGGTGACCCACGTGCAGGTCACGCTCGGCGGCGACGTCGTCCGGCAGTACACCAGCGTCGACTACACCGGTCGCGGCGGCGAGGTCGAGCTGTACGGTCTGTACTTTGCCGACGCCAGGCAGCACCTGGAGCACCGCCTCCTCGTTGACCATTCCGTGCCGGACTGCCGCAGCTACGTCGCCTACCGGGGCGCGCTTCAGGGCGATGACGCCCACACCGTCTGGGTAGGTGACGTGCTCATCCGGGCCGAGGCGACCGGAACCGACACGTACGAGGTCAACCGCAACCTGGTACTGACCGACGGCGCGCGGGCCGACTCCGTGCCCAACCTTGAGATCGAGACCGGTGAGGTTATCGGGGCGGGCCACGCGAGCGCGACCGGCCGCTTCGATGACGAGCAGCTTTTCTACCTCATGACCCGAGGCATCCCGGAGGCCGAGGCGCGCAAGCTCGTCGTCCGCGGCTTCTTCGCCGAACTGCTGCACAAGATTCCGGTGGAGGAGCTGCGTGAGCGGCTCGGCGCCACGATCGAGGCTCGCCTGGTGGAGGCCGGGGCATGAGTTTGGACGCCACCTACCAGCGGGTCTGCGCGACCACGGACATCGCCCCGGGCACGGTCGTCGCCGCCCAGGTGAACGGAACGCCGATCGCACTCGTGCACTGTGACGACGGCACCTTCCACGCCGCGTACGACGAGTGCTCACACGCGCAGATCCCACTCTCCGAAGGAGAGGTCGAGGGGTGCACATTGGAGTGCTGGCTACACGGCTCCCGCTTCGACGTCCGCACCGGGAAGCCGACCGGGCTGCCCGCCACCGAACCCGTACCCGTCTATCCCGTCGAGATCCGCGACGGTGACGTCTTTGTCAGTCTCGCACCGAGTAATGGAGTCAACCTGTGAGTACCCTTGAGATCCGCGACCTAGAGGTCTCCGTCAAGCTGCCCGACGGTGGGCTTAAGCCGATCCTGCAGGGGGTCACCATCACAGTGAGGGCCGGCGAGACGCACGCCATCATGGGCCCCAACGGTTCGGGCAAGTCCACTTTGGCGTACTCGATCGCGGGTCACCCGAAGTACCAGATCACCGCTGGCTCTGTGACCCTGGACGGGCAGGACGTGCTCTCGATGAAGGTCGACGAGCGGGCGCGGGCCGGGCTATTCCTTGCGATGCAGTACCCGGTCGAGGTGCCCGGGGTGAGTGTGGCGAACTTCCTGCGCACCGCGAAGACGGCCATCGACGGCCAGGCGCCGAAGCTGCGCACCTGGGGTGGCGAGCTGAAGGGCGCCATGGAGCGGCTCGGCATGGACCCGGTGTTCGCGCAGCGCAACGTCAACGAGGGCTTCTCGGGTGGCGAGAAGAAGCGGCACGAGATCGTGCAGCTCGAGCTGCTCAAGCCCAAGCTGGCCATCCTCGACGAGACCGACTCCGGTCTGGACATCGACGCCCTGCGGGTGGTGAGCGAGGGCGTGAACCGGGTACGCGAGACCGGCGAGACCGGGATTCTGCTCATCACCCACTACACCAGGATCCTGCGATACGTGACGCCGGACTTCGTGCACGTCTTCGTCGGTGGTCGCATCGTCGAGGAGGGCGGGCCGGAGCTCGCGGAGCGGCTCGAGGACGAGGGCTACGAGCGTTATCTCGTCGGCACCGGGCCGGCGATTGCGGGCTGAGGAGGCAAGCCATGACAGCCACGCCGGTAGGGCTGCCAAAAGCTAGCGAGCGGCACCGTGTGACGCCGCCGGCAGGCATGCCGCAGTACGACGACATGCCGCGCTTCGACGTGGACAAGGTGCGGGGGCACTTCCCGATCCTGGATCGTGAGGTCAACGGGCACCGGCTGGTCTACCTTGACTCCGGCAACACGTCGCAGAAGCCCCGGCAGGTTTTGGAGGCTCTGCGCGAGCACTTCGAGCTCCACAATGGAAACGTGGCCCGGTCGGTGCACACGCTCGGCACCGAGGCGACGGCGGCGTACGAGGGCGCCCGGGCCAAGGTGGCGACCTTCATCGGGGCGACGTCCCCGGATGAGGTGGTGTTCACGAAGAACTCCACCGAGGCGATCAACCTGGTCGCGTACTCATTCCTGAACGCGAGCCTGGGCAAGGGTGGGGATCCCCACGTCGGCGGAGCCGACCAGAGTCGTTTCCGGCTCGGCCCTGGCGATGAGATCGTGATCTCCGAAATGGAGCACCACTCCAACATCGTGCCGTGGCAGTTGCTCTGTGAGCGGACCGGCGCGACCCTGCGCTGGTTCGGCATCACCGACGAAGGCCGGCTCGATGAGTCGAATGTGGACGAACTAATCACCGAGCGGACCAAGCTGGTCTCCATCGTGCTGGTGTCGAACATTCTCGGTACGGCTAACGCGACGACGCGCATCCACGACCGCGCACGCGAGGTCGGCTCACTATTCATGCTCGACGCCTCCCAGGCCGTGCCGCACCGTCCGATGGACGTGGTCGGCTACGACGTGGACTTCATCGCGTTCACCGGTCACAAGATGTGCGCGCCCACCGGCATCGGCGTGCTCTGGGGCCGGCGGGAGCTGCTCGAGGCGATGCCACCGTTCCTCGGCGGCGGGTCCATGATCGAGACGGTGGAGATGACCGGTTCCACATTCGCGGGGCCGCCGATGCGGTTCGAGGCAGGCACTCCGCCGATCGCTGAGGCGGTCGGTCTCGGCGCCGCGGTGGACTACCTCTCCGCGATCGGTATGGGGGCCATCGCCTGGCACGAGAAGGAGCTGACCACGTACGCGCTGGACGCGCTCCAAACCGTGCCCGGACTTCGCATCTTCGGACCTCGGGTGCCGGTTGGTCGCGCCGGGACCATCTCGTTCGATCTCGCCGGCATCCACCCGCACGACGTGGGCCAGGTGCTCGACGCGGAGGGCGTCCAGGTGCGTGTTGGTCACCACTGCGCCCGTCCGACCTGCGTACGATTCGGAGTGGCGGCGATGACCCGAGCGTCGCTCTACCTCTACAACACGACGGACGAGATCGACGCGCTCGTGCGTGGGCTGGAGCGGGTGCGGGGGGTGTTCGCCTGATGCAGTTGGACCAGCTCTACCAGGAGATGATCCTGGATCATTACAAGGCCCCGCGCGGGCGTGGCCTGCGGGAGCCGTTCGACACGCAGGTGCGCCACGTCAACCCGGTCTGCGGGGACGAGGTTGACCTCCGAGTGCATCTCGCGGACGGGCGGGTCGCCGACGTGTCGTACGAGGGTGTGGGCTGCTCGATCAGCCAGGCTTCGGCCAGCGTGCTGCACGAGCTGATGGTCGGCAAGTCCGTCGATGATGCACTGTCGCGAGTGGACGCCTTCACCAACATGATCAACAGCCGTGGCCAGATAGAGCCGAATGAGAAGCTGCTCGAGGACGGCATCGCCTTCGCCGGGGTATCGAAGTTTCCGGCTCGGGTGAAGTGCGCGCTACTGTCGTGGATGGCCTTCAAGGACGCGACGGTCCAGGCCGTTGCGGGAGGGACAACATCATGACCGAGGACACCATGCAGGGCGCTCCGGCACCGGCACCGCCGGACGGCTCCGCTAGCGCCTCCGCCAAAGCCTCCGTGCCGGACGTCGAGGAGGCCATGCGCGACGTTGTCGACCCGGAACTGGGCATCAACGTAGTCGACCTCGGCCTCGTCTACGGCGTGCACATCGACGACGAAAACGTGGCGACGCTGGACATGACGCTCACCTCGGCGGCCTGCCCGCTCACCGACGTCATTGAGGACCAGACCCGCCAGGCGCTGTGCGCCGGCCCTGGTGGCGGACTGGTGAGCGACTTCCGGATCAACTGGGTCTGGATGCCGCCGTGGGGGCCCGACAAGATCACCGACGAGGGCCGCGAGCAGCTCCGTTCCCTAGGCTTCAACGTCTAACCCTTTCTACTTCGGCGCCGATCATGACCTGGAGGTCATGATCGGCGCCGTTTGGCGACGGCCAGCTCATGATCGGCGGGATCTTGGTGAGGCGGAAACCGGTGGCGGGCACGGGTGGGCGCCGCCCATGATGGCTGACGTGACCCGCACCCGGGCTGCTCCGTACGCCCTCGATCGCGCCGGCGGAAGGTGCGCGTCGACAGCAGTCGCTCCCGGTGTCTGGTCCGATCGCCTTCGTGCGGTTGTGATCGGGGCGCTGGTCGCAGGGCTGCTCGCCGGGTACGGGGTTGCCGTTCCGGTGGGCGCTATCGCGGCCCTCATCGTGAGCCTCACGGCGCGCACGTCGCTTCGCGTGGGCGCCGCAGCGGCGTTGGGCGTCGCGACCGCCGACGGGATCTACGCGCTGGCGGCCGTGTTCGGCGGCGCCGCGTTGGCTCGCCTGATCGAGCCAGTCGGCGCGCCCCTGCGGTGGGTGGCGGCCGCAGTGCTGGTCGGGCTGGCAGCACGTACCGCCGTCACCGCGGTCCGGCACCACCGCGACCCCACGCTCGCCCGCTCGGATCGGGGCCTCACGACGCCGGGGCGGGCGTATCTCGGCCTACTGGGGCTGACCCTGCTGAACCCGGCCACGATCGTCTACTTCGGAGCGCTCGTGTTGGGACGGCAGGCGGGGGAGATGGCTTGACCGCGGCCGGCGAGGTCGTGTTCGTGGTGGCCGCCTTCGCCGCGTCCGCGAGCTGGCAACTGCTCCTCGCCGGCGGAGGAAGCCTGGTTGGTCGCTTGCTCACCGGCCCACGGGGACGCCTGGTCACGGCGCTCGTCTCGAGCATTGTGATTATCGTGCTCGCGGTCGGGTTGGTGCTCTAGTCTTTGGATCGTCGCCATAGGATCGTGCCGTGCTGATACCACCACGAGGACTCCTGCTCGACTTCGGCGGTGTGATCGCCGAGTCGGAGCGTACGATCGTTGAACCCGATGACTTCGTGGCCATGCTGCACGATCTGATCGGGGGTGGCGTGGCTCCGGATCTGATCGAGGCGGATCTCGAGGCGGGAGCGAGGGCCTACTCGCGCTGGCGCGACGCGATGGCGCGGCCCTTCTCGCCGACCGAGATCACCCACCAGCAGTTCTGGCGTGACTTCGTGTGTGCCGACTGGCCGGCGAGGGCGCAGGCGGCTGTGCTGGCTCGGGCGAGCGAGCTCGCGTACCGCTGGACCGACCGCGGCCCGGCCTGGCGGCTGCGCGACGGCGTGGTGGGGGTGCTCGACGCGGCGGCGGCCGCGCGGATCCCCGTGGGCGTGGTCAGCAACACTTTGTGCGGTGCGCCTTTTCGCGACTTCCTGACCCGCGTCGGGGTCGGGGACCGATTCGCCGCGCAGATCTACAGCGACGAGGCTGGAGTTCGAAAGCCCAACCCAGCCATGATCTTCTTGGCCACCAGAGCCCTCGGGCTGTCGCCCGCCGATGTGTGGTTCGTCGGGGACACCCCGCTGCGCGACATTCTCGCCGCTCGGCGAGCCGGCGTCGGGTACGCGATCCTGGTCCGTTCCGACCGGGAGCGACGGCCGGACGACCCCCGCGCGGTGCCGGATGCATCGGTGGAGTCCATGGTGGACGTCCACCGGATGCTGCGCGAGGTCTTCGGGAAGTAGGCGGACCAGCGGCGAGCCCGCGCGGACGTTCGGCCAGCATCGGTAGCAGTGGACACCGAGCCGCCGGAAATGGTCCCGACGGCGCTGGCAGGCGTCCAATGCAGCGGGGTTAGAGGTTTTTGAGTGCCTCGCGGACCGACAGCGCGGACATACGGGTCTCATGCGCGCGGACGTAGGAGCGGACCGCGCCGGGATCGGTCTTGCCGTACTCCCGCAGAGCCCACCCGATCGCCTTGCGAATGAAGAAGTCCCGGTGCTCCAGCGCAGCGGTGCAGTAGCGGAACAGGCGGGCCGCGTCGGTCGCCTCCTTGTAGGTGAGCTGATGCAGCAATGCGGTGCGCGCCAGCCACATGTCCTCGTCGCGAATCCAGGCATCCATCGTGGACACGAGTCCTGGGTGGCGTGACACCAGCGGACCGACCAGATGGGCGGCGAGCGTGTCCACCGTATCCCACCACGGCTTGCTGACGATCAGATATCGTGCGGTGCCGAGAACGTCCGCGGAGCAGACCTTGGCGTGGCGCCGAAGCAAGCCACAGGCGAAGTACTGGTACTCACGTGCCGGTAGCGCCCAACAGCGCACCGCAACCGAGCACAGATCGGCCTCGGCCGGACGCGCGAGCCCGGCCACGACCTCGCGGGCGAGCGTCTTCTGCAGCGGGCCACGGATGCCGAGGAACGGGAACTGATCGCGCATGTACGCCCGCATCGACACCGCCTGGGCGGGATCTGCGGCCGCCTCAAACGACCCGGTAAGCCGGCGCATGATCTCGTCGGCCAGCGGGGTGTCGGCCACGGTGGCGTCACGCACGTCGTACAGGATGGCAGACTGACGTCCATGAAGGTTGCCGACGCCCAGGCGAATTGGGATCCGTTGCCAGGCTGGCTCAACACCGCGAGCTACGGGTTGCCACCCCGCCCGGCGTGGGATGCGTTGCAGGCGGTCCTGGCGGACTGGCGGGTCGGTCGTATGTCGTGGGAGAGGTGGGACGACGCCACCCAACGAGCGCGTGAGTCGTTCGCGCGCCTAGTCGGCGTCGACAGCGAGGATGTGGCGGTCGGGGCGCAGGTGTCACAGTTGCTCGCGCCGGTGGCCGCGGCCGTGCCCGACGGTGCGCGGGTGGTCATCCCAGAGGTCGAATTCACCTCCAACCTCTTCCCCTGGCTGGTGCACACAGACCGCGGCGTGCGGGTCGACACCGTACCGGCGGCTCAGCTCACAGATGCGATCCGGCCCGGCACCGACGTGGTCGCGTTCAGCCTGGTCCAGTCCGCGACGGGGGAGGTGGCGCCGTACCGTACCGTCGTCGAGGCCGCGCGAGCGGTAGGCGCCATGGTCGTCGTGGACGCCACCCAGGCGTGCGGCTGGTTGCCGTTCGACGCTGCGCTCGCCGACGTGGTGGTCGCTGGCGCGTACAAGTGGATGATGTCGCCGCGCGGAACGGCGTTCGCCTACGTGAGTCCGGCGGTGCGCGACCGCGTGCGGCCGCTCGCCGCGGGCTGGTACGCGGGGGAGGACGTCCACTCGTCGTACTATGGCCCGCCCCTGCGGCTGGCCAAAACGGCGCGACGCCTGGATGTGTCTCCGGCGTGGTTCAACTGGGTCGGCACCGCGCCGGCGCTCGAGTTGATCGAGGAGGTCGGCGTCGGTGCGATCCAGACCCACAACGTGGCGTTGGCGAACCGCTTCCTCGCCGGTCTCCGGCAGCGTCCGGGGGACAGCGCCATTGTGACCGTAGACGTGCCGGGCGCAGAGGAGCGGCTGAGCGCGGCGGGCGTACGGGCAGCGGTGCGTGCCGGTCGCGTCCGCGCCTCCTTCCACGTCTACTCCACCGAGCACGACGTCGACATGGCACTCGACGCGCTCGTGGGCTGATGCCGGCCCGGCCGGCGGCGGGTGGCGGGCGCTGGGTTGACGTCGATCCGGCTCGCCTTCCCCGATGGCTCGCTGGTTTCGCCGACCGCCACGGAGAGTCGTCGTCGGCGGTGGACGGTGCCGTGGTGCGCCTAGTCGGCGCGGACGGCTCGATCGCGGAACTCCACTCTCCGCCGGGTGCGCCGCCGCCGGCGGGCCTGGACGAACTCGTCGCGGCGGCTCAGCAGTCGCGGCGACTCGGTCTGCTGGTGGCCCGCCAGGCGGCGGTCGCGGTCGGTGTGGCCGAAGGCGATCGTCTCGTATCGTCCAAGGTGGACTCGTCCTATGTGCAGGGTCGCACGGCGGCAGGTGGATGGTCACAACACCGGTTCGCGCGACGGCGGGAGAACCAGGCGAAGGCGGCGGCGGGCGTTGCCGCCGACATCGTGGCCCGCCTGCTCCTGCCCGAGGCTCGTCGCCTCGACGCCGTGGTCACCGGCGGGGACCGGCGGGCCGTCGACGCCGTACTCTCCGATCCCCGGCTTGCTCCCGTGGCCGCGCTTCGAGCCGAGCGTTTCCTCGACCTGCCCGAGCCGCGCCTGGCCGTACTTCAGCAGGCAGTGGTGGCGGCTCGGGCCGTCCGAGTGCGGATACGCGACGCTCAGCCGGCGGGGAGCTAGGCGAGAGCTAGGCGAGAGCTAGGCGAGAGCTAGGCGAAGGTGTTGCAGGACTTGGGGTCGCCGGTGGAGTAGCCACGGGTGAACCACTGTTGCCGCTGGGCGGACGAGCCGTGGGTGAACTTCGACTCGTCGACGCCGCCACCCATCTTCTTCTGGATCGCGTCGTCGCCGACCGCGGCCGCCGCCCCGAGCGCCTCGTTGATGTCTTGCTGCGTGATGGACTTGAAGATCGGCCGGCCGGACGCGTCGGTCGTACTCGTCGCGTTCTTGGTCCAGACGCCGGCGTAGCAGTCGGCCTGCAGTTCGAGCAGCACTGAGTACCGGTTGGCGTTGGCCGGGTCACGCTGCATCGGCCTTCTCACCTGGGCCTCCGTGCCGAGCACATCCTGCACATGGTGCCCGTACTCGTGCGCCAGGACATAGGGCTGGGCGAACTCACCCGTGGCGCCGAACCGGCTGGACAGTTCGTTCCAGAACGTCACATCGATGTAGATCAGGTTGTCCTCGGGGCAGTAGAACGGCCCGACACCACTGTCTGCCTGGCCGCAACCGGTGTTGACGGCCTGGTCGAAGAAGACGGTGTCGGACGCCTCATACGGCTTGCCAAAGCTCTGCGGAAGCGCGGTCTGCCAGTAGTTCTGTATCGAGTTGACGTACAGCGCGTTTCGGCACTTCACGTTGTTGAACCGATCCGGGTTGTTCACACCGCACTCGAGTGACGTCTCACCGCCCGTACCTGGGTCATCGCCGAGTAGTGTGTTTCCGCCCACGAGCCCGCCGACCACGAGGAGGGCTAGGACGATGAGACCGATCACACCGCCTCCCCTGCCCATCGGGATAGGGATACCCCGTATGCCCCCGCCGCCGCGGGACGAACCCGCGTCGCGCACCTGTTCGGTGTCGATCTGCGCGTTTTCGTTCAGCTCCATGGCGAGGGCTCCTCGGCATCAGTCTAGGATTCGCGCCGCCCTGGGTATCGGCGATTGACGTTCCCGCCCGTCCCACTACCCGACAATCGTGATCGATAATCCCTCCCGGCCATCGGCTACACTCGACTGGTGCTGCGTTGCGAAGACTGACCGGCCCCGCACCGACCGCTCTTGAGCGGCCGGCGCAGACGTATGCCCTCTGTCAGGCCTTCGACCGCCGATTGCGAGAGATTCCCCAATGATCAATGCCACCGGCCTTGAGCTGCGCGCGGGTTCGCGCATCCTGCTCGCCGAGGCCGCACTGCGAGTTCAACCCGGCGACCGCATCGGCCTCGTCGGTCGTAATGGCGCCGGGAAGACGACCACCCTCAAGGTCCTCGCCGGCGAGGGCAGCCCATTCGCGGGCGCGGTTGAGCGTCGCGGCCCGGTTGGCTACCTGCCGCAGGACCCGCGCACCGGCGACCTCGGCATCACCGCCCGCGACCGCGTGCTCTCCGCCCGCGGGCTGGACACCCTCCACAACGAGATGAAGGCTCTCGAGGCGTCGCTGGCCGTCGATCCAAGCGACAAGCTGGTACGACGTTATGGCGCGCTCGAGGACCAGTTTGCCGGCCTGGGCGGGTATGCGGCGGAGGCTGAGGCCGCTCGGATCTGTGCCAACCTCGGCCTGCCCGACCGGGTCCTCGGCCAGACGCTCGACACCCTCTCCGGTGGCCAGCGCCGCCGCATCGAGCTGGCTCGGATCCTCTTCCGCGACGCGAGCGAGACCGGCGGTGGCACGCTGCTCCTCGATGAGCCCACCAATCACCTCGACGCCGACTCGATCACCTGGCTGCGGGGCTTCCTCTCCGGGCACAAGGGCGGACTCGTGGTCATCTCCCACGACGTATCGCTGCTGGACTCGGTCGTCAACAAGGTCTGGTACATCGACGCCAACCGTTCCACTGTGGACGTCTACAACCTCGGCTGGAGGGCCTACCTCGACCAGCGCGAGACGGACGAGCGGCGGCGTCGCCGCGAACGGGCGAACGCGGAGAAGAAGGCCGGCGCGCTGATGGCGCAGGCCGACAAGATGCGCGCCAAGGCGACCAAGGCGGTAGCCGCCCAGAACATGGCCCGCCGCGCGGAGAAGATGCTCTCCGCCCTGGAGGACGTCAGGGTCGGCGACAAGGTCGCCAAGGTCCGCTTCCCGGCCCCGGCCTCGTGCGGGAAGACGCCGCTCACCGCCCGCGCGCTGTCTAAGTCGTACGGCTCATTGGAGATCTTCTGCGATGTCGACGTGGCCGTGGACCGGGGTTCCCGGGTGGCGATCCTCGGGCTCAACGGTGCCGGCAAGACGACGCTGCTGCGGATGCTCGCCGGCCTGCTGGAGCCCGACACGGGTGAGGTCACGCCGGGGCACGGGTTGCGGCTGGGCTACTACGCCCAGGAGCATGAGACGCTCGACGTCTCCCGCACGATCCTGGAGCACATGCGGTCGGCGGCATCCCACAACGGCTCAGGGCAGACCGACACGCAGTTGCGTTCGATTCTCGGCGCGTTCCTGTTCTCCGGCGACGACGTCGACAAGCCGGCCGGGGTGCTCTCCGGTGGCGAGAAGACGCGCCTCGCCCTCGCCACGCTCGTGTGCTCCGGCGCGAATGTGCTCCTGCTCGACGAGCCGACGAACAACCTCGACCCCATCAGCCGGGAGCAGGTACTCGATGCGATCGCCCGCTACCCGGGCGCGATCGTTCTGGTGACACACGACCCGGGCGCGGTGCAGGCGCTCAAGCCCGATCGGGCCATCCTGCTGCCCGACGGCGTCGAGGACGCCTGGAGCGACGACCTGCTGGAACTGGTCGAACTCGCCTAACCTCGCCCGCCCAAGATCGCGGTGATCATGACCTGACCGTCGTGAAATGGCGCCGATCATGACCTCCAGGTCATGATCGACGGGATCTTGGGGGGCTACCAGGGGGTCGCGAGCACGGCTTCGACCACGATGGCGGTCAGCGCGCCGACGCCGACCAGCAGCAGCGGGCTCGGTGGTGGAGGTCCGGCCTGGCGTTGTGGAGCGACGGTCGCAACCGTAAGCCACG
>Ga0209859_1000060_pt1 | contig 21506 bp, 21 predicted proteins | sample GWRWS3_50_60_FD_187241 | JGI IMG/M metagenome (GOLD analysis project Ga0209859, IMG submission 187241) | Riverbed sediment microbial communities from areas with vegetation nearby in Columbia River, Washington, USA - GW-RW S3_50_60 (SPAdes)... | ecosystem: Environmental > Aquatic > Freshwater >... | reverse complement strand
GGTGGTGGAGAACCTGCTGCGCGGTGTGGCCGGCCTGCTGGGGCCGCTCGAGACCGTGACCAACGTGCTGCCCGGCACGGCGGCCGGCTCCATCGCCGGGGCTATCGGCGCGGTCGTGCAGAGTGATCCGAACGGGACGCCGGGCGTCACGACCGTCCTCGGCGGGACGGCAGCCGCGCTATTGCTCGGCGGCTACCTGCTGGCGTTCCTCGCGGCGAGCCTGGCCCTGACCGCTCGCCGAGACGTGACAACCTGATCGTGGCGAGGCAGCCTTGGCTAAGATCTCCGTGGCTGCGAATCGTCGGATGAGGCCGTCGGCGGAAAGTCAGGGCGCTAGGACGTCGATGAACGCGTTCGCGATGACCTGGTATCCGACGCTGTTGGGATGAACGTTGCCGAAATGTTGCGGGTGACAGAACCAGGTCCATGCGGCTGCTGCCTGTGCACTCGCCGCGAGATTTGAGACCGAGAATTTACCGGCCACGTCGACCACGTCGACCCCGTGTGCGCCATAGACGTTCAGCAGGACCGCGTTGAGGGTCTGCACGATCTGCTGGGACGCTGCCGCCAGACCCGGGTCAACCGGCAGCACACAGGCGACCGGGTTGTAGTACGTCATCCCGACGATGCGTACGTCTGGCGCGGTCGCCTGTAGCTCGTCGAGGATGCGATCCAGATTTGTGGCGATCCGCGTCAGGCCCTGCTGAATGCAGGCAGGGCTGAGCGTGCTCAGGCAGGGCAGCACATCGTTGCCGCCGATGTCGATGGTCACCACCGAGACCTTGCCCTTATGAGCGTGCAGGAAGTTGACTGCCTCGTCGATCTGCACCTTGTGCGGGTAAAGACCCCGATAGAAGTCGGGCGACCCGCACGAAGAGGCCACGCCCGGCAGTTGCGAGCCGCCGAGCAGGGAGACGGTGCTCTCGCCGCCGCAGGAGATGTTATCCAAGTCCAGTTTGGGATCGTCGGCCGACAACGCCGCGTGCACCAGCGGCACGTAGCCGTCGGGTGAGTAGTACGGCTGCCCCGGCACAAAGAACTGGAAGCCCTGCGCTAGAGAGTCGCCTAACGCGAGGTAATAGTGGGTCGCACTGTCGTCATCCGCGGCGGCCTGTGCGCTCGGGACAGCGACTGCGGCCAAGGCGACAACTACTGTGAGCAGAACCTTCAAGGCGCGGCGCATAGCCGTCTCCCTTCGTCTGCGACCGTGGGTGGGTTTCCGACCGGGACTACAAGCGGGGTGGACACCACTGTAGGCGGAATATGTCCACGCCGCAGCCCGGGAAGACCGTACGCAACCACATATCCAAGTCTTCGTTCGCAGCAGGCCTAGCTCAGGCGCTGTTGCCTGTCCCGGGCATCCGGCCAGCCGTCACAACCTGACCATGGCGAGGCGGTAGACCTTCCACCCCAGGACGAGATGGAAAACGATGAGTACGAGAAAGCCGACCACGGCGATTGGGGAGAGAGGATCGATCAGCAAGACAACTGCCGCTACGACACCGATCACCCCGAGTACTACGGTGACGCCGCCAAAGCGCTTGCCGAAGTCCGGCGACCCGAGCATGGCCACGCCGAGTGCAATCAGACCTACTGGCAGAAAGGCGAGTCCCACGATGAGCAGCGCATCGAACATGCCCTGCGTCGCCTGCCACAAGAGGACGAGTGTCGCCTGATCCCCAGGGGTCGCCCCAGGAGCGTGAAAGAGATCGGAGATTCGACCGGTTACGACATGCGGGAGTGCTCCGGCTGCGAGCACGACGAGACCCGCAATGCCCAGGACGCTCCCGAAGAGAGCGGGCGCGAGCCTTTCTCCGCGGAGAGCGCGATACAGGGCGAGGAAGTGCGTGACCCACAGGATGAGGACTACCAGGTAAAGGCCATTCTCAACCGTGCGCGCCGCTCTGATATCGGGGAACCTCGTGACCGGCCCCCCGGGGCCGGCGGGATCCGGACCCACGAACGCGATGACAATAACGAAGACGAGAATGAAGGTGATGCCACCAAGGACACCGGCCAGACCCCCCCATCGCAGAACGCTTCTGTCTTCCTCCACCTTCCGTACTTCACGCATCACTAATCTCCTCCTTAGAAGTCGCTGTGGCTCAGCCTGCCGGAGAGCGCCCCGTGCACCGCTTCCGTCGATGGTCGACATCAGCAGACTTTGGTATGCATTCGGGGATCGACTTTGGTCGGATGCAGAGGACCCGCCGCCGCCGTATCGTTTGATCATGGCTATCCGGTCGGTTCCCGAGTATCGGCGGCTGCTGCCTGCCGCGCTGCTCACCGAACCCGACCCCGACGAGGCAGACCGGATCCGGCGCTCACCGCGCGACTGGGTGGTCGATGCCGTGTTCTTCCTGCTGGCCGTCGGCTTCACCGTGCTCACCGTGGTCGACAACATCGAGCACGGGGTCGCGCTTGGGACGCTTGTCGTGGACGCGACGTTGGGCGGGCTGAGCTGTCTCGGGGTGTGGCTACGCCGGCGGTGGCCGGTCGGCTTCGCGCTGATCGTGGCTCTGTTCAGCGTCTACTCGCTGGCCGCCTCCGGTGTCGCATTGATCGCACTGTTCACGGTGGCTGTGCACCGCAGTCTGCCCGTGGTCGGCGCGGTCGTGGCGGTATTCGCGTTCGCCTCGGCTCTCTCGTTGCTGGTCCGGCCGGACCAGCAGGCGCCGAACTGGTCGCAGGCCGTGCTCGGAGCCGTCCTTTTCGCGGCGGTACTCGCCTGGGGGATGTTCGTCCGAGCCCGGCGCCAGCTCGTGCTGTCCCTACGCGAGCGGGCCCAACGGGCCGAGTCCGAACAGCATCTGCAGGTCAGCCAGGCCCGCCAGCTTGAACGGAACCGGATCGCCCGCGAGATGCACGACGTGCTCGCTCACCGCATTTCATTGTTGAGCCTGCACGCAGGGGCGCTGGAGCTGCGTCCCGACGCTCCGCCCGAGGAAATTGCCCGCGCCGCCGGCGTTATCCGGGACAGCGCCCACGAGGCGCTGGAGGATCTTCGGGAGGTGATCGGCGTACTCCGCGTGGACCGGGTCGGCGAGGACCCGACGGATCAGGCACCGGACCGGCCGCAGCCCTCGCTTGTCGACCTCCCCGAACTCGTTGACGAGTCGCGGCGCGCCGGGATGCGGGTGCAGCTCGACTGTGAGGTGGCCGATCTGACGGCCGTACCGGCGGCGATCGGGCGCAACGCGTACCGGATCGTGCAGGAGGGACTCACCAATGCCCACAAGCACGCACACGACGTCGAGGTATCGGTGACGGTGCGCGGAACCGTGGGCGACGGCCTGAGCGTCGAGGTGCGCAACCCGTGGCTGGTGGGCGCCGCCAGCACCGCGGGCATTCCAGGTGGAGGCACCGGCATCATCGGGCTCGCCGAACGGGCCAGCCTCGCCGGTGGACGGCTGGAGCACGGCAGTACGCCCGAAGGTGACTTCCGGCTCTTTGCGTGGCTACCGTGGCCGGCGTGAACGCCGCCGTCCGTGTCCTCATCGTCGATGACGACCCACTCATCCGGGCCGGCCTCGCGATGATCCTCGGCGTATCAACCGAACTGAACGTGGTGGGCGAGGCGGCCGACGGCACCGAGGTGGCCGCCGCGGTCGACGCCTGCGCCCCAGATGTGGTGCTGATGGACATCCGGATGCCCAAGCTCGATGGCCTCGCCGCCACCGAACTGCTGCGCGCCCGGCCCAACCCTCCCGAGGTCATCGTGCTGACCACCTTCCACGCCGACGAGCAGGTACTCCGTGCCCTGCGCGCCGGAGCCAGCGGCTTTCTGCTCAAGGACACCCCGCCCACCGAGATCCTGCGCGCGATATCCCGGGTGGCGGCCGGCGAGCCGATCCTGTCGCCGACGGTGACCCGCCAACTCATCGCCCACCTCGGCGACACCGGCGCCGATGCTCGGCGGCGGCACGCCCTCGGCGTGCTGGGCCGGCTCAGCGAACGGGAGCGGGAGGTGGCCGTGGCCATCGGTCGGGGCAGGTCCAACGCCGAGATCAGCGGCGAGCTGTTCATGAGCGTGGCGACCGTGAAAGCCCACGTGTCCCGGATACTGACGAAGCTCGACCTCAACAACCGTACCCAGATCGCTCTACTCGCCCACGACGCCGGCCTGACCGGATAGCCACGCAGAGCGCCGCGGTCTGCGTGTCGGCGGGGAAGAACGACTCGATGGCCGGCTCGGCGACGGTCACGTCCAGCGGCCTGCCGAACGTGGCGGTACTGATGAAGGCGAGCTTCTTTGTGTCCTGGCGGATTCGCGGCGGTACCACGACAGTGTCGGCGCCGACGGCGTTCCCCGGCTCCCCGCCGCAGTTCCTTGAAGGTTCCTGGTCGCGTTACGCGCCGGCACCGCGACGGCGGAGCCAACCGATGAGAACTACCACGACCGACCGGATCACGCGCGATCGGTGGAGATGATTCAGGCGGCTGAGCACTGCACGTTACTCGCGATCCGGACGACCTGACCCGGGGCCGCTGCGCAGGGTCAGCCGCACGGTTCGTGGCTCTCGGTGGGCAGGCAACTCGCGTCGGTCGGACATTCGGTGGAGCCGAGCTGCGCTGTGGAGACTCCCACGCCGTCCTCAAGCTCGTAGAATCACAACGGCGCCGCAGTCTCGTTGACGCGCCGAGAGCTCCATGTCGGCGATCACCGCATCTCTGGTGTAGAGTCAGTAGTTAGGAGAGTCCTTCGGGGCTTCCGATCCAGCCTTAGGCCCCGCGCGAGCGGGGTCTTTGTGCTTCTCCGGGCTACCGCTGGGAATCCAGCAATGGCGGTGCTGCACCGTCGGCTGGATTCGGGACCACAGCGCCTCATTGGCTCGGGTTGCCCTCGGGTCGGACTCCGTGTGGGTCTCGAGGCGGCGATACATGAACGCGAGCATGTCCGCGGCTTGCACTAGCCGGCTCGAATGCGACGGAGCAAAGTGCAGAGTGTCAACGATTCGATCTAGCAGCTGCGATCGGTAGCCCTTCGTTCCCTGGGTGCGATACGCGGACAAATCTGCGCGGTGCTTCGCCGGTTCGTCGACGTCGTCGGCGATCACGAGTGACGTCTTGTATGCCGGTCAGTTCGCGGATGGGCCGTTCGCCGTCATCGTGGTATTTGGCACATGCTATCGGCGAGTTGTTGCGCCAGGCTCCCCACAGAACGTTTTGCTGTTCGAAGTATTCCAGGGTGGCGAAACCGTCCCACGTCGGCGACCGTGGAACGCCGCCGAGAGTTGAATGACAAGATCGTTGATACTTCGAGGCATCCGGCCAAACCTACGGCTATCGGCGCGTCCACGCCGCGTTGATCCGGGCCGGGGCCTATGCCGGTCCGGAGCTGGTCCGGGACCTGATGCGCGAGCTGGGCCTGGTCGCCTGCGAGCCCCGGCCGTGGCGGCTGACCACCGTGCCCGACCCGCCTGAGCCGAGCCCGTTGAGTCGGTCGGAACCTGACGCCTGGGATGGGAATCTAGGTTGGCATGAAACGTCTGGTCGTTCCGGTCGCCCTGTTGGTCGTGGTCGGTGGATGTACCGGGCCTTGGCCGTCGACCCCGCCCTCTGCTGATCCGGCGCCGGTGTCGGCGCAGCCGCTGCGACCGCGGGCCGGGCACAGCGCGACGCTGTTGGCCGACGGCCGGGTGCTGCTCGCCGGTGGGTGCGCTGTCGATGGTTGTACGACGTCCGAAGTAGAGCCCAGCAGCGAGTTCTATGTGCCGGGCCGCGGATTCGCACCAGGGCCGCCGATGCTGCACCCGCGCAGTAGCCACACCGCCACCCTGCTGCCCGACGGCCGCGTCCTCATCGTGGGCGGGTGGGCTAAGGAGGGGACCACGTCGCTCGCCGAGGCGGAGATGTTCGACCCGACCACCGGCACGTTCCAGCCCGCTGGGACCCTCCAGGGTGGCGCCACCCTGCTGCCCGACGGGCGGGTGCTGATCGCCGGCGGCGGAAACGGGCCGGGAAACCTCACCGCCGGCGTGGAGATCTTCGATCCGGCCACCGGCTCGCTTACTCCGGGTCCAGCAATGCCGCAGCCGCGCCAGGCGGCCTCGATCGTACTGCCCGATGGCGACATCCTGATCACCGGTGGCCAGGACGGACCCCAGCACGGGCTTTCGTCCACGGTCATCTACGACCCCGGCAGTGGTGATTGGCGGGCGGGCCCGAAGATGGGCTCGCCGCGATTCAAGCACGCCATCACCATGCTGGATGATAACCGGATCCTGGTGCTGGGCGGCACCACCGACGACACCGAGCTGCTAGCCAGCACCGAGGTCCTCGACCTCGCCGCCAACGAGTTCGCCCCCGGCCCGGTGATGACCGCACCCCGGTACAAGTTCGCCGACGCCGTCGTCCGCACGACGACCGGCCGCCTGGTCGTCGCCGGCGGAACCCAGGTCGACGTGCTGGCACCCGACGGCCAGAGTTTCGGCGCGATCACCATCGGCACCGGGGCGCGGCGGTGGGTGCCGACAGCCACGGCGCTGCGGGACGGCACGGTCCTGGTCGTCGGGGGGTACGACGATCGGATCCGCGTGCATTCCGACGCCCACATCGTCGAAGCCGGTCCGTAAGTCTCCGATTCTCGGTTCGGAACCGCGCAATACTGTTGCGCACGACACCTCGTAGCTCGCGGTCCCCGTTGCCAGCAGCGCGGCCCCGACGTGATGTCGGAAGATGCTGCCGCGGTGATTGCCGCCACCCGGCCAAGCACCCGCGGCGGTTGCCCACAGGCGGCACACACGGCGCTGGGCGGGGCGGGCGCAGGCCGCGCCCGCCCCGTACCGACTGCTACGCCTTAGTCAGGGTGCCGCAGTCGCTCTGAAGCTCCAGACCCTTGTCGGAGGACTTGACGGTGATGGTGAACTTCGCGCCGGACTTCACGTTGTCGTTCGCAAGAATGTCGTCGAACTCGCCCGAGAAGCCGGAGAGCCTGGCCCAGTAGCACGAGCCGGTCGCCGTGCCGCGCCAGGTGCCGGGGTGGATGTCCTTGCCCACCATGAGCGTGCCGAACTCCTCGCTGGTCTTGTTGCTCTTCGGCACGGTTCGCAGGAACGCGATCGGCATGAGCGCGGCGCAGTCGGTCTCGAAAGCGCGGTCGCGTGTTCCAATTGTCACGGTGACGTATTCGTCGTCGCTCGCGTTGCCGTTCGCAATGATCGAGTCGAAGCTACCGTCGGTTTCCTTGAGCCGGGCCCAGTATCCGCAGCCGACGCCGCGGTACGTGCCGGCCTTGATGTCGGTGCCGACGAGGAGCGTGCCCTGCTCCGTGACCGTGCCCGGAGGGAGGGTCGGCTCGGCCGGCTGGGTCGGCTCGGCCGTGGCGGCCGGTGCGTTTGTCGCGGCTCCGGGCGCCGGTGCCACGTTCGTGCCTGCCTGCGTAGGGAGACTGAGTGGGTTGGACTTGTCACCGGCTCCGCTGGCGAGGACCGAAGCGATTCCGCCGATGCAGCAGAGCGCGGCGAGGACCCCCACGACAGACAGGACGACAACGAGGGTCTTCCTGCTCTTCTTGGAAGGCTGGGGTGTAGCCGTCTGCGGCGTCACGGTCGGGTCGCCGGGGACGATTGGGACTGGCTGAGACATTGGTGCTCCTCGGGTGTGGTCGGTGGGCCGCCGTTGCGGAGCGACGGCAGCGGTCTTCACCCGCTTGCTGGATATTGCTGGGAAAGACTGGAAGAAGCGTATAGTCGGGGTACGACAAAGCCCGACCCACGTGCTCCCGATGGTGCGAGGGGGGCCTGCTGCGGAGGGGATCAGCGCCGGCCATATGCACGAGGGAGCTTGATATCCGATTGCAGCGATGGATATGGTAGGAGAACCTGGTGTATGGAGGAGGATGCCGATGTCCAAGACGCTTATTGACCTGGACGACGCCGCGCTCGCCGAGGCGATGGCGGAGTTGGGTACGAAAACGAAGGTCGACACGGTCAACCGGGCGCTCCGGGACGTAGCCGAGCGTCGAGCCGAACGGCGTCGGCGCGCGCTGGAGACCTTCGATGAGATTTCTCGGAACCTCGAAGAATTCGATCGAGGCGAGGCATGGCGTCGGTAGGCGTGACCGCGCTGCACCTGGTCGACACGTCCGCGTGGGCACAGCGCCTCCATCACGAGCAGGCGCGCGGCCGCATCGATGCGCTGTTCTCAGCCGACCGCGCCGCGACCTGCCTACCGGTCGCGCTCGAGGTCCTCTATCGGGCGCGGAACTCGTCCGAGCTGGACCGGCAATGGGAGGCGTTACGGCAGCTTCACTGGCTCGAAGTGACTCCCGATGCCAAGATCGCGGCAATTGACGTCATGCGTAAGCTGGCTAAGGTCGGGCAGCACCGTACGCCCATCCCAGACGTCATGATCGCGGCGGTGGCGCAGGCCCATTCAGCTACTGTCTTGCATTACGACAGCGACTTTGAGCGCATCTGCGCAGCAACAGGTCACCCGCACGAGTGGATCGTCTCGCGCGGCACCGGCCACGGTGGAGCCAACCCCTGAGCTGGCCGGTCCTTGAGCAGGTAGCCACACGCGCCGGCGCGCAGCGCCCAGACCACGTACTCCTCGTCGTCGAAGGTGGTCAGCATGGCGAAACATCGAGCAGTTGATCTCGCGAGCACGGGATCCGTGCTACACTGATCCCGTGGCCAATCTGACATTGAGTGTGGATGAGGACCTGCTACGCCGAGCCCGCATCCGCGCGCTCGAGCGCGGCACGACCGTTAACGCGCTCGTGCGCGACTATCTGGAGACGTTCGTCGGGCCAGACGAGGTACGGCGGGCGTTAGACAAGATCGCCGAGATCACCGAGCGCAGCCAGGCGTCGAGCGGCCCCGGTGGGCGACGATGGCGCCGGGACGACGTGTATGAGTGATCGGGCCTTTCTGGACACCAACATCTTTGTCTACGCCGTTGACAACGCCGACGCGTACAAACAGAAGCTCGCCCGGAGTGTCCTGCGCACAGTGAGCGATGCCGCTGTGTCGACGCAGGTCATGAACGAGTTCTTCGTTGTCACGACAAGGAAGCTGGCCGAACCACTCCATCCCGACGCGGCAGCGGCCGTCATCGACGAAATGGCCAAGCTCGTCTGTGTAACCGTTGACGCGGCCCTCATCCAGTCGGCGATCCGCGCCGGACGCCGGTGGAATCTGTCGCACTGGGACGCGCTGATGGTCGAAGCCGCACGGCGGGCAGGCTGCGACAGACTGCTGACCGAGGATCTCAGTCACGGCGCGGTCTACGATGGACTGCGGGTGGAGAATCCCATCCTGTCATAGGTGGCCGTGGTCGCGGGCGTATATGGCGGCCTGCGTTCGGTCGCGGAGCCCGAGGCGATCCAGGATCCGCGACACGTGGTTCTTTATGGTGCCCTCACTCAGGTACAGCCGAGCGGCGATCTCACGGTTGGTGAGACCCGCCGCGACCAGGCGAAGTACTTCGATCTCCCGGGGTGTCAGGACGGAGTCCTGGGCTGGCGCGGAAGATGCGGGCGGTGGGCCAGCGCGGTCGAGCGCGGCGCTCAGGCGCGCGGCAGCCGCAGGGTCGAACTGGATCACGCCCGCTTTCGCGAGCCGAACCGCCGCCGCGAGCTCGGCCGCTGGCCGGTCCTTGAGGAGGTAGCCACTCGCGCCGGCGCGCAGCGCCCGGACCACGTACTCCTCGTCGTCGAAGGTCGTCAGCATGACCACCCGGCATCGCGGGGCGGACCGGGCCAGCTCCGCCGTCGCCGACACGCCGTCGAGATTCGGCATCCGGACGTCCATGAGCACCACGTCCGGATCGAGTGTCAGCGCACACTCGATCGCCTCGCGCCCGTCGGCCGCCGTGCCCACGACAGTGATTCCGGGCTGGATGTCGAGCAGTGACGCGATGCTTTCCCGGATGAGCTGCTGATCGTCCACGACCAGGACCCGGACGATCTCGTCCGTCATGGCGTTCGCCGACGTGGCACCGCCACGGCAAGGCGAGTCCCGCCGCCCGGCCGACTGTCCACAGTGATCGAACCGCCCACGAGGTGGATCCGCTCTCGCATGCCTCGAAGACCGAAGCCCTCCTGGTCCGGCGAGAATCCGCGCCCGTCATCGGTGACGACGAGGCTGGCCGTCGACGGGTCACAGTGGACGACCACCGATGCGACGCTCGCCCGCGAATGCCTCCGGACGTTGGTGAGGCCCTCCTGCGCCGCGCGGTAGAGAGCCATGAGCGCCGCTGGGTCGTACGCGCTCTCGTCGCCGTGCCAGTCCATGGTGACCGACAGCCCACCATCCCCCGATCCACGCACGAGGTCGGCCAGCGCTTTGGAGAGCCGGAACGGGGCCGACTCGTCGCGAAGTGTGCTCACGGAACGCCGTACATCATCGAGTGCGTGCCGTGCGGAGGTTCTGGCGTGGTCCAGCGCCTGGTCGGCCGCCGCCGGATCGCGGTCCCGGAAGGTTGCGGACTTCTCCAGTAGAACCGCGATCGCCGTGAGGTGATGCCCGAGACCATCGTGGATGTCGCGCGCCACGCGGTTGCGTTCGGCCGTTGCCGAGAGCTCCGCCACCTGCGCCGCCGATGCCTGCAGCCGGGTATGCGCGGCCTGTAGCTGCGTGCGGGCCCGCCACTCGTTGGCCGCGACCGCTGCCATGGCGACGGTCAGGACCAGTCCGACGATGAACATCAGAAGGTCGGACACCTGCTCGGTCTGCCGGTGCCAGTCCGGCACGGTCAACTGGAACACGACGGCGACGAACCCCACGCAGACGAGGCCGGTGGCGACGCTGACCGCCCGCCCGAAGGCGAAGTACGCCGTGAAGGGCAGGAGCAGGAACAGAATCCGGGACATCCCGGACCCGTCGCCCGCTGCGATCGCCACGAACAGCCCGAAGCGGGTCACCAACAGCGCGACCGCAGGCCACCTGGTTGTGCCGGTCGGGAACCGGTGCCGTTCGGCGAAGTCGAGCGCCGCCGCGGCGGCGAGTCCTCCTAGGAAGAGCCACGGTCGGGTCTCGCCCAGGCCGGCGATCCCGGCATACCCGCCGGCGAGCAGCACCGCGACATAGAGGACGGGTGCGACCCAGGGCACCGGCGGGGACACCCCTGCAGGCTACGCCCGACACCTTCACCTGCGGAACGGTCGATCGGCACGTGCCGGACGGCACGCACACGTGGTGCCACGGCACTGGTCGCCCGGCACTTCTCCTGCCGTACCGGGGATCCGTACGGTCCAGCCATGACATTCCTCGTACGGCTCGGAGCCATCTGTGGCGTGCTGTCGGCGCTGTGCATCGCGGTGCCGGGAGCGATCGAGGTGGCGACCGGCGAAACCCTTGCCACCAGCCTGGTTCTTGGTGCCTCCCCCGCGTTGGCTCTTCCTCTGCTCATAGCTCTCCACATTGGTCAGATGCGGTCCGCCGGCCGCCTCGGCAACATCGGATTCGCTGTCAACCTCGTCGGTCTGGGTCTGTTCGGCGGTGCGGCCTTCGCCCTCAACGTCGTTCTCTTCCCACTCCTTCCGACAATCGGAGATGACCTGGCCGTCGAGACGCGGCTCGCATTGCTGGTCAGCGCCGCCGTGTTCGTCGCCGGTGTCGTCATCTTCGGCGTGGCCATGCTCCGGGCCCGGGTGTACCCGCGTGTGCCGGTGTGGCTCTACCTGCTCGGGTTCCCGCCGTTCGCGCTCGCCGCCCGCCTGCCCGACAGCGCCCTGACCAGCGGGCTGCACGTCGTCGTGGGGGTCGCGCTCGGGTGGCTTGCGGTGTCAGTCTGGGGTGCGGCGCCACGTGGAGATGCGGGCCGTACGATGGAGGGACAGGCCGGATCATGGGTACCCGCCGGCACGGCCTAGGCGGTCTGCGGACGGCCCTGTCGGCGCGCACGACGAACGTGACTCTGCTGCTCTGCCTGATCCTGGTCTTCGCCACGGGCGTCGGCGCAGTCGCGACGGGATCGGCACGCGGTCGCTGGATCGTGATCGCGCACGGCGTCGCCGCGATCGCCGTCATCCTTCTGATTCCTTGGAAGAGCATCGTGGTCAGGCGTGGCCTGCGGCGTGCTCGAGCCAGCCGGTGGGCGTCGCTGCTCCTGGCTCTGCTGGTCGTGCTGGTGCTGGTCGCCGGCATTGTCTCGACCACGGGCCTGGTACGCGAGGTTGGCGGGTTCCTGGTCATGTGGCTGCACATCGCGTTGGCGCTCACCCTGGTACCACTGCTCCTGTGGCACATCGTCGCGCGATCAGTGCGGCCGCGCCGGACCGACGTGTCCCGCCGTACGGCGATGCGATGGGGCGTCCTCGCCGTACTCGCGTTGGCGGGTTATGGCGTGGCCGAGTCGACCATCCGCCTCACCGGCGCGCCGGGTGCGAGGCGGCGCTTCACCGGCTCGTATGAGCTCGGCTCATTCGAGCCGGCCCGGATGCCGGTGACGAGTTGGCTGGACGATCCGGTCCCGACCGTCGACCCGGCCCAGTGGCGGCTCGTCATCGTCGACGGCACCGGCCGGCGCGAGCTGACCCTGGCTGACCTGGGCGGCGGCGACGCTCAACTCCGGGCAACGCTCGACTGCACCTCCGGCTGGTACGCCCACCAGGACTGGTTCGGGGTCCCGGTTTCGACACTGGTGCGCCCCGATCCCGAGGCACGCAGCCTTCTGGTGCACTCGGTCACCGGGTACTGGGTGCGATTCCCGGTCGCCGACATCGGACATCTGTTGCTGGCGACCCAGGTTGGTGGTCGGCCACTGAGCTCGGGTCACGGCTACCCGGTGCGGCTGGTCGCACCTAACCGGCGTGGGTTTTGGTGGGTCAAGTGGGTGGACCGGCTCGAACTGCAACCCACGCCAGCCTGGTGGCAGCCGCCCTTCCCAGTTACTTAGCCTTGATCCACGGGTGGGTCGCGTTTGGAGGCTGTCTAAGGAACTGTGATCTTGGCCGAGCGTCGGGATGGGTTGGGTCGCCCGTCCGGATGCCGGGTTGCTCGATGTTTTGCTAGGGCTAGCTGGGTTTGGCCGCGGGCCGCCGTGTGTCGTGTGTGGACGGCCAGGAAGGTGGTGCGTGTGCGGCTGCGGACAGGCGCAGCCATGGATGCTGCCACGGCCAGTGTTGGGGCAGGTGGATCGTGACGCCTCTGGCGTGGCGGGCGACGCGTCCGCGAGGTTGATCAGGTGCCAGCGGATGGTGGCAGGGCGGGCGGTGGCGTAACGGGTGTCCGGCCAGGGCGGCGGCGGCGCGGGTGAGGTTGTGCGCGATCGCGATGCAGGTGAGCCAGGCGTTGTTGGCGTCGAATCGGCCGGAGGGTAGGTGGGCCAGGGGTCCGTCGATCAGCTCGGCGGAGACCTATTCGATGATGGCGTGGCCGCGATGCTGGGCCTCGGCTTGGACGAGTACGAACGGGCTGTCGGAGAACGCGGCGTGGTAACGCCAGACCGGGAAGAGCTGACCCTGACCGTCCACTGTGGTCTTGTTGAGGTCGGCGATGCGACGCACGATTAGCCGCGCAGTGACCTCGTCCCGGGTGGCCTCGACGCGGTGTAGGCGATCTCGGCGATCTGCGCCCGGGACACGAAACGTTGCTGCTCGTCGTCCCAGACTGGGTGCGGGTACTCGATCTCGACCCACGCGTCGGCCGGGATCGCCTCGATCGGGTGCGGACCTTCTTGGCGACCCGGATGGTGATGGAGAACCGCACGCCAGCGCGTCGGCAGGCGGCGATGACCTTGCGGAGTAGAACGCCGAATCGGCCTGCGGGTGGAGAATCCGCTCCGTACGGAAGAGTAGACCCGAGCCCAGCCGTATTCATGAAGGGCCGGCTCTGCGCGCAGCGGGCGGCTCGCGATGCCGCCTTCCGGGTTGGGCGGGCCGTGGGCGTCATGCCATACGGTCGAGGATCACCCGGACGAGTTCCATGGATGTGTGCGGGTGCAGGAAGGCGAAGCGTGCGACCGTCTCGCCCTCCCACGCCGAAGGGGGTATGAAAGCGACCTGGTCCTCGTGCAGCTGGTCCGCCCACCGTCGGTATTGTGACGAGTCCCAGCCCACCCGTCGGAAGAGGACAACCGCGAGGTCGGGATCGCGGATCAACTCGAGGTAGGAGCGGGACCGGATCTCAGCAGCGGTCTCCCGCGCCAGCGCGAGCGCCTTCTCTATTGCGTCCGTATACGCCTTCACGCCGTACACGGCCAGCGAGAACCACAGCGGCAGTCCCCGTGCCCGCCTGGTCAGGTGGTACGCGTAGTCGGTCGGGTTCCATTCGTTTGGTTTGTCGTGGATGACGTCGAGGTATGACGCGTCCTGCGTGTGTACGGATCGGGCGGCCGACGGATCGCGGTAGAGCAGCGCGGCGCAGTCGAAGGGGGCGAACATCCATTTGTGCGGATCGACGATGAACGAGTCCGCGTGCTCGATGCCGTCATACTTGTGGCGAACGCTGGGGGCGAACAGGCCGGCACCGCCGTACGCACCGTCCACGTGGAACCACAAGCCGAGTTCGCGCGCCACGGCGGAGACGCCGGCCAGGTCGTCGACGATGCCCGCGTTGGTCGTCCCCGAGGTCGCTACCACGGCCGCCAGTGACGACGCGTCGCCGTCGGCCTCGATCGCCGCCCGCAGCGCGGCCCCGGTGAGGCGGTGATCGGTCGTCTGTACGCTCAGCGCATCCATCTCGAGGATCTTCAACGTGTTCACGATCGATGAGTGCGCGTCGGTTCCGACGGCCACCCGCCACCGTCGGCCTCCGCCTTCAGTCGCCCTTCGCTTGGCCATCTCACGGGCGACGACGAGGGCCGACAGGTTGCCCGCGGAACCCCCCGAGACGAAGCAACCACCGGCCGAGGCGGGCAGCCCGGCGCGGTCGGCGATCAACCGCAGGACCTGGTTCTCGGCGTGCACGGCCCCCGCGGCCTCCAGCCACGAGATGCCCTGGATCGACGCGCAGGAAATCAGCATGTCGAACAGCAGCGATGCCTTCGTGGGCGCCGCCGGAATGAAGCCGAGGAAGCGAGGGCTGTCCGCCGAGATCACCGCCGGGGCCAGCATCGACGTGTAAACGCCCAGCACCTGATCAGGGTTGTGGCCCTCGTCGCCGAGCAGTCCCTTCGTGACCGCATCCAGCTCGGCGGGGTCATGGGAGCCGCGGTCGAGCGGAACCGGGTCCAGTCGTAGCCTATTCTCCGCGTACGCCAGCACGGATCGGATCATCTGCTCGGTCGTTGCGTCGACGGTGTGCATGCGCGGAACGTAAGTGCCGGCTCGCCGGCGAGGCAACAGTCCAGTTGGTCCCGCGGCGACCGTCTACTTAGCCATCGTGAACACCGGCGCAACCGAACCGCGAGTGGAAGGGTGGGTCCATGGCGCGCTACGGCGGGATGTTCGGACCAGATGTCACATTCCTCGGCGTTCAGCGATGCGATCTGGCCGATCGGACCGCCCTCGGCGACGCCGATGTCGTCGTGATCGGCGCGCCCTACGATGCCGGCACGTCCTACCGGGCCGGTGCCCGATTCGGGCCTCAAGCGATCCGCATGACCGACTACCTGCCGCATGACGCCTCCCGGCCGCACCTGACGTTACGAGTGGACCCGCTGCGGGAGCTGACCGTCCTCGACGCCGGTGATGTCGAGATGCCCGGGGCCGAGGCGCGAGCTCCGCTGGACAATTTGGAGGCCGCGGTGAGGATCGCCGCCGAGGCCGGGGCGATACCGGTGATCCTCGGCGGCGACCACACGATCACCTGGCCGGACGTCACCGGAGTCGCGCGGGCCCTTGGGTGGGGCCGCGTCAGCGTCATTCACTTCGACGCGCACGCCGACACAGGCCAGGTCCAGTTCGGCTCGCTGATCGGCCATGGGCTGCCCATGCGCCGGCTCATCGAGTCCGGCGCGTGTCGGGGCGACCGGTTCCTGCAGCTCGGTCTGCGCGGCTACTGGCCCGAACCCGAGGATCTGCAGTGGATGGCCGAGCAACGCATGCGCTCGTACGAGATGCACGAGATCGTGCAGCGGGGCCTGTCCCCATGCCTCACGGAGGCCTTCGCGATCGCGACCGACGATTGCGACGGCGTCTTCGTCTCCGTGGATATCGATGTCACCGACCCGGGCTCCGCTCCGGGCACCGGTACGCCAGAGCCGGGCGGCCTTCATCCACGCCAGCTTCTCGACACGATCCGGCGCATCGCCATCGAGCTGCCGGTCGTGGGCATGGACGTGGTCGAGGTCTGTCCGCCGTACGACACCTCTGACGTCACCGCGTTTCTCGCCAACCGGGTGGTGCTCGAGATGCTCTCCGGGATCGCCTACCGACGAAAGGGAGGCACGTGGGCCGACATCCCGCCCACCCTCCTCGAGGGCCGGCTCCCCTGACGACTGCCACATCACGGCCGGCGGGCTGCGCGCCCGACGGCTCCGCTCACTGGCCGCCGTCTCGGCGGGAGTTGAGTAACTGCACGCCCGTCCACAGCTCCATCCGTACTGCGGTGACGTCCAGATCACGGCCGAGCAGTTCCTCGACTCGACGCATCCGGTGCCGCAACGTGTGCCGGTGCACTCCGAGCGCGGCGGCGGCGGCATCCCACTGACCGTTGTGCTCAAGCCAGGCACCGAGTGACCTGAGGAGGTCGCCCCGGCCAACGGCGTCGTGGTTGATCAGCGGGCGGAGGAGGGACTCCGCGAACGCCGTGGCCTGCGGACTCGCGAGCAGGCCCAGCAGCCCTGCGGCGCCGATGTCGGCGAACGTCGTGTAACGGCGGCCGGTTCGCAGGCCGGCCTGCAGCGCCTGGTCGGCCTCGCGATGGGCTCGGGCTAGCTCGGCCAGCCCGGCCTCGGCCGACTCGCCCATGGTGAGGCGGTTCGACGCACCGGCACCGGCGAGTGCGCGAGCCCGTATTGTTCCGGTCGCCGAGTAGACGATCGCCGCGCGGCCGGCCACAGTCGCGAAGAAGACGCGCTCGCGGGCCGCCGAGGCGGCAGAATCGATGACTTCGAGAAGCTCGTCCCGACTCGACGCCCGCCCCGCCACGAGCAACAGCCGCACGGGCTCACTCGGCAGGTCCCCCCAGAGGTCGCGGGCGAGACGGTGGGCTCGATCGAGTTCGCCGCCCAGGAGCAGATCGAAGATGGTCGTTCGGAGGTGGGACTCCGTGGTGCGCAGCGCGGTCGCCTGCGCGAGCATGAGCGTGAGGAGTAACACGGCGGTGTTGAGGACGTTGCGCTGCTCCTGTGTCGGCCGGCTCGCGGTACCGACCGCCAGGAACCCCCGGGTACGGTGTCCGGGGCGCAACGACTGCACGACGATCTGGTCGCCATCGATGGACAGCGTGGTGCTCACCGGCGTGTTGAGGTCCCGGAGGCGCTCGAGCTCCCGAGCCAGCCACGGACCCTGCTGTGCGGCGCCGGCCGGTGCGGCGTGCGCCACCGACCCCGCGGCGTCGAGCAACACCGCCCAACCGTCGAGCCTCTCGGCGAGCCGGCGTATCAGCCCCGCGGCGCCCGATGCCACCGCCGTGCGGGTGAGTTCCTGCTGAGCCTGAAAAGTTCGGGTCAGCTCGGCGTACTGGTCAGCCGCGAGCGCCTCCCAGACGATGCGGCTGATGGCGATGAACGATGTCTGTTGCGGCACCCGAATGAGAGGCAGGTGCCGCGCCTCCGCGGCCGCGACCAGTGGTTCCGGCACGGTGTCGTGAGCCGCGCCCACTCCGAACCCGAGCCCCGCGACGTCGGTGCGGACGAGGCGATCGACATAATCCGCCACCTGCGTGCCGCCGGCGGCTCCGGCGGCGGGGCCGGCACCGAGCCACAGCCCGACAGAAAGCAGCAGTTCGCGTCCGTCCAGGTAGGCGGTGGGGTCCACCAGTTCGCTGTTGTGCACCCACGAGATCGCCCGGCCCAGCCCATCAGGAGCCGCCAGCACGGTGAGCCCGAGCGCCGGCTGCCGGATGAGTGCGCTGAGCGTGACAGGCATGCGGTCCTCGACACGATGTCGAAGTCGACTCCTCGACTTATCCTACGGTGCCATAACGGCGCGGCGTTGGGCAGACCTATCGTCATCCACATCCATCGAGGGGGCGGCGGGCGGCCCGGAGCGACCAGGGGACGGGTACTCGTTATGGACATCTGCCAGGTCTCGGCGACCGCGCTCGCCACGGCCCTGCGGCGCGGAGAGGTCTCCGCGACGGAGATCCTGGATGCGGTGCTGCAGCGAGCCGACGAGATCGCGTCGCCGATCAACCCGTTCAGCGCTCGGTTGGATGACCGGGCTCGGCGCGCAGCCCGGGCCGCCGACGAGGCGCTGCGCCGCGGTCGGGGCGGACCGCTGGTTGGCATCCCGGTCAGCACGAAGGACTCGCATTGGATGGCCGGGATCGAGAGCACATCCGGCTCGCGGTCGCGGATTGGCTTCATCCCCAACGAGACGGTCGGTTCCATCGAGAGGCTTGAGGCCGCCGGTGCGGTGATCTTCGCCCGCACCACCGTGCCCGAGTTCTGTTACTCGGGTACGACCGAGTCGGACCTGTTCGGCCGTACGGCGAATCCGTGGAACCTCGACCGGACCGCAGGTGGCTCCTCGGGGGGCGCGGCCGCCGCGGTGGCCGCGGGCTGCGGTCCCCTCTCATTGGGCGGCGACGGCGGTGGGTCCATCCGGATCCCGGCCGCCTTCTGCGGGATCGTGGGGTTCAAACCCACACTCGGGTTGGTCCCGCATGAGCCGTCGTCATCGGGTTGGAAGACGCTCGTGGCCATTGGTCCCATGGCTCGATCGGTGGCTGACGCGCGACTGCTGCTGACCGCGGTCGCCGGCCCCGACCCACGCGACCGCCACAGCCTGCCGCCGGTGCCGCTGGCCGCCCCGGTGCCGGAGCCGGCCGAGCTACGTGTCGTGGTATCGGAGGATCTCGGGTTCGCCGCACTCGACGCCGACGTTCGCCGCTCGTTTCGTGGCACAGTCGACCGGCTGGCGGACGCCGGCGTACAGATCATCGCCGACGCCCCAGGTCTGCCCACCTCGGTGCATGCGTGGAGCGCCATCGCTCTCGCCGAGGCCTACTTCTCCGAGCGCGATGAGTTCACGCACCGCCGGGCGGATCTGGGCGACCGGGCCGTCGAGTTCATCGAGGCCGGTGGCTCCGTCACGAACGAGCAGTACGTCTTGGCGCAGTTCGCCCGCGAGCACATCCACCGTGCCTACGCGGACCTGTTCGCCCGCACTGGCGCCTCCGTCCTGCTCACGCCGACTCTCGGGTGTGAGGCGTTCCCCGCCGACCAGCGGTACCCCGAAACCATCGGCGGTGTGCCGGTCGGGCCGCCGGAGCTCGACTGGGCGCCGTTTCTGTATGACGCAAATCTGGCGGGTCTACCCGCCTGCGCGCTGCCGATGGGGCTGGGCGATGACGGGCTGCCGTTGTCCATGCACGTTCTCGGTCAGCGCTGCGACGACGGGAGAGTACTGGCCGCCGCGCAGATCATCGAACAAGTCATCGACTTCTCCGCCCGACCGACACCCCAGGCCTGAAGGGGGGCCACCATGACCGGCACGCCGGCGAAGCTTCGCGGGATCTCGGATCTGCGGGAATTCTTCCGTACCAACGAGACGCCGATCTATTTCATCTCGCCCACCGCGTTCAACCTGCTCGGCATCGACCGCTGGGTCCGCAACTTCCACTACGTCACCTACTTCGACTCCTTCGAGGGAACTCACCCCAACGTCTTCGTTCCCGCCGAGCGAGAGCCGCGCGAGTTTCAGTCCATTGAGGACATCTGCAACTACCTGCTCAGCCACCGCGAGGTGATGAGCTGGGTCGGCTCGCACGGTCCCGACGGCAAGGCCGTCTTCGTGATGTTCGATGAGGAGAGCGAGGCCCTCGCGACGGAGGCCGGGCTGCGCGTCGCCCACCCTCCGGCCGCGCTGCGCCACCGCATCGACTCGAAGATAGTGACCACGCGACTCGGGAACGAGGCCGATGTCCCCAGCGTGCCCAACGTGCTCGGCCGCGCGGCCGACTACACCGAGCTGAAGAAGCTGGCGAAGGAGGCCGGCCTCGGCAAGGACCTCGTCGTGCAGATGCCCTACGGCGACTCGGGCAAGACGACCTTCTTCATCAAGGGCAAGGCGGATTGGGACAAGTACAGCGCCAAGGATCCACTGCACGAGCATGACCTGAAGGTCATGAGGCGCATCAACCACCGTGCGGTCGCGGTCGAGGCGGTGCTGACCCGGCACGGCACGTTGGTCGGCCCCTTGATGAACGACATCACGGGTCATCCGGAGCTCACGCCGTACCGCGGCGGATGGGCCGGCAACGACTATCCGGCGACGCTGACGAGCGCGCAGAAGCAGCGGGCTCGCGAGATGACAGCCCGGCTGGGCGACCGGTTGGCCGACGAGGGCTACCGCGGGTTCTTCGAGGTCGACTACCTCGTCGACCTCGACACCGAGGATCTCTATCTCGGCGAGCTCAATCCTCGGATCAGCGGAATCAGCTCAATGACCAACGTGACCGCGGGCGCCTACGCCGATATGCCGCTGTTCCTGTTCCACCTGCTCGAGTACCTCGACGTCGACTATGACGTGGATATCGACGAGATCAACGAGCGGTGGTCGCGCGAGGCCGCGGTGGACGTCTGGAGCCAGATCATCGTCAAGGAGACCGGAGAACGGGTGGAGCTGCTCACCCACGCGCCAAAGACTGGGATCTACGAGCTCGCGGCCGACGGTGCGGTCAGCTTCCGCCGGTGGGGCAACGACTGGCACGGCATCCACCGTCAGTCCGAGGCCTTCTACCTTCGCATCCTGGCTCCGGGCGACTACCGCTACCACGGTGCGGACCTCGGCGCGCTCGTCACCCGCGGCCGCCTACAGACCGACGACAACCGGCTCGAGGAGCGCTGCAAGCAGTGGATCGCCGGACTCCGGCATCAGTTCGCCGGCACGCCGATCGCTCCCCAGGAGCCGCCGCCGGTCGGCCCATTGGCCTTCAAGATGGCCTGACCGGGGCCGGCCGAGGAGACGTCGAAACAGGAGGGACGAATGGGGACGACAGGACATGCGGCGGACCCGGCGACCGTGGGCACGACGCACCCACTCGACCCGTTGACCGCCGAGGAGTTTCGGCAGGTGTCCGCGATACTCCGGCGCGAACGGGGGCTGGACGAGCTTTGGCGGTACGCGTCCGTCGAGCTCAAGGAGCCTGGCAAGGAAGCCCTCCGCGCCGCGCAGGGCGATGACGCGACCCGCCGTGAGGCGGTTGCCGTCTGCTGGAACCGGCAGGACGGCCAGGCCTACCGGGCCATGGTGTCGCTGACCGACGGGACGGTCATGGACTGGGCCCACCTGCCAGGCCAGCAGCCCAACATGACTGTCGACGAGTGGCACGAGTGCGACGAGATGCTGCGGGCCGACCCCAGCGTGGCGCAGGCCCTGGCTCGGCGCGGGGTCACCAACCTCGACCTTGCCCTCGTGGACGTCTGGGCGTACGGGGCGGCTCTCGTGCCGGAGCGCTACCGCGGTCTGCGCATCGGGTGGGGTGACGTGTGGTACCGCGGCAGTCCCG
>Ga0209859_1000059_pt1 | contig 21608 bp, 24 predicted proteins | sample GWRWS3_50_60_FD_187241 | JGI IMG/M metagenome (GOLD analysis project Ga0209859, IMG submission 187241) | Riverbed sediment microbial communities from areas with vegetation nearby in Columbia River, Washington, USA - GW-RW S3_50_60 (SPAdes)... | ecosystem: Environmental > Aquatic > Freshwater >... | reverse complement strand
CGCGGTCTACCGCACCGACCGCGACGGGCGCGTGACGATCGAGTCTGACGGGGAGCGGATCTCGGTCGCGGAGGAGGGGTGACTATGCTTGGCTTCCGTGGCCGACAGCGAGCTCCGCCCGATCTACCTCCTCACCGGGGGAGACCGCCCCAAGATCCGACGCGCGCTCGAGCGTCTGCGGGGACGCTTCGGACCCGAGTCCGTCGAGACGCTCTCCGCCCAGAGCGTGAGCGGGGAGGAGGCCGTCGCCGCCTGTAACTCGCTCGGCTTGTTCGCCGGCAAGGGCGGGCGCCTGGTGATCGTCGAGGACGTCGAAGGCTGGAAGAAGCCGGACGAGGAAGCGATCGCCGGCTACGTCGCCGACCCTGTCCACGGCGCCGTGCTCGCGCTCGTCCCCGGGGGCGAGCTCAAGGGCTCGTCCTTGCCCGCCCTCTGCGCGAAGGCCGGAGAGGTCCTCGCCTTCGACGTCCCGAAGCCGCGCGACCTCCCCACGTGGGTCCGGGGCCAGTTCGAGCGCCTCGGCGTCCGGTCCGACCGCGAGGCCGCGCGCGCGCTCGTCGAGATCGTGGGCGAGGACGCGACGGCGCTTGCCACCGAGGCGGAGAAGCTCGCCGCGTGGGCGGGCGACGAGCCCGTCGGCCGGCGCGAGGTCGAGCTCCTCGCTGCTCCGGCGCACGAGGCCTCCGCCTGGGCGATCATGGACGCGTGGGGGGCGCGCGACCTGGCGGCGGCGCTCGATGCGTGCCAGTCCGCTCTCGAACACGGGGAGGAGCCGTTCGTCGTCGCCGTGCGACTCGCCTCGCAGGTGACCCTCGTCCGCCAAGCGCAGGCGCTCGCCGAGGAGGGGCTCGGCGCGCGCGAGATCGCCAAGCGGCTTCGCAAGCACGAGTTCCGCGTCCGCAAGGCGCTCGGGCACGCGGAGAACTACACGCACGACGAGCTCGACGACGCTGTCGTGCGGCTCGCCGCGCTCGACGGCGCGCTGAAGGGCGCGAGCCGCCTCGCGGGAGAGCTGGAGCTCGAGCGTGCGCTCGTCGAGCTCGTGCGGATGCCCGAGCTCGCGATACGCCGCTCGGGCCCGTCCTAACCTGGCTCTACCTGACGAGGGCGACGGCCCGGTGCTATTGGGGCCACCCCGGACCACCACCCGCTTCGAGCATAGCGGCGAAAAGCGCTCGCGTGGCATGCGTTTCGTCGCGAGTCCGTCGCGGCCTGTGCCAGCTTACGAACGCGGCACGCGGCCGCTCTGTGGGGTTGGGGACCGCTAAGTGCCGGCGACGAGGCGCGCTGCCTGCGATTTCTTTCGCGCCGCCCGGTTGGGATGCATCGCGCGCGACGCCGCGGCTTTGTCGAGACAGCGAACGAGGTCGCGATGGGCCTCGGCCGCCGCGTTCTTGTCTCCCTCGGCCACGGCCGTCTCGAGCCTCCTGTAGAGGGTCTTCGCCGCGGAGCGGTAGTGCAGGTTCTCGAGCCGCTGGCGAGCGGCGATCGAGACGCGGCGCTTCTGCTGCTTGATGTTCGGCATAGCGAGAAAAAGGCCCCTCGGGCCGTCGGGAATCGTAGCAGGAGCCCGTCCTTCGACCCCCTCGCCTATCCTCGCCCGCGTGAGCAGGGAGGAGGCAAGACCGGTGGAGGGGTCTGGCCGGCGGCGTCGTCTGGCCTGGTCGACCGCGGCGTTCTCCGCCGCGACGGGCCTCTCGCGTGTCCTCGGGCTCGTCCGGGAGATCGTCACGCGCCGCATCTTCGGGGTCGAGGGCGAGATCAACGCGTTTACTGTCGCCTTCCAGGTCCCGAACCTCGTCCGGGCGCTCGCCGCGGACGCGGCGCTCGGCGCCTCCTTCGTGCCGGTGTTCAGCGAGCTGCTCGAGAAGGATCAGCGGGCCCGCGCGTGGCGCGTCGCATCGACGCTTCTCTGGCTCGTCCTCATCGTCCTCGGCGCGGTGACGGGCCTCCTCATGCTGTTCGCCCCGTGGATCATGAGCCTGTTCGGCCTCGGCGAGCTCGAGGACCTCGCCACCGGCCTCTCGCGCGTCCTTGCTCCGATCGTCCTCCTCATGGGCGTGTCGGGGATCGTCGTCGGGATTCTCAACTCCTACGAGGAATTCACGGTGCCGGCGCTCATGCCAGTGCTCTGGAACCTCGCCATCATCGTCTCGCTCTTCGTCTTCGTCCCGCGATTCGACAGCGTCGAGGCGCAGCTCTACGTCTACGCCGGCAGCATCCTCGTGGGGACGATCATCCAGGTCGTCACGCCCGTCTGGTGGCTCAGAGGGCGGGACGGTCGCATTCGCCCCGTCCTCGACCTGAGCGATCCGGCCGTCAAGCGCGTGCTGACACTCATGCTTCCCGTCGCGCTCGGGATCGGCCTCATCAACTTCAACTTCGTCGTCGACACGTTCTTCGCCGCGCGCTTCGTCGATCCCGAGCTTGCTCCGAGCGCGATCGACGCCGCCTTCCGCATCTACATGCTCCCACAGGGGATGTTCTCGGTGGCCGTCGCCACGGTGCTCTTCCCGCGGCTCTCGCGCCTCGCTGCGCGTGAGGACTTCACCGGCTTCAGGGAGACCGTCTCGCTCGGCCTCCGCCAGATCGGCTTCCTTCTCCTGCCGGCGAGCGCCGTCGCCGCCGTCCTGGCCGAGCCGATCGTGCGGCTCCTCTACCAGCGCGGCGAGTTCCTTCCGGACCAGACACCGGTCGTCGCGGGCGCGCTCGCCGCCTTCTCACTCGGGCTCATGTTCAACGGCACGATGCTGATGCTGAACCGGGCGTTCTTCAGCCTGCAGTCGGCCTGGGTGCCCACCGCGGTCGCGCTCGGCAACCTCGGGCTCAACATCGGTCTGGACGCTGCGCTCTTTCGGGTGGGCGTCTGGGGCATCCCGCTGGCCACCGCGCTGGCGAACATCGCCGGCACCGCCGCGCTCTTCGTCATCCTTCGGCGCCGCCTCGGCCGGATGGACGGCAGGGCGATCGCTTCCTCGTACGCACGCATCACTCTCGCCTCTGCGGTTGCAGCGGGAGCGGCCTTCGCAGTCTGGTACGGACTCGACGAGGCGCTCGGGCGCTCGCTCGGCGCCCAGGTCGCGTCCGTCGGCCTCGGCATCCTCGCGGGGGCTTCCGTCTTCCTCGCCCTCGCTGCGCTCCTGCGCGTCCGCGAGCTGCAAACGCTCCTCTCGCTTCGCCGCCGATCCGATACAACGGACTAGCCCGTGTCTCTCCAGGCACTACCCATCCCACGTCTGCCGGCCGCAAAGCTGCGCCAGCCATGAGCGGCCTCGAAGCTATTCGCAACTTCTCCATCGTCGCGCACATCGACCACGGGAAGTCGACCCTCGCCGACCGCATCCTCGAGCTGACGCAGACGCTCTCGGAGCGCGAGATGCGGGAGCAGGTGCTCGACACGATGGAGCTCGAGCGCGAGCGCGGCATCACGATCAAGGCCCAGGCCGTTCGCGTCGCGTGGCGGGATCACCAGCTCAACCTCATCGACACGCCCGGCCACGTCGACTTCACCTACGAGGTCTCGCGCGCGCTCCAGGCCTGCGAAGGCGCCCTCCTCGTCGTCGACGCGGCGCAGGGGATCGAGGCGCAGACCCTCGCGAACGCCTACCTCGCACTCGAGAACGACCTTGCGATCGTGCCCGTCGTGAACAAGATCGATCTGCCGCAGGCCGACCCGGACGCAGCGGCGGCCGAGGTCGCCGAGCTCGTCGGCGAGGATCCAGAGCGGGTTCTTCGCATCTCGGCGAAGACCGGCGAGGGAGTCGATCTCGTGCTCGACGCGATCGTTGCCCGGGTCCCCCCGCCCCAGGGTGCGCCAGATGCCCCTCCGCGCGCGCTCGTCTTCGACTCCTCCTACGACCAGTACCGCGGCGTCGTTGCCTTCGTCCGCATGGTGGACGGGCGCTTCTCGACGCGCCAGCGTCTGCGCGCGATGGCCGCCGGAACCCGGTTCGAGGCGGAAGAGCTCGGCTTCTTCTCGCCCGACCGCCGCCCGACCCCGACCCTCGAGGCCGGCGAGGTCGGTTACGTCGTCACCGGGCTCAAGGACGTCAGCCGGCTGCGCGTCGGCGACACGCTGACCGCCCAGGAGCTGCCCGCTGCGGAGCCTCTCCCCGGTTACAAGGACGTGAAGCCGACGGTGTTCGCAGGGCTCTTTCCGACCGACTCGGACGACTACCCGGCACTGCGCGACGCGCTCGAGAAGCTGAAGCTGAACGACGCCTCGCTCTTTTACGAGCCGGAGACGTCGCAGGCGCTCGGCTTCGGCTTCCGCTGCGGGTTCCTCGGGCTCTTGCACATGGAGATCGTGCGCGAGCGCCTCGAGCGCGAGTTCGACCTCGACCTCCTCGTGACCGCTCCGAACGTCGCCTACCGGGTTCTGACGAAGGCAGGGGAGGAGCTCGAGGTGCACAACCCGGCGGATATGCCCCGCGAGGTCGAGTTCGTCGAGGAGCCGTACATCCGCGCGACGACCATCGTTCCCAAGGACTACGTTGGCTCGGTCATGGAGCTGAACAACGACCGCCGGGGGCGTTTCCACCACCTGGAGTACCTGAGCGAGGAGCGCGTCCTCCTCACGTACGACCTCCCGCTCGCGGAGATCGTCTACGACTACTACGACCAGCTGAAGAGCCGTACGAAGGGCTACGCGAGCTTCGACTACGACGTCATCGGCTTCGAGTCGGGCGATCTCGTCCGCCTCGACGTGCTTCTCGCCGGCGACCCGGTGGACGCTCTCAGCCTCATCGTCCACAGAGAGGGCGCCTACGCGCGCGGACGCGCCCTCGTCGACCGGCTGCGAAAGGAAATCCCGCGGCAGCTGTTCGACGTGCCCGTGCAGGCGGCGATCGGCACGCGCATCGTCGCGCGCGAGACGATCAAGGCGAGGCGCAAGGACGTGCTGGCCAAGTGCTACGGCGGCGACATCACGCGGAAGCGCAAGCTCCTCGAGCGCCAGAAGAAGGGGAAGAAGCGGATGAAGCAGGTCGGAGCGGTGGAGGTCCCGCAAGAGGCCTTCCTCGCCGTCCTCAACCTCGACGGAGAGCGGAAGTGAACGGGGGCGCACGGCACCTCTACCTCCATCTTCCGTTCTGCGCGCATCGCTGCGGCTATTGCGACTTCGTGACGCTCGTCGGGCGCCGCGGCGGCCACGCCGCCTACGTCGACGCGCTGCTCACCGAGCTCGAACTCGAGCGCGGCTTGCTGGCGACCGACCTCGAGACCGTCTATCTGGGCGGCGGGACACCGACGTACACGGAGCCGGGCGTGCTCACGCGGCTCCTGGCGACGGTCCCAGTTGCTGAGGAGGTCACGGTCGAGGCCAACCCGGAGACCGTCACCCCGAGGCTCGCGTCCGTGCTCCGCGAGGCAGGGGTGACGCGCGTCTCCCTCGGAGCCCAGAGCTTCCAGCCCCGGCTCCTCGCCGTCCTCGAGCGGCAAGCGAGCCCCGATGCCGTCCGGCGCGCGTTCTACCATCTACGTGATGCCGGTTTCGACAACGTCTCGCTCGATCTCCTCTACGGGATTCCCGGCGAGAGCGCCTCCGATCTCGCGCGCGATCTTGCAGAGGCGATCGCGCTCGGCCCGGAGCACCTCTCCTGCTACGAGCTCGAGGCCAAGCCCGGCACTCGCTTCACCTTCGCCTACGGCGAGGAGCTTGCGCGCCAGGCGGAGGCGATGGAGGGCTACTTCGAGCTCGTCGTGGAGACGCTCGTCGGCGAGGGCTACCGCTGGTACGAGACCGCGAACTTCTGCCGGCCCGGCCGGCAGGCCCACCATAACCTCGGATACTGGCTAGGCCGCGACTATCTCGGCATCGGGATCGGGGCCGTTTCGACTGTGGACGGCCTCCGCTGGCGGAACCTCCCGAGCCTTGGGGCGTACGTCGGCGCCCTCGTGGAGGGGAGGCGGCCGCCGAGGGAGGAGGAGCCGCTGGGGCCGGAGGTCGTGGGCCGCGAGCGACTCATGCTCGGGCTACGTCTGGACGAGCCGGTCCCGCTCTCGCAGGTCGAGGGCGCCGTGGACGGTCTGGCGCTCGCGCGGATGGAGCGGCTCGGCCTCGCGGAGCGCCGCGGCGGCGGACTAGTCCTGACGCCGCGTGGACGCTTCCTCGGAGGCGGTGTCACCGCCGAGCTCATGGCAGAAAGTCCTGCAAAAAGTACAATTTAGGCGACGTGGCCGACGCGCAGGAACTTCATCTCACATCGCGGCAGGAGCTGATCCTCGCCCGCGTCGTCGAGGAGTACGTCGCGACAGGCGCTCCGGTCGGGTCGAAGACGCTCGTCGAGCGAGCCGGGCTCGAGGTCTCTTCCTCGACCGTACGCTACGAGCTGGCCGTCCTCGAGGGGCAGGGCTTGCTAACCCACCCGCACACGTCGGCGGGCCGGGTGCCCACGGACACGGGCTACCGTCTCTTCGTCGACAGGCTCCTCGAACGGCTCGATCCGCGGCCGGCCGACCTCGACCTCGGCCTCTCGCAGGTCGAGAGCCAGGTCGACCCGGCGCTGCGGGCGACGACCGAGGCGCTTGCCGACCTGACGCACCTGCTCGCGCTCGTCTCGGCGCCACCCCTCGAGACGACGATTGTCCGGCGCGTCGAAGTGCTACTCCTCCAGCCGCAAGTCGTCATGGTCGTCGTCATCACGTCGACGGGCGGCGTGACGAAGCGGCTCCTTACATTCGAGGAGCCGGTCGACTCCGGCCTCGCGGACTGGGCGGGCCAGTATCTGAACGAGACGGTCGCAGGTCTCCAGCTCGGCGCGCGGCTGCTGCGGGGCCGCTTCGAGGACGCGGCGCTCTCCGAGCGGGAGCGCGCGTTCCTCTACCGTCTCCAACCGGCCTTCACCGACGTGCTCGAGGCCGAGGAGCAGACGCTCTACGTCGGCGGGACGGCCGGCGTGCTCGACGAGTTCCGCGCGGACGAGATGCGAACCTACCGCCGGCTGCTCGAAGTGCTCGAGCACCGGGCCGCCGTGCTCGATCTCCTGCGGGCGAGCCTCGTCTCCAAGCGGCCGTTCGTCCGGGTCGGTCCAGACCTCGAAAACCCGGATCTCGTGGGCGTGGCGCTTGTCGGTGCGCCCTACGGGTTGCAGCATCGGAACCTCGGCACGGTCAGCCTCCTCGGACCGATGCGGATGGATTACGTGAAGGCCATCGCCGCGGTGCGATCCGCCGCGCACGAGCTCTCGCGCTTCGTGGAGGAGCTCTACGAGAGCTGAGTGGCGCCCGGCGCCGGCGAGGCGCGGGAGTACGCTACGACCATGGCGGCGACGCGGCACGACTACTACGAGATCCTCGAGGTTCCGCGCGACGCGGACGAGCAGGCGATCAAGTCGGCGTTCCGTCGGCTGGCGCGCGAGCTGCACCCGGACGTCTCCGATCGGCCGGACGCGCAAGAGCGCTTTCGCGAGGCGGCGGAGGCCTACGAGGTCCTCTCGAAACCCGAGACTCGCGAGCTCTACGACCGCTACGGCCACGAGGGCCTGCGAACGGGCGGCTTCCATCCGACGGACTTCGACCTCGGGAGCCTCGCTGACATCTTCTCCGCCTTCTTCGGGGACGATCTCTTCGGCGGCCTCGGCGCCCGCCCCGGGCGATCGGCGCGCGGCAGCGACGTGCTCGTCGAGGTCGAGGTCGAGCTCGCCGAGGCGGCCGAAGGGGCGACGCGGAAAGTCCCGCTCCCGGTCGCCGTCGGCTGCACGGCCTGCCGCGGGACCGGCGCCGCTCCCGGTACCTCGCCGACGACCTGCCCCGGCTGCGGTGGGGCGGGTCGCCTGCAGTCGGTGTCGACCTCCTTTCTCGGGCAGGTCGTGCGGACGCAGGCCTGCCCGCAGTGCGGCGGGGCCGGAGAGGTCGTCGAGACGCCGTGCCCCGAATGCGCCGGCGCCGGTCGGGTCACGGAGCAGCGGGAGCTCGAGGTGGAGATTCCTCGAGGAATCCATGACGGCCAGCGCATCCGCCTGAGCGGGGAGGGACACGCCGGCGTCCTCGGCGGCCGTGCCGGCGACGTCTACGTCCTCGTCCACGTGCGCTCCGACCCGCGCTTCGTCCGTGAGGGAAACGACATCGTGTCCGCAGTCGACCTGACGATGACGCAGGCCGCGCTCGGCGCAACCGTCACCGTGCCCACCCTCGACGGCGACCTTGCGCTCGACCTCGAGCCCGGGACGCAGCCGGGCGAGATTCGGGTCCTCCGCGGCAAGGGCATGCCCGTTCTCCAGGGCCGCGGCCGTGGCGATCACCGCGTCCTCGTCAACGTCGCAGTCCCACGTCACCTGTCCGACGAGCAGCGCCTGCTCCTCGACGAGTTCGGGCGGAGCGAGCACGACGGCAACTACGGGACGGACGGCGGCTTCTTCGAGAAGCTCAGGTCCGCCTTCCGCTGAGCGGCCTCCGCCGCGTCGCCGTCCGGGTTCCGGCCGCTCGCGCCGAGGAGGCGCGCGCCGCGATGGTGGCGCTCTTTCCCGAGGGATTCGAAGAGCGCGAGAAGCGTGGAGCGCTCGAGCTCGCGGCGTACACGACGCGCCCCGACGCCGCCTCGCTCCTGCGGGAGCTGGGTCCGGTTAGGGAGATCGAGGTCGTCGCCGGCTGGGAAGACGCCTGGAAGCGTTTTCACCGGCCCGTGCGGATCGGCCCGCTCTGGATCGGTCCGTCCTGGGAGGCGCCGGACGCGGAGGCGACGGCGATCGTCGTCGATCCCGGTCGTGCCTTCGGGACCGGGGCGCACGCGACGACTCGACTCTGCTTGGAGCTCCTGCTCGACCTCGAGGCGACGGGGCTCGCCGACCTCGGGTGCGGGTCGGGTGTCCTTGCGGTCGCCGCCGCCAAGCTCGGCTTCGCGCCGGTCATCGCCCTCGACCACGACGAGGCTGCCGTCGAGACGACCCGCGCGAATGCGGTCGCGAACGGAGTCGAGATCGACGCGCGGCTCGCCGACGTGCTCGCCGATCCGCTTCCGACCGTGGACGTCGGCGTGGCGAACATCGCCCGCGAGCCCGTAGAGGAGGTCGCGGAGCGCTTCGGAGGCCGGCTCCTCGTGGCCTCCGGGTATCTCGAGGCCGAGCGGCCGGCGCCGGTCGGTTGGCGGGCGGTCGAGCGCCGCACGGCCGAGGGTTGGGCAGCGGACCTCCTCGAGCGCGGCTGACCGCTACGCTTGACGCATGACGCATGCCCTCGGGTGCCGCAGCTTCTGGCTCTGGGGCCTGGCCGGGGCGCTCCTGACGCTCTCCCTCCTCGGCGCCGCGTCGATCGGCATCTTCGTCCTTCCCTTTGCCCTCCTCGCGCTCTGGCTGGCCGCGCGCACTCGCCGCGTGTGGCCGGAGGCGCTCGGAGGCCTCGCCGGAATCGCGGGGGTCTGCCTCTTCATCGCCTGGATCCAGCGCGGCGGCGGTAGCTTGGACTCGATCTCGTGGCTCGTCGCAGGCGCCGTCCTGGGCGTGCTCGGCATCGGCGGCTACGCGCTGGCCACCAGGCGTCTCCCGCCGCCGATCTAGCCTTCACGGTCGGCTAGCATCGCCCCGGCATGGCGACCTTCACCGTCGGCTTCCTCGGCTGCAAGGTCTCGCAGACGGACGTTCAGGAGATCCGCCAGCGGCTCGTCGCCGACGGCCACGTCGAGGAGCAGGATTCCGTCGACGTCGCCGTGATCAACACGTGCTGCGTCACGCACGAGGCCGTTCGCAAGTCCCGGCAAGCCGCGCGCAGGGCCGCTCGGCGGGCGCAGCGCGTCTACGTCACCGGCTGCGCCGCGAACCTCCCCGGCGACGCCTTCGCCGGCCTGCCCGCGAACGTCACCGTCGTACGGCTGCCCGGCGAGCGAACGCCGGAGTTCGTCGCCCGGGACGTCGGCCCGCTCGGCTGTGTCCGCGCCGACGTCGGTCTCGACCGCATCCGAGCGTTCGTCAAGGTGCAGGACGGCTGCAGCTTCTCGTGCGCGTTCTGCGTGATCCCGCAGGTGCGCGGCGCCTCGCGAAGCCGCTCGGCGGAGGCGGTTCTCGCCGAGGTTCGGCGTCGCGTGGAGCACGGCCACCGCGAGGTCGTGCTCACGGGGATCAATCTCGGCTGCTATCGGGATCGCGCCGCCGGGTTCGATCTGCCGCGGCTCGTGCGGGAGGTGGGCGCGACCCCGGGGCTCGACCGGCTCCGTCTGTCCTCGCTCGAGGTCAACCACCTGAGCGAGGGGCTCCTCGAGGCGATGCGCGAGACGCCCGTGGTCTCGCCTCACCTCCACGTCCCCCTCCAGTCGGGCGACGACCGCGTGCTCGAGGCCATGGGCCGCCGCTACACGGTCTCCACGTACCTCCGGCGCGTCGCGAGGGCGGAGGGCTTCAACCTGACGACGGACGTGATCGTTGGCTTCCCTGCCGAGGGCGACGCCGCGTTCGAGCGCACCCTCAGCGTCGTCGAGCAGGCGAACCTCACGAAGGTGCACGTCTTCCCCTATTCCCCGCGCCCCGGAACGCGGACGGCGGGCGCGGACACCATTCCACCGGCGCTGAAGAAGGAGCGGAGCGCGCGGCTGCGGGCGCTCTCCGCCGAGTCGTCTCGACGGTGGTGGCGCGCGAAGGTCGGCGCCGAGGACATCGTGCTCGTCGATCGGCCGGGCCGAGGGTACGGAGACGACTACACTCCCTGGCTCGTGAACGCTCCCGTCGGCGAGTTCGTGCGCGCCGTGGCGGTGGACGTAAGCGAGGAAGGAGTCGTCGGTGCCGCAGTCTAAGTGCCTCTTCTGCCGGCTCTACGCGGAGGGAGAGCACGTGCGGAAGGCCGGCGGCTTCGCGGCTCTTCGCGACATCAACCCGAAGGCGCCGGTCCACCTGCTCGTCGTCCCGGAGCGGCACGTCGACACCTTTCGCGACGTCGCGGAGTTCCCCGCGGAGGAAGCGAGGGACATGCTCGAGTTCGTGGCCGAGACCGCGCGGGAGGAGGGCCTCGAGGACTACCGCGTGGTCGTCAACGTCGGCCTGGGCGGCGGCCAGACGGTCTTTCACCTCCACTGGCACGTCCTCGGCGGAAGCCCAGCCTTGGCGGGTTTCGAATGAGTCTGATCGCGGAGATCGAGGACGAGCTCAAGGACGCGATGCGTGCGCGGGAGCAACTGCGGACTGACACGCTCAGGCTCACGCTCGCGGCGTTGCGGGACGCGGAGAAGGAGCTCGGCCGACCGCTGAAGGAGGACGAGGAGCTCCAGGTGCTCCAGCGAGAGCGGAAGCGGCGAGCGGAGGCGGCGGAGGCGTTCCGTTCGGCCGGACGCGAGGAGCAGGCGGAGAAGGAGGAGGACGAGCTCGACGTCATCGAGGAGTTCATGCCGGAGCCCCTCGACGAGGAGGAGCTCGAGCGGATCGTCGACGACGCCATCGCCGAGACGGGAGCGACGTCGCTCCGCGACCTCGGACGCGTGATGGCTGACGTGATGCCGCAGGTGGCCGGGCGAGCGGACGGCTCGGCCGTCAGCCAGCTCGTGCGCGAGAAGCTCGCCTGACCCTCAACAGACTGTAGTAACGACGGACAGCAGCGGGACTAGCGCAAATGCGGTCAGCCCTGCGAGGAGCGAGGCTCGGCGCCCCAGGCGAGCGCCGCCGGCAACGGCGGCCGAGAGCGCGGCGCCGAGAACGCTGAAAGCGACGAGCGCGGCTACGAACCTCGACTCTTCGAGATCGAGCCCATTACGGACGAGCACCAGCCCCCGGCGGCGAGAATCGAGCCTGCGAGAGGGGAAGCGCGCCTCACGCCATCTCTATCGGCAGCGCTGCAGCTGGCGCAAAGCTGGCACGGTGCGCGCACCACCGGCGCGCTTTCCAGCGATAGGCTGGAACCGGAGGGAGGCCCGCGGCGGTCCCCGGGGCGTGGAGGCGTCCTGAGCAGTGCCTTGCCGGGGCGTGGACGCCTTCCGAGGGGCCACTACACTTCGAATCGTTGCAGCAGGTCCTTTCGGTCTCCAACGAGGTAGCCGCCGAGCTCGCCACCGTCGACGACGGGATCCTGCGGGCGCTCCGCGACCGGATGGGCTGCGGGATCCGCCTCCGCGGCAACCAGCTCACGCTCGAGGGCGACGACGGCAAGGTCGGCGAGGCGCGCCTCGTCGTCGACGAGCTCGTCGACCTCGTCGAGGGCGGCCATGCGATCGGCCCAGGCACGGTCGACGCCGTCCTCGCCGCGCTCGACGCCGCGAGGGACCCGCGCGAGATCTTCGAGGACGTCGTCTGGCGCCATCGCGGCAAGAAGATCACTCCGAAGACCGTCAACCAGAAGCGCTACGTCGACGCGATCCGCTCGGGCACGATCACGTTCGGGATCGGGCCGGCGGGAACGGGCAAGACGTACCTCGCCATGGCGCTCGCAGTCGCGGCCCTCGCCGACCGTGACGTGAACCGCCTCATCCTCACGCGGCCGGCTGTGGAGGCCGGCGAGCGGCTCGGCTTTCTCCCCGGGGACATGCTCGCCAAGGTCGACCCGTACCTGCGCCCGCTCTTCGACGCGCTCTACGACATGCTCGACGCCGACCGTTTGAACGCCTACATGGAGCGCGGCACGATCGAGGTCGCACCGCTCGCCTTCATGCGCGGGCGGACGCTGAACGACTCGTTCATCATCCTCGACGAGGCCCAGAACACGACCCCCGAGCAGATGCAGATGTTCCTGACGCGGCTCGGGTTCGGGTCGAAGGTGGTCGTGACCGGGGACGTGACGCAGGTCGACCTTCCTCAGGACCAGGCGTCCGGCCTCATCCACGTCAGCCAGATCCTCGGCGAGATCGACGGCATCGAGTTCGTCGAGTTCGGCAACCAGGACGTCGTGCGGCACGTGCTCGTCCAGCGCATCGTCGAGGCGTACAAGCGCCACGCGGACGAGACGGGCACGCAGCGACGCCGGTGATCCGGATCGAGATCGCCAACCGGAGCGGCGTCGCGGTCGACGAGGACGCCGTCGCCGACGTTTGCCGCCGGGTGCTCGCCGAGGAGGGGATCGACGACGGCGATCTCGGCGTCGCCTTCGAGCCTCCTGAGCGCATGCGCGACCTGAAGCGCGAGCACCTCGGCGTCGACGAGGCGACCGACGTCCTCTCCTTCCCGATCGACGGGCGCGAAGAGCTTCCGGCCGGCGTGCCACGCCAGCTCGGGGACGTCGTCCTCTGCCCGCAGGTGGTGGGCGAGGCGTGGCGTGCGCCGCTCGTGCACGGCCTCCTTCACCTGGTCGGCCATCGCCACGGGGTGGAGATGGAGCGCCGAGAGCGAATTCACGGCGCATGACGGCCCCGACGGACGGAGAGACTCCGCGAGCCCGGCGAACGCCGCGGATCCTCCAGAGCCTCAACTGGGCCTTCGAGGGCGTCATCCACGTCCTTCGGACGCAGCGGAACATGCGAATCCACTTCGCGGTGGCGACGGCCGTCCTCATCCTCGCCTTCTCCTACGGCGTGACGAAGCTCGAGCTGATGGCGCTCCTCGTGGCCATCTCCTTCGTCCTCATCGCCGAGATGGTTAACACGGCCATCGAGGCGACCATCGACATCGCCACGACCTCGTTCGACCCTCTCGCGAAGGTGGCCAAGGACATCGCCGCTGGCGCCGTCCTCATCGCCGCTGTGAACGCGATCGTCGTCGGCTATCTCGTCTTCGCCGACCGGCTGACGGAGCCCAGCTCACGCCTGGTCACCCGGGTGCGCGAGGCGCCGAGCAGCCTCACGCTGATCGCGCTCATCCTCATCATCCTGATCGTGATCGCGAGCAAGGCGCTGACGAGGCGCGGGACCCCGCTCTCGGGCGGCTTGCCCTCGGGGCACGCCGCGCTCGCCTTCGGCGGCTGGGTGGCGATCACCTTCATCGTCGACGACCAGCGCGTCCTCGTGTCTTTCGTTGCGCTGATCATGGCGCTCCTCGTGGCGCAGACGCGCGTCGAGTCCGGCATCCACACGACGACCGAGGTCCTCCTCGGCGCGGTGATCGGTACGCTCGTGACGATGATCCTCTTCCAGGTGCTCGCATGACGGACGCGGAGCTCGTCCAGCATGCTCGGATTGCGGCCGCGAATGCCTACGCGCCGTACTCCAAGTTTCACGTCGGGGCCGCCGCGCTCCTGCGGGACGGCCGAGTCATCACCGGCGTGAACGTCGAGAACGCCTCGTATCCACTCGGAGTCTGTGCGGAGCGCTGTGCCCTCGCCCGGGCGGTCGCGGAAGGCGTTCGGCCCGGTGAGGTCGAGGCCGTCGCGATCACCGCGTCGCCGTGCGGCGGCTGCCGGCAGTGGTTCCACGAGTTCGGTGTCGACCGGGTCGTCTTCCTGCACGAGGGCGAGCTCCTCGCCCGCCGTCCCGACGAGCTCTTGCCGGACTCGTTCGTCCTGTGAGATCGGGCTTCGTCGCCGTCGCTGGGCGGCCGAACGTCGGAAAGTCGACGCTCGTGAACGCGCTCGCCGGGGAGAAGGTGGCGATCGTCTCGGACAAGCCGCAGACGACGCGACGCCGGATCTCGGCGGCGGTGAACGGGGCGCTGGACGGGGAGCCCTACCAACTCGTCCTCGTCGACCTACCAGGCTTCCAGCGCCCGCGCGACGCGCTGACCGAGCACATGCAGCACACCGTCGACGTGGCGCTCGCGAACGTGGACGGGTTTCTCTTCGTCCTCGCCGTCGACGAGCGGATCGGCGGCGGAGACCGCTTCATCGCCGACAGGGTCTTCGCGGCCGGTCCGCCTGTCGTCATGGCGCTCAACAAGGTCGACCGCGTTCCTCCGGCCCGAATCGCGGAGCAGATCACCGAGGCGGCGGCGCTCGGCGACCTCCACGCCCTCCATCCGGTGAGCGCGCTCGTCGGGGACGGGCTCGCGCCGCTCCTCCGCGACCTCGCGGGTCTCCTCCCCGAAGGACCCGCCTACTTCGGGGACGGGCGGCGCACCGATCTCCCACTCGAGGCGCAGATCGCCGAGATCGTCCGCGAGAAGGCGCTCGAGCTGACGCGGGAGGAGGTGCCGCACGCGATCTCGGTCGAGATGGAGGAGCTCGATGCCGACGCCGGGAGGGTGAGCGCTCGCGTCTGGGTGGAGACGGAGTCGCAGAAGGGAATAGTCGTCGGGAAGGGCGGCGTTATGATCAGGACAATCGGCACGCGCGCCAGGCCGGAGGTGGAGTTGCTCCTGGGGCGCCCGGTGTATCTCGACCTCCGTGTCAAGGTGAAGCCGAGATGGCGCCGGGATGAAGGGGCGCTCGAGCGGCTCGGCATCTGATCAGATGGGAGCAGGGATGGCTGTCGTCAGGACACCGGATCGATTTGAGGCAGAGCTGGCGCAGTTCCTTTACGAGCGCTCCGAGGAAGCGAGGGAGGTCCGCGTCGGCGAGAAGGAGACGAGCGACCAAGCCGCCATCGTCGAGCGCTATGCGGACCTCTTCACGCCGGAGCAGCACGACGCCTTGCGTGGTGAGGAGGAGGAAGCCCGAGGCGAGGCCCGCGAGCGGCTCTACCGGCTGCGCGAGGCGTGCGCGGGGGGCGTCATCGTCCGCCAGCTCGCCGAGGCCTCCGACCGGCTCGAGAACGCGATCCTCGCGGAGCGCGTCGAGTTTCGGGGCGAGTCGCTTCCCATCCGCTCGGCGCAGGCCCAGCTCGCCGTCCTGGACGACTATCACGGGCGCGACGAGCTGGGCGAGCTCGCGGCGGATGCCTCCGCGCGCTTCAACTGCGACCGCTACGGGCTCATGCAGCGTGCGGAGGCCCTCGACGCCGACCTCTCCGGCAACCCCGACCCGGTCGGCCGCAGCGCGGCGCGCAAGGGCATCGACCTCCACGCGCTCGCGGACGCGCTCGAGGACGCCTCCCGCCGGCAGGTCGAGTCCTGGGAGCCGCTGCGCGAGCACTGGCTCGAGCGCATCCTCGGCTCTGAGCGGGACGCGGAGCCGGCCTCGTATCACGTCTCCTACCTTCGGCGGATGTCCCCCCTCGCGGATCTCTATGCGAAGGAGCGCTGCGTGCCCATCTGCCTGGCGACGCTCTCGAGCCTCGGCTTCGACCTCGCCGCCAACGACCGCATCCGGCTCGATCTGGACGACCGGCCGCAGAAGAGCCCGCGCGCCTGCGTGATCGCCTCGGACCCGCCCACGGTCGTCCACCTGATCACGCGCGCGCAGGGCGGGCTCCACGACTACCAGGCTTTCCTGCACGAAGCCGGTCACGCTCTCCACTACGCGGGCCTCGACGCCGATCTCCCCTACACGTTCCGCCGTCTCTCGCGCGACCACGCGCTCACGGAGATCTACTCCTTCCTGCTCGAATCGATCACACGCGAGCCCGGCTGGCACGCCCTTCACTTCGGCCTCTCGGAGGAGGAGGACGCCGAGCGCGCCGAGGCGGCCCGCTTCCTCGAGGTGCTCCTCTTCCGCCGCTACGCGGCGAAGCTCCGGTACGAGCTCGAGCTCTGGGCGGACTTCGAGAACGCTTCCGATCACGCGCAGACCTACGCCGACAATCTGCGCGCCGCGGTCGGCTTCCGCTACCGCGCGGACGGCTACCTCGCGGACCTGGACGGCGACTTCTACTCGGCCGACTACCTGCGCGCGTGGATCCGCACGGCGCAGATGCGTGCCCACCTGCGCGAGACGATCGGGGAAGACTGGTGGCGTCGGCCGCAGACGGGCGAGCTCCTGCGCGCTCTCTTTGCGGAGGGCACGCGGCCGACGAGCGAGGAGATCGCCGACCGCATCGGCTACGAGCCGCTCGACACGGCTCCGCTCCTCGACGAGCTCGTCGCCGTCTAGCCCGTCAACGGCGCGGGCCGAAGTACGCGACGGTCGCGACCGCGAACCCGGCGAGCGACGTGGCGAGGCCGACGAGGGCGGCCTTCGTGCTCATCTGGCGCTTCATGCCGACGTCATCGGCACGAAGCGTCGCTGCCATGAGAGCTAGCGGTACTTGACGTGCCGCGAGCTGCGGAAGACGGCGACCTGCCAGGGCTGGAGGCGCTCGCCCATGGCCTTCGGGAGCATCAGGTTCTCCGCCGAGTCCGAGTGCGGGAGCCCGCAGGCGTGGCCCAGCTCGTGCGCGAGGACACGGAGCCTCCGGCCCGTGAGCGCGGTCATGTCCACGGTGACGTGATCGACGAGCGGCCCGAGCGAGCAGCCCGCCTTGCCCAGCACGTCACGCACGACGAACACCGTGATCGGAGTGCCCGAGCCGGTCGCGGGCCCGCGCTGCGCGAAGCGGCGGAAGAAGGCGCCGCCCTCGCCGAAGTCGGCACGCCAGGAGCCCTCGGCGCAGGGTGAGTCGAGCGCGCCCTTGGGAGCGGGAACCTCGAGGGTCGTTACCATCGGCTCCGCCGCGGGGAGGAGCTCGATCGCCAGTTGCTCGCGGAGGACTCGGCGGGCCTCGGCGAGGCTCGGCTCGACGTCCGTCTGCGTCGCCACGGCGTTCCCCTGCTCGTCGCGGAGGATCACGACCCTGACGCGCAGCTTCTTCGGGCGGCGGGAGCCGGCGAGGCTGCCTGCGAGCTCCGGGATCCCGAAGACGCGGTTCCCGGTCTCTCGCAGCACATTGGCCGTCTGGGCGAGGGCGGCGGCGAGGGCGAGGCGCGGCACGAGGCGAGACTACGGGAGGGCTACACTTTCTGCCATGGCGCAGGCTCCCGCCCTGCCGAGCGGGTTCGAGCTGCCGCTCGAGCCCCGGCTGCCGCGGATCGGCTCCGTCGACCAGGTCGCGGTCGAGGAGCGGGCGGCGACGCTCGCGCGCCGCTCGATCAAGCGGGAGTCGAAGCTCTTCGCGCTCGATCTCGCCGTGCGCATGATGGACCTGACGACGCTCGAGGGCGCCGACACGCCCGGTAAGGCCGCCGCGCTCTGCTCGAAGGCGATGCGGCCCGATCCGACCGACCTGACGGTGCCGCCGGTCGCCGCCGTCTGCGTCTACCCGAACCTCGTCCCGCACGCGCTCGAGCGGGTGCGGGGGAGCGGCGTAAAGGTCGCCTCGGTCGCGACCGCGTTCCCCTCCGGGCAGGTTCCGACCGAGCTGAAGATCGAGGAAGCCGCGCGCGTGGCCGAGCTGGGGGCCGACGAGATCGACATGGTCATCGACCGCGGCGCGTTCCTCTCCGGCCACTACGCGAAGGTCTACGACGAGGTGCGGCGCGTGAAGGAGGTCTGCGGCCGGGCGCACCTGAAGGTGATCCTCGAGACCGGCGAGCTGGGCACGTACGACAACGTCCGCCGGGCGAGCCTCCTGGCGATCGCGGGGGGAGCGGACTTCGTCAAGACGTCCACCGGAAAGATCCAGCCGGCCGCGACGCTCCCGGTCACGCTCGTCATGCTCGAGGCGATCCGGGACGTCTACGAGGAGACCGGGAAGAGGATCGGCATGAAGCCGGCCGGCGGCATTCGCCACGCGAAGCAGGCGGTCCAGTACCTCGTTCTCCTCCACGAGACGCTCGGCACCGAGTGGCTCACGCCCGACCTCTTCCGCTTCGGCGCGTCCTCGCTCCTGAACGACATACTCATGCAGATCCGCAAGGAGAGAACCGGGCGCTACCAGAGCCCGGACTACTTCACGATCGACTGACGCCGGGCTTGCGCAGGACGAACTGGTTGGCGGCCAGCGAGACCACCTCGTAGCCGCGACCCGCAACGAACTCGTCGACCGCCCGCGTCACCCCGTCCTCCCACCAGCCTTGCACGCCGTAGTCGTCGCCCGCGAGCAGGCCTCCGTCGCGCACCTTCGGGCCGTAGAGCTCGAGGTCGGCCGAGACGAACTCGTACAGGTGGTTGCCGTCCACGTAGACCCAGTCGAAGTACCCGTCCTGGAAGAGGTCGGCCGCCGCTTCGGACCCGCACCGGTGCACCTCGACGACGCCGTCCGCAATCGGCCCGGCGAAGCGCTGCACGACCTCCTCGTAGAGCCGATCCATCGCGTTCTGGTCGGCGGCGACCTTGCCGCCGTAGCGGGCCTCGCCGTAGGCCTCTCCGGTCATGAACACCCACGGGTCGACGAGGTGCAGCTTGGCGGGGCGCACCGTGCGGAGGATCTGCGCCGAGAAGTCCCCGCGCCAGACGCCGATCTCGGCGCAGACGGAGCCGCGGGCCGTCAACTTCAGGACGAACCGCCGGCGGTCGCGCCGAGGGCGTCGCACGGGCCCGACGGTACCATTCCCCCCAACCGTGAGCGAGGTCGAAAAACGCCAGGACCGCTCGCCGGTCCCGTCCGCCTTCGAGTACGCGTCCGCGCCCGAGTCGCGCGAGATCGTTCGCCTCGAGGAGCGCTACGGCCTCTTCGTCGGCGGAGAGTGGGTCGAGCCGCGCTCAGAGGAGTACGCGCCGAGCGTCTCGCCCCGCGACGAGGAGCCGCTCGCGGAGGTCGCCTACGCCGGCCCCGAGGACGTCGACCTCGCCGTCCGCGCGGCGCGGGACGCCTACGAGAACGGCTGGTCCGACCTCGCCCCGAGCGAGCGCGCGAAGTACCTCTTCCGCATCGCGCGCATCCTTCAGGAGCGCTCGCGGGAGTTCGCCGTGCTCGAGTCGCTGGACGGCGGCAAGCCAATTCGAGAGTCGCGCGACGTCGACCTGCCGCTCGCCGCGGCGCACTTCTTCTACTACGCAGGCTGGGCGGACAAGCTCGAGTACGCCTTCCCCAACCGCAGGCCGCGCCCCGTCGGCGTCGCGGGCCAGGTGATCCCGTGGAACTTCCCGCTCCTCATGCTCGCGTGGAAGGTCGCGCCGGCGCTCGCGGCGGGGAACACGGTCGTCCTCAAGCCGGCCGAGACGACACCGCTCACGGCGCTCCTCTTCTGCGACGTCCTCCGGCAGGCCGAGCTCCCGGCCGGCGTCGTCAACATCGTCACGGGCGACGGCCGCGCGGGCGCCGAGATCGTCAAACACCCGGACGTCGATAAGGTCGCCTTCACCGGCTCCACCGAGGTCGGCAAGGAGATCCAGAGGGCCGTCGCCGGCACGTCAAAGCGCCTCACGCTCGAGCTCGGCGGCAAGGCCGCGAACATCATCTTCGACGACGCGCCGCTCGACCAGGCGGTCGAGGGGATCATCAACGGCATCTACTTCAACCAGGGCCACGTCTGCTGCGCGGGCTCGCGGCTCTTCGTCCAGGAGTCGGTCTCCAAGGAGGTCGTGGCGAAGCTGAAGCGCCGGATGGGCACGCTTCGCGTCGGCGACCCGCTCGACAAGAACACCGACGTCGGCGCCATCAACTCGCAGGAGCAGCTGGAGCGGATCCGAGCGCTCGTGGCGATCGGCGAGGAGGAGGGCGCTGAGATCTACCAGCCGCCGTGCCGGCTTCCGGAGAAGGGCTGGTGGTTCCCGCCGACGGTCTTCACGAACGTCGCGCAGAGCTACCGGATCGCGCAGGAGGAGATCTTCGGCCCCGTGCTCTCCGTCCTCACCTTCCGGACGCCCGCCGAGGCGGTCGAGAAGGCCAACAACACGCCGTACGGGCTCTCGGCCGGCGTCTGGACGGAGAAGGGCTCGCGCATCCTCTCCATGGCGTCGCGCCTCCGCGCCGGCGTGATCTGGGCGAACACGTACAACCGCTTCGACCCGGCCTCGCCCTTCGGCGGCTACAAGGAGTCCGGCTTCGGCCGCGAGGGCGGCCTCCACGGCCTCGCGCCGTACCTGGAGTTCGACGAGTCGTGAGCCGGCTTCCGGTCAAGAAGACGTACAAGCTCTACCTGGGCGGCGCGTTCCCGCGCTCCGAGTCCGGGCGCACGTACGAGGTCGAGGGCGCGAACGTCGCGCTCGCTTCGCGCAAGGATCTCCGCGACGCCGTGCGGGCCGCGCGCGAAGCCTTCCCCAGGTGGGCGGGGATGACGGCGTACAACCGCGGCCAGGTCCTCTACCGGGTGGCCGAGATGATGGAGGGGCGGAAGGGTCAGTTCGCGGAGCTGACCGGGAGCGAGGCGGAGGTCAACTCGGCCATCGACCGCTGGGTCTGGTACGCGGGGTGGGCGGACAAGCTCGCGCAGGTGCTCGGCTCCTCGAATCCGGTCGCCGGCCCGTACTTCAACTTCACCATCCCGGAGCCGACCGGCGTCGTCGGGATCGTCGCGCCCGAGGAGCCGCCGCTGGCCGGCCTCGTCTCGCGTCTCGCACCCGCCGTCGTGGGGGGAAACGTCGCCGTCGTGATCGCCTCCGAGCGGCGTCCGCTCGCGGCCGTCACGCTCTCGGAAGTGCTCGCCACAGCGGACGTCCCCGGCGGCGTCGTCAACGTCCTCACCGGCCGCAAGGGTGAGCTCTCGCCGGTGCTCGCGGGCCACATGGACGTGAACGCGCTCGATCTCGACGGCGCGGGGGACAACATCGCGGAGCTCGAGCGCCTGGCCGCCGAGAACGTGAAGCGGATCGTCCGCAACGGAGAGGGTCAGTCGCCCTGGCATGCGGCCGCCTTCCTCGAGCTGAAGACCGTCTGGCACCCGATCGGCGTCTAGTGCCAGAGGCACCAGGAGGGTTTGACGAAACGCAGGCTGTGCCGCCGGGCCGCGCTGCTCGCCCCGAGGCGGCGTCCTCGGTCGCGCCCGTAGCTTCCTGCTACGAGCGCTCCCTGCGTTCTTGCCTCGGAACGACCATCGCACCCCGGCGACGAGCGACGTTCCGCCAAACCCTCCTAGTACTCTTCGCCCTCCATTCGTGAGCCG
>Ga0209859_1000058_pt1 | contig 21864 bp, 19 predicted proteins | sample GWRWS3_50_60_FD_187241 | JGI IMG/M metagenome (GOLD analysis project Ga0209859, IMG submission 187241) | Riverbed sediment microbial communities from areas with vegetation nearby in Columbia River, Washington, USA - GW-RW S3_50_60 (SPAdes)... | ecosystem: Environmental > Aquatic > Freshwater >... | reverse complement strand
ATGAGTTTGAAGCGCATCGCTGCGGTCGTGTTGACCGGGGCGCTCGCACTGACCGGCGCCGCGTGCGGCGGCGACTCGGACAATTCCGGTGGAACCGGGAAGACGTTCGAGGCCGGCACCACAATGGACCGACTCAGCAAGGCCCAGAAGATCATTATTGGCACCAAGTTCGACCAGCCGCTATTCGGGCTCAAGGGTCTCGACGGCAAGCCGGCCGGGTTCGACGTGGAGATTGGCAAGATCATCGCGTCCGAGCTAGGCATCCCGGCCGACAAGATCGAATGGACCGAGACGAAGTCGGCGGTTCGCGAAGAGTACATCGAGCAAGGCAAGGCGGACATCGTGGTCGCGACCTACACGATCAACGACACCCGCAAGCAGCGAATCGCCTTCGCTGGTCCGTACTACGTCGCCGGACAGGACATCATGGTCCGCAAGGACGATGCGTCGATCACGGGTCCGGACTCCTTTAAGGACGGTACGAAGAAGGTCTGCTCCGTCACGGGTTCCACCCCGGCCAAGAAGATCGAGGAGTACGTCAAGGACAAAACCACTCAGATCGTTCTCTTTGGCGGCTACGCGCAGTGCGTGGAGGCGCTCAAGACGAGCCAGGTTGACGCCGTGACGACCGACAACGTCATCCTGCTGGGCTTTGTTGACCAGGACCCCAACGCACTCAAGATTCTGGGCGCACCGTTCACGCAGGAGCCGTACGGCATCGGCGTGAAGAAGGACGACACCAAGTTCCGCGCGTTCATCAACGACACGCTCGAGAAGATCTACGCCGACGGCCGGTACGCCAAGGCGTGGTCGGACACCGTCGGTGATGTCGCTCCGGCGCCGACCGGGCCGGCGGTCAACCGGTACTGAGATAGCAGCGACTCGGTCGCCGCGCGGGTTTCGGCCCACGCGGCGACCGCGGTCGACACCGTGGAAGGGTGAGGAGACCCGGTGGGGATCCTGATCGACCGTTTCGACACGTTCGCTAGCGGTTTCTGGGTCACGCTCCAGATCTGCTTCCTGGCCGGTGTTGGCGCGCTGATCATCGGCACCGTCGTGGCGGTCATGCGGATCTCGCCGCTGCCGCCGCTGCGGGCGGTCGGTACCGCGTACGTGACCCTGTTCCGCAACGTGCCGCTGACCGTGGTCAGCTTCTTCGCCGCGTTCGGCCTGCCGCAGTTGGGCTCCAGCGCCAACTTCCTCAAGGTCCCCGTCCTGGACGCCATCTTCTCCAGGCTCGCGATCGACCTGCCGTACTTCCGGTTCTTCATCATCGCCCTAGGCTTCTACACCGGCGCATTCGTGTGTGAGGCGCTTCGCAGCGGCGTCAACGCCGTGTCGCCTGGGCAGGCGGAGGCCGCCCGCTCGTTGGGTCTTACCTTCACCCAGAACGTGCGGTACGTCGTGCTGCCGCAGGCGTGGAAGTTCGCCATCGTGCCGCTCGGCAGCGTGATCATCGCCATGATCAAGAACTCCGCGTTGAGCGGTTTCTTCGGCGTCAGCGGATCCCTGTCGGACGCCATGAACACGCTGACCTCGCAGGAGGGCCTGCCTCTGATCCCGGTGTTCATCGGGATCTCGATCGGCTATCTGATCATGACGGTGCCGCTGGGCATCCTGCTGGACCAGGTCGAGAAGCGTCGGGCGGGGGCGGCCCGATGAAACGTGACGCTGCCGACGCCGTTCTCTACGACGCGCCCGGGCCCAGGACGCGGCGCATCACGCTGATCGTCAGTGTGGTGTCTGCCGTCGCGATCGTCGTGGGCGCCTATCTCTTCATCTACCTCCCGTTGGAGCGCAACGGGCAGTTCACCATGAAGAAATGGGGTCCGATCATCGACCCCGCCAACCCGTTGTTCGACCAGCTGTGGACCCGGCTCGGCCAAGGATTCCGCAACACGCTCATCGCGGCGGTGCTGGCCATCATCACGTCGTTGATCATCGGTACCGTGCTGGCGTTGGTCCGGGTCCAGCTTCAGTCGCTGCGGCGCCGCCGCTACGTCGGGCTCGCCCCGGCCGCGGCGCAGGCCCTGCGGGCGCTCACTCGCGTACTCAATGCGGTGACCCGATTCTGCGTCGAGGTGTTTCGCGGGCTGCCGGTCGTGATCACGATTTTCTTTGTCGGCCGGGGCCTGCCCGAGTTCGGCCTCGACTTCGACACGCTCTGGTACGTCGTCATCGGGCTCACGATCTACAATGGAGTCGTCATCGCGGAGATCCTTCGTTCCGGGATGACCGGTCTGCCCACCGGCCAGGCAGAGGCGGCCGCGGCCATGGGCCTGTCGCCGTTCCAGACCACCCGGCTCATCCTGCTGCCGCAGGCCTACCGGATCATGCTGCCGGCGCTGATCAGCCAGATGGTCGTCGTCCTCAAGGACACATCGCTGGGCTTCCTCATCGGGTACGACGATCTGCTCAACGTCGCGTCACAGGCAATCAACATCCTGAACAATCCGATCCAGCTCTACTTCGTGGTCGGGCTCATCTACATCAGCGTGAACTACGCCTTGTCGAAACTGGCCGTATACGTGCAACGGCGCCTCGCCCGAGGGCGGCGCGCCACCCCACCGACGACGGTGGCACCCGGCACGCAGCTGGAGACCGAGGCCGTGGTGGGTACGACAACCTGACAATGCCGCCGCTCACGAACTGAGTACGAGTTTGTCCATGAGTTGCTCGACCTGTGCCTGCAGTTCGCTGCCCGCTTCGCTGTTCCCGGACAGGTGTTTCAGCAGGCTTTGCTGGAACAACCCGTCGAAGATCGCGTACGCAACATCGGGCGGGACCGCGGGCGGGGCCCCCGCGAGTTCGGCGAACTGGCTCACGATCCGCCAGATCATCCGCTCGAGACTCTGGTCGATCTCGGCAACGTCGGCCTGGAATGACGGCTCGAACATGCTTTGGGTGCGCAGGTCATACCAGAGGCGGTGCATCGCAGCGTCCTCGCGCAGCGTATTGGCCAGGCCGGCGGCAAACTCCAGCTTTAGCTCATCAGCTGTACGTGACGTTGCGACAATCTGGTCGTAACGGGTGACACAGTGCGCCTTGTACTGCCGCACGCACGCCATGATGAGGTCGACCTTGTCGGTGAAGTAGTAGTGCAGCACGCCGTGCGAGAACTCGGAGTTCTGCGCGATTTCCCGCAGGCTGGTCCGGGCATAGCCCAACTCGGACAGCGTCAGCAGCGCCGAGTCGGCCAGCTGTGCCCGCCGCTCGGCGAACTTGTCGACCTGGCGGCGCGAGATCCTGTCGCGATTACTCTGCGCAACCTGCGTCACAGCGAACTCTTCCGTCTGCCTTGCTGGCAACTGCCTGGGACCGCCCGCGGCCTGCGGGTCGGAGCCGAGTCTATACGCACGTCCGTGGATGGTCATCAAAAATCTTGACAGTCGTCCAAGAAAACCTTGACGACTGTCAAGATGAGGCTACTCTGTGGGGTACCTCACATCACGCCGCTAGGCAAGGCCGCATGGGCCGACTCGAACCGAGGAGTGTCGAATGAGTGTTTACGACCTGACCGGGCGCAAGGCATTGGTGACGGGCGGGGCGCGCGGACTGGGCGCGGGCATGGCCGAGGCGCTCGGCCGCGCCGGAGCAGCGGTCATGATCGGTGACATTGCTGAAGACGAGGGCCAGAAGACTGCTGCGTCCATCAAGGAGTCCGGTGCGACTGCCGGCTTCGTCTCGCTCGACGTCACCGATGAGGCGAGCTGGGAGGCCGCCGTTGCCAAGACCGTCGCCGATCTGGGTGGCTTCGACATCCTGGTGAACAACGCCGGCATCGAGATCTCCGCGTTGGTCGTCGACCTCGATCCGGCCGACGCTCGGCGCATGCTGGACGTCAACGTCGTGGGCACGGCGCTCGGCGTCAAGCACGCGTTTCGAGCCATGCGCGCGGGCGGCGCCGCGGGCGGCGGCGGGGCGATCGTCAACATCTCCTCGGTCGCCGCGACGATCCCCTTCCCGGGCATCGGCGCATACTCCGCAACCAAGTCTGCCGTCGACCGGCTGACCCGGGTGGCGGCGATGGAGTCGGGCAAGTTGGGGTACGGCGTACGGGTGAACTGCCTCTACCCCGGACTCGTACCGACCGAGATGGGCGCCAAACTCGCCGACGACATGGCAAGACTGGGACTGTGGCCGAGCGCCGAGGCCGCAGTCGGCGACGTCATCGGACTGACCCCGCTTGGCCGGCTCGGCGAGGTGGGTGACATGGCGGACGCGGTGGTGTTCCTCGCCTCCGACGCCGCCCGTTTCATCACCGGCGCCGGCCTGCCGGTCGACGGCGGCATGGGCATGTGACGCACCGGACCGTTGGCCGATAATCGAAAGGTTGCCATTCATGAGTACGAATAAGCCTGTCGTCGTTTACGGCGTCTCCGGCTATACCGGTCGTCTCGTCTGCGAGTACCTCCGCGAACTCAATGTCCCGTTCATCGCCGCCGGTCGGGACAAGACCCGCGTCCAAGAGGTCATCGACAAGGTCCCTGGCATCGAGAACGTGCAGCACGATGTGGTCGAAGTCGAGCATGAGGTGGGGGCGCTGACCGAACTCTTCACCGGGGCGAAGGTGGTCAGCAACATGGTCGGCCCGTTCATCAAGCACGGTCCGGAGGTGGTGGAGGCCAGCCTTGCGGCGGGTTGCCACTACGTCGACACGACCGGCGAACAGGACTGGGTTCTGGACGCGAAGTCGCGGTGGGGGGACACATTCGCCGAGAAAGGGCTGCTGCTCTCACCCGGTGTGGCGCAGATGTACACGACCGGCGAGATCGCGGCGAACATCTGCCTGGAGTCTCCCGGCCTGGACACGCTCGACATTCTGGTGCTGTGGAAGGGTTTCCCGACGTACGCCTCGACCCAGACGATCTTCACAATCCTGAAGGCGGACTGGTTCTACCTCGAGCAGAACGAGTACAAGCAGTGGGAGCCGGGCACGACGTTCGAGGTCGTCATCCCGGGCCAGCATGAGACCGGTTTGGCCCTACCGTGGGGAGGCACCTGCCATCCGGTGTGGTTCAAGGACGACCCCCGCGTTGCCAACTGTAAGGCCGCCGGTGGCGTCTTCGACCGAACGGTCATGGAAGGTGTGGTGGCCACCCAGAAACTCGTCGAGGAGCAGATCAAGACGCTGCCGCTCGATCAGCAAGAGGCGGCACTGGCCGAGGTCGCGAGTTCGGTTCAGGCGGGTATGCCGCCACGGGAGAACCCGCGGGTCAACACGTCCCTGGACTCGGTGTACGCCTCCGGGCCGCTCGGACGTGCGCATTGCGTGATTCACGGCAACCAAAACTACAAGCAGACCGGGTTGCTTCAGGCCTACGCCGCGTACTCGCTGCTGCAGCAGCCACCGAAGCGAGCCGGTTTCGCCTCGGCCTGCCAGGCCTTCGGGCATCGCGAGCTGCTGGGCACGCTGCGCAGCTTCGGTCTGGTGATGGAGCCGATTCTGACCGTCCACAAGTGATCGTGCCATGCGCCTGACCGACTACCTCGATAAGGGAGCCTCGCTCGGCGCCGGCGCCGCGTGCCTGACCATGGGAGACAGCACGCTCTCCTATGCTCAGGTGCGGGCGTTGTCCTGGCGGGTGGCCCGAGCGCTCGAACACTCGGGTGTGCGTCCGGGCGACAAGGTCGCGATCCTCTCCGCGAACGATCCCGTCGCGTTCTCCTGCGTGTTCGGGATCGCTCGGGCCGGGGCGGTGTGGTGTCCGGTGAACCCGCGAAACGAAGCTGCCGAGAATCGCGACCTGCTCGACCTCTTCGACTGCACCTGTCTCATCTTTCAGGGTGGCTTCGAACCGCTGGTAGAGCAGATCCTGCCCGGCCTACCGAAACTGACCACATTGGTCTGTCTCGACCGGCCGACGGCCAACGGGCTGTCGTTCGCCGAGTGGCTCTCCGCCATCCCCGCCGAGCCGCACGAGGCCGAACCGGTTGATGACGTGTCCCTGATCGTTGGCACCGGCGGTACGACGGGCAAGCCGAAGGGCGTGATGCTGACCGGCCGGAATCTCGAGACGATGTCCGCGCTGACGTTGATGGGGTATCCGTTCCGAGGCCGGCCGGTATACCTGGCGCTGGCGCCGCTCACGCACGCCGCCGGCGTACTGTGTTTTCCGATCATGGCGCTCGGCGGCGAGATCGTTGTCATGCCGAGACCGGACCTGACCGAGTTCCTCGCCTTGATCGAGCGGCACCAGGTCACGCACACCTTCCTGCCACCGACGCTGATCTACATGCTGTTGGCTCACGAAGCTCTCGCCTCGACCGACCTCGGGTCGCTGCAATGCTTCTGGTACGGAGCGGCCCCCATGTCCACCGCTCGGCTGGAGGAGGCCATCGAAAAGATCGGCCCGGTGATGGCGCAACTGTTCGGGCAGACCGAGGCGCCAATGATGATCTCCATGATGGCGCCGGCCGACCATTTCCACCCCGACGGTTCGATCGCACGGGAGCGCCTGTCGTCGGCCGGACGTCCGGCACCCCTGGTGACTGTTGCGATCATGGACGGCGAGGGGCGGTTGCAGCCAACCGGAGAGCGTGGCGAGATCGTGGTCCGCAGTTCCCTGGTGATGGCCGGCTACTACAAGAACCCGTCGGCCACCGAGGAGGCGTCCCGGTATGGCTGGCACCACACCGGCGACATCGGCTACCTCGACGCCGACAACTTCCTCTACATAGTGGATCGCGCGAAAGACATGATCATCACCGGCGGGTTCAACGTCTACTCAGCCGAGGTCGAGCAGGTGCTGATGGAGCATCCCGCCGTGCAGGACTGCGCGGTCATCGGCCTACCGGACGACAAGTGGGGCGAGCGGGTCACCGCCGTGCTGCAGATCCAGCCGGGTCACAGCGTCGCGCCCGATGCGGTGAAGGTGTTCGTCAAGGACCGGATCGGCAGCGTCAAGAGCCCGAAGCAGGTGGAGATCTGGCCGGACCTACCGCGGTCCAAAGTGGGCAAGATTCTCAAGAGCGAGATCAAAGCCCACCTGCTAGCCACGCCGCCTCACGATGACGCTCGCTGACCGAGGCCAGGACGTTAGCGGGCCACTTCGGTGGCGCGAGACTCCCGGACCACGGTGACCCGGATCTGACCTGGGTAGGTCAGCTCCTCCTCGATCTGCTTGGCCACGTCGCGGGCCAGCACAGCCGCTCCGATGTCGTCCACGTCGTCGGGGCGCACCATGACCCGGATCTCGCGACCGGCCTGCATGGCGAAGACCTTCTCCACGCCGGGCTTGCGGGCGGCGATCTCCTCGATTCGCTCCAGCCGCTTCACGTATACCTCGAGGCTCTCCCGCCGAGCACCCGGCCGCCCGCCCGAGCAGGCGTCGCTGGCCTGGGTGAGCACCGCCTCAACGGTCTGCGGCGCGACCTCGTTGTGGTGCGCCTCGATGGCGTGAACGACCTCGTCGGCCTCGCCGTACTTGCGGGCGACGTCGGCACCGACGAGAGCGTGGCTTCCCTCAACCTCGTGGGTGAGCGCCTTGCCGATGTCGTGGAGGAAGGCACACCGCTTGACCAGCGCGATGTCGAGCCGCAACTCGGCGGCCATGATGCCAGCGACGTGGGCGGTCTCGACGAGATGCTTGAGGACGTTCTGACCGTACGACGTGCGGTAGCGCAACCGGCCGAGCAACGTCACGAGTTCGGGGTGGATGTCGGTGATGCCGACCTCGACCAGGGCATCCTCGGCCGCGCGCTGGCAGAGGAGGTCCACCTCGCCGCGGGCGGCGTCGAAGACCTCCTCGATGCGGTGCGGATGGATACGCCCATCGAGGACCAGCTTCTCCAACGTGAGCCGGCCGACCTCACGGCGCACCGGGTCAAACGACGAGAGCAGGACCGCCTCGGGGGTGTCGTCAATGATCAGATTGACGCCGGTGACTGATTCGAAGGCGCGGATGTTTCGTCCCTCGCGGCCGATGATGCGGCCCTTCATCTCGTCCGAGGGCAGGTGCAGGACGCTAACCACGCTCTCGGCCGTCTGCTCGCTCGCGACTCGCTGGATGGCTTCGACGACGACATTGCGGGCACGCTCCTCGGCGGTGGCCCGCGCGTCGGCCTCGATCTCGCGGACGAGCAGGGCAGCGTCTCGCTTGGCCTGGCTCTCGATCGCGTCCACGAGCTCGCCACGGGCGGCGTCCGCGGTGAGGCCGGCGATGCGCTCAAGCTCGCGGCGCTGCATCTCGTTGGCGGCCGAAACCTCCACCTCGCGCATGACCAGGGCCGCCTCCCGCTCGGCGAGATCGGCCTCGGCGGAGACTATCCGCCGGTCCCGCTCGGCCATGCGCTCCGCGTCCTGGGCCAACAGCCGCTCGCGGTCATCGAGGCGCTGCTGGCGCCGCTCCGCATCGGCGGTCTGCTCCTTGGCGACGGCGGTGAGCGTCGCGACCTCGCGCTCCCCAGCTCGGCGGGCGGTGGCGCGGACCTGTTCAGCGTCGCTGTCGGCCTGCCGGTGAGCCCGCTCGAGGATGCCGTCGGCCTCGGTCCTGGCGCTGTCGAGGATCCGGCGGGCCTCCCCGCGCGCCGCGGATGCCTCGGCCTTCGCCGCGGCGGCGTCGCTCCTCGCACCTGCCGCAGCCGCTCGTGCGTCGTCCGCGGCGGCCGGGTTGACCTCGCCCCTCGAGCTGCGCGCAGCCGAGCTCTGCTTTCCGTTCCGAGCGGCTTTACCGTGCGTGAACTCTTTCTGGCTCGTGGTTGGCCCAGCTCGGCCACCGACGCCGAGCTGGCGGAGCAGGCGGACGCCGACGGCGAAGCCGGCCACCACGACGACCGCGAGAAGGACGACTGCTATGGCTAACGCCGTCTCCAAGGTCACGGCGGCCTCCCTCCCCGGCGTTCGTCGCCTCGCGACGCTGCGTCTACCTCGGGAGAGTTCGGGCCACCGCTGCGACCACATCGACCGTAAAACAGGGATGAACCTGCGCTGGGCAGGCATCATTCGTCGCGCCAGATGCCGCCGTCACGCAGACCCTGAGCGTCCTGGCTCGACTCCGCCAGGGCGCGCTCCGTGACCGATTGCTACTCGTTGTGTGATTTGTGTCTTCGGCTGCTACTCGAGTCCCTCGCCGTCCCGGCCAATGCTGATTGATGTGATTTCGTTACGCGATCTATGTTGTGCGGTTGTCATGCGATGGTTCGGTGTACTCCCGGTAAAACCGAGGCTAGGCCCTGACGGCCCGTTCGGTCAAGGACAGATGATCTAGAAGGCTGACCGATTTCCGCCTCGCGGCGAACTTTCGCGACCGGCGAACCTGCTTCTGCCTGCGCGGATGTGGCGGTGATCGATCAGCTACGCGCAGGAAGATTCTCCGCGGCAGTCAGTCGGTGTCGTGCGCCTCGGCGTCGGCGGCCTCCAACTCGAGCAGGTCCGCGTCGAGGCCGGCCGCATCGAAGTCGGCGGCGTCGAAGCCGGCGGCGTCGGACTCGGATTCGGCCCGTTCGGCGATCGCCTCCTTGACGACGCGGATCGCCAACCCCGCCGGGTATCCCTTGCGAGCCAGCACGCCGACCAATCGGCGGAACAGCGCCTCGGACTTCCCTGGTTGTTCGGTCCGCAGCTTCCTCTCGACCAGAGCCCGGGCCGTCTGCGCCTCGGTCTCCGGATCCAGCTCATCGAGTGCCGCGCCGACCGCGTCGACGTCCACCCCCTTGCGGCGTAGCTCGCCGGCGAGAGCCTTGCGCGCGAGACCGCGTCCGTGATGGCGGCTGGTCACCCAGGCCTGGGCGAATGCCATGTCGTCGATGATGCCAACCTCGCCGTAGCGCTCGAGTACCTCAGCGGCGACCTCGGCCGAGATGCCGTTCTTTCGCAGCGCCACGGCCAGCTCGGCCCGGGTACGGGGTCGGACGGCGAGTTGTCTCAGACAGATCTCCCGTGCCCGCTCGGCTGGGTCGACCGGCTTCTCCGGCGCGCCGTCCGCAACACCCGGGTTGTTCCCATCGGTCCGTCTCTGGGTGGTTGCGCCGGCGCGTAGACCGCCCCGCTGGCGCCAAGCGGACCCGGTCGACGGGTCCTCGTCGGACTGACGAGCGCGGGGCGGAGCTGCATCCCAGCCCCGTCCCGTGCGTCCACGCCGCCTGCCCGCCATGACTCAAGCGCCCATCTCTGCCGGCGTCAGAAGTCCACCGGCGGCAGGTCAGGTCCACCGGCCGCGTCCGTGCCCTGTCCGACTCCCAGTTTCTCGAGGATCTTCTTCTCGATCTCGGCGGCGATGTCCGGGTTCTCCTTGAGGAAGTTGCGGGAGTTCTCCTTGCCCTGACCGAGCTGGTCGCCCTCGTACGTGTACCAGGCACCCGACTTGCGAATGATGTTCTGCTCGACACCGACGTCGATAAGCGACCCTTCGCGCGAAATACCCTTTCCGTACATTATATCAAACTCCGCCTGTTTGAATGGCGCCGCACAGTTGTGAACGATCATGCCGTTAGCGACGAAGTTATGCAGCTCTCGAACCTCGATATCAAAGGTCCGGACGCGCTTCGCCGGCAAGAACTCGCGGATCGCAGCATACCGAATCTGTTCTTCCAGCACGCTCTGCAGAAATGAGTCATCGAGCGCATCGGCGAGCAGTTGAAGCCGGTCACGACGGAGCCGGTACAACCCGAGAACCTGCTTCATCCCACCTCGTGGATCTCCTGCCGTTGGGCCGATCAATTGGGCAGCCAACGTCGGTGTTATCCGCAGGTTTGCAAGGTGACCAAGGACTGCGTCGGTGATCTCAGTCGTAAGGTAAACCGCCTGCGATCCACGTCTACGACCGTTCGCCGAGTCGAGCGCGGAACGAAGGATCTGCCCCCGTGGTCCCCACAACGGAATCGCGTCAGCGAATGCCTCAACGTTGTCTGACCCCGTGATGCGGGTCTCGTAACACGGACGCTTCGCCTGGACACGGCGACCCTTGATGAAGCTGGGGCGCTGATTTGTCGGGTCATATGCACGCACGGACGACGTAATGCCATATCGGAGTAACAGCCAATGGATCTGGTGAGCGAGTTGTTCCGAGGTGGTTGTAAAGCCGGCGCGGATGGCGCCGGTTTGCTCAGCGCTGACATAGCCGTCGGTCTCCAACAACCCAAAGAGAAGGTTTCCGATGACGTCCCGGGATGCATTTGGTTGGAACATCTCAGCAGGAATCGTCTTCTCCCACGCGAGCTTCCCATAAATCTCCGCCCGCCGACACAGACTTAAAAGATCATTCTTCACCCCACGTCTGTGGGAGAACGAGATGGCGAGCTTATCGGTGAGCGGATGCGTTTCGCAGCCGTGCTCTTCGGCGATTCTAGACGCGTCGGCCTTAAGCGACTCCTGAATGTTGATGAAATGCACGGGAGTCTTTCCGCCCACGTAGCCGTCGCCGATCAAGTAGCCGAGCATCCGGGCTTGATCTTGCGTGTACGGTTCGTCATCACCGAAGCCCATGAATTCGCGGGGATGCGCCACGCGATCACCCTTACGAAGCTCACCGGCGACTTTCCAGCCTCGATCAGTGAGCACCTTGTGGTCGGTCGTGGCCCATAGCGTGCCGCCCCCCCGCAGACGAACCCCAATGACCTCCTGGTCGCCCTGGTCGAACCAGGACACGACCGGACGCACGCATAGCGTGCCATCCTTCTCGGCCGCTACGACCGAGACAGGTAGGCGCTGATCAACGATCTCCTCAATCCGATGCGTCATGCCCGTGGTTGGGTCGAAGACCATTGTGCCCTCGGCGAGACACTTGTTCTTGACGACTTTGACGCGGGTACGGTTTCCAACCGCGTCAGCGCCATCCTTCAAACTTTCAATTCTGCGTACGTCTAGTCGCACTGAAGAATAGAACTTCAACGCCCGACCGCCGCTCGTCGTCTCGGGACTGCCGAACAACACACCTATTTTTTCCCGCAATTGGTTGATGAATATTGCGGTGGTGTTCGAGTTACTCAAAGCGCCGGTAATCTTTCGCAGCGCCTGGCTCATGAGACGCGCCTGGAGGCCGACATGACTGTCGCCCATCTCGCCCTCAATCTCGGCGCGCGGCACCAGCGCGGCCACCGAGTCGATCACGATGATATCGAGCGCGCCGGAGCGGATCAGCATGTCCGCGATCTCGAGCGCCTGCTCACCCGTGTCTGGCTGCGACACCAGAAGCGCATCGGTGTCGACTCCCAGGGCATTGGCATAGTCGGGGTCGAGCGCGTGCTCCGCATCAATGAATGCGGCTATTCCGCCAGCTTTCTGCGCATTAGCGACCGCATGAAGCGCAACGGTGGTCTTCCCACTTGCTTCCGGCCCAAAGATCTCTATGACCCTGCCTCGTGGCAGGCCGCCGATGCCGAGCGCCACGTCGAGCGCGATGGACCCGGTCGGGATCACGGCCATCGGCACGGCCGGGCGGTCGCCGAGGCGCATCACCGAGCCCTTGCCGTACTGCTTGTCGATCTGCGCGAGGGCGAGTCCCAGCGCCTTCTCGCGGTCGGGCCCTGTTGCCATGTCTGCCACCCCTGGGTTGTTCGCGGTCTTAGGTCGCTTCATCACGGTCACGCGCACACACGCTATGCGTCAGGTCTGACAGATTCGAGCGTCAACGCCGGAGCTGTGGATAACTGGCCCCCGACGCCTGTGGATAACCGCGCACCACACACCATAGGTGTACAGCTGTTCGATGCAACTACCAACACGCCGCAGCGGCGTTTCCGCAGGTCAGCGAGGCAACAAGGTCAGCGAAGGCGCGCCGGCACCCGGTCCGGGTACGCCGCCACTACCGCCCGCCACACGGAGACCACCTCTTCGCCCGCCGTCAGCGCTTGGATGATCGTCCTGCCGCCCAACTGGGTGAGCACCTGGTCATGGGCCACGCTCTCCGCGTACCCGGGCCCAAACGTCTCGTTGAGCCGCCGCCACAAGTCGGTCAGCCGCACCTAGCTCCCCTTCACGGCCGCGACCCGGGTGGGCCGCAGGGCCAACGCGATCAACGGCACCGTCGCTACCGCCGCGAGCATGGTCAACGTCGCGTACGACGACCATGCCACGACCACGCCGCTCAGCGCACCCGCCGACGCCGCCGCCACACCCATGACGAGGTCCGACAGGCCCTGGACCGACGGCCGGTTGGCTACCCCCACCGATTCCGACAGCAGCGTCGAGCCGGCCACCATCGTGGCTGACCAACCCATGCCCAGCAGCACCAGACCCTCCGATAGCCGAACGGTGTCGTGCCCCGCCGTGCCCGCCACGGCGCACGCCGCGAGCAGCAGGGCGATCCCACCCAGGATCACCGGGCGGCGCCCGACCCGGTCGGTGAGCCACCCGGTCACCGGCGAGAGTGCGTACATGCCGGCGATGTGCACGCTCAGCACGATCCCCACCACGCGAAGTGTGTCGGGGTGCCCCCCTTCGCCGATATGCACGGGCGTCATCGCCATTACCCCGACCATCACCAGGTGCCCCATCGCCACCGCCGCGATGCCCAGTCGTGCGCCCGGCGATGCGGCCACCTCGCGTACCGCCGCGCGAATGCCGGACCCACGCGCCGCAGCTTGCCGGCCGGCCAGCGACGCGGCATCAGATGCCGCATCAGACGATTCAGCGGCGGCCAGCGCACGAGCGGTCAGCAGCGGGTCCGGCCGTAACCACAGGATGACCGCGACGCCGGCGACGAGGAACGCAAGGGCGCTGAACACGAACGGCCCCGAGTACTTGGCCGCACCGAACTGGTGCACCGTCGAGTCCGCCAGCGGGGCCAGGTTCGGTCCGGCGACGGCGCCGAGCGTGGTGGCCCAGACAACCAACGAGAGCTGCCGGCCGCGCCGGGAGGGCTGGGCGAGGTCCACCGCGGCGTACCGGGCCTGGTAGTTGGCCGCATTCCCGCCGCCGAACAGGAAGAGGCCCGCGAAGAGCAGGGGGATGGAGTCGCGCGCGGCCGCGACCACCACGAGGGCGGCTCCCGCCGCGCCGATCACATAGGCCAACGCCAGCCCCGGTCGCCGCCCCCGCGCCCGCATCAACCTCGTGACCGGCAAGGCCAGGATGGCCGCGCCCACCACCAGCGAGCTCTGCGCCAGGCCCGATACCTCCGTGCCCCCCATGGCGGCGGCGAGGAGGGCGCCGACCGCGATTCCGATCGCCACGCCGACGCCGCCGACCACCTGACTGAGGACCAGCACACCGAGGGTTCGGCGCTGAACGGCGCGAACATCAACGGTAGACGGCGCAACGATCACGGTGCTGCTCATAGACCCATCGTCGCAATCTGGGTTGCACTGCGTTTGCAGGCCCGCGGTTTGCAGGCCCGCACCAAACGGTTCGGGACCGGCGGCGTGACACGTGGCGTACATGGGATCACAGCCCGAGGCCGCGGCCGATGATCTCCTTCATGATCTCGGTCGTACCGCCGTAGATCGTTTGGACGCGGCTGTTCAGCCACGCCTTCGCCACCGGGTACTCGAGCATGTAGCCGTACCCGCCGTGCAGCTGCAGACACCGGTCGGCCACCTTGTTCTGCAGCTCGGTTGTCCACCACTTCGCCTTCGCCGCGTCCGTGATGCTCAGCCTGCCGGCGTTGAACTCGTTGATGCAGTGATTGAGGAAGGTACGGGCGATCGTGACCTCGGTGTCCAGCTCCGCGAGGAGGAACCGGTTGTGCTGGAACTGTCCGATCGGACGGCCGAACGCCTCGCGAGTGCGGGCGTACTCCAGCGTCAGCTCCAGGATGGCCTCAGCCGCCGCGACCGCCGCGACGGCGATGCCTAGCCGCTCCCGCGGAAGGTTACCCATCAAGTGGTAGAAACCGTGGTTCTCGGTACCAATGAGGTTGTCGGCTGGGACGCGACAGTCGTCGAAGAAGAGCTCCGCCGTGTCGTTGGCCTTGAGGCCTATCTTCTCCAGCCGGCGGCCGCGGATGAACCCGGGCATGCCGCGCTCGACCGCGATCAGGCTGACCCCGTGCGCACCCTGGTCGGCGGCGGTCTTGACCACCACGATCACCAGGTCGGCGTGCTCGCCATTGGTGATGAACGTCTTCTGCCCATTAAGGACATACACGTCGCCGTCTCGTACGGCCATGGTTCGTATGCCGGCCAGGTCCGACCCCGTGCCGGGCTCACTCATGGCGATCGCCGTGATCATGTCGCCGGAGCAGAATGCCGGCAACCACCGCTTGCGCTGATCCTCGGATGTGAGCTCGGTGAGATAGGGCGCGACGACGTCGTTATGCAGACCGAAGCCCAGCCCGGAGCAGCCGGCGCGGATGATCTCCTCCACCAGCACCGCGTTGAACCGGAAGTCGCGCTGCCCCCCGCCGCCGTACTCCTCGTCGACGTCCAACCCCAACAGCCCGGTCTTCCCGGCCTTGCGCCAGATCTCACGATCGACCAGCCCAGCCTTCTCCCACTCCGTGTGGTGCGGGACCGCCTCGCGAGCCAGAAACTCACGGCAGAGGGCCCGGAACTCGGCGTGGACGGGCTCGTACAGGTGCTGCTCCATGGGGGCGAGACTAGTCGCAGCCTCCCAGCGCGCCTACGTGAACGAAGGCAACGGCACCCGGCCTTCGTCGCTCAGCACGCGGTCGAGCCATTTGAGCAGTTCGCCGGAGCTTGATCGGACCTGACCGTCCGTGTTGACGCCGATACAGCTGTCGTGGCCGACGAAGACCCGCCGCAGGGATCCGTCGTCCGCCACGAGACCAAGAAGATCCACGGCGAGGCTCGACTCAGTTCCGGCGCACGCCGTTGGTACGCCCGGCGGCAGTTTGTTCAGCAGCCCAGGCAACGTCAGGAGCTCCTGCGATGTCAACCTGGCCGACATGGCGAGATCGCTGTCGCGGTAGCGGCACAAGTACCCCGATGGGGGGGTACCCGAAACTATCGGTGTGATGTCCTGCACGTAGATCTGCTTGCCGTTGGGGCCCTCGGTACGTCGAGGTCGAACCGGAAACGTGGGTACCTTCTTGTCACACAGCGGCTGCGACGCCGCCACAGTCGCCGGACCCGAAGCGCTCGCACACCCCTGCGCCGTCACAACGACGAGAGCCAGCAGACCGACGACAAGGGTCCGGACGACCGCGGCCCGAGCGACCAGCGTGCGAACGACCGGAGTCCGAGCGACGTGCGGGTCGGCTGAACCATCCACTGCCGGCTCCCCTCTGGCACGACCGCTGCGGGCCGGGCTTCATTACACCGGAGCCGTGCTACGAACGGTAGTCCCATCGTCACCGGATCATGCCGGGCCAGCGGGTCGAGCCGAGCCTCAGTGGATCACCGGCACCAGCCCATCGTCGTTGAGTATGGCGTCGAGCCAGTCGAGCAGCGGCTCGGAGTTCTCCCGAATCTGGCCCTCGGTGACGACGCCGTTGCATCGGCCGTGCGCCACGAAGATCAGGTCAATGGTTCTGTTTGGTCTGGCCAGAAGGAGGATGTCGTCGGCCAGACCCACCGGCACGTTCGGGCAACTTCCGGGCCGGCCCAGCGCCAAGGAGTTGAGCTGGCCCGGTAGTACGGAGAGTTGGTCCGATGACAGCAACCGCGAGCGGTCGACCGCGCCATTCCGGTAGCGGCACACCCGCCCGGCGACCGGCACGACGGCGACGATGGGGTCGCCGCTCTGCAGGTACGTCCACTCGCCGCTGGGACTCATGGCCTTTCGCGGCACCATCATCGGGTACCCGGGCATCGCGACCGCGCAGGTCGGCGCCCCCAGCGGGGTCGCCGCCGGCGACGTGGCCGTTAATGTGTTCGCCGCTGGATCCGTTCTCTCGTCACATGACGACAGCGCCAGACCAGCGAGAAGGATGACAACGACGCAGACCACGCGCTCGAACCCGGCCGCGGGGGTCATCTCAGGGTCGGGCATCGCAACCTCCTCGCCCGTATTACACCGGGTCGTTGCCCAGATGGTTGCCCCGAAACCAGCCACATTCCAGACTCAAGCTGAGGGCACGATCTGGCATCGGTGCTTGACTACGGGATCCGTTGTCGGACTATCCTGCGAGTCAGGGATCCGTTGCCCAAGGGGCAGCGGGATCAATAATCCGTTGAGAGAGCGAGCGAAGTGTCGACTGAGGCTGGGCCCGCGATTCGGCTGTCCGGTTTGCGAAAGACATTCGGCACCGTCGAGGCGGTCGCCGGTATCGACCTTGACATCGCCGACGGCGAGTTCTTCTCCATGCTCGGCCCCTCGGGATCCGGAAAGACCACGGTCCTGCGAATGATCGCCGGCTTCGAGTTGCCAACCGCCGGCACGGTGACCCTCAGCGACCGGGATGTCACTCGGCTGGCGCCGTTCGAGCGCAACGTCAACACAGTCTTCCAGGACTACGCACTCTTCCCGCACATGAACGTGCAGGCCAACGTCGAGTACGGGCTGATGGTGCGCAAGGTGGGCAAGGCCGAACGGAGGCAGCGGGCCGCCGAGGCGCTGGCCACCGTGAGACTCGAGGGATACGGCGACCGCAAGCCCACGGCCTTGTCCGGCGGTCAGCGGCAGCGGGTGGCATTGGCCCGCGCGCTGGTCAACAGACCGAAGGTGCTGCTGCTCGACGAGCCGCTCGGCGCGCTCGATCTCAAGCTCCGCGAGGAGATGCAGGTTGAGCTCAAAGCGATCCAGCGCGAGGTCGGCATCACGTTCGTCTTCGTCACCCACGATCAAGAAGAGGCGCTGACGATGAGCGACCGGATCGCCGTCTTCAACCAGGGCCGGATAGAACAGATCGGTACGCCGGCCGAGGTCTACGAGCGACCGGCCTCCGCATTCGTGGCCGGCTTTGTCGGTACGTCCAATCTGCTCACCGGCACGACGGCGGAGAAGGTCCTGGGTCGCGCCGGCGTCTTCTCCATCCGCCCGGAGAAGATCCGCCTCAATGGCGCCGCACCGTCGATCGACGAGATCTCGGCGGCGGGTCGCGTTGCGGAGGTGATCTATGCCGGACCGGCCACGCGCTTCGTCGTCGACCTCGACGCCGGTGGGCGCCTCGTCGCCGTACAACAGAACCAGCAGACATCCTCAGCCGACGTCGCGGCTATGCGCGAACGCCCGGTTCGTCTGACCTGGCACGCCGAGCACGTCGTGGCCGTCCCAGTCTCTGAAGATCCACTCAAAGGAGAGTGACATGAAGAAAGTAAGAATCCTGACCGCGATCGCTGCGGCGGGGCTGCTGGCGTTGGCCGGCTGCGGAGGCGACGGCGGGGGGACGCCGGCTCCGGGAGGCGGCCTCAAGCCGCCGGAACGTACGAAACTCGCCGCACTCGGTACGGGCGAGGGGCAGGTCAACCTCGTCGCCTGGGGCGGCTACGTCGAGGACGGCTCGAATGACCCGAAGGTCGACTGGGTGACCGGCTTCGAGCAGGCGACCGGTTGTCAGGTCAACGTCAAGATCGGCAACACCTCGGACGAGATGGTGACGCTGATGAAGACCGGCGAGTACGACGCGGTTTCGGCGTCCGGCGACGCCTCGCTGCGCCTTATCTACGGCGGTGACGTCGCACCGGTCAACACTGACTTGATCCCGAACTACAAGGATGTGTTCGACGGCCTGAAGAATAAGGCGTGGAACGCGATTGATGGTGTTCCATACGGTGTTCCGCACGGTCGGGGCGCCAACCTACTCATGTACCGCACGGACGTGGTCACCCCGGCACCCACCTCGTGGAGCGTGGTGTTCGACGCGAACTCGCCGCACAAGGGCAAGGTAACCGCGTACGACTCGCCCATCTACATCGCGGACGCGGCGGTGTACCTCATGACGCACAAGCCGGAACTGAACATCAAGAACCCGTACGCGCTAGACGACACCCAGTTCCAGGCCGCCATCGACCTGCTTAAGCAGCAGAACACGGTCATCGGTGAGTACTGGAGCGACTTCACCAAGGAGATCCAGGCGTTCAAGTCCGGCGACACCGTCGTCGGTACGACATGGCAGGTCATCACCAACCTCGCGAAGGCCGACAAGGCCCCGGTCGAGGCGATCCTGCCCTCGGAGGGCTCGACCGGATGGTCCGACACGTGGATGATCTCGGACAAGGCCAAACACCCCAACTGCGCGTACATGTGGATGAACCACATCATCTCTCCGGAGGCGAACGCTGGGGTGGCCGAGTGGTTCGGTGAGGCACCGTCCAACAAGCTCGCCTGCGCCAAGACCGCCGACAAGAACCACTGCACCACGTTCCACGCCGAGGACGAGGCGTACTTCAGCAAGGTCTGGTACTGGACCACCCCGATCGAGCAATGCCTCGACGGACGCACCGACGTGAAGTGCAAGGACTACTCGGCCTGGACCCAGGCCTGGACCACGATCAAGGGCTGAGCCTTGTCAGCCGTCTCCACTGTGGACCGGCCGGTCGGCGGCGCAACCGCCGCTGGCGGGCCGGTCCGCCGGCTGGCGTCGTGGCTTCACCGCCACGGGTGGGTTCGCCTTACCGCCCTGCTGTCGGCGCCGATGGCGTGGCTCGTGGTGGCGTACCTCGGCTCTCTCGCGGTCCTGCTCATCTCATCACTGTGGACGGTGAACAGCTTCACCGGTCAACTCGTCCGCGAGCCCACCCTCGACAACTTCCGCACCATCTTCGCCGAGCCCGTCTATCGCAACGTGGCGGTGCGCAGCGTCGCCGTTGCCGTGGCGGTCACGATCATCGATGCCTTGATCGCTCTTCCGATGGCCTTCTTCATGGCGAAGGTGGCCTCGCCACGGGTCCGGGCGTGGCTCGTGATCGCTATCCTCACCCCGCTCTGGGCCAGCTATCTGGTGAAGGCCTACTCCTGGAGGGTCATGCTCGCCAACGGCGGCCCGGTGGACTGGCTCTTGGGCGGCGCGGGGAACGGCCCGGGGTACGGGTTGACGGCAACCATCCTGGTGTTGGCGTACCTCTGGCTCCCCTACATGATCCTGCCCATCTACGCCGGCCTCGACCGCCTGCCTAACTCACTGATGGAGGCATCGGCCGACCTCGGTGGTCGGGGCGGGCGGACATTCAGCTCGATCGTCCTGCCGATGATCGTGCCGTCGGTCATCGCGGGCTCGATCTTCACGTTCTCGCTGTCGTTGGGCGATTACATCACTGTGCAGATCGTCGGCGGTAAGACGCAACTCATCGGCAACCTCGTGTACGCGAACATTGGCGCCGCGAACAACCTGCCCTTTGCGGCAGCGCTGGCGACCATTCCCGTGTTCATCATGATCGGCTATCTGGTGGCGGTGCGTCGTTCCGGCGCACTCGACGAGCTGTGAGGGAGGAACGATGACACTTTCCCCGGCGGCCCGCTGGTTGCTGCGCGGCGCGATGGCGCTAGGCCTCGTCTTCATATACCTCCCGCTGGCCATCGTGCTGCTCAACTCGTTCAATGCCGATCGCACCTTCGCCTGGCCGCCACCGAGCTGGACGACTGAGTGGTGGGCCCGAGCTTGGGAGAGTCAGGGCGCCCGGGACGCGCTGTGGACCTCCGTGAAGGCCGGGTTGGGCGCCACCGCGATCGCGCTCGTACTGGGCACAATGGTCTCGTTCGCGGTGGCGCGGTTCCGGTTCTTTGGTCGGGATTCGATCTCGCTGCTCATCGTGCTGCCGATCGCCCTTCCCGGCATCGTGACGGGGATCGCGCTCGACAGCGCCTACCAGACCGCGATCCGGCCGATGGGGTTCGAGAAGGGACTCTTCTGGGTCATCGTCGGGCACGCGACGTTCTGCGTCGTGGTGGTCTACAACAACGTGTTGGCCCGGCTTCGCCGCCTCGGCGGAAACCTCGAAGAGGCCAGCGCTGACCTCGGTGCCGACACCTTCCAGACCTTCCGGTTCGTCACATTCCCGCTCATCCGCTCCGCCCTCTTCGCCGGCGGGCTGCTGGCATTCGCGCTCTCCTTCGACGAAATCATCGTCACCACGTTCACCGCCGGCCCGGGCGTCCAGACGCTGCCTATCTGGATCTTCAACAACCTGTTCCGGCCGAACCAGGCGCCCGTCATCAACGTCGTGGCCGCCGTGCTCATCGTGGCCTCGATCGTGCCGATCTACCTAGCGCAGCGGATCTCCTCCGACTCCGCCGCCGGCGGCCGGCTCTAGGCGTCGGTCACCTTCGCCCGCCACAGTACAAGCGCTACCCACAGCGACCCCACGGCGACCAGCACTCCGTGCCCGATCCGGACGGCCGCGGGCGTGTAGAACTGCGGGATGAACAGGGCGAAGCCGAGGGCGAACAGAATGCCGCTATAGCGTGGCAGCACGCCCGAGCGCCAGATCGTGATGGCGACCAGTACCGCACCAACGCCCATCAGCAGCAGGCCGATCGCGAAGGTCGTGGCCGCGGCGGGGTGGAATCGGATCGCGTCAACCAGGTCGAGCAGGTCGAGACTCTGGCCCTCTTTGGCTTTCTTCGCGATGGCGTTCAGGGCAAAGTCCTCGGCACCGTAATAGGGCAGAGTCAAGCCCGCGCCGATCCAGAACGTCACCAGCGCAATGACGGAAAGCCGCTCGACGCGTGCGCGTCTTACCGCGCTGTGCAGGGCGAGCAGGCCGAGCGCGGTAAGGATAAAGCCAATCATGGCGAATAGGTGCGAGGCGACCCACGCCCCTGAGCTCATCGCCTCGATGGCACCATCCACAGTCGACTCATCGGTCCAAGGCCGTACAGCCGGATAGAGAACGAGGCATATACCAGCGACGGCGAGAGCGATGGCGCCGAGGCGGGTGCGCGTGAGTGATGCGGACATGAGTGGTCTCCTTACGCGTCGAGCGCTTGCAGCGCCGTGTTCGATCCAGCGAGGACTGATCTCAGTTGGCCTGCGTGGGATGAGGGTTCACTACGTACATCGTGCAGGATCAACCTTGGGTTGGAGCGACGAGGACGTTCAAGCGACAGGGCTGGCTCTAATCAGCCCATCCCGGCAGCTCGGCCCC
>Ga0209859_1000057_pt1 | contig 21929 bp, 18 predicted proteins | sample GWRWS3_50_60_FD_187241 | JGI IMG/M metagenome (GOLD analysis project Ga0209859, IMG submission 187241) | Riverbed sediment microbial communities from areas with vegetation nearby in Columbia River, Washington, USA - GW-RW S3_50_60 (SPAdes)... | ecosystem: Environmental > Aquatic > Freshwater >... | reverse complement strand
GTGCTGCTCGCCTCCGAGGGCCGGGCGATCCCCAGGCGCGCCGTGGACTACGCGGCCCGCTTCGGGGTGCCCGTGCACGTGTTCTCGGTCGCCCGCGTGTGGGGAACGAGCCTCGGCCTGCCCAACCCCGGGCTGCTGCCCACCCGGAAGGAATGGTACGAGCAGCGCAAGCTGGTCACCGCGGCGGTGAAGACGCTCCGCAAGCGCGGGATCGAGGCGGACGGGCACGTGCTCGGCACACGCAAGGCCACCAAGCGGATCGTCGGCGAGGCCAAGCGGCTCGGCTGCGACGCCATCGTCATGGCCGCCGACCCGCCACGCGGCCGGCTGCTGGCCGACTTCATGTGGTCCCAGGAGCCGTACCGGGTCCGCCGCCGCGCCAAGATCCCCGTATATCTCGTCCTGGCAACCTGAGGAGCCTGCCATGCAGACGATCGTCGTCGGCTACGACGAGACCGAACCGGCAACGCGAGCGCTCGAGCGTGCCGCGGAGCTGGCGACCGCCTTCGGCGCCAAGCTGATCGTGACCAGCGTCGCGCCGCTGTTCATCGGGGCCGGGCGCTCGGGCGGTCCGGTGGACAGGGACGACAGCCCGTCCGAGCACCGGGAGCAGCTCGCCGAGGCCCGTGCCGCGCTCCAGCAGCGCGGCGTGCAGGCCGAGTTCGTGCCGGCCGTGGGAGAGCCGGCCGACACCATCGTGCACCTCGCCGAGCAGCGCCACGCCGACATGATCGTGGTCGGCACCCGCGAGCGCGGCGTGGTCCAACGGCTGCTCGGCCAGAGCGTCAGCGATGCGGTCGCCCACCACGCCCACTGCGACGTGCTGATCGTGCACTAGCGAGGCGGTCCAGAGGACGCGCGCCGCGCTCAGAACAGCGTCAGGTAGCGGTCGACCTCCCAGTCGCTCACGACGGCGTGGTACTCGGTGAACTCCTCGCGCTTGACCCGCGCGAAGTAGTCGACGTAGTCGCCGCCGGGGACCTGTCCCAGCGCCTCCCGCAGCACCGGGTCGGCGACCAGGTTGTCGGTCGCGTGGAACAGGGTGGGCGGCATCGGGGTGATGCCGCGCTCGGCGACCTGCTCGACGGTGAGCTCGTAGAGGTTGTCGTGGTTGGGCTCGCCCGGGTCCAGGTCGCGGTCGACCCCGTCGAGCCCGGACGCCAGCAGCACCGTGAGCGCGAGGTAGGGGTTGGCGGAGCCGTCGCAGCCGCGGTTCTCCACCCGGCCGGGGTCGGGCACGCGCAGCATCTGGGTGCGGTTGTTGCCGCCGTAGGTGGCGTAGGCCGGCGCCCACGTCGCACCGGACTTGGGCGCCCCGACGCCCATCCGCTTGTAGGAGTTGACGGTCGGCGCGCACACCGCCACCCACGCCGGGGCGTGCTCGATGAGGCCCGCGATGAAGCCATAGGCCAGCTTCGACAGGCCGAGCCCGCGCGGGTCGGACGAGTCGACGAACAACGCCTCGTCCCCGCCCTCGTCCCAGAGGCTCTGGTGGACGTGGAGCCCGTTGCCGGTGAGGTTGGCGAACGGCTTGGCCATGAAGGTCGCCGCCAGGCCGGCGCGGTGGGCCAGGGTGTGCACCATGTAGCGGAAGAACACGAGCCGGTCGGCGGTGGTGAGCGCGTCGGCGTAGTGGAAGTTCTGCTCGAACTGGCCGTTGGCGTCCTCGTGGTCGTTGGCGTAGTTGCTCCACCCGAGCTGGTTCATGTACCTCGACACCGTCGTCAGGTGGTCGTACATGCGGGTGAGCGCCTTGGCGTCGTAGCAGGGCAGCGCCTGGGTGTCGAGCGGGTCGGCGGGCGCCACCCCGCCCTCCGGCAGCCGGCGGACCAGGAAGTACTCGGCTTCGAAGCCCACGTTGTAGGTGAGCTTGCGGGCCGCGAGCTGCTCGAGCTGGGCCTTGAGGACCAGCCTCGGCGAGTACGGCCACGGCTCGCCGTCGACGTGGATGTCGCACTGCAGCACGGCGAGGCCCGGCTGCCAGGGGGCGACCGCATAGGAGGCCGGGTCGGGCATGGCGATCATGTCGGGGTCGGCGGGGGACTGCCCCATCGGCCCGGCGGCGAACCCGGCGAAGCCGGCGCCGCCGCCGAACAGCACGTCGTCGAAGGACGCCGCCGGGATCAGCTTGGCGCACGGCTTGCCGTGCATGTCCACGAACATGGCGAAGAAGAACTCGATCCCGTCGTCCTTCGCGCGCTCCCGCAGCTCTTCCCGAGAATCAGCCATCTGGGCCCTCCAGGCGCCTGGCCTGCATTGGGTGCCTACGTTACTCGGAACCCACCTGTAGGGAAACACCCGCGCCTCGTACTCCCGTGTTCGTTGCCTTATAGGAAACAACGTGTATTCTGAGTGGACGGTCGGTGCGGCCCCGAGGGGAGCCCTGGCATGTGCGGACTGGTCGGCCTCCACCTGAAGGACGAAGCCCTCGAGCCGCGCCTGGGCGAGCTGCTCACGCCGATGCTGGCGGCGCTCACCACCCGCGGGCCGGACTCGGCCGGGATCGCCATGTACGGCGCCGAGCCGCCCGACGGCCGGCACAAGTTCTCGCTACGGGCTCCCGGGCCGGACTACCCGTGGGCGCCGCTCGCCGACCGGCTCGCCGCGGAGCTGGACAACAAGGTGACCGTCCGCAGCAACGCGAACATGGGCATCGTGACCGCCGGCGGCGCCGCCGAGCGGTTCCTCGCCCAGCTCGCGTCGGCCGCGCCCGAGCTGGTGGTGGTCGGCTTCGGCCGGGCCATGGAGGTCTACAAGGACGTCGGCGCCCCTGCCGACATCTGCGAGCGCTACGGCCTCGCCGCGGTCGCCGGCTACCAGGGCGTCGGCCACACCCGCATGGCGACCGAGTCGGCGGTGACCACCGACCACTCCCACCCGTTCGCGCCCGCCGCCGACCTGGCGCTCATCCACAACGGCTCCTTCTCCAACCACGCCACCATCCGGCGGCGGCTGGCCGACATGGGCACGCATTTCGCCACCGACAACGACTCCGAGGTCGCCGCCTGCTACATCGCCCGGCGGATGGCCGAGGGCGACGACCTCGGCGACGCGCTGCGCAGGGTGCTCAAGGAGTTCGACGGGTTCTTCACGCTGCTGGTCTCGACCAACGACCAGTTCGCGGTCGTGCGCGACGCGTTCGCCTGCAAGCCGGCCGTGATCGCCGAGGCGCCCGGCTACGTGGCGATGGCCTCCGAGTACCATGCGCTCGCCGGCCTGCCCGGCATCGAGGAGGCCGACGTCTTCGAGCCCATGCCGGAGGAGATCCACCTGTGGTCACGCTGAGCTGCGCGGAGCTGCCGGTCCGCGAGATCAACCGGCGCCTGCGGGAGCTGCCGGCGGGCACGGCCGCACGCATCACCGAGCCGCGGGGCCGCCACAACCTGGCTGTCGGGCTGCGTCACCGCCTCGACGTGACCGTCGACGGCAACGCCGGCTACTACATCGGCGGGCTGTGCGACGGCCCGGACGTCACCGTCAACGGCTTCGTCGGCTGGGGCGTGGGCGAGAACCTCATGTCGGGCACGGTCCGCGTCAACGGCAACGCCTCCGAGTCGGCCGGCGCGTCGGCCCACGGCGGCATGGTGGCGATCGCCGGGGACGCCAGCTCGCGGGCGGGGATCTCGCTCAAGGGTGGCACGGTCGTCGTGGCCGGCGACGTCGGCCACATGAGCGGGTTCATGGCGCAGGCCGGGACCATGCTCGTCGGCGGCGACGCCGGCGAGGCCCTCGGCGACTCCCTCTACGAGGCGGTCATCTATGTGGCAGGCCGGGTCCGCTCCCTCGGCGCGGACGCCCGCGTCGAGGACCTGACCGACGAGGACGTCCTCAAGGTCAAGATGCTCGTCGAGGTGACCGGCTTCCACCACATCGACGCGCAGAACGTCACCAGGGTCGGCTCCGCCCGCCAGCTCTACAACTTCGACGCGCTCAAGGGCCAGCGGTACTGACATGGCAGCCAACGACCACCTTCCCGGGCCGCTGAGGCCCAGCCACAGCTTCCCGCCGGACATCGTCGCCCAGATCCACACGATGGCCGAGGAGGGCCGCTACGAGATCCGCGGCTGGGGCGCCAAACGGAAGCTCCCCACCTTCGACGACCTCGTGTTCCTGACCGCATCCGCGTCCCGCTACCCGCTCGAGGGCTACCGGGAGCGATGCGACACCAGGACGGTGCTCGGCGCCCGCTTCGCCTCCAAGCCGCTGGTGCTCGACATCCCCATCACCATCGCCGGGATGAGCTTCGGGGCGCTGTCGGCCAACGCCAAGGAGGCGCTCGGCCGGGCCGCCACCGCGGTCGGCACCTCCACCACCACCGGCGACGGCGGCATGACCCCGGAGGAGCGGCGCGCCTCCAGGCTGCTCGTCTACCAGTGCCTGCCCTCCCGCTACGGCTTCAACCCGGCGGACCTGCAGGCCGCCGACGCCATCGAGGTCGTCGTCGGCCAGGGCGCCAAGCCCGGTGGGGGCGGCATGCTGCTCGGCCAGAAGGTCAGCGAGCGGGTCGCGAGCATGCGCACGCTCCCGGCCGGCATCGACCAGCGCTCCGCGAGCCGGCACCCGGACTGGACCGGCCCCGACGACCTGCGCATCAAGATCGAGGAGCTGCGCGAGGCGACCGCCTGGGAGAAGCCCATCTACGTCAAGCTGGGGGCGACCCGGGTCACCAACGACGTCAAGCTCGCGGTCGCCGCCGGTGCCGACGTGGTCGTGGTCGACGGCATGCAGGGCGGTACCGGCGCCACCCAGGACGTGTTCATCGAGCACGCCGGCATCCCGACGCTGCCGGCCGTGCGCATGGCCGCCGAGGCGCTGCGGGAGATCGGCAAGAAGGAAGAGGTGCAGCTCATCGTCTCGGGCGGCATCCGTTCCGGCGCCGACGTCGCCAAGGCGCTCGCGCTCGGCGCGGACGCGGTGTCGCTCGGGGTCGGCGCGATGATCGCGCTCGGCTGCAACCGGGCGACCTGGCGCGGCGGCGACGCCGAGCACGACGCCAGCGCGGACTACGCGGAGCTCGGCACCGCGCCGGGGTTCTGCCACCACTGCCACACAGGCGCGTGCCCGGTGGGCGTGACCACCCAGGACCCCGGCCTCAGCGCCCGTCTGGACCCCGAGATGGGCGCCCGCTGGGTGAGCAACTACCTCAAGGCGCTCACCATGGAGCTGACCGCGCTGGCCCGCGCCTGCGGCAAGTCGAACGTCCATCACCTGGAGCCCGAGGATCTGGTCGCGCTCACCGTCGAGTCGGCCGCCATGGCCGGGGTGCCCCTCGCCGGCACCAGCTGGATCCCCGGCCGCTGACGCATTCACGACCGGCTCTGGTGTGCCGTAACCCCTGCGGCGCCGAGGGCGAGCGCCGCGAGGACAGCGCTTGGCCATGCGAACCAGTGTCGGGCCCGCCAGGCGCCGGTGTCGGAGTCGTAGGTCTCCGGGAGCAGACCGTCCGGCGCGGCGACGGCGAGGAGGTGCCCGAGCACGTCGTCCGCGCGGTCGGTGTCGCCGAGCAGGCTGGCCACGACCCATTCCTGAACATCCCCCAGGGGCCATGTGCCGGTGGTATGCGCGGAGCCGAGGCCACCCCATCGCCCTGGGGACCACGCCGGGTTCACCCGGTCGAAGGCGAACCGCATCGTGGCCGCCCACTCCGCGTCGTTGGGTGGGCACAGCGCCCACAGCGGCGCGAGGGCGGTGGGGAGGTCGTTGGCGTCGTGGTAGAGGCGGTGCCGTCCGCGGCCATCGGTTTCGTACGCCCACTGGGTACCGAACGGCCCGGGGCAGGCGAAGTGGTCGCGGATGGCCGCGCGCACGGTGTCCGCATGGTCGGTCAGGCCGAGCTCGAGGATGCCGAGCTCACCCTCCCGGGCGGCCAGCCGCGTCGCCGTGTGCCAGAGGAGGATCTGGGTGGAGAGGAGGTACGGAAGGCCCGCGGGGTCGTCGGCGGGGTTCTCGTCGCCGGCGATCAGACCAAGGTCCGGATGGATCGGGAGGGCCCGCCACGTCTCGGCGACGAGTCGTCCCCAGTCCGCGGGACCGGTCGCCGTTGTGGGCCACCGCCCCGCGGCGTCCCGGTAGTCGAGCAGTTCGAGCACCGGGTAGAGCTGCTGGTCCGCCTGGAACGCCCGGTCCTTGACCGCGCCGTTCGGGAGATGGCTGCGCATCCAGCCGTTCGTGCTCCGGTCGCAGCGGCCCCAGAGCCAGCGCAGGTGCTCGGTGACCACGTCAAGGCCGCGTGGCTCGATGTGCCGGGCGGCGAGCAGCAGCAGCGCCTGGTAGTACGCGTCGCGGGTCCAGGACAGTTGCAGCAGCCGGTGATCGGCGAGGATGCACCGCTCACCGGGTGTGACAGTGAGGGCGGTACAGCCGAGGACGTATCGCAGCGTCCCGTTGATCACGCGGACGAGGCCCGGCCGTCGCCGGGCCGGGATGTGCAGCCGGGTGGACAGCGGTACGGGCTCGGGTGGTCTCGACTCGCGGGGACGCGACTCCCCGGGCAGGGGTGGATCGTCCAGCGCGAGCGCGCAGGTGACGGTGAGCACGAAGGTCGGGTCCTGCTGGGGGTCCCAGGAGATGGGGAGCCGGGCAGCGTCGGCGTCGACCCGCCACCCGGGGGTGGTCGCGCCGGACAGGGTGACGCGCAGGCATGCCACCGCGGGGAGCTCGGAGGCCACGACGCGCAGGGCTGTCCCGTCGGCGGTGGTGGCCGCCTGACACGGCACCGGGGGCAGCGGGCTCACCTCGGTGATCTCTGCGAACGACGGTCGCTCGAGACGGCCCGACACGACCAGGGTCAGTCGGCGCGGGCGGAGGTCAGGCCCGGCGCGCAGGACGTGACGCTGCAGGACAGCGGGCTGGTCGACTACCGCCCACGCCTCCGCCTGGTACTTGCCAGACCGGTCTGCGCCCGACCACCGTGGTCGCCCCGATGGCCGAGGGGAGGGAGCGGCCGAGGGCACCGCCCCCGTCAACCGCACGGCAGCGTGGCGAGCGAGCGTGAGTGCGTGGCGGTGGCGCCGGACGCCGTCCGGCCTCCCGCGCCACGCCTCGTCGAAGCGGGGCGCTCCCGTGAGCTCGACGAACCCGTGGCGCGGGTGCGTGCGGCCAAGCGACAGCCACGACCCGTCACAGGCGAAGGACGCGCAGACCTGGCCGTTGCCCACGTCGAGCGGCTTGGGCCAACCGCCCCGGGCCTCACGTGCGGCCATGCTGGTACAGGTCTGGACGGCGGAACCGCAGTGCCGGCTCGCGTTCGCGCTCCCGGTCGATGGCCGCCAGGTCGAGCGCGGCACGGAACACGGTCTCCTCGACGCCTGCCTCGGCGATCACCTCACCGCGCGGGTCCGCCACCAGCGACCGGCCGCAGAACCCGTCGCCGGTCAGATTGCAGGCCACGGCGAACACCTGGTTGTCCTGTGCTCGGGCGCGGGTCCGTAGCGTCAGCAGATGCTCGTAGCCGACAGGCACCGCCGACGGGATGACGAGGATCTCCGCTCCCCGCAGGGCGAGCGCCGTCGCCACCTCCGGGAAGGCGTGCTCGAAGCAGATCATCATCCCCAGCCGGCCGGCCGGTGTCGGGGCCACCACGAGCTCCGTTCCCGCGGCGAACAGCTCGAGCTCGGAGGGATAGAGGTGGCTCTTCCGGTACGGGAGCACCCGGCCGTCGGGTGAGACGGCCACCACCGTGTCGTAGAGGACGTCGCCGTCTCGCTCGAGCATGCCGAGCACGAGCGTCGTGCCGAGCTGTTTGGCCAACTCGGACACCCGGGATGCGGTGGGCCCATCGAGCGGCTCGGCGAGCTCCCGGCCACGGTGCGCCAGCACGTCGAGGTCGTACCCGCTCGTCACGAGCTCCGGCGCCACCACCAGGTCCGCATCGCCGGCGTGCGATTCCACGAGCTCCACGAAGCGGTCGACGTTGGCGGCGAGGTCGCCGGCGCGGGCCGACATCTGCAGCACGACGACCTCGACGGTGCTCATCCGTTGCCGGTGGTGCTCATCCCTTGGTCGCTCCGGCGAAGAGACCACGGACATAGAACCGGTTCAGGGCGGCGAAGAGCAGGAGCGGCGGCAGGATCGCCATGATCGATCCCGCGGCCACGAGGTCGTCCTGCGCAAGGTGCGGCGACTGCAGGTTCGCCAGCCCGACGGTGAGCGGCTGGTGGTCCCGGGCCAGCAGGGTGAGGGCGAGCAGCAGGTCGTTCCAGACGAACACGAAGTCGATGATCGCGAACGACACGATCCCCGGCACCGCGAGGGGTAGCGCGATCCGGCGGAACACGTCGAACCATCCGGCGCCGTCGATCCGCGCCGCCTCGAGGAGGTCCTCGGGGATCGTCGCGAAGAACGCGCCGAGCATGAAGACCGCCCAGCCCGCGCCGAACGCGGTGTGGACCAGCGCGATGCCGAGGTACTCCTGCGGTCCGCCGTTCAGACCGAGCGTTCGGAACCACGGCAGCATCGGGATCAGGATGATCTGCACCGGAACGATCATCGTCGTGATGAGCAGGAAGTACGTCGTCGCCTTGAACCGGAACGCCATCCGCGCGTACGCGTAGGCGGCGAGCGACCCGGCCGCCACCGTCAGCACCACCGAGAGGCCGGTGATGACGAAGCTGTTGACGACGTACTGCGACAGGCCCTGATCCCAGGCGCGCACGAAGTTGCGGTACGTCAGGTCGGCGGCGCTCAGGTTCCACCAGCCCTCACGGGTCCGCGACAAGGGCAGCACCGAGATCATCGCGGTGCTGATCACCGGGACCAGCCACACGAGGGCCAGGACCGTCAGCGACCCGTACAGCAGGACGATCGTCCGCCGGCTGCGCCCCGCCCCGGTCATCGTGGCCTTCCCGCAACCAACTGCCGCAGGTAGCGGTAGGAGCCGGCGACGAGCACCGCCGAGAGCAGCACGGCGACCGCGGTGGCCTGCCCGGCCTGTGGCGTGTCGAGAAACGCGAACGCCTGCTGCCACAGCAGCAGCGCCAGGACCATGGTGTCCTGGGCCGGGCCGCCCTCGGTCATCACGTAGACGATGTCGAAGGTGCGCAGCGCGAAGATCACGCTGACGACCCCGACGACGACCAGCGGTCCGCGCAGCGCCGGGATGAGCACGTGGCGGGCGACCTGCCAGGCGTTCGCCCCGTCGACCTTGGCCGCCTCCACCAGCTCGTACGACACGGCGGTGAGGCCCGCGGTCAGCGTGATGACGCCGAAGCCGCTGAACACCCAGAACGCCGGGACGATCAGCGCTAGGTTCGTCAGCCTGATGTCGGCGAAGCCCAGATGCAGCACGCCGGGGTCGGACAGCCAGGCTCCGATGTGCAGCTCGAGAGGACCGAGACGCCAGTCCGCGCCGAGGATGCCGAGCTTGTCCAGCGCCGCGTTGAGCATCCCGATCTGCGGGTCCGGGTTGTAGACGAACGACCAGATCACCCCGGCCGCCGCGAGGGAGATCGTCATCGGCAGGACGAGCATCGTGCGGAAGATCGTGCCGCCTCGGCTGACGTTCCAGACGAGGATCGACGCCAGCAGCGAGAACGCGGCGACGAGCAGCGGGAAGACCACCAGCCAGATGGCGGTGTTGAGCGCGGCGTTCCAGAAGCTGGGATCGGTCAGCGTCTCCGAGTAGTTGGCCAGCCCGACGAAGTTCCACCGGTCCGGCTCCACCGGCGACCACGGGCGCAGCAGCCCCCATCGGAAGAAGCTGCTCAGCACCGTCACCAGGGCCGGCCACAGGTAGAAGCCGGCGAAGATCGCCAGCAGCGGCGCGATCAGCAGGTACGGCACGTACCGCTCCCGCCCGCCGGCGCGGCGGGGCGCTCGGGGCCGGGACGGCGGCGCCTGCGCCCGCGCCGCCTCCTGCTGCGCGGACGGGGCGGCCGTGGCGTGCCGCGACGCCATCGGCTCAGCCCGTGGAGCGGGTGTCGACCTGGGTCATCGTCGCGATGAACTTGTCGACGTCCTGGTCGCGGACGAACTGCGCGAGCGCCTGCCGGTACTTGACCTGGATCTCGCCGCCGATCCAGTCGTCGAGGTCGTAGCCCGCCGGAACGTCGGCGCTCTTGGGCCACAGCTCGGCGGCCCTGCGGTCGTTCTCGTCGGGATAGACGTCCGGCTGCACCTTGGCGTTGGGGGCGATGTAGCCGCCGCGCTTGGCCCAGATCGCCTGGGCGTCCGCCGAGCCGAGGAACTCCAGCAGGGCGAGCGTCGCGGGCTTGTTCTTGGTGTCGGCCGCGCCGACGAACAGGTCCCCGCTGACGAACTGCGCGTCCGGCATCGAGGCGTCGAACTTCGGCATCGGGAAGAACGTGAAGTCCACGCCCGGCTTCAGGGACTTGTCGCACTCCGCCGGGACGATCAGGTTGATGAACGCACCCTGGTTCTGGAAGAGCGCCTTGTTCTTGGCCCGGGCACAGGTCTCGTCGATGAAGCCGGTCGCCAGCGTCTCCTTCGGGAAGTACTTGGCGATCAGGTCGCCGAGCACCTGGAACGACTTGACGATCTGCGGGTCGTCCCAGCCGATCTCGCCGCGGGCGAGCTGGTTGAACTTCTCCGCGCCGGCGACGCGCAGGATGATCGGGTCGGTCCACTGGGTGAGCGGCCAGCCGTCCTTGCCGCCGACCGCCAGCGGGTCCAGGCCCGCGGCCTTGGCCTTGTCCATCGCGGCGGTGAACTCCGCCCACGTGGTCGGCACGCCGATCCCGAGCTTGTCCAGCTCCTTCGGCGTGTACCAGACGAGGGCGTTGACGTTGCCCTTGAAGTAGACGGCGTAGGCCTTGCCGTCCGGGCCCGACGCGATCTGGCGGAGCGCGTCGGTGTAGGACCCGTCCTTGATCCAGGCGTCCCACTGCGGGTCCAGGTTCAGCAGCAGGTCCTGGCCGGCGAAGGTGCGGATGATGCCGGGCAGGGCCACCGTGACGTCCGGCGGCGAGCCGGCCGCGAACTGCTGGGTGAGCAGGGCCTGGGTCTGGTCGAACGGCACCTGCTCGATCTTCACGGTCACCTGGGGGTTCTTCTGCTTGAAGGCGTCGATCACCGCCTGGAAGGCCTCGCCCTCGGAGCCGGTCCAGTTCGACACGACCCGGATCTGACCGGACGCCTGACCCGCAGGTGGCGCCTCCCCGCCCTCGTCGCCCCCGCCGCACGCGCTCACCGCCAGTGCCAGGGAAGCAACGACAGCGAGCCCGGTCAGGAGCCGACGGTGCGCGTAGATGCTCATCAAACGCTCCGCGATCGGGGAGGGACCACGGCCCTCCGAACAAGATTTGCTATGGCTCGATAACAATCCTCGGGTCGCCGGGTGCTGCCTCCCACCGGCACGCCGGGCCGCGGTCGGACGATTTGCTATTGAGCAGTGGCAAATTCTCTACCGGGCGCGGTGTGGGTTGTCAAGACCAGCGACCGCCCGGCGGTCGGCGGGATCAGTGGCCCCGCAGTGGGAGGCCGGTGACGGCAGCGATCAGCTCCGCGGCCCGCGCGGTCGCGCCGGGTGGCTGGAGTCGCCCGGTCAGCACCGCCTCGAGCATGACCTGGAGCTGGACCGACAGGCGCGCATAAGCCGGGGTGGCCGGGCGCACGGCCGCGTGCCGGAGCAGCTCCGCGGTGGTGGCGAGCAGGGCCGAGTCGCCGGTGACCTGGGCGACGGCGGAGTGCCGGGAGGGGATCTGGCCGGTGGCGCGAGACATTCGCGCGAGGGCGTCGGCGGAGGTCACCGCCTCGAGCAGTCGCATCGCCAACTTCGGGTGGGTGGCCTGCCGGAAGATGCCGTAGACCATGCCACCGGCCAGGGTGGCGGGCGCACCTCGGGGACCGCCGGGGATGGGGGCGAACCCGAAGTGGTCCCACAGTTCCGTCAGCAGCAGGCCAGCCGCCTCGGCCAGGCGGGGAGCCTCGTAGCTGCCGCCGAAGCAGATGGCCGCGGTGCCATGGGCGAGCAGGCGGATCGGCCGATCCCACTCGAAGGCCACCACCTCCAACGGGATCACGCCGTCGACGACCAGCTCGCGCAGGAACTGCAGGGTCTCGATCGTGGCCGGGCTGTCCAGGGCGACCACGCCGTCCTGGAGCACGGCCGCCCGATTGGATGCAAGCAGCGCAAGGAGGCAATAGGTGGTGGCCTCCCCCGCCTTCGAGCCACCTGGCAGCACCACGGGGTGGCCATCCCGGCCGCCGGCCGCGACCAGTGCGTGGCCGGCGGCCCGCAGCTCCGCCCAGGTCGCCGGCGGAGCCAGTCCGAGCGCCTCGAGCGTGGCACGCCGGAACCACAGGCCGGCCACGTCGGCCTCCGCGTGGACGGCGAACGTCCGCCCCTGCGCGCGGCCGGCATCCATGAGCGGTGGTAGGAAATCACGCTCGTACTCCCCGCTGATCCAGCCCTCGTCCAGCTCCTCCAGCGACGCCAGGAAGCCGGCCGCGATGAACTCTGGCACCCAGACGGAGTCGAGGACGGCCAGGTCGGGACCAAGGCCCTCGGCGACCGCGTGCGTCAGAGCCTGGTGGAGCTCGTGCAGCCCAACCCTGGCCACGCTGAGCCTGGTGTCGGCCGGAGCGGCCCGGCGGATCAGCCCCTCCCAGGGTCCCTCCGGGACGATCACCCGCAGCTCCGGGCCTTCCTGGTGCCGGCGCACCCAGTGCGGGTTCACGAACGTCCCCCGCCGGCGGTGGCGGATGACCACGCCCTCCGCGGCCAGCTCCGACAGCGCTCGGGTCACCGGCGTGCGGCTGATCCGGTGGCGCACACAGAGCTCATGCTCGGTGGGAAGGCGTCCGTCCAGCCCGTAGCGGCCTTCCAGGATCTCCTCGAGCAGCAGCGTCTTGAGCTGGAAGTAGACCGGTATCGGCAGCTTCGAATCGATGGCCATGGCATCCCCGCCAAGACTGTATCGCCTGGCGGCGCGTACGTGATCAACAGGGTGGCCTCGAAGACGATGCCGTGGCGGGCTGCTCGCCCGCCTGGACGGCCTCGTCGCCCTCGCCGCCGACCGCCACGGGCTCGCCCTGCTCCCCGACCCCCGATTCCAGGAGCTGCTTGAGGGTGTCGAGGTTGGCCGCTACCGCCATCTTGACCCTGGAGGCCGCCAGGGGAGCAAGGAGCCGCAGTGCACCCGAGGCGGGCCGGAGGTCGACGGTGTTGGTCAGGCGGGTCCCGTTGCCCATTGGCGCGAGCAGGTAGCCGATGGTCGCGGTGAAGGGCCCGATCTGCCCGTGGACCTCCAGGCGGCTCGGCGGCTCGAAGGCGGTCACGGCGAAGGCCTCTTCGCTCCTGCTCGGTAGGGAACGGACCTGGCGGTAGGTGGTACCGACCCCGACCGGTCCATGGGAGATCTTCTTCGTCTCCACGATCGCGTAGTTCCACCTGGGGACGTTCTCGAAGTCGGCGAGGAAGGCGAACACCTCCTCGACGGGCCTCCGGATCGTCACGGTGTTCTGGAAGGTTGCCATGGACGCTCCTCCATCAGCTCTCTGACAGGCGCTGGGCGGCGGTGGGATCGTGGGCCGGCAGGATGACCAGGCCGGGCATCCGCTCCTTCAGCGCCAGCACCTTCGCGGTGGTCCTGGCCAGTTGCCTGCGACCGCCCACGCCGGGTATCTGACGGCGTTCCAGCAGCTCAGCCCCGTAGGTGAGGTCTCCGACCAGCAACAGCGGCGACCGTGTTCGGCGCCGGATCAGCAACGCCATGGAGCCGGCGGTGTGCCCTGGGGTCGGGAGCAGCACCAGGGAGCCGTCGCCCGCGACGTCCAACGCCTGGGTGAACGGCGCCAGTGCCGGGTCGTCGGTTGGTTCGAAGCCGATCTGGGACCACGTCAGTCCCGGGAGCTGGATGTGCTTGCGCAGGAAGCCGCGGGGCTCGGGCGCCAGCTTCGAGAGCTCCGCCCACTCGGCCTCGGTGACCAGCAGCTCGGCGCCTCGCAGCTCGCGAAGCCCACCCATGTGGTCCTCATGGAGGTGGGAGAGGATCGCCGTGCCGACATCGGCCGGCGCGTACCCGAGCGTGGCGAGCTGGGCGGCGAGCGTCTCCTGCTCGCCGATCTGGAACCTGGCGAGGCGATCGTAGAGGGCCCCTGTGAACCCGGCGGGGAAATATGCGTCGTCGGTGACCGAGGCGCGGTCCTGTCCGGTGTCGAACAGCAGCAGGCCGTTGGCGTGCTCGATGACGTAGGCGTTGATCGGCCGGGGCGGCAACCATTGTCGCGATGTCAGCAGCCACCAGTAGAGGGGCTTCCTGGTGCCAAAGGCGTGCTCCGGATGGATCTCGACGGTTCCCGTGCTGACGACCGACACCGCCTTGACGGGGTCGGCTGTGCCGCGCTCCGCTCTGGAGGCGGAGGGTGCAGCGTTCATCATCTTCCTCCTGGGGTCCTGACGTCTCGGTCGATCGGGCTTGCGCGTCCAGCGTGCCGCCCGTGCCAGCAAGTGTCAGTAACCTCAGTAGCGGAGTCGTGTGACCAAGGTCACATGGCGAGTGGGCTCCAGGATTCGCTGTGGAGCCGCGCCGCATCGAAGATCAGCACGCTGTCCGGTGCGGTCGCCACCAGTCCCGCCATGCGGAAGTCCCGGAGGACCCGGGCCACGACCTCCCGGACCGAACCGACCGCATCGGCGAGCTCCTGCTGCGACACCTGCGCCACCAGCCGGCCCTCCGGACGCTGCTGCGCGGACGCCAGATCCAGCAGCTGCGCGGCGACCCGCTGCCGCACCGAACCGAACGCGTTGACCGCGGTCTGCTGCAGGGTGTCGTACAGCCGCCGGTTCAGCTCTTCGGCCATCGCCCACGCCACCCGAGCATCCTGCTGTGCCGCCCGCGTGAGGGTTCGGCCGTCGATCCTGAACAGGCTCGATGGCGCAAGGGCCTGGACGGCGACGTTGACTGGCCCACCAACCAGGACCGCGATTCCCAGCACGTCAGCCGCACGCGCATACCGAACCGTGACCTGCCGCCCTTCCGCCGAGGTCATGTAGACCCGCAGCAACCCTTCGATGACAAGCGCCGCCCTTGGAGGTGAACCCTCCCGGTAGATGGTGGTGCCCTCCGGGTAGTCGGTGCGTTCCCCCTCTGCCAGCAGCGCGTCGACGAGCTCGGAGGGCAGCTTCCCGAGGAAGCTGCGCGCCATGGCGTCTGCGACGTCGGGGTCGGCCACGGTCCCCAGGTCCTGGGCGGCGGGATCGCTCCCGCGCGGTCGGCGAGACGCCCAGTCTACCGAGGTGGCCCCCCATGGGCCTGCGTTGAGGGGCCGCGGCGGCCGGGCCCGGGCCGGGTGGTTCGTCCACAGATCGGCGCGACCCCTTCAGAGGCAAGTGCGGCGTGCAAGGCTCCTCCCGCTCGCCAGTCGCACCCGTAGGGAGCTGCCATGCCACCCATAACCGCGGGCTGGCGGCGGTCGAGCGGGCCGCGGTGGAGCTTTCCAGTTGGGCAAACGCGATCCGGTCCGGCGCCATCGGGTCGAGTCCACGGTCACCTGACCCGCGATCGTCACCAGATTGGAGTCTCGGGCCCGCCGAAGCGGGCCCGAGACCTACCGGCGATGCTGGAGTGCTTTACCCGGTGGGCCGCATCAGGAAGAGCTGGCCGTCCTCAACGGTCACGGTCGGCCCGACCGGCGGGGTCGTGGGCGGATGGGCTTGAACGTCGGAGAGCCAGGTGTCGGCGCCGAACAGGGCGGAGGCGTCGATGATGCCGCTTGTCTCCCAGACCCCCGGGCCGACCGGGACGCCGTCGCGGCCCGGTGGGTCGAGCTGGGCGACGCGAGTCGCCGTCGAGACGTCGACCCCGACCGCACCCACCGGGCCCTTGACCAGGTCGAACCGCCAGATCGAGCCGTCGCGGCCCTTGGCGGCCATGACGGCCCGGCTCTCAGTCGTGCCGTCCTCGTTGATCATCAGGTACCGGCCGCTCACGCCGATGTTGTCGGGACTGATGGCGATATCGCCGCCCGCCGCGACCACGGTGTCGGCGTTGTAGACGCTCGTGAGCGTCGCCGGCTTGAGCGGGTTGCCCGGGTGCAGCCGCAGGGAGTAGAGGCGTCCGAGCTCGTTGACGCCGTCGTCGGCGCCGCTGGAGGAGCCGGTGGTGTCGAAGAGAAACTCGTTGGGGTTGTTGGGGTTGAAGGCGCCGTCTTCGGGTCGCACAAAGGTCATGGCGCCGGCGGCGTCGCTGGCCGCTTCGAGTTCGGCGTCGGTGAGGGTCTCGGCGTTGGGGATCTGGACCCACTCGCCGGTCACCGAGCCGCTGGTGAAGGTTCGTTCGTTGTTGCGGGCCGGGTCCAGCGAGCGGAACACGTACAGCTTGCCGTTGTCGAGCCCGTTGCGTGCCAGCACGGTGGCGTCTGCGGACCGGTCCTTCTTCCCGACGTACATGTAGAGCTGGTTGTCGAGGGTGGCCGGTCCGTCCTCGGTTGGGAAGACCACCGTCCGGGTGCCCTGGCCGGGCCGGACATTGGTGTTCTCCTTGGAGAAGCGACCCAGCTTCGGCAGCGTGTGGAGCTCGCCGTCGAAGATCGCGACCGACAGGCCGCCCTTGCCGTCGAAGGTCTCGGGGCTGGTCGACTCCTCGTTGGTCAGGTAGACCGGCCGGTCGAAGCCGTCGGCGGGGCCGGCGAGGAAGCCGGAGCAGAACCGAGCGAACTGGCTGGGCATCTGCGCCTCGTTACCGACCTCCGGCGCCGGCCCGAGGAAGGTGTTCTCGTCGTAGATCGAGTCGTAGGCGCGCTTACCCGCGACCGGGTCGCCATCGGCGTCGAGGATCCACTGCGACACGATCGCGCCGCGGTTCTTCGGCCCACCCACGACCGGCTCGGACTGCGCGGTGAAGCCCAGTTCGTGGTTCATGAACAGCGTGCCGGTGCCGTCAGGGTTGGGATGGGCACCTAGCCCGTCGGGGATCCCGACCATACGGTATTCCTGTCCGGGTGCGCCGCCGACCAGCGGAACCTTGTCATCGACGCTGAACAGCGCCTTGACCGCGTACCTGCCGCCGACCGGCTCGACATACGGCTTCACCGAGGTGGCGGCCAGCCCGGAGCCTGCTACCGCCACCGTCAGCGCGAGGGCCGCGACGAAGGCGGCACCGAGCAGCCGGCGGCGCGTCTTGCGGTTGGGTTGCTGCACGGGTTTCTCCTCTCCGTGGAGCGCCTGGGTTGCTAGCGCAATGCGGGCGCGTGGACGACGATCAGCTCGGTGTCGTCGGGCCGGTCACGGGCGATCCAGCGCCCGTCGCTGAAGGGGTAGTTGTTGTCGTTGGCGATCAGCAGCCGCTCGCCGTCGAGGACCTCCACGCTCTCCACCGACTGCAGCGGGAACGAGAACGGGTCGCCGACACCGAACTCGCCTGGCCGCGGCGGCAGCGAGATCCCGTCTGGGTCTGGGATGCGCAGCAGGTCGAGCACCAGGCGCTTGTCCAGGAAGCCGTCGGCGTCGACCTGGCGCAGGTCGACCAGGTAGACCTTCTTCTGCCTGGCGTCGACGCCTTGGGCGTCGTCGCGCTCGATGAGGACGAACCGGTGCTGGTCCAGCGCCGTGAAGTCGCCGATCACCGCGTCGGGAAAGTCCGCGTCGACGTGGTACTGCCACGTCCGCCCGGTGTAGGCGCCGGCGCGGAGGTCGAACTCGTTGAGGATCCGCCGCCGCGGGTCGGGGTCGTCACGCAGCGCGCCCTCCAGCATCGGGTACAGCCGCTTGCCGTCGACGCTTCTCGCCATGCCCTCAAACCCGCGGCTGGCGCGGAGCGTCCAGGCGTCCGGATCGGGCAGGAACGGGTTCTGCGGCGACTGGACGCCTGGCAGCGCCACCGGGGCCTCCAGCACCTTGCCCGTGGCGTCGGTGTGCAGCAGGAAGGGGCCGAACTCCTCACCGAACCAGAAGCTCCCGTCCCTCACCCGTCGCACGGACTCCAGGTCGAAGTCGGCCCCGGTCAACAGCCGATCCGCCCGGAACAGCGCGAACGGGACCTTCCCGTCGGGGTCACGTAGCTGCAGGAAGCCGAGCACCGCCACCGTTCCGGTCCCCGCATCGGCCGTCTTGAAGTCCGGCCGGATCCTGTACAGGCGCAGCAGAAAGTCACCAGAGTTGGTCTTGGCGCCGTAGCCGTTGTCGGGCATCGCCCAGAGCTCCCCGTGCCCGGCATCCAGCACCGCGGAGAAGCCGGGGATCGGCTGTCCCGGGAACGGCGGCGTGACGCCGTTGTCGCCGGTGATGAACGCGCCCGAGGGCGGCCCTGGCTGGTAGGCGTCCGACGGCAGGATCGCGCGGCCCAGCAGCGTCGGCGGCCTGTCATCGGCCGCCGTGGCGGGTGCCGCGAAGGCTGCGACGGCCAACGCTACGGCGCCGAGCGCAGCAGACAAGACTCGCATAGATCATCTTCCTTCCCTTCGGGGCCGGATCGAAATCCACGATCATCGCGGACCGCCGAGGTGGCCCGGCAGTGACGCCACGGTGAAGATGGGGCGGCCCGGCCAAGGACGCGGCCAGGTCTTGCGCCCGCGCCACGTGCACCCTCGGCATCGCTCGCGCATCCCCGCCGAGACGTCCGTGCCCCGGTCCCTTGACCGAGCAGCGCGCGATCCCACGAACACGCCTTCTTGCCGCGTACCGGGCCGGCCGGTGATGCGGGAGGAGACACCGTCCAGGTGCCCCCTCCCGGGTGCTGGAAGCGGCTAGGGTGTGGATGGGTCGGTGTAGGAGCCGCCGAAGATGTCGGTGTTGCCGAAGGTCGCCGGGCAGTCGACGTTGGGGGCCGGTGGTGTGGCGGCGGGGTCGGTTGGCAGGACGGCCCGCCAGGCGTTGATGGCCGGGCAGACGGCGCCGTTGCGGACATCGTTCCAGACCGCCGCGCCATAGTCACGGGTGGCTGCCGCGTACACGTAGTCGCCCAGGAACTCCGCCTGCAGGTTGTTCTGCGCCGACGCCCTCGGGTCGCCCTCGGCGCCGCGGTGTAGCTGGGTCCACCCGCTCGGCGCCCCCCCGGCGCCGATGTTGGCGTGCAGCACCACCCCCACCAGCCCCCGTGGGTCGGTGGTGTTGTCGCGGAACGGGGTGGTGAAGGCGTTGTAGACCAGATACAGGTCGGTGCCGTCGGGGGACAGGGCGGGCGCCGAATAGTAGCCGCGGTCGCTGGCCAGGCTCTCCACCGCCGCCGGGGCCGACCAGTTCGCGCCGCGGTTGGTGGAGGAGCTGACCATGACGTGCTCGTCGTTGAGGCCGTCGCGGCCGTCCACCCAGGTCAGCACGATCTGGTCGGTGGCGTCAGCGCCGCTGGGGGCGCCGTTGGCGATGTCGGCGCTGGGGGCGGCGGCCAGGTCGCTGCGGGCACCGGCCACCCCGTCCATGACGCAGCGGGCGATGACCGGGTCGACAAAGAAGCAGGGGTCGGTGACCCGCTGGATCGCCTGGGGCTTGGTCCAGCTCCGGCCACCGTCCGAGGACTTGACCAGGAAGTGGGTGGCGGGCGGCGGCACCGTCACCGACGGCGACACGAACTCCTCGTAGAACACATAGACCACGCCCTGGCTGTCGGTGCGGACGGTGCAGCCGGACTGCCCGAAGTGCCGCGGGGCAAGGTTGTGGGCGGGCGAGACCTGCTTGTTGGCCCAGGTATCACCACCATCACGGGAGGTGGCCACCACCAGCGGCGCCGCACCGCCGCCGCGGAAGGCCGCATAGCAGACGTAGACGTTGCCGAAGTGCTCGCTGGAGGCGGCGTTGTCGGCCCAGATCTGCTCCTTGTCGGCGAAGGTGGCCGAGGACTGCTTGCTGGCGATCACCGGCCGCATCCAGTTGTTCTTGTCCGCCACGACCTGCGGGGTCAGCGCCGGCTGGCCGTCGATGCGCGACACCCCGATCCCCTCGAACCCCTTGAAGTTCTGCTCCTTACGTTCGGCGGAGAAGTTCGACGTCAGGTTGGCGAAGTACAGCCGCGACCCGTTGGCCCAGTCGAAGGTCCCGTCGGGGCCGGGCTGGGGGCCGAAGGCCACCGCCGGGTCGCCGTCGGAGACCAGCCCCTCCTCGAAGTACCACGGCAGCGTCCCGATCGGGCCGACCTGCGGCGTGCAGGTAAACCCGGGCGCGCCAACACAGTCGCGCGCCGACCAGCCGGTGTAGGTCGGCTGGATCCAGCTGTCGCCCGAGTCGAAGGAGAACTGCACCCCGCTGGCCCCGACCCCTGGGGTGAACGGGCAGGTCGTCGGGTCGCCGGCGTTGCAGGCCTCCATGTCGATGTTGTCGTTGGCGCCGGCCGCCAGCACGTTGGGATGGTTGGCGTCCACCGCCACCGCCGGCTCGTTCTGCTTGTTCTGCGAGAAGACGTTGTCGTTGCTACCGACGGTGACCTCCCGGTCACCGCCGTGAGTAGCCGTGGCGACCGCCGGGCTGATCAGCGCCGCCACCAGCGCGAGCAGCCCGGCAACGACGATGTGCCGTCCAAACCGCATAGAACCCTCCTCTGAGGAGTGGGCGGGACGGACCCCCTGGCGCCCACCTCATACACGAATAACAACGCCAGGCGGGCAGTCTCAGTTACATGGGCCACTTCCCGTCAATGACGTGACCGCGCTTTTGGGCCGGCCCTCTGCACCAGCGCCTGGCGGTTGGGCAGGCTCCTGCACTTGCCGGCCTACTCCTCGCGGTCCTCGAGGTTCACCATCGCCTGGGCGCGGCTCGCGGATGGTTTGGGTGCCAGAGTGCTTGCCTGATGGCGTCGGCGTCGTCGAGCGTCAGCCGGATCAGGAGCGCGTGTAGCCGGGCACCCAACCTCGACGATCTCCCCGTCGGCCCACCGCGAGCGGCCCCAGGATCCCCACGCGCATACGGCCACAGGTCTGCCACTCGCAGGTGACTCCTGCCCGGGCCCGCCCGGACCGGCCGTCCACAGATCGGCCCGCCCCTCTTCTGACCCAGCCGGCGGCGTGGCAGGCTGCGCCCGCTCGCCAGTCGCACACCCGGAGGAAGCTGTCGTGCCACCCCACCACCGCGGGCTGCTCGCCCGCCTGGACGCCCTCGTCGCTCTCGCCGCCGACCGCCACGGGCTCGCCCTGCTCCCCGACGGCCGCCTGGCCGCCGCCGAGGCCCGGGTCGCCGTGCGGACGACCGGCCTCGCCGGACCGGCCGCGGCCGGCAAGGCGGCCGTCGAACGGGACGCGGTCGAGCTGCTGCGCGCCGTGGCCGAGGGCGTTGGGTTGCTGCGGGTGCGGGGCGACCGGCTGGAGGCGACCAGCCTGCGCCACGCCTGGACCCAGATCGACGAGGGCCTGCGCGCCGGCCTGGTCTACGCGGCCTGGTGCCACCGGGTGCCGTGGCCGGCGTTCCTGCACGGCGGCGCCGGCGTCGAGGCGCTGGTCGGCGGGCGGCTGTGGGTGCTGCGCCTGCTGTTCGGCCTGCCGGCCGGCGTCGAGGTCGGCGTCCCCGGGCTGACCGCGACGGTCGCCGGCGGGCTCGGGCTGGACGGCGGCGACTGGCTGGACCGCGCCGTCGCCGCCGCCTTCCTGGACCCGCTGGTCGCCCTCGGCGTGGCCACGCTCGACCCGCCGCCACCGCACCCGGCGGCGAGCCTGCGCCGGCTGCCGCGGGCGTCGACGGTGATCGGCTCGGCCCTGGTCGCCGCCGGCGAGGAGGTCCCCCTCGCCGCCACGCCGGCCAACTGAGCGGTGGGCACCACCACCTGGTAACGACGCCAGTGTCCTGATCGAGGCGAACCGGTTACCGATTGGCGTTCCCGCCGAAATGGTCCCGGCGGGATTCCGTGACCTGCTCACCGCAGACTCCGAGTAAGCCTCCAGGTAGGGAGGCACAGCATCATTTGGGGGGCCCACCATGCGCCTTGCTCGCCCATCACTCATCGCAGGCACGCTCGTGCTGCTGGCCGCGGGGATCGGGACCACCGTCGCGCTCACCACCCGGACGGCACCGACCGCCCCGCCCGTCGCGCAGCCCGCCGCCAGTCCCGCGG
>Ga0209859_1000056_pt1 | contig 21951 bp, 23 predicted proteins | sample GWRWS3_50_60_FD_187241 | JGI IMG/M metagenome (GOLD analysis project Ga0209859, IMG submission 187241) | Riverbed sediment microbial communities from areas with vegetation nearby in Columbia River, Washington, USA - GW-RW S3_50_60 (SPAdes)... | ecosystem: Environmental > Aquatic > Freshwater >... | reverse complement strand
TGCAAAGCGGCGCAATCCTGCGGCCCCTGGCTGTGATGATGAACCGCGATATTCGGACGATCGGCCCGGACGCGACGCTCGCGGAAGCAGCCGGCCTCATGCGTGATGCGAGAGTCGGGGCCTTGCTGGTTTCCGGGCAGGGGGCGTATCTGGGCGTGGTGACTGAGACCGACTTGGTTCGGAAAGCCATGGCCGGGGGGCTTGACCTGACTCACGAACGGGTTCAGAAGGTCATGAGTAGTCCCCTGATTACAATCGAGATCGACCGATCCGCCCATGAGGCCAGCGACCTCATGGCTGAAAAAGGAATCAGGCACCTGGCCATCACTCAGGATGGCCAGGTCGTCGGGATTATTTCGGTCCGCGACCTGCTCCGATATTTTAAGAATTGGGGAGCTCTTTGATTTTGCCTCTGGTCCGGGCCTCCTCACCTCACCACCTTACCGTCACCTGTACCGTAAGCGCATGACGTCGTTGTCGGGCAAGGCAAACTGGTCGCGACTGGGCCTGTTTGCCACCGCGTTTGTCAGCGGTGCTGTCGTGATGGCGCTGGAGATTCTGGGGAGCCGCCTGCTGGCGCCGGTGTTTGGCAATTCGCTGTTTGTGTGGGGCGCGCTGATCGGGGTGATCTTGGCTGCGATGAGCAGTGGGTATGCAACGGGAGGCTGGCTTGCCGACCGTCGCGGCAGCTCCGTGCTCGCCTGGCTCCTCCTGGCCTCTGGGGCCTGGACCTTTCTGTTAGCGGGAGTAGGACAACCGGTCATGTTCAAGGTCTCGGCGTGGATTGATGATCCACGATGGGGCCCCTGTTTGGCTGCGAGCATCCTCTTGGCGCCTCCTGCATTCGGGCTGAGCGGGGTGCTTCCGGCCTTACTTCGCCTTTCCATCGCCGATCTGGGACATTTGGGTCAGCACACAGGGGCGATGATCGCGGTTTCCACGGTAGGAAGCCTGGTCGGCACCTGGGGGACTGCCTTCTACCTGTTGACTTGGCTTGGTAGTATGACGCTGGTTGCAGCGCTTGGGGGAGTCCAGGTCATGCTGGGTCTCCTGTGGTGGTGGCGAACAGGCGCGGTACAGTCCGGCGCTGCAGCTCCTGTCATGCGCGGTCTCCGCCTGATCACGGTGATGGCTGGAGGCCTCGGGTTGACCTTGCTCGGGTTGTTGGCTCTGCATCCCATCGCAGTGCTGCCACCGCCGCTCTATCAGGAAGACAGCCCCTATCAACAGATCCGGGTGCGGGACGACGACCTGTTACGGTATTTGATCCTGGACCGCACCTTCCATGCCGTCATGTGGAAGGTGGATCCGGTAGAGTTGTTCCTGCCTTACAGCCAGCTGATGATGGCAGCGCTGGGGCTGCACCCTGATCCCCAGAGGGCGCTGATCCTCGGCCATGGTGGGGGATCTCTGGCCAAGTGGTTGGCCCGTCGATGGCCTGGGCTGCAACTGGATCTCGTCGAGGTGGACCCCTCCGTGGTCCGGGCGGCGGAACAATATTTCGGATATCAGTTGACCGACAGGCATCGCGTGCACGTGAAGGATGCGAGGGTCTTCTTGCGGATGACGGATGCCCGCTATGACATCATCTGGCTGGACGTGTTTGCCAGACATTTGATCCCCTTTCACCTGACCACCCACGAATTCTTCGCCGAAATACGCGCCCATCTGAATCCTGATGGGGTGCTGGCCGTGAACCTGTCTTCAACCGGCAATGGACCAGACCGCCTTCGGTCCTACGCGGTGGTGGAGACGCTCAGAACGGTGTTCCCCTATATAGAGTCCTTCGGGGTGCAGGGGCCCTGGCGGACCGGTTCTCAGAAGACGCAGCCGGAAAACTTGATCTTTTTCGCCGGCTTTCCGGTCGCCAGGCTGCGCCAACCGGAGTTTTCCGCTCGGGTCAGTGAGCTTGTCGCCCAACGTCGCCTGCCGGTCGAGCTGCCGGAGTTGCTGGCCACTCGTCGGGAGCGGGAATGGCCGCGGGGAGTCGTCTTTACCGATGATTACGCGCCCTTTGACATTTTGATGGGAAGTGGGATACCCGAGAGCGGGCCTGTCGCCATGGGTCTCTCCACAAGCCAATAACAGGCTGGGCCGTCATCGCTAGTCGATTGAAAGAGGGAGGTCATGGTGGTGAAAGAACGGCCTTGCTTCCTCACGAAGTCCTGTGCTATAAGGGGCGGCAACCAAGCGGTTGCTGAGCTAGAGCCAGAAAAAACGTCGGGGAGGAACCACCCCGAAGCAGAGTACTTTTTTCTTTCTTTTAAGGAGGGAGGCCATGGGTAACATGAGGAAGGTGATCGTGTCCATATTTTTCGGCCTTGTCTTTATCTCGGCTGGTGCGTCGGCCTCGTTCGCCCACCAGGCAGGAGGTGTCGAGATTGGCGACCTCGAAACGGGGTCCGTTGTCGGTACGCCGTTTAAGGAGTTAACGGTCGATGGAGAATTGTTTGCCATTGAAATCGGAAGCATGAAGGTGTGGTACCCGCCAACAACTGTCGTGGACTTCAAGAGCCGTACCGGCCGTCCGGTTGTGCTCAAAGTGACGAATAGCTCAACTGCCGACCACGGCTTTTTCTTAACAGCCGATCGTGAATTTGCCGCGCCCACAGTGTTGCAGGTGAAACTCGTACTCAAGCCGGGCGAGACTAAATACATCGGTATTCCGACGAGCGATCTCTTCTACGAGGCCTCGGGGAGCACGTTCGTGTACAAGTGCCACCTCCATCCAGCCCATATTGGGGGGAAGTTTGTAGCGTTGGGACGCTAGGTCGCTGCGGTAAGAGCGTTTGGTCAGGTCAATCACTGAAGGCCCCACCCGCTGTGAAGGCGGATGGGGCCTTTTTCTGTGAGTCGAAGATCTGGAACGAGGTAAGTCCTGGAGAGCTCAAGATCAAGCTGACTCAGGTTGGCAGTCAACGCCTGAATCGAGCGGAATATTCTGAGCTGCGGCCAGTTTCCCCTCTACGATCAGTAACAAAAATCGGCTTTCTGTTGGTGCAAGGCTGGCGCGGTTTGTCACAACCGTATTGAGATCAACCACCACTTCGTTCTCAGCCTGCCACTGAGTTCCGTTCACCACCCAAAAATGGCTTTGGGCTCTGGGAAATTGCTTTGCCATAAAACCCTCAATCACACCAGAGAGGTCGCCGGTGCTGGCTGGCGCTGGCACCGAGATGAGGAGACTCAGACAGAGACCCATCAACAAGGCCAACCTGGTGGGCATGGGTGCAACTTCCTTACTCATGTCAGAAGAATGAGAATCCAGAGATTTTCCATTTCTGCCTGGCCTGGATTTCAATGAGCCAACGGATTCGTCAGAAACATTATAGCACCAAGTCCAGATAAATCCATGGCTTAGGGTCTTTCGTGGATCTTCAGGCTGGGTGAGCTCTCTGGCCCACAAAAAAGAAACCCCATCCTGAATAAGGACGGGGCTTCTAATTCGTGTGATGGGGTCGTGTGACCCGTCACGCGGACATGATCAAGACTCTTAGTTCCTCACGCCGCTCCATACTTTGGCGTCGTCGATATGTTTGTCGGGATTGAGCGTCCTGGCTTTCCCCAGGAGAACCTCGGTGGTCTCAGGGTAGGCAGGGTCGGAGATACAGCAGTTATCAACCGGACAGACAGCGGCGCATTGCGGTTCGTCGAAATGGCCGACGCACTCAGTACAGCGATCATGAGTGATGACGTAGATGCTGTCTCCGACACCCTGGCCATCACCCACGTGATACCCTTTACCCTCCGCATCGCCCCGCGTCTCGAAAATGGCCTCGTTGGGACATTCCGGTAAGCAGGCCCCGCAGGAGATACATTCATCGGTGATTAAGAGAGCCATGACCCTAGCCTCCTTCTAACCTGTATTCAGCTTCCTTCAAAATTGCATTGACAAGAGCGAATATGTACTCCCATAGTCGTCTTGCGAAACACAGTCATTTTAGACTCTGTTCCTTTTCCAAGTCAACAGTGAAAGGGGTGCTCAGAAGACCTATCTGCTTGATCTGTATGGGTCATTGGGCCTAGATTGCAGGAGAAGCAATCAGAAAAGATCGAAGGGAGAATCTGTGGGTCGATTCGAGCCATGGAAGTCGTTGCCCAGGCAGAGTCGCGTGTTTGTACTTATTGTCCTTTCCCTCGTTCTGGTCGCCGGGAGCCTGTTTCTCACCAATCAGAAAGACTCCGATATCATCGTGGTCACCTTTCCAAACGGAAGAGAAATAGAAGCGGAGGTGGCGGATACGCCGGAAAAGCTGTTGTTCGGTCTGGCATTCAGGGAGGGATTGCCCCCCAATTCAGGGATGCTGTACATCTTTGAAACCTCCGATCGCCACCGAAGGCACACCAAAGGCTTTAAGATCCCAGTCGATATGATTTGGGTGGACGAGAGCCGGCATGTGGTTTATCTGGTGGAAGGTGCCGATCCCTGTCCTCAGGACCCATGTCCGCTCTATGGTCCGCCTCCGGAGAACGCCAGGTACGTGATCCAAACCCCGGCGGGATTCATCAGGCAAGAAGGTCTGGTGCCGGGTATGGAGTTAAGATTCACGCTCCGATTGTGACTCGGGTCGGGACACAGTTCCAGGGATACCGGCAAAACGGAAGGGTGGGAGAGCATGGACGGATTTCAACTGGTGGCTCGGATCGACGAAATCCCGCCCGGTGAATCCAAGATCGTCATCGTCAACGACAAATCGATTGCCGTCTTCAATGTTGAGGGCTCCTTCTACGCTATCTATAATGTTTGCCCGCACGAGGGAGGGCCGCTTGGCGAGGGACGCCTCAAAGGCTACGTGGTGTCCTGCCCTTGGCATGAGCTGGCATTCGATGTTCGCAACGGACAAGGAACCGACGGAGGCGGATATTGTGTCGGAAGCTACGAGGTGCGTGTTGAAGGCCAGGAAGTGTTTGTCGGTGGGCGCCGGACAGCCTAGGGCTCCTGCGTGCTGGTGCGGGAGCTTGTCTTGGAATGCCACGTCCGGATGACGTGGCAGAAATCATCTGAGGGAGAACGTGCCGTGGGCGGGCAGTGCGGGGATGACGGGGCAGTGGGCCAACAGGATCGCGACGGGAAGACCATTACCACCAACCTAGGCTCGAGCTTTCACGTCCATCTCTGGGAAGATCGTACGCGGGGGGAACTCTGGGTCCCGTCGTACGATCACACGTCGCTCGTGCTGGTCAGCGACGATTATCTTCGAACGACCGACGGCAATGCGGTAGATTCGGGGCGGCGGACGTTCGAGTTCCGAGCGGTTGCTCCCGGCACGCATCGGCTGGTGTTTGAGAAACGGATGGGATGGAAATTCACGGCTGAGGACCGACGCGTGTTCTGTATCGGGGTTGCCGGTCAGACCGGCTGCGCGGAGGTGAGATGATGCCGGACATCGGGTTTCTGAACGGCCGGTTCATGCCATTGGCGGAGGCCATGGTTCCAGTCGAGGATCGCGGGTACCAATTCGGGGACGGGGTGTACGAGGTGATCCGAACGTATCGCGGCGTGCCGTTTCAGGTGGAAGCGCATCTGGCTCGCCTGGAGCGAAGCGCCGGGGCCATTGGGTTGCCGCTGCTATTTCGAACGTCAGAGTGGTTGGGCTACGTGGCTGAGGGCATTCGGTTGGCCGGATATGCCGAGAGCAAGGTCTATCTCCAGCTGACGCGGGGAGTCGCGCCGAGGGATCATCTGTTTCCGGTTGGGACTCCTCCGACAGCCGTCATGACCATACGGGAGATGCGTTCGCTGGATCCGGTCTTGTGCGCGACCGGCGTGCCAGTCATCACGGTGGAGGATCTCCGATGGGGACGGTGCGACATCAAGAGCGTGAACCTGCTTCCCAACGTGATGGCTCGTCAGCAGGCCAAAGAAGCCGGTGCCTTTGAGGCAATCTTCGTGCGGGCAGGCGAGGTGATCGAAGGAGCCGTCAGTAATGTGATGATGGTTCGGTCCGGTGTCCTAGTCACGGCGCCGGCAGATGAGCGGATTCTCTCCGGTGTCACCCGCGCGGTGGTGCTCGACCTTGCCCGCAAGGAAGGTATTCCGGTGGAGGAACGGGCCATTCGCGTCGAAGAGTTGCGGGGAGCCGATGAGATCTTTCTGACAGGCACAACGGTGGAAATCTTGCCCGTGATCAGCGTGGATAGTGTGACGGTCGGGACGGGAAGGCTGGGAGAACTGACGCGGTTGCTGAGTCATCGCTTTCGAAGCTCTGTGGAGTAAGTGGCAAGGACGGCTCCTTCACCGCCCGGCGCACCGGACGCCCTCTTGCTTTGGCTGCCACGAAGTGGTATTTTGCACGCACCGGAAGTGGGCTCAAGCCCACTTTTTTATTTGAGTCCGTGCAGAAAGGGGTCCCGCGAGGAAGCGACCCCCTGAGGTGCGAGTATGGAGCATCCTCAGCAGATCGCTGAGCGTGTAAGGGCGATCGCTGCCCCGATCGTGTGGGCGCTGGGGCTCGAATTGGTTGAGGTAGCCTCTTCCGGGCAAGGGGCTCGGACGCTGGTCCGCGTGTTTATCGATAAGCCGGGAGGGATCGGCCTGAACGATTGTGAACAAGTTCATCTGTCGCTCGGGACCGCCCTCGATGTCGAGGACCCGATACCCCATACCTATACGCTGGAGGTGTCTTCTCCCGGCCTGGACCGGCCGTTCAAGAGCCGCGAGGATTATCGTCGGTCGGTCGGGAAACAGGTGTGCGTGAAACTCAGGCAGCCCCACGAGGGGCAATGGCGTGTCGTGGGGCGGCTCGTCGAGGTGGAAGAACCGGGGGTGACGCTGGCTGTGACGCAGTCGCGTCAGGACCAGACCGTCCGGCTAGATTGGGGAGCGATTGCCGAAGCGCGGCTCGAAGTGGAGTTTGGAGCCGGGCATGCGACCAATGTGAGATCACGATAGCAGGAAGTGGGGATTATGAACCGAGAACTGATTGCGGTAATTGACCAAATCGGCCGCGAGAAAGGCATTGATAAAGCCAAGGTCATCGGGGCCGTGGAAGCGGCTCTGCAGACGGCGGCCAAAAAGCGATTTGGTCAGGGCGAAAATATCCAGGTTGAGATCGATTCGAAAACGGGCGAGATCAACGTGATCTCGGTGAAGCGGATCGTGGAGTCCGTCACGAATCCCAAGGCGGAAATCTCACTTCATGAAGCCCAGCGAGTGGATAGTGAAGCGGAGGTGGGTGACGAAATCGGCTCCGTGATCGAAATGGACGAATTGGGGCGAATTGCGGCGCAGACTGCCAAACAGGTGATCTTTCAAAAAGTCAGGGAGGCGGAGTGGGAAGCGGTCCAGAAAGAGTATGCCACGCGCCAAGGTGATCTGATCAACGGGATTATTCTCGGTCAGGAGCGCCGCAACTACCTGGTCGATCTTGGGAAAACCGAAGCGATCCTGCCGATGCAGGAGCAGATCCCCCGCGAATCGTACAGGAGAGGGGATCGGGTGAAGGCCTACCTGCTCGAGGTGCGGCGCACACCGAAGGACGTGCAGGTGATTCTGTCCCGGACGCATCCTCAATTCGTGTGCAAGCTGTTTGAGCTGGAGGTTCCGGAGGTGTCTGAAAAGATCGTGGAGATCAAGGGCGTCGTCCGAGAGCCGGGCGACCGGACCAAGATCGCGGTGGCCTCGCGAGAGAAGGCCGTGGATCCGGTTGGAGCCTGCGTCGGCATTAAGGGCTCGCGCGTGCAGGCTGTCGTCCGCGAATTACGGGGAGAAAAGATCGACATCATCGCCTGGACCTCCGATCCACGAGTCTTTATCGCTGAGGCGCTGAACCCGGCGAGTATCGAGAAGGTCGGCATCGATGAGGAAAAGAAGTCGGCGTTGGTTGTTGTGGCTGATTCGCAGCTCTCGCTTGCGATCGGAAAAAACGGCCAGAACGTGCGCCTCGCCGCGAAACTAACCGGGTGGAAGATCGATATTATTAGCGCGACGGAATACGAGAAGGAGAAAGTCGAGCGGGACAAGGAGATTAAGGCAGCACTGGCCGAAGAAGCGGAGGCCCAAAGGGAACAGGAGGAGGCAGCACAGGCTCAGCGAGAAGTGGAAGCCAACCTGACGAGCGATGAAGCGGCAGAACAACCTGACGGACTGACTGCCGGCTGAGCCGAAGCGGGATAGCGTGACATGAGAGTGTATGAGCTCGCCAAGAAGCTCGGGATGGAGAATCGGGATTTAATCCCCAAGCTCAAGCAAATGGATATTGCCGTGGCGTCGCACAGCAGCGCGTTGGATGAGGCGGCTGTGCAGAAAGCCCTCGACACGCTATCGCCCAGCGCCAAGTTGACGCGCGAAGGGGGAGGCGAGCGAGAACAGGCCGGAACCGCGCCGGTCAAACGGGACGAGGTGAAGAAAACGTCAAAGCTCCAGAAGGCAGCGGTCGCCGTCCACGAGACTTCCAAGAGCGGGAGCCAGAAACTCGCGTCGGTTATCCTTGAGGAACCGCCGAAACCAGATAAACGGCGGATGCTGATCAAACGACGAAAGACTGAAGAGGAACTGGAAGCCGAAGCAGGAGGGCTTGCGGCTGCACCGCTCAAGCTGACGCCCCAGGAGGTCGTTCAGGCTTCAATCGCTCCACTGGCTGACACGCTGGTCAGCGCTCCTCCTCTCCCGGAAGCTCCGCCCAGCGGGCCTCCGTCTGTTTTTCCCTCCGTCGAGCGACCGGTTGCACCGAGGGAGTCCCCGCTGCGCGAAGCCGGTCCGAAGGGTTCACCTGATCCGCTGGCGCCCGCCCCTCATGCGCCATCGGTGCTTCCTCAGCCGGTGAGAGAGTCGGACGAGCGCCGCCCAGATAAAAAGAAGGGCGGCCCGCTCGAGCTTGCCGCAGGAGAGGTCACCGGGCTTCGGGACAAGCTCAAGAAGATCAGGAAGCCTGGTCGGACCCGCGAAGATGAGGAGATCAAATTCCGGGAGGATGCTGCGCGTTGGCAGGACCTTCGGGCCATTCCAGTGCATCGGCGCGAGGATCGTTCTCGCCACCTCCAACCCTCTTCTGTGGCCGAGATCACCAAACCTCGGAAAAAGGTGATTAAGCTCACCGCCGGACTCACCGTGAAGGAATTCGCGGAACTGGTCGGCCAGCGCCCAGCCGATATTATCCGTAAATTGATGGAGACCGGGCAGATGCTGACCCTGAACCAGCCGATCAACCCGGATGCCGCATTGCTGATCGCAGAAGGGCTGTCGCTGAAGGCCGAGGTCTCGACTGAGAAAGAGGGCGATGAGTTGTTGGAAGAAGCCGCAGAGTGGGCCGGGGAAGAACAGCTCGAGCACAGGTCGCCGGTGGTCACCATCATGGGACACGTCGATCACGGCAAGACGTCACTGCTGGATGCCATCAGGCAGACCAAGGTCACCGAACAGGAAGCGGGCGGGATCACTCAGCACATCGGTGCCTATACCGTGCAGGTCCACGGCAAGCAGGTCACGTTCTTGGATACCCCCGGCCACGAGGCCTTCACCGCCATGCGGGCCAGAGGCGCCAAGATCACCGACATCGTCGTGCTCGTGGTCGCAGCGGACGACGGTGTCATGCCGCAGACCGTGGAGGCGATCAACCATGCCGTCGCGGCCAACGTCCCCATTATCGTCGCCATCAATAAGATCGACAAACCAGGGGCGAATTCCGAGCGAGTCAAGCACTCGCTGGCGGAGCACAACCTTATTCCAGAAGCCTGGGGTGGACAAACAATCTTCGTGGAGGTTTCGGCTAAGCAGAAACTGGGCCTTGATTCACTACTGGAGATGATTCTGCTCCAGGCTGAAGTACTGGAGCTAAAGGCGGATTCCCGTCGGCTGGCCAAAGGGGCTGTCGTGGAGGCGAAACTCGACCGAGGCCGCGGTCCGGTGGCAACCGTTCTCGTGCAAACCGGCACGCTCCGGATCGGCGACGCCTTTGTCGTGGGAACCTTCAGCGGCCGTGTGCGAGGCCTGATCACGGATACAGGGAGAAAAGTGTCTGAAGCAGGCCCGTCAATGCCGGTGGAGGTGATCGGGCTCCTCGGTGTACCTGCCGCCGGCGAACCGTTCGTGGTGGTCAACGATGAACGCGTCGCGCGAGACATCGCTCAGGCTCGCCTGAGTAAGCACCGCGGCGCCGAACTGGCTGCTGGCACGACGCGCGTGACCCTCGATGACCTGTATGCACGGATCAAGGAAGGTGAAGTCAAAGAACTTGCCCTTGTCATCAAGTCTGATGTGCAAGGATCGGCTGAAGCGGTGTCGGAGGCGGTCGAGAAGCTGTCCACCCCCGCCGTGAAGCTCCGGGTCATCCACAGCGGAGTGGGCGGCATCACGGAAACCGACGTGCTGCTGGCTTCAGCCTCCGGAGCGATTATCATCGGGTTTAACATCAGACCAGAGCCGAAGGCCGCGGCGCTGGCGGAGCACGAAGGCGTCGATGTTCGTCTTTACACCATCATCTATGACGCCATCGCCGACATCAAAGCCGCCATGGAAGGCCTGTTAGAACCGACGCTGAAAGAGCGAGCGCTGGGCCGGGCTGAGGTGCGCAAGGTCTTCACCATCCCGAGGGCCGGCGTGATCGCCGGTTCCTACGTCCTCGACGGAACGATTTCCAGAGCCAGCGCGGGGGTCCGTGTGGTCAGAGATCATGTGATTGTCTATGAAGGCAGGCTCGGCTCGCTCCGACGGTTTAAGGACGACGTGCGTGAGGTCCAGCAGGGATACGAATGCGGGATCGGCATCGAGAACTTTAACGACCTGAAGATTGGCGATGTCCTCGAAGTGTACGTCTTCGACAAGGTGGCGGCTAAGCTCTAAGGCGGTTCTCCTGGCTGTTCCGACCACGCGGCTGCAGGTATGGTCGTAGGGCTTTGCACGGTCGAACTGTATATCCCGGACGGCCACTCCCTGAAGGCGAAGCGGCAGGTTCTCTTGAGCCTTAAGGATCGCCTGCGCGACAAGTTCAACGTGTCGATCGCTGAAGTGGGCGATCAGGACCTCTGGCAAAAGGCGGTGCTCGGGATGGCGTGCGTGGCCAACGAGGGCGCGTATGTGAACAAGGTGCTGGACCAAGCGATCAATGTGATTCGGGCCGTTCCGACGATCGAATTGGTCCAGTTCCGCATCGAAATGCTCTAGCCGGTTGTTGCAAAACTAGTTTGACGCTCGCTTGCGAGGGGGCATGTCCAAGGCGACATACAAGCGGGCCACGCGCGTGGCGGACCAGATTCGCATGGAAGTGGCCGATATCCTGATGCGTAAAGCGAAGGACCCGCGGGTGGGTTCCGTGACGGTGACGGATGTGGAGCTGACCAATGATCTTCGGTTTGCAAGGATCTATGTCACCACGTTGCTAGAGGATGATGGTGAGTCGGACGTCTTCGAGGGGCTAGCCAAGGCATCCGGGTTCATCCGGGCTGAGCTCGGCCGGCGACTGAGTCTCCGCTATACCCCTGAGTTGGTGTTCCAGAAAGACTTAAGCGGGCCTCGAGGAGACCGTGTCCTGTCGCTTCTCGAAGGTCTGGGCGAGAAGGGACCGAACGCTCAGCCGAGAGAAACCGAAAGCTCCGTTGAGGGCGGACGTCTTGCCGATGATTGAAGGAAGTCACGTGGCCGTCGGAGGGACTGTGAAAGCATCAGCAGCAAGCACCCTCGGTGATGGAATCCTGAACGTCAATAAGGCCAGCGGGTGGACTTCTCATGATGTGGTTGCCAAAGTGCGCGGACTCCTTGGGGGCCTTAAGGTCGGTCACGCCGGCACGCTTGATCCGGCTGCCACCGGCGTTCTACCGGTCCTGGTGGGGAGAGGGACGCGAATTGCCGAGTATCTGATGGACTGGGACAAGGAGTATCATGCAGTCCTACGGTTGGGCGAAACGACTGACACGCAGGATGCCACCGGGGCCGTGTTGACGCGATCTTCGACGGACAGCCTGACCGAATCAGCCATCCACGCCACGATCCAGCGATTCCAGGGGAAACTCACACAGGTGCCACCGATGTATTCCGCCGTGAAGATTGGCGGGGTTCCTCTGTACAAGGTTGCCCGCGCGGGGCGAACCGTTCAGCGCGGGTCTCGTGAAGTGCTGGTCCATGAGCTCGAGGTGCTGGGCATCGCCGGTCGCGATGTGTCGCTGCGCGTCGTGTGCTCGAAAGGCACCTACGTGAGAACCCTCTGTGCAGACATCGGGGAGGCACTGGGTGTGGGCGGCCACCTGGTGGCGTTGGAGCGGAAGCGAGTGGGGCCATTGACCGTCGAGCAGGCGCTCAGCGTGGAGGCAATCGGCTCCAGATTCCTGCTCGGCCGACTGGGCGAGGATCTGATGTCGCCTGATGCGGCGTTGGAGGGCTTGCCGGCGTTGGTCCTGGACCAGGCGACGTCTGCCCGAGTCCTGCACGGAGTCCCAGTGCCGCCAGGGGTTCTGAAGTGGGACGAGAGGACGGCGAGCATGGCTTCCGGACGACCGGTTCGGCTGAAAGATCCCTTCGGGCGGCTGCTGGCTCTAGGGATGATGTCCGCGGGAGACAAACCGGTAGTGCGGATCCTGAAGGTATTAGCGGATGGATAGCGGGAGGGAGCAAACGGAACGAACAGACGGAGGACGGGGACGATGGCCTTGGTAAAGGAAGCGAAGACCGAGTTGATCCAGCAATACCGCCAGCACGAGACTGATACCGGCTCTCCGGAAGTGCAAATCGCGATCGTGACGAATCGCATCGCCTATCTGACGGAACACTTTAAGCTCCACAGAAAGGATCACCACTCCAGGAGAGGCTTGCTGGAGTTGGTCGGCCGGCGCCGGCGTCTGCTCGATTATCTGCGCCGGATCGACGATGCGCGGTATCACGCAGTGTTGGACAGGCTTGGCATCAGGAAATAACACACCACCCGCAAGCGCGAGCTGAGTCGGGGACTGTCGCACAGATGAACACGGACATGCGCTCAGGGAGCGCAAGTTAATAATGCAAAGTGAGAAGTTAAAAGTCGTCGGACAACTCTCCCGATTTTTAACTTCTTCCTTTTAACTTGCACGTCGAGCGCATCTCTGTGGACATCTGTGGGACGGGTATGAAAAGGAGATCGAGAGCATGGTGCATGTCGTTGAAATGGATGTCGCGGGCCGGCGGTTGCGACTGGAAACCGGGCGAGTTGCCAAGCAAGCAGACGGAGCGGTGCTGGCGACGTACGCGGATACGGTGGTGCTGGCGACCGCCGTGGCCTCCCAGACCGTCAAGCCAGGCGTCGATTTTCTACCTCTGACCGTCGATTATCAGGAAAAGGCCTACGCGGCCGGCAAGATCCCCGGCGGATACTTCAAGCGCGAAGGTCGTCCGTCGGAGAAAGAAGTCCTCACGAGTCGGCTGATTGATCGGCCGATGCGGCCTCTCTTTCCAGAAGGCTACTACTTCGAAACGCAGGTCATCGCCTCGGTGCTCTCAGCGGATCAGACCGGATCGTCCGATGTGGTCGGCATTACGGCCGCCTCGGCGGCGTTGACCTTGTCAGATATCCCCTTTGAAGGGCCCGTTGCGGGAGTAAAGATCGGCCGCGTGAACGGTCAGTTTGTGGTCAATCCGACTCTCGAGACGCTCGAGACCAGCGATCTGCACTTGGTCGTGGCCGGAACGGCCGATGCCGTCATGATGGTCGAGGGCGGTGGCAACGAGTTGCCGGAAGCGGTCATGATCGAGGCGATTGAATTAGCTCATGCCGAGATCAAGAAGATCGTGGCGAAGGTGCTCGAACTGAGGGCGTTGGCCGGGCGACGCAAGCGGGCGGTCAAGGCCGAGAAAATAGATCCCGCCTTAGCCAGCGAGGTACGTCAGTTGGCAGCCGGCCCGATCAGGGAAGCTATCCTGATCCCCAACAAAACCGCTCGACAGGAGCGGTTAGACCAGATCCTCGAGGAGGCCGTCGAGAAGTTACAGACGGACGATCCCGATCGCAGCCGCCATGTCAAGCTCGTCTTTCACTCGCTGGAATATAGCGAAGTCCGTAGCATGATTCTGGAGCGAAGTATCCGGGCTGACGGGCGGGGGCCGGCCGACATTCGCCCAGTCACCTGCGAAGTGGGTGTGCTGCCGCGGACCCACGGCTCCGCCTTGTTCACCCGCGGGGAGACGCAGAGCCTGGCGGTCGTGACGCTGGGTACCACAGAGGATGAGCAGCGCATTGATGGGCTCGAAGGGGAATACTATCGGACCTTCATGCTTCATTATAACTTCCCGCCGTTTAGTGTCGGCGAAGCGCGGCCGCTTCGCTCGCCTGGTCGCAGGGAGGTCGGGCACGGGGCGCTGGCGGAACGCGCGCTCAAGCCGGTCATTCCTCCCAAGGAGGGGAAGGACGGATTTCCCTACACACTGCGGCTGGTATCGGACATCCTGGAGTCGAACGGGTCATCGTCGATGGCCACGGTCTGCGGTGGGACGCTGGCGCTGATGGATGCGGGCGTTCCGATCAGACAGCCGGTGGCGGGGATCGCGATGGGGCTCATTAAAGAAGGCGAGCGTGTCATGGTGCTGTCCGATATCCTGGGGCTGGAAGATCATCTCGGCGATATGGATTTCAAGGTAACCGGCACGAAGCAGGGTGTCACGGCGCTCCAGATGGACATTAAGATTGCCGGCATCACCCCGGATCTTATGCGGCAAGCCTTGGAGCAGGCCCGCACAGGCCGCCTCTACATTCTGGGAAAGATGGCGGAGGCCCTGCCGGCGCCGCGGCCGAACCTGTCCCCCTTCGCGCCGCGCATCCACACGATGCAGATCAAGCAGGACAAGATCCGCGATGTAATCGGGCCGGGCGGGAAGATGATCCGCAGCATCATCGCGGAATGCGGGGTCAAGATCAATGTGGAGGATACGGGCATCGTCACGATTGCGGCGGTGGATGAAGCGTCGGCCAATAAGGCGAAGGAGATCATCAGCCGTCTGACGGAAGAAGTGGAGGTCGGCAAGATGTACCTGGGGACCGTGCGCAAGATCATGGATTTTGGCGCGTTCGTCGAAATCCTGCCGGGCACGGACGGGCTCGTGCACATTTCGCAGTTGGCGCATCATCGCGTGAAAGCGGTCTCGGACGAAGTCGCCGAGGGCGATCAGATTCTGGTGAAAGTGCTGGAAGTTGACAGGCAAGGCAAGATCCGTCTCAGTCGCAAAGAGGCCATGGCTGCGCCTTCGTCGTCGCCTGTCAAAGAGCCGACTGCGGGGTAGGGGCACGTGTACCGGAAGTTCGTGTTGGACAACGGGCTGCGGGTGGTGACCGAGCGGATTCCGACACTCAAGTCGGTCACAGTCGGCGTCTGGGTTAATGTGGGGTCCCGCGATGAGGGCGCCGGAGAGGAGGGCCTGTCCCACTTTATCGAACATATGTTTTTCAAGGGGACCAGGAATCGCTCGGCCACTCAGATCTCCCGTGAGATAGACGGGCTGGGCGGGGAGATGAACGCCTTCACCAGCCGTGAAACGACGACCTTCTATGCCAAGGTGCTGGACCAGCAGTTGCAGCCGGCCGTTGGCTTGCTCGCGGATCTCTTTCATCACTCGAAGTTCGACGCCAAGGAAGTCGAAAAGGAAAAGCAGGTGGTTCTGGAAGAAATTCGGATGGTTGAGGACGATCCCGAGGATCTGGTGCAAGACCTCCATACCGAGCAGACGCTCGCGCGGCACCCGCTTGGTCGGCCCATCCTGGGCAATGCGGTCACGATCAAGGGATTGCGCCGGGGACAGCTCCTGCGCTACATCCGTGACCACTATGATCCTTTTCAGACCGTCGTGGCCGTGGCTGGAAATTTTCGTGTGAAGGAATTGATGCCGTTGCTGGAGTCCACCTTCGGCTCCTTCGAACGCGGAAGCCGGCCCAAGCTGGACCGGTGGCCCCCGAAAGTGGCTGGAGGGCTGACGGTGCGGCGGAAGCCGCTTGAGCAGGTTCACCTGTGTCTGGGGCTCAAAGGAGTTCCGGCCGGTCGCAAGGACCGATACGCAGCCCACGCTCTGAACGTCCTGCTCGGCGGAAGCGTCAGCTCTCGCTTGTTCCAAGAGGTCCGGGAGAAGCGAGGTCTGACCTATTCCATCTACTCGTACCTGTCCACCTTCTCCGACGTCGGGACCCTGACGGTCTATGCAGCAACGAGAGCTCGTGAAGCGCCGCGGGTCGTCGAGTTGATCTGCCGAGAGATTCGGAAATTGCGCACTGAGGGCGTGGACCGGAAGGAACTGGAACGAGCCAAGAACCAGATGAAGGGCGGCCTGATGCTCGGCCTTGAGAGTTCGCACAGTCGCATGAGCAAGCTTGCGAAGGATGAGCTATACCAAGGGCGACATTCGTCTCTTGCGGAGATCATCGCTGAGATCGACCAGGTGTCAGCGGATCATCTGCTGTCGCTCAGTCGCGAACTCTTCGATCTGAATTGCTTGTCGGTGACGGCACTCGGACCAGTCTCGGCTCGCTCCATCTCTTCTGCGCTGCATTGAACGTCCGGTCTCGGCAAATCAGCGCACAAGCCATTGTTCAATAAAAGATTTTCTTCATCTGAGGGAGGTAAGCCTGGGGGAAATATCCCCTTGACAAGCTAATGGGCGATTGAGTAGGATGGCTCCCTGTCTCTCTAAACTGCCCGTGCCTCTGATCGAATCGAGCAGTGAAAAAGGATTCACTGTGGGAGGAAAGGAGGTGCAAAAGAGTTTCTTCCTCACGCAGAATTTTCTTTGTCTAGTTGATCGTATCGTGTTGCTCTCTTAAGCGGATGTTCATCCAAAGGTCTTGATGCTCAAGGTAGGGAGGTGCGAGGAATGAATAGACTCTTTGTCATAGCCGCAGTTGCAATCTTCGTTGTTGCCGGCCTCCTGACGGCCGGTTTTGTCGCCGCCGCAGATGAGCCAGCCGCTAAAGGTCCCGCCACTGGGCCTGCCGCTGCAGGTCCCGCCGCTGCGCCAGCCCCTGAAGGTGTCACCACGCTAGGGAATATTCCCTTGAAGGGAACGGCCGTAAAGACTCTGAAGGGTCGCGTCTGGTCACAATGGGCGGACAATCCGGATCAGGAGCTTCTGTTTGGTATTCAGTACTGGAACACCGGTGAACCAGCCTCAGGAACCCCAGCCGGCCGGTCGTCGTCCGATCTGGACGTGCGGCCTCCGGATCCGCTGTTCGTGTGCTGCGCATGGGGCTTTGTCGGAGGAACCGAAAAGAACAATCCCTACGCCGGCTGGTACCATGCTCAAACGACCGTCCGCCTCAGCGTAAAGGACAAGGCGCTCATGGACCAGATCATCAAGGCGTCCCAAGACCTGGTCGCGATGGAAGTGACGCTTGATGGGCGAACGATCACCGGGTTCAAGCCCCTGAAAAAGGATTAGGGTGGTTGACCGATTCCTTGTTCCGGCCTGACCGTAATGTCTTTATAAACTGGTTACGTGAAGGGGAGGCATTTATGAGAGTTCATGGAAAAGGCTGGGTATTTGTCGCCGCCATGGTCTTGGTCGTGGGGTTGACTACGACCGCACTGGCCATCGAGGCGTTCCAGGAGCGGTTCGAGTGGGGTGACATGAGCAAGCCGACCACGCTGACCGGCCGAGTCATCATCCTCGATCCCTATGATGAGGCGGTGTGGATTAATACTGCGGTGCTGGGTGGCAACGCGGAAAGTGGCTACTACTGGCAGAAGATGCAACCGGGGAAGAACCTGAAGTTCTATGCCGCCGACAAGAAGGTTTGGGAGGAACTGAAATCCATGGGGCGGCTCCACGCTGGACCGGCGGCGGCGAAAGAAGTGCCGCCCGCCTCGGCGACCACCTTGATCGAGTTCGTGGCTCAGGAGGTGGAGCAGAACAAGCGCGTGATCACCTCAGTGAAGAAGCTGCCGGAGATCGCCGGAGACCCGGCCAAGCCACGGAGTATCAGGGCCTTGATGACCAAGGAGTGTCAGCAGGCAAAGAGCGATTTCGATAAGGCCTGCTATGAAGCTAAGCGGCAGCTCAATACGTCACCGAAGGGTAGAGATGCGACGTCCATGCAATATGATGTGTTGTTACCAGGCGGAAAGGTTGCTGCTTCTGGCTTAACTCCCTGGAGCGCGAACGAAGACACGATCGGCAAGTAGGGTCTCTGTAAGGGTTGGAGAGAGTTGAAGTGAAGGGGTGCCATGCGAACAGCATGGCACCCCTTTTTATTTCTCTGACTTCTCATCCTCCAACCGTCGTTGAAGCTCGGCCAGACGGTTCAGCGCTTCCAGCGGAGTCATGGAGAACAGATCCATCTGCCGCACCTCTTCGATGATCGGGTGCGGCTGTGGGAGAGAGCGATCCGAGCCAAGGGTCTCGTTTTCTAGGGCCTGGTCAGAAAGGACCCCTGTGGCCGGACGCTCCAGTTGAGCCAGGACCTCCCGCGCACGGGTAATCACGGGAGCCGGAAGACCGGCCAGCCTGGCCACATAAATCCCATAGCTTCGGTCTGCTCCTCCCTGCACAATTTTCCTCAGGAACAGCACTTCCCCATCTCGCTCTCGGACTGAGACCGAGTAATTTTTCACGCCCTCCCGCAGCGCGGCCAGTTGAGTCATCTCATGGTAATGGGTGGCAAAGAGCGTCCGTGCGCCCAGGTGGCGTTGATCCTGGATATATTCCGCCACAGCCCAGGCGATGCTGAGTCCATCATAGGTACTGGTCCCGCGTCCGATCTCATCCAGCAGGATCAAGCTACGGGTGGTCGCACAGTTCAGGATTTGCGCGGTCTCCGTCATTTCCACCATGAACGTGCTCTGCCCGCCCGCCAGGTTGTCGGACGCGCCGACACGCGTGAAGATCCGGTCCACCAGACCGACGCTGGCCACCCGGGCCGGAACAAAACTGCCCATTTGGGCCATCAGTGCGATCAGCGCGACCTGTCGGAGGTAGGTGCTCTTCCCGGCCATGTTCGGCCCGGTGATGATCAAGAGCCGGTTGGTCTCGAGGTCCAGCAAGGTGTCGTTGGGAATGAATCCCCCCGAGAGGGCCAGCCGTTCCACCACCGGATGCCGACCCTCGGTGATTCGGATCGTTCCTCCCTCATCGACGTCGGGGCGGACATACTGGTTGATGGCCGCTGTTTCCGCCAGGGCCGTCAGCACGTCCAGCACCGCGATCACGGATGCCATCACCTGGAGGCGTGGCGTCTCTTGTGCCAATTTTGCGCGGACCTCCTCAAAGAGTTCCTGTTCGAGTGTGATGAGTTTCAGCTCAGCGCCAGTCACCTTCTCTTCCAATTCCTTGAGTTCGGCGGTCGTGAATCGTTCGGCGTTGACGAGCGTCTGCTTGCGAACATAATGATCAGGGACACGAGTCAAGTTCGCCTTGGTCACTTCGATGTAATAGCCGAAGACTTGATTGAATCGCACCTTCAATGATTCGATACCGGTGCGTTCCCGTTCGCGAGCTTCCAGCCCGGCGATCCAGCCTTTCCCTTCTCGGCACGCCTTGCGCAGTTCGTCCAGAGGAGGGTGGTAGCCGTTCTTGATCATTCCGCCGTCTCTGCTTGAAGCCGGCGCGTCCGGAAGAATCGCGCGTTCGACCAGCTCGTGAAGGTCGGCCAAATCGTCCCACGATCGAGCCAGGTCTTGGAGCAGCGAAGAGCGGAGGGACGCCACGTGCGTCCGGATCTCAGGGAGGGCCGCAACCGACTGCTTCAACGCCAGCACATCGCGCGGATTCGCCGCTCCAAGGGAAACCCTGCTGCTCAGCCGTGCGATATCCTGGACCGTTCTGAGCGCGGTCCGAATGCCAGTGCGGCCCCGGAGCTGTTCGATCAACTCGGTCACCGCATCCAGACGAGCATGGATGGGGGCAAGCTTCACCAGTGGCCGGATGATCCAATCTCGCATCAAGCGGCTTCCCATGACCGTGACAGTTCGGTTGAGCACCGAAAGCAGGGTGGGTTGTTTCTGATCGTTGGGCACATAGGTATCCACCAGCGGTCTGATCAGTTCCAGGTTGCGAATGGTGACACTGTCGAGATGCATCGCGTGACTGGAATGCCGAACCTGCAATCGGCGCACATGATCCAGACAGGCGGTCGGCTGAGTCTCACGGAGGTATCGCATCACGGCCCCAGCTGCCTGCAGGCCGAGACTCAGTCCCCGGCAACCGAATCCGTCGAGAGAGTCCACTCCGAACTGTTTCCGCAAGCTGTGCTCAGCCGACGAAAGCTCGAAGCAGACAGGCTCCTGCGCGCACAGGCGAAGGCCCTTCAACCGGTCGAATGCCGGCTGCATCTGTACCTGAAGAGTCATCGGGTACAGCAATTCCCGCGGCTCCAGCCGGGCCAACTCATCCTGAAGGTCGGCCTGCGCCCGGTCACCCTGGAACTCCGTGACCCAGAATTCGCCGGTGGAGAGGTCAAGAGCCGCGAGCCCCAGAACGGGGGAACGGTCGGATTGCGGCGAGGGGCGGGAGGAGGCGACGACCGCCGCGAGAAAATTCGACTCCGTCGTTGGGAGCAGTTCGCTGTCGATGAGCGTCCCAGGCGTGTAGAGGCGGACCACCTCGCGCCGAACCAGCCCCTTGGCGAGCTGAGGGTCTTCCACCTGCTCGCACAGGGCCACCGTCCGTCCGGCCTTGAGGAGCTTGGCGATGTATCCGGTTGCGGCGTGGTACGGGACACCGCACAGCGGGACTGGCTCTGCGCGGGCTTTGTCCCGGGAAGTCAAGGCAATGCTCAGGAGTTGAGATGCCTCCTCCGCATCCTTGTAGAACATTTCATAAAAGTCGCCTACGCGGAAGAACAGGATCGCGTCCTGGTAGGCACGCTTGATGTCCCAGTACTGGCGCATCAAAGGCGTCAGATCGGCTTCATTCATCCTGAAGCTCCTCGGCGATCTCACGCGTCCCCTGCTTGGCGGGCGTATGCAGTACCTTCCCCATCGACTGCCGGAGCCGTTCAAGATCAGCCTCCGCCTCCTGCAGTGCTCTTGTCTTTCGCCTGAGTTCAATTCGTCCTCTGATCCAGGGTGGAAACAAAAGGATGGAGGCCACGAGCAGACCGATGGCAAAGGCGCTGAGGATTGGCTTGTAAATGTACGTTGTGGCCGCGGCCAGTCCGAAGAAATACCGGAGGGTGACCTCTTGCTCCTGGTTTTGGAGAAAGAAGGTCAGAGAAAGCAACAACAAGATGCCAACCAGGATGAGCCTGATCATAGCCGTGGGTGTACCCGCTTCAGGTCCCGTCCGGGACCCTGTCTCAGTGTTCCCTTTTCTTGGAGGGCCAGGCGGAATCCGGCGCGCAGTTTTCGGTAGGTCGCGCGGAGATGCTCGGGGATGACCCGAGTCTCGGAAAACAGCGGCATGAAATTTGTGTCTCCGTTCCAGCGAGGAACAATATGCAGGTGCACATGGCCCTCGATACCGGCTCCGCTCACGCGCCCGAGGTTCATCCCGACGTTAAACCCTTCCGGCCGGATCTCCGCCCGTAGCACCCGAAGAGAAAGGTTCGTCATCCGGATCAGATCCAGGGCGCTATCGGCGGACAGCACTTCCAAACTCTTGACGTGCGCGTAGGGGGCGACCATCAGATGGCCGCTGTTGTAAGGGAAGAGGTTCATCATGACAAAGGCATGCTGCCCTCGGTGGAGCAGGAGGTTCACCGAGTCCCGTCGTTCCCGCACTTTCGAGCAGAAGATACATCCTCTCGGTTTCCTGGCGTTCTTGATGTAGGCCATGCGCCAGGGCGCCCACACGATCTTCATCGTAGAAGCCGCGCTTGTTGAAGGCTGGTGACAGCCTTGAGGGCCCCGCATCGCTGTAACACACGATCCAACAGGCCTCGCATCGCGGTTCCCCTGGCCCTGAGGACAACCTGCCTAGTGCGTGCGCTCCGGTGGCTCAGATGCACCTCCAAGCGATCATCCGGCAACTCGAAGAGGCCCTTGTCGGCCCACTCGATCGCCACCACAGTCTGACCGTCTAGGTAGTCCGAGAGGCCGATGTGCTGCAGTTCAGGCTGGGCCTGGATGCGGTAGAGA